>Ga0265293_10000626_pt1 | contig 83111 bp, 81 predicted proteins | sample Munlanlewell138R_FD_192505 | JGI IMG/M metagenome (GOLD analysis project Ga0265293, IMG submission 192505) | Leachate microbial communities from a municipal landfill in Southern Ontario, Canada - Leachate well 138R | ecosystem: Engineered > Solid waste > Landfill > Unclassified | place: Canada... | reverse complement strand
AAAATCAGTGACCGGGAGCCCGCTCTTGAATTATTGGAAGAAGTCGGGCTTTTGGATCGTAAAAACGATCCCCCCGATAAATTATCCGGCGGTGAACAGCAGCGCATCGCCATTATCCGCGCCCTGGTGCATGACCCGTTGGTGATTTTAGCGGATGAACCGACCGGAAACGTCGATAAAGATACCGGGCAGAATATCCTCAATATTATGGATCGCTTAATCCGCAAGCGTAATAAAAATTTAATAATGGTTACCCACAGTAAAGAGGTTGCCAAATTTGCCGACCGTTTACTGCTTTTGGAGGAAGGAAAGCTCAAAAAGCACGATAAGGAAATCGCATGGTAAGCCCGATACTCTCACGCTCAATCTGGAAGTATTTTTTTAAACACCCTTGGGTGATTTTGCTTTCTATTATCGGCGTTTCAATCGGCGTTGCGGTTGTAATCGCAATTGATATCGCTAACACCAGCGCCCAAAAAGCCTTTCAAATCTCGGTTGAAAACGTAACGGGACCCGCCACTCACCAAATCATCGGCGGACCTTTGGGCATAGATGAAAATTACTACACCGAATTTATAACCGATTTCCCCGATGTTGAAGCCTCGCCGGTGGTTAGCGGATACGTAAAACTAAACGGCGAAACAATCCACTTAATGGGGATGGATATCTTTTCCAGCTCTTATATGACCGACGGAATGAGCGATACCTTTGATTTATCGGCATTGGCACTGCTTATTGAACCGAAAACGGTCCTTATCTCCCATGTTATGGCCGAAAGAATGGCTATCGCTGTCGGTGATAAGATTACGATTTCAATTGCGGGGGTAGGCACCGAAGTAAAAGTTATCGGTAACATCGGAGACGAAGACAGCGCCAATTTAGACGGGCTTTTGGTTGCCGATATTTCGACCGGGCAGGAACTTTTAAGAAAAATCGGCGTAATCGATAATATAAGCCTTGTTATTGCGGAAAACGATACGGATACCTTTACGGCCATCGAAAACCGGCTGCCGCAAGGGTTAACATTAAACTCAACCGCCGCAAGCAATGCTTCCACTTTAAATATTACCAACGCCTTTAGGACAAACTTATCGGCAATGAGCATGCTGGCGCTTTTGGTCGGCATGTTTTTAATCTATAACACGATGACTTTCTCGGTATTGCAGCGCAGGGGGCTTCTGGGCTCTCTACGCGTACTCGGTGTAACCCGCCGCGAGATATTTTCCGAAGTGTTAATTGAAGCCTTTATTATAGCGATAATCGGTACGGGGATGGGGGTTGTTCTGGGGGTTATCCTTGGGCAAGGGCTTGTAAAACTGGTAGCCGGAACTATTAACAGCCTTTACTTTACGCTAACGGTGACAACCTTTGAAATCGCCCCGGGTGTATTTATTAAGGGGATATTGTTAGGTGTTTTAACTTCCCTGGTTGCATCGTTTGTACCGGCATTTGAAGCCGCCTCTTCCCGTCCGCAAATTGTTCGCTTCCGTTCGGGAATTGAAAGCATTGCCCAAAACATTTTACCCAAACTAAGCTTGATAGGGCTCGGAATGATGGTAATTTCAGTCTTTATTTTGTTCTTTTCTGACAGTAACCTAACCGCCGGATTCGCCTCGCTTTTTATATTGGTAATCGGCTTTACGCTGTGCGTACCGATGGTTGCCGAAGTTTTTTCGAAATACCTCGGCATTTTTATGGATAAGGTCGGCAGCAAAACAAGCGTTTTATACAAAATGGCGGTTACCGGCATTGCCGGCTCGATTAGCCGCACCGGCACCGCAATTGCCGCCATGGTAATGGCTATTTCGGTTGTTATCGGTATGGGGATTATGATAGAAAGCTTCCGCACAACGGTACAGTTATGGATGGAGCAAACCGTTCAGGGCGATGTATACGTTAACACAATGGAAAGTGTTTCAAGTACGGCCAAAGACCCTTTGCCGATTGATTTGGTGGAACAAATTATTGCCTTAGACGGAATTGAAGCAACCAAGGGTTCAAAAACTGTTTTCTTGCCGTCTGACCACGGCATATTATCAACAAGTGTTATCACCCCTATCGAACAATGCCGTACGGAATATCAATTAAAATCCGGAAGCCTTTCTTCTGCATGGGAAGATTTGAAATCCGGTAACGGTATTTATGTTTCCGAACCCTTAGCCTACAAACACAATTTGGCGGTCGGTGATGCAATTACGTTTACAACCGAACAAGAGAATCTTCAATATGTTATCAGCGGTATTTATTACGACTACGGTTCGGATGTCGGCAAGGTTATTATGGCTCAAAGCGTCTATATTAAATATTGGGATGACGATACAATCGCCTCAATCGGGCTCTATCTTAAAAACCATAACGATAAAGACGCCGTGATGAATGCCGTTAAAGCCATTGTTGCGGATACTCCAGGGGTTACGGTAACCGACAGTTTATCTATAAGAGGTAATGCGCTCAAAGTCTTTGACCGCACTTTTCTGATTACCAAAGTATTGGAGTTTTTGGCAATTATTGTCGCTTTTATCGGAATATTAAGCGCGCTGATGGCCTACCAGCTTGAAAAAATAAAGGAGCTGGGCATTTTAAGGGCAGCAGGCGTAACCCCGCGGCAAATATGGGGAATGACCGGCTTACAAACGGGGCTGATGGGCGCCATTTCGGGAATACTGGCCATTCCTTTGGGAATCATTATGTCGGTAATTCTAATCCAAATAATTAACATCCGCTCGTTCGGATGGAGTATTAATATGACAGTCAGCGCCGAAACAATCATCGAAGCGCTGGCGATTGCGATTGTTGCATCCCTGCTTGCCAGCGTTTATCCTTCTTGGAGAATGACTAAAATTTCACCTGCCGAAGCATTGAGGGAGGAATAAAATGAAACGTGAATTAATTCTAAGATTTTTTGCCCTCTTAGCTGTAACGATACTGGCATTAACATCCTTCGGATTTGGCGGATGCAACGGTAAAAATGCTGGTTCCGAAGATAAAAAAATCAATATCATCGAGGCGCTTAGCGACAGCTCAACGGAAGGTTACAGCATCGCAAACAGGGTTATTGATTTCTCTTTTCCCAAAGACCACGCACCGCACGAGAATTTCCGCAATGAATGGTGGTATTTTACCGGTAATATCTACGATGAAGCGGGTAACAGGTTCGGCTATCAACTAACTTTTTTCCGCATCTCGCTAACCCCCTTTGCAATCGAGAGACCATCCGAATGGGGAACCAATCAAATCTATATGGCACATTTTACAATATCCGATATCAAAAACAAGCAGTTTTACGCCTTTGAAAAATTCAACCGCGATGCCTTAGGGCTGGCCGGCTTTAGCGAAGAACCGTTTAGAATGAACGTCGAAAACTGGTATATGCTTGGCACCGCCGAAGAGTTCTTCCCGTGCCGTTTATATGCCTCCGAAAACGGTATCACACTTTCTCTGGATGTAACGCCTTTAAAAGATGTTGTTTTTGAAGGCGATAACGGGTTAAGTTACAAGAGTATCGATAAAACCAGCGCCTCCTATTACTATTCGATTACACGCTTGGCAAGCAGCGGTTACATTGAAATCGACGGGATAAAATACAACGTCAGCGGTAACAGCTGGCTGGACCGGGAATGGAGTACAAGCACCCTAAGCGATGAACAGGGCGGCTGGGATTGGTTTTCGTTACAACTAAACGATGATACCGAAATCGTTTATTTCCAACTGAGATACAAAGACGGCAGTGTTTACCCCTATAACGAGGGTTTAATTGTAAATAAAGACGGCACTACCGTTAAACTTGAAACAAATGATATTGCCTTAACCGTACTTGATACTTGGAAAAGCCCAACCGGTGTTGTCTATCCCTTAAAGTGGCAGGCAGAAGTAAAACCGCTCGGCAAAACACTAATCGTTGAAGCAGCATTTAACGGGCAGGAACTGGACCTTAGCACACGCTACTGGGAAGGGGCAATCAATATCTACGACTCGCAAAACAGTGGAGAGATAATCGGCACCGGCTATCTGGAAATGACCGGTTACGAATAAGAGATTAAAAAACACCCCCGCGTAGACCCTTGGGGGTGTTTTTAGTTTGGTTTAATTTTTATAAATCGCCAAAAACCTTCGGGGCTTGTTCCTTCATGATTTCTTCAATTTTTTGCGCAACTTCACGGATTTCCGGCAGTGCTGCCGGACTGGTGCGCAACTTGAGGATATGACGGATTTCTCTGAAGTTCCATGTGCAAATAATTTCCGTAAGGCACGCATTCGGCAACACATAGCGCGCGATTTCGGGTTTCATCCCGGCATCCAGCAATTTTTTGTAGCTGTCCCATGCCGAATTCATTGCCTCGTAATATAATTTTGCCGTTTCCGAATTTTGATCTTTAAACTCAGGCGGAATAACGTAATCCGCCTGCATCTCGCGCACATAACGCTGACTGCGCTGGGAATAACTGGCAATACGATGGCGAACCAATTCATGCGTAAGGGCACGCGAGGCCTTAATATAAAATGTAGCGGAAGCATGCTCAATTAAACTCTCATGCCCCTGTTTGATGCGCGCCGCTATCCAGTTTTCGCTTGTCCCCAACCTATCCCCACTGGCATAACACAGCCTGCCGGCTGTTTCAACCAGGTTTTCACTATCAGGGGTAATCGCCAATAGTTTTACTTCAAGCCCACTATACATTTTCGTAATCTCCCCGTAAATTGTGATGAGTTATTATAACATTGATGCGACCCAAATTGCGCCTTTTTGAGAACAATCTACAGTTTAGGAGGATTTTTAGCTACAAAAAATGGGGTTTTAATATTGTAATTTGCAAATTAGACAATTTCAACCATTTGATTTTTTAACCTAATCGTTCCATAATTTGAAATACGATTAGCGGTTTCCGATAATTCGGCAAAAGACCCGTTAATCCAAATATAATTAAACCCTTTTAGAGATTGATAAAACAACTGTTTAATAAATATATCCCCAAACAATTCCCGCGTGAAATATGGCTGGTTACTGTAATCGGCATGTTAAACTGGACGGGCTTCTCGATGTGCTTGCCGTTCTTTTCGCTTTATCTCTACCAAGAGCGCGGCATTCCGATGACAATAATCGGTCTGATTGTCCTTTTTATCGGGGTTGTTTCCGCATTGTCACAGGTTTACGGGGGAATGTTAACCGACCGTTTCGGCAGAAAGCCTCTCCTGGTTTGGTCGATGCTCTTTTCGTGTATAACCTTTGTAATGCTGGCCTTTTTTATTAAAATAGCCGCCCCTACCTGGATACTGATTGCCGTTTTTATTGCCAGTTACGTGCTGATGACTTTAATCCGCCCGACATTATCCACAACCGTAGCCGATTTAACCCCGCGCGAAAAGCTAACCAAAGCCTACGGGGTTTTAAAGGTGGGAATTAACGTCGGCTGGGCATTCGGCCCCGCAATCGGCGGCTATTTCTTAACCGTTGCGTCTTACGAATGGCTGTTTATGCTCGCAACGCTAACGGCACTGATACCGCTCTTGATTACCGTCTTACTTTTAAAAGAAAGTTTAACAGATAGCGACAGAAAAGCTGTTATTGCAATTAAAAATATCGGGGAAGTAGTCAAAAACCGCAGTTTTATGATTTATGTTGTAATTACTTTCCTGTTATTAATCGGATTCGGACAAATGTTAAGCACCCTTTCGGTTTATTCCGTAGACTTTGTCGGTTTTACAACGGCACAATACGGCTCACTCTTAACGCTTAACGGAATTATTGTTGTCCTTTTGCAATATCCGATGGCTGCTGCTACAAGTAATAGGTCAAGGTACAAGGTTCTTGTTGCCGGCAGTTTGTTGGTATTTGTGGGGCTTGTAATCTTTTCTTGGGTCGGCAGTTATACGCTCGCCATTTTAGCCATGGTTATGTTAAGTTTCGGGGAGATTACTTTCTCGCCGGTAGCGCTTTCGGTAGTAAGCGATATCGCCCCAAAGAACCGGCGCGGTTTGTATATGGGCACTTTTTCGCTAAGCGAAACCTTAGGACACTCTACCGGACCCCTGGTTGGCGGAATACTATTGGATCTCTTCCCAAGCGAACCGATTTTTATTTGGGCGGGGCTGGGGGCATTTGCACTGGTTGCCGCTATCAGCTTTTTATGGTGGGGCAAAAAGTTTTACAAAACCCCGGATTAAAGATGCCAATATATTTATTCCCCCACCGGCCGATAAACCGCTGTTAGGGCCGGTAAGGGAAAACTGTTTCATGTAACAAAATTAAAAATCGATAACAAAACGACCGTTTTTATGCAATAGGTCGCCGTCAACACGGATTTCTCCGCCGTTTCGTAGGTCGCAAATCATATCCCAATGGATTGCCGATTCGTTTTTGCTGCCGCTTTCGGGATAACCCGCCCCCAATGCCATATGAAAACTGCCGTTAATTTTTTCATCAAAAAGGATTTCACGGGTGAAGCGGTTAATTTTGGGGCTGGTGCCGATTGCAAATTCACCTAATATCCGCGACCCGGCATCGGTATCCAACATTTTAAGCAAATAATCTTCGTTTTTTTCGGCGCTGGCTTTAACCACCTTGCCGTTTTCAAACCACAACCGAATGCCGCTGACTTCTTTGCCGCCTTCGATTGCCGGATAAGAAAAATAAACATGTCCGTTAACGCTGTCTTCAACCGGGCTGGTAAACACCTCGCCGTCGGGCATATTGTAACGGCCGTCGCAATTAATAAACGGGCGACCTTCAATACTCAAAGTCAATTCGGTTTCCTGCCCTTTAATGTAAACACACTTTCTGCCCTTAAACCAATCAACTATGTTTTGCTGGCGTTTTGAAAAGCGCTGCCAATAGCCGACCGGGTCTTCGATATCAGGGAGACAAGCGCCGTAAACAAAGTCCTCGTATTCCGTAAGGCTCATTTCGGCATCCTGAGCGTAGGCAGCGGTGGGGAAAATCGTGTAAACCCAACGAAATTGCCCGTCAGCGGAGCGTTGCATTTGGGTTTTGACAAGCTCGGTTCGAGCCTGATGCCTTGTAACCATCCGCTGCGGGTCAACACTTGTTAAAGCCTTAGTGTTGGAATCAGCGCCGATAGAAATCGAGACGTCATATTTATCGGTAATGATTTTTTCCGGTTCGTGAATAAACCGTAACTGCTCATCGGAGGCATACTTATAAAATATTTCGGTTAGCCCTTCCGGTTCAAAAAAGACAATCGGATGCCCGCCGGCTTTTAAAACTTCGGCATATACCGCTTTTACCAAAGGCGCCGCTAAATAATCGCCGCGTATTCTGACCTTATCTCCGTTTTGGACACTAACGGAATAATTGACCAACAGTTCAGCCAATTTTTCAATTCTGATATCTCTCATAACCCCTCCTGCCAAATTGTTTGAAATAATTTATCTATTTTATACCAGCTTGTATTTGAATGCCACTTGCAATTCAATAAACTAAAGAATAAAATATCATCCGTTCCGCTCGTTTTAGTCGTAAATAAGCGTATTTTACATTTGCAAAAAATGCTCTATAATTAAGTTATAGGGTGCTGAAAATTAAAAATAATTTAAAAGTCGAGAGTACGATTTAGGTACTTATAAGGTAAAAGGAGTATGAAACAAATAGGTGAAGAAAAACTTAAAAAGAATCGGCAGTAACAATTCTTTTATTCCCCTTTCGGATAGCTGCAACGGTGAAGGTGACGACGAACCCCCTAGCGGAGGAGAAGACTCGGAACCCCCGCAACCCCCCTCTGTAGCCAACAGGCTCAAACTTTTCGGGACAATTCCCGATAAAGACTGGAACGATTGGAAATGGCAATTTCGCAATCGTATCACTTCGGTTGAACAACTCTCAAAGTATGTTTCCCTATCGGCGACAAGGTATGCCGAGATAAGTGCGGTAACCGGAGTTTACCCACTTTCAATTACTCCTTATTATCTTTCGATTATGGATTTAAACGATCCGCATGACCCGGTTGCGATGCAGGCAATTCCTTCCATTGAAGAGATAACCTTTAAAACAACCGGCGTTGAAGACCCCCTTGGAGAAGAAAAAGATTCGGTCGTTCCCGGATTGGTGCACAGGTACCCTGACAGGGTGCTGATGGTGCTGACCGATATATGCCCGATGCTCTGCCGTCATTGCACCCGCAAGCGCGAATGGAAAAACGGCGATTGGATTCGCACCCCCAACGACATCGAGAGGATGTTAAATTATATTCGCCTTAATAAAAACATCAGGGATGTTATTTTATCGGGCGGAGATTGCCTGACCCTTTCAACTAAACACTTGGCCGATGTTATTCGAGAGCTGAGGCAAATTAATCATGTTGAAATAATTCGCATCGGTACCCGCTTCCCCGTTGTTTTACCGCAGCGTATCGACAGTGAGTTTTGCGATATGCTCTCGGAGTACGGCCCGATTTGGTTAAACACCCACTTTAATACCGTAAACGAAATAACGCCGGATTCGGCGGCAGCCATCGACCGCGTAATCCGTGCCGGCGTACCGGTTAATAACCAGAGCGTACTGATGCGCGGTATTAACGATACCGTTGAAAAGCAAACCAGATTATGCCAAGGGTTATTAAAAATTAAAGTACGCCCTTATTATCTTTTCCAATGCGATGAAGTGCAAGGCACCGATCACCTGCGCACAACGATAGACACCGGAATTAAGATTATCGAAGGCATGCGCGGCTTTACTTCAGGGCTTGCAATCCCCAACTTTACGGTCGATTTACCCCAAGGCAGCGGTAAGATAACATTACAGCCGAATTACATCGTTGCCCGCAACGAAAAGGAAATCCTGTTTAGTAATTATTTGGGGCGCATGATTAATTGCAATAACACATTAACCGAACAAACAGCGGCGCCGGAAACCCAGCCGGCAGACCCTTTCTATAATTTTTCAGAGGTAATGGATGCGGATAGGATTATCGTTTGATTTAAAACCGGACAAACTTCCGGATAATAATTGTGCCGACGACTCTATGGAAGAATACGACTCCATAGAGACCGTTAATCTTATCCGATCGTCCATTGAAGCTAACGGGCATCAAACCGTGCTTCTCGGCGGAGGGAAAACTTTTATTGATAATATAGGCAAGGAAAAGGTAGATTTTGTATTTAATTTTAGCGAGGGGCAAGGTAACCATCGTGGCCGTGAATCACAGATTCCCGCCGTTTTGGAGATGCTTGATATTCCCTATTCCGGCTCGGACCCTTTGTGCCTGGGTATTTGTTTGGATAAGGAACTGGCAAAGAAAATAGTCGCCATGGAAGGAGTAGTTACCCCCAAATGGCGAACTGTTGCGGATATTAAGGAATTAAATCAGGTTGATTGGTCGGAGTTTAAATTCCCATTGATTGTAAAACCGGTGCATGAAGGTTCCAGTAAAGGGATTCGGTTATCATCGGTTGTTACCGATATCGGAGAGTTAAAAACCGAATCAAAACGCCAGTTTGCAGGTTACAACCAAGCGCTTTTAATCGAAGAATTTATTGGCGGAGACGAGATTACCGTCGGCATCACCGGAAACGAAGAGCCGCAGGTAATCGCGATGCTGCGCGTTATTCCCAAGCAAAAAACGGAACGCTTTGTTTATTCACTTGAGGTTAAAAGGGATTATTTAAATACGGTAGATTACGAAAGCCCGCCTAACTTGGAACCGCAAGTTATAAAGAAATTGGAAGAAGCCGCCGTTAAAATATTTAAAATACTCGGCTGCCGTGATTTTGCGCGCATTGATTTTAGACTTGATGAGAATGGAACCCCCTATTTTTTGGAAATAAATCCGCTGCCGGGGCTTGGAAACCACAGTGATTTGGTAATTATGACCGCAAAGTTGGGTATTTCACACCCCAAACTAATTAATAAGATCCTTTCAGCCGCCTTTAAAAGGTACCCACAATGCCTACCTCAATAGCTGTTATCTATAATCGGCCGCAAACAAATCCGCTTCTAAACAGAAACGAACAGGCTGCCGAGGAAGGGGTTTTAACAGAGGTTGATGCGGCAAGCAAGGCATTGCAATCACTAGGCTATAAGGTGGAGATAATCCCGCTGGAACTGCCGTTAAACCGGGCTTTTGAACAACTTGCACAAATAAAAGCCGACCTTATTTTTAATCTGTTTGAGGGATTCGGCGGTTATCCGGAAACCGAATATTTAATAGCACAAGAACTGGAATCCCTTAAATTCTGCTATACCGGAGCGCCTTCAAAGGCCTTAAAACTGGCATTGAATAAAGCTTCTGCCAAAAAGTTATTGCACAAAGAGGGCATCCGCACACCCGCTTTCCAACTACTGGATAAAGAAAACCTGAAAGAATTTAACCTTAACTTTCCCTGTATCATTAAACCGAATTACGAGGATGCCAGCCATAGCATCAACTCCAACAGCGTTGTTGAAAACCAAATATTACTGGAACAAAGGGTTATTGAAATCAGTACCCTTTATAACACAAAGGCGCTGGTGGAAGAGTATATCGACGGGCGTGAATTCAATATTACAATTATGGGAAACAAGCTCCCGATACCGCTCTCGATTTCCGAAATTTGCTTTACGCTACCGGAAGGAACCCCCAAAATATTAAGCTACAAAGCAAAGTGGGACACTGAAAGCATCTACTATAAGGGAACACAACCGCAATGCCCGGCCGATTTGGATACGGACACAAAGGAATTAATTATTGAAACTGCCGTGCGGACCTATTCCGTAACCGGCTGCCGCGGTTATGCCAGAGTCGATATGAGGATGGACAAAAACGGAAACATTTACGTTTTAGAGATAAACCCCAACCCCGATATTTCACCCGATGCCGGCGCCAGCCTGCAAGCAAAGGCTTCCGGAATGGACTACGCGGCATTTATTAATAAAATCGTTCAATTGGCAACGGAGAAAGGGATTGACTATTAAAATTCGTCTGCTTGAAAAAAAGGATGAACCGGAACTATTCGCAATATTACGCAATACACCCGAGTTTACGGCCGGAGAGGTTGTTATTGCCGAAGAGGTTATCGACGATTCGCTTGATAATCCGCAAACATCGGGTTATTATTCGCTTACCGCCGAAAATGAAGACGGTCAAATTATCGGGTTTGTCAGCTACGGGCCGATACCGCTTACGGCATACGCATGGGATATCTATTGGCTGGATGTCAAACACGAATTTCAAGGCTGCGGCACAGGGGCATCTCTATTAAAGGCTGCCGAAGAAAACATTTTGCAAGAAGGCGGCAAGATGGCTTTTATTGAAACATCGGGCAAGCCCGAATACGATAAGACGCGCAGGTTCTATACCGCCCGCGGCTACAGCGAAATCTGTAATATCCCCGATTTTTACGCCCCGGGAGACAGTAAAATTATCTACAGGAAATTTTTGGGGTGAGTTCCTTTTGAGGCATAGAACACCCTCGAAAGTTGCAGCAAACCGAGCGGAATACTGATTGTTTTTAACGATTACGGCAGGTCTTTAATAGTAATAGGTTTGTTTACGCCGATTCTTGATAATAAGACCGGAAAGCGCCCCGAAAACAAAGCCTCCCAAGTGAGCTTCCCAAGCCACCCTGGGGAAGAAAGACATCAACACACCGCCGCCGATGACGGCAATCCAAAGCGGAACGGGAATCGGAATAAACATAATATAAACCTTCGTCCGCGGCATCAGCACCGCCAAAACCCCGCCGAGGGCAAATATGGCGCCGGAAGCACCGATTGCCAAACCGGGAATATCCGGGCTGATAAGCGTACTGATTAGTACGTAAAAAACGCTTCCTAACAGGCCGCCGCCGAGGTAAATTATCAAAAATTGGCGCAACCCCGTTAGTTTTAAAACATAATTACCAAAAAAGAAAAGGGTCAACATATTAAAAAGCATGTGCGTTAAACCAACATGGGTAAACATGCTTGTAAAAATACCCCAAGGCTGTTGTACGGTAAGCTCAAAGGGAACCCACAAAGCGAGATCGTAAACCAGGGAATTTGATATGTTTGCGGCAACAAAAATAAATAAATTAATACCGATAATTATAAAAATGGGATTTAACATAGTTTCTCATAATAGCAGTAAAGCAATTGTCGTGGCAAATCAATTAAAACTAAATTTACTTGCTATGGCTATTATTGATTTTTATTTAAGGACATAAACCGCTCGGAAACGTTTGAGCCTTTTTGAGTATCGGATAACAAACATTCGGAGATTTTTATTGCAAAGTAAACAGGCTTGTTGCTACAATGAAACTTAATCTGAAAGGAATTTTAAATATGGATAACATTTACAATCCGGTTGAAATCGAAAATAAATGGCAAAAAAGATGGGCCGACGATAAACTCTACAAAGTTAGCGAACACAGCAACAGACCGAAATGGTATGCGCTGACCATGTTCCCTTACACATCGGGTGATTTACATATCGGGCACTGGTACGCTATGGCACCGTCGGATGTGCATGCCCGCTTCAGAAGGATGCAAGGGTTTAATGTGCTCCATCCGATTGGATTTGACGCCTTCGGTTTACCGGCGGAAAATGCCGCCATTAAGCACGGCATTCATCCCTACCAGTGGACAATGAAAAATGTCGATAATATGCGCAAACAGCTTAAAACAATCGGCGCTATTTACGACTGGGACAGGGAAATAATAACGTGCCAACCGGAATATTATAAATGGACACAATGGTTCTTTTTAAAACTTTACGAACACGGATTGGCTTACCGTAAAAAAGCCCCCGTCAACTGGTGCCCCAAATGCCAAACAGTGCTTGCCAACGAGCAGGTTTTATCCGACGGCACTTGCGAAAGATGCGACGAACCGGTTATTCACAAAGACCTTGAACAATGGTTTTTTAAGATTACCAAATATGCCGACGAACTGATGCAGCACGAAGGGTTGGATTGGCCCGAACGCATCAAGACTATGCAGCATAACTGGGTCGGTAAAAGCATCGGCACCGAAGTTTCTTTTGAATTGGATATCCCTGGTGTTCCCGAAAAGGAAATCCGCGTTTTTACTACCCGCGCCGATACCGTTTACGGGGTAACATTTATGGTTTTGGCTCCCGAAAATCCGCTGGTAGCTAAAATCACCGCCCCCGACAGGAAAGAAACTGTGGAGGCCTACGTTACTAAAGCCAGAACATTAACCGAAATCGAAAGGCTTTCGACCGAAAAAGAAAAAGATGGCGTCTTTACCGGAGCCTATGTCACAAACAGGTTAAACGGCGATAAAGTACCGGTTTGGATTGCTGATTATGCCCTTGCCGGATACGGAACGGGCGCGGTTATGGGGGTTCCGGCACACGACGAAAGGGATTTTGCCTTTGCGAAAAAGTACGACTTACCGGTAAAGGTTGTTATTTCACCGCCCGACTGGAACGGAGAAGCATTTGAAGAAGCCTACGTTGATGACGGGATAATGGTCAACTCCGGCGAGTTTAACGGAACGCCGAACAGAGAAGGGATTGATAAAGTAGCCGAATTCTTGGAAGAAAAGGGCTGGGGAAAAAGAACTGTCAGTTACAGGCTGCGCGATTGGCTGATTTCACGCCAAAGATACTGGGGGGCACCGATACCGATGGTTTACTGCCAAAACTGCGGGATTGTTCCCGTTCCGGAACAAGATTTACCGGTTCTGCTTCCCGAAGATGCCGAGTTCAGACCTACCGGCGAATCCCCTTTAAAATATTGCGACCACTTTGTTAATACAACCTGCCCCAAATGCGGAGGACCGGCAAAACGCGAAATTGATACGATGGATACATTTATGTGTTCGTCATGGTATTTCTTAAGATATGCCAATGCGCATATCGATACCGCCGCCTTTGATCAGGAAGCCGTTAAATATTGGCTGCCGGTTGACTTGTATACCGGCGGCGCCGAGCATGCGGTAATGCACCTTTTCTACGCCCGGTTCTTTACCAAAGCCTTGCGTGATATGGGGTTAATCGATTTCGGAGAGCCGTTTATTAAGCTCTTTAACCAGGGAATTGTTATTTCCAACAAGCAAAAAATGAGTAAATCGCGCGGTAACGTTGTTAACCCCGATTCGTATGTTTCCAAAATGGGGGCTGATACAGTTCGCTGTTATTTGATGTTTGTCGCGCCTTGGGAACAAGGCGGTGATTGGAACGACCAAGGGATTGCCGGTATTTACCGCTGGTTAAACCGTATATGGAAGCTGGCAACCGAACAGTATAATTCACACACCGTTAGCGAGGAAGAATACCGTAACCTGCAGCGTATTACGCACCAAACAATTAAAAAAGTAACCCATGACATCGATAGAATTCGCTTTAACACGATGATATCGGCGTTAATGGAATATACCAACTACTTAGGTAAAATCAAGGATGCCGGCAGTATCTGCGAAAAGGACTGGGAGGAAAACGTTAAAATTTTACTGCTCCTTTTAGCCCCTTCCGCACCTCATATCGCCGAAGAACTTTGGCAGCAAACCGGACATATGTACAGTATTCATAACTGGAAGTGGCCGGAATGGGACGAAAAATTGGCCGCAGATGAAGAAATACCGATTGTTATTCAAATCAACGGCAAAACACGCGAAAAAGTGATGGTCTCCGCTTCCGTTACGGAAGAAGAAGTTAAAGAGACAGTTCTTGACAACTCTAAAGTTAAAGCATATCTTGAAGGTAGAGAGATAGTTAAAATGATTTATGTTCCCAAGAAATTGTTAAACTTGGTTTTAAAATAAGGAAACTGTTATGAAAATAGCTTTGATAGGCTGCGGCAATATGGGACAGGCAATCCTTTCGGCAATAGTTTCAAAAAGGATAACCTTACCCGAAAAAATCTATGTCAGCGAAATAAACAAAGAATACCGTGAATCGGTTAGTAAAAAATTCGGGGTTTATACGACCGACAATAACCTTGATGTTATCGAAAAAGGGGAGGTTGTAATCCTTGCCGTTAAACCGCAAAACTTAGCCGAGACGGCGTCTCAAATCAGCGGCAAGTTATGCGACGGACAACTGGTTATTTCGATTATTGCCGGAAAATGCCTAAAAACCCTTCAAAACAGCCTTAAACACAAAGCCGTAGTGCGCGCAATGCCCAATACCCCCGCCCAATTGGGTTATGGGATGACAGTGTGGACCGCCTTGGAAGATGTTACCGATAAACAATCGGCGCTGGCAAAAAACATTCTCAGCGCTTTGGGGAAAGAACTTTACGTTGCCGACGAAGACAGCATTGATATAGCAACAGCTATAAGCGGCAGCGGACCGGCTTATGTTTTTCTTTTTATGGAATCGCTGATAGATGCCGCCGAACGGATAGGGTTTTCACGTGAACAAGCCCATCAAATTGTAATGCAATTAATGATCGGTTCCGTAAAATACGCCGATAATTCCGATAAGCCGCTGGACAAACTGCGGGAAGCGGTAACCTCTCCCGGCGGAACCACGGCAGCAGCGTTAACCGTATTTGCCAACGGTAATTTCAAAGGGCTGGTCGAAGAAGCGGTTGTTGCCGCTTATAAAAGAGCCAAAGAATTGGGAGGATAAAACTATGAATTGGCTGGATATTGTACTTTTAGTTTTGCTGTTTATCCCCACGTTTATCGGTTTAAGAAAAGGGCTGATTAAAACTGCAATTTCGCTTGTCAGTTTAACAATCGGTATCGTACTTGCGGGGCGTTTTCATGGTTCACTTTCGGGGATATTCGGTTTTACCAATAACGAAACGGTCGCCAATGCATTGGCCTTTGTGCTGATTATAGCAATTGTTTATGTTATCGGGCTGCTTATCGCTAAACTGCTGAAGTTTGTTGTCAAAACACTGCTTATCGGCTGGGTTGACCATTTAGGCGGCGCCTTATTCGGGCTGTTATCCGGTTTTTTGGTACTGGGGGCGATTCTGGCTGTTATTGCAAAATTCACCGGAGGCGTCATAATCGGTGAATCTTTTATGGCCAAAATTATGCTTGATTATTTTCCGATTGTCATGGGGCTGCTCCCGGAGGACTTTCAAGCCATCAAGGAATTCTTTCAGGTATAGGCTAACTTTCGTGCTTTGTCCGTTTTAAATAAAACGGACAAAGCACTTCGGTTCGTATTTTGGTATTAGAAAAACCGGAAAGGCTAAGAGTTCTAGCCTTCTTTGGGGGTTTCACCCGGATGCAACTGCTTCCACTTGGCAAGTAATTCTTCACGAGTTTCTTTGTGATTCGGATCGGCAACGCATGAACTTACCGGGCAAATTTCGGCACACTGCTGGGTGGGGTAGCTACCGACACATTCGGTACACTTGTTGGGATCAATGACATAGGTAGTTTCCTCTTCGGAAATAGCCTGATTCGGACACTCTGCTTCGCAAGCTCCGCAACTTATACAGTCCTCATTAATCATGAATGCCATTAGATTGGTTTCCTCCTAATTTGGTTATTATTTTATATTTTACTAAAAAACTTAATTACTGTATTTTATTCGCCCCGTTTTTTTCTTTTAGGGCACGGGCGACATGATCCGGAACAAGCCCGTTAACGTTTCCGCCGACTCTGGCAACCTCTTTTAAAAGGCTCGAACGCAAAAACTGATACTTCGGTTTTGCCAGAAAGCAAACCAGTTCAAGGTCCGGAGAAAGTTCGCGATTCATCATCGCCATATCAAACTCGCGCTCAAAATCAGCGCTGACCCTTAATCCCCTCACCATTACGTCGGCTTTAACTTCCTTGGCAAAATCTACGGCAAGTCCGTAAAAGGGTTTTACTTCTATATTCGCAATATCTTTTAAGGCTTCCTTCGCCATATTCACCCTTTCTTCAAGAGTAAAGGTAACAATTTTGGTTGGTTTTTCGAATATGCCGAGAATAACCTTATCAAAAACATCGGCCGCCCTGCGGGCAACATCAATGTGGCCGTTGGTAATCGGATCAAAACTCCCCGGATACATAGCAACAGTCAAGATAAAGGCTCCTTTCTGAAAAAAGCGATGGAACTATCGCCGTGACGATGCTCCTTAAAGAGGCGCAAGGACGCATACTCTGTATTAAGGGGGCGACGTTTTGAATGGGTAACAACGAGTACAGAATCATTCCCGACAATCTTAGAGTTTGCCAGTTGTTCTATGATGGTGTTTATTAATGGACTCGCATAGGGAGGATCCATCAAAATAATATCATACTCCTTATCCAGAAAAGATATTGCCTTTACCACGTCCGCACAATGAACACGTGCATACTCGGTAAACTTGGTCTTTTCAAGATTCTGCTTTATTATAGCACAACAGCGGGGTGTTTGCTCAACAAAATCCACCCAGCCAGCCCCCCTGCTTAAAGCCTCTATTCCCAACGAGCCGCTGCCGGAAAAAAGATCCAGCACATTTCTCCAGTTATTGGCAACCGAATACAGCACGGAGAAGATTGCTCCCCTTACCAATTCCGTTGCCGGGCGCGTTCTAAGCCCCGGAGGCGTCACTAAAGTACAGCCTTTAGCCTCACCGGCAATTACTCTCACTTATACAATTCCTTTTCTTAAGTATAATAAGGTACCATAAATCACAATATCAATCCAGATTGCAATAATAAATCGAATCGGATTGTAGTTATCAGCTATAATTGTAGGGTAAAATATCATTTTAAACAATCGGAGAGATATGTCTAGCCTTGAAAGCATCGGTAAATACTTGATAGTTATCGGAATCTTTATTGCAATCCTTGGAATTATCATTATGTTTTGGAACAAAATACTGCTTTTGGGTAAACTCCCGGGGGATATATTTATTGACAAGGGCAACTTTAAATTCTTTTTCCCGATTACAACGGGGATTATAATCAGTGTTGTAATTACCGTTTTTATAAATATTATTATCAAGCTAATCGGTAAATAATTACTTTTCCGCAGACCTCTCTTGAATTTCCTTACCAAGCGCCTCGGTATAACTTTTATACACATCTTCGCTAAACAAAACAAAAATTATTTCTTTAAGAGATGATGCATTTTCGGCGGCAAACCGAGCTACAGCCGTTATTGCCGCCCGCGCTGCCGGCTGAACGGGATAACCGTAGGCCCCTGTGCTAATCGACGGAAAGGCAACGGTTTCAAGCCCATATTTTTCAGCCAGCTTTAAACTTTCGGTGTAGGCGCTTACTAAAATCGCTTCTTCATTGTTATTTCCGCCGTACCAAATCGGTCCGACGGTATGGATTACATATTTTGCCGCTAAATCCCCCGCTGTTGTAATAACAGCCTTGCCAGGCGGTAAATTGCCTTGCCTGGAAACAATCTCTTTACATTCATTTAATATCGCCACCCCGCCCGCCCGGTGGATAGCACCGTCTACTCCGCCCCCGCCCATCAGACCGGGGTTAGCGGCATTAACAATGGCATCCGCTTTTTGAGCGGTTATATCGCCTTTTTTAAGTGCGATAACTACGTTATTTATTTTAAACTCCATCTCAAAACCTCGGGGTTTTCTTCCGATTGTTATTTTAGGATACCGCCGCCGATAAATACAATCCGCTTCGCGGTATATGCATTAATCTCCTTGTAAAAAAAGGCATAATAGTTTAACCTATTTATATTAGCATCTATTCTAAATTGAGGAGTACGCCGTTGTTAAAAAAAGTAAAAACCGAAAACGCTGTAGGGCTGGTAATCGGCCATGATATGACTAAAACAATCCCCGGTGTTTGTGACGGACCCAGGTTCCGTCGCGGAGATGTTATTAAACAGGAAGATATCCCCGAACTGCTGAGCATGGGGAAAGAACATATCTATATTATTGAAAAAGATGCGAATTTTGTTCATGAAGAAGAAGCGGCAACGCGTATCGCCACGGCAATTGCCGGAGAAAACCTCAAGTTTACGGCGCCGCGGCAAGGGCGTGTCAATATGAAAGCCACAGTTGACGGCATTATTAAAATCAATAAACCGCTCTTATATGAGATTCACTCCATAACGGATATTATTATCGCCACCCAGCACAATAACGTCACCTGCAAAGAAGACGCGATTGTTGCCGGAACAAAAATTATTCCGCTCTTTACAACCGAAGAAAACATACAGAAATTAGAGGCTTTATGTAAAGAAAAAGGGCATGTAGTTAGCGTGATGCCTTTCCTTAACAAAAAAGTGGGCGTTATTATTACCGGCAACGAGGTTTACAAAGGCATAACCGAAGATAAGTTTGCCGATATTATGCGTAAAAAAGTGGAAAAATACGGTTCTACCGTAATCGGCGAAACCATTGTCCCCGATGATGAAGATATTATTGCCAAAGCCATTCTTGATATGAAAAACCGAGGCAGCGAAGTTATGATCCTTTGCGGCGGGCTTTCAGTTGACCCGGATGACGTTACCGCCGAAGGAATTGAAAAAAGCGGAGCGCAAATTATATCTTATGGGGTTCCGGTAATGCCCGGAGCAATGGCATTGGTTGCCGAACTGGACGGTATTCCCATCATCGGTGCCCCCGGTGCGGTTATCTTTAAAAGGACGACCATTATCGATGCCCTGTTATCGCGAATGCTTGCCGGAGATAAAATCACCAGACAAGATATTGTTGAATTATCTCACGGTGGGATGTGCCTCGAATGCGATGAGTGCATTTTCCCTGTTTGTCCGTTCGCAAAATAGCGTCGGCGATTTAGTATTATCGTTTTTAGCGGTTATATTTTTATGCCTAACCGCTAAAGATTGGTTTCCAAAAAACCACGGCTGTTTTACGCCGTTTCCGTTATGTTAGTGTGAGGTTAAAAAATGTCTTGTTCCGAAATCGATGAAGGTAAAATTTACACCGGATTCGGCAAAGCCTTGGCCATCGTCGGGACCGGTTGTAAACCTGTCGGAACCGAAAAACTGCCGATAGATCTCTGCAATAATCGAATCTTAGCCGAAAACCTGCACTCTCAATTAGATAATCCCTCATGCGACGTTTCTCTTAAAGACGGGTTTGCGGTAAAGTTTGAAGATATTGCAACCGCTTCCGCAAAAAAGCCGGTTTGTTTAAATATTATCGGCTCGGCTTTTGCGGGGAACGCATTTAACGGTGAGGTTTTTGCTAAAGATGCAGTCAATATCTGCTCGGGGGCTCCCATTCCGCAGGGGGCCGATACGGTTATCGCCGGTGAGTTTTGTGAAATAACCCCTGAATGTGTTCGCATTATAAAAGGCGCTAAAAAAGGGCAAAATATTCTGACTACGGGAAAAGATATCAAAAAAGGCGAAGAGTTAGCGCCGCACGGACGCATTTTACTGCCGGGAGACCTCGGTTTAATCGCCTCAGCCGGTATTTCAGCCGTTAATGTTTACCGTAAGCCCAGAGTCACTGTAATTGCAATCGGAGATGAAGTTGTAGCGCCCGGGGGGCATTTACATCCCGGCCAGTTATATGCCAGCAATTTGGTAACTATCGCCGCTTGGCTTGACTCTTTCGCTTTCCCCTGCCAAACAGCAGTCGTTAAGGACGATAAAGAGGAAATTCGTAAAAAACTGGAGGAGGTCTTTGCGACCGCGGATGTTATTCTGACCAGCGGCGGGGCGTGGGGCAGTGAACGCGATTTAATTATCGGGATAATGGACGAACTTGGCTGGCAAAAGAAATTCGGCAATGTCCGAATGGGACCCGGCAAAGGCGTTTCTTTCGGTTTGTGGCAAAACAAACCGGTATTTTGTTTACCCGGAGGCCCTGCCAGTAACGAAATGGCCTTTTTACAACTGGCGTTACCGGGCATATTGAAAATGGAAGGGCAAAAACGTCACCCTCTGCCGACGGTATTTGCCAAACTGACTAAAAATGTTATCAGCCGCCATAGGGATTGGGCTGAGTTCAAATCCGCCGTACTGGTATACAACGGCGAGTACATGGTTACCCCTTACCACAACCGCAGCCGTCTGCAATCTATCGCCAATGCTACATGCTTTATTTGTATCCCCGAAGGGGTTGAAAAAATTCCGGCGGGAGAAACTATTGAAGTTCAGATTCTAACACCGGCTTTGGGCGGGCTCTCAATTGTGCGCCGCAGATACGCAAAATAGCCTGGTCTTTTTACCTTTCGGCAGGCTCAGAATGACAAAAAAGTAGCCTTCAGCCGTTCGTGGTGAGCCTGTCGAACCAATAACGGCGACCAAATAGTAATCCTCGTTTCGCCCCGTTCTTTAGACCCTTCGACAAGCTCAGGGCGAACGGGATTTTTAACGTCTTTGCGAGGAGAGAGCCTTTAGACGAGTGACGTGGCAATCTCGCTTTTGTCATCCTGAACGAAGTGAAGGATCTAAGAGGATGGGAAATCCAGACTATAGGGTTGCCTTGGCAACAAGAAGAGGCATCGCCCTACCATAAAATCCGTAACCAGACGCTGCACTATCCGCCAACTCCTAGATTCTTCGCTATGCTCAGAATGACAATAGTAGAAACGTCTTTGCGAGGAGTGAACGTTAGCGAGCAACGCGGCAATCTCGCTCTTGTCATCCTGAACGAAGTGAAAGATCTAAAAGGACGGGAAGTGTAGGCTATGAGGTGTCTTCAGAAACAAAAAAGAGGCATCGCTCTACCGTATAAAGATTAACCAAACGCTGCACTATCCGCTAACTCCTAGATTCTTCGGCAGGCTCAAAATGACAAAAAAGGGGCTCGCAAAGACAAAAGGAACACCCCTTAAAAATTAGCCCCTACTTTTGTTCAAAGTATCCCAAGGCCAATTTAATCTTATCCTCAATAGTCAGTGAGGTATCGCGCGGGATACTTGATAAAGCCCGGGTAATTTCCGAAGCCGAGTATCCCAGAGATGTCAGCGCAGCCAGCACGTCTGCATTTTCTTGAGCAATTTCCGCCATCGGCGTCGCCATCATGCCGGTACCGATTTTATCTTTAAGTTCAAGTACAATCCGACTGGCAGTTTTCTTGCCGATACCGGGGATTCCGGTCAATAAATCGGCATTTCCCGAAGCAATCGCCATAATAATCTGATCCGGATCCATTGCCGAAAGCATTGCCAGCCCAAGTTTCGGACCAATTCCCGAAACACTGGTTACCGATTTAAAAAGCTCTAATTCATCAACGCCGATAAAACCAAAGAGAGTAAGGTTATCTTCACGGACATGCAGATGGGTGTAGACCTTAACACTTGAACCGACATTTCCCAGTTTGCTGATAGCGGTGGTAGATAAATGAACCTGAAAACCTATACCGCCGACATTAATAACAGCCCAATCGGTTCCCAATGCCTCTAACTTACCGCTGATATTGGATATCATCACCTATCTCCTTGCCCTGTTAATAATATCGTCCTGATGAATTGTTCTGATATGACAAATAGCAACCGCCAAAGCATCGGCAGCATCGTTCGGTTGAGGTATTTCGGACAGATTAAGCTGTAATTTAACCATTTGTTGAACCTGTTCCTTAGAACCGGCGCCGTAACCGGTAACCACTTGTTTAACCTGCATCGGTGAATATTCAAAACACGGAATGCCGTGCTTTTCAGCCGCCAAAATAGCAATTGCCTGCGCCTTGCCGATAACAAGCGCGGTTCGAACGTTTTTATCGACAAAGGGCTGTTCCACCGCCATAGCATCGGGGCGGTAATCCTCTATTACGGAACAAATCCGGTCGTAGATATTACACAAACGCTCTCCGATCGGAGAGCGCTGTTTGCATTTTAGAGCGTCACAGCAGACATAGGAAACGTTATCCGCTTCACTATCGACAATACCGTAACCCATTATAATTGTACCGGGATCAATGCCCAATATCCTCATCTTGCTATACCGATTTTACCCCTCGTATTTTTCCATCACCTCGTCGCTAAAATCAACGTTACTCCAAACGCTGCGAACATCATCCAAGTTGTCGAGCCTGTCAATCAATTTTAGAACCGAAAGCGATGTTTCATCGTCAAGTTCGATTGTGTTTTTGGCAACTTTGGCAAGTTCCGCCGATTTAACGGGGATTCCATTTTCTTCCAAAGCCTTACGGATATTTTCCATATCTTCAAGGCCGGTAATTATCTCGATATATTCGGGGTCCGCTTTGACATCTTCGGCTCCGGCATCAATAGCCGACAAAGAAACGTCATCGATATCCATCCCTTCCGCCACTTCTATGCCGATAACACCTTTTAGTTCAAATTGCCAGTTGACGCTGCCCGCTTCACCAAGCCCTCCGCCGGTACGTGTAAAGGTACTCCTTACTTCTTGGATTGAACGAATCCGGTTATCGGATAAAATATCAACCAAAATTGCGGCACCGCCCGGACCGTAGCCTTCCAAAACAAACTCATCATAGGTTACGCCTTCCAGTGTCCCATCGGCTTTTTTGATTGCCCTTTCGATATTATCCATCGGCATATTGTTATCGCGTGCCCTTTGGATACAAAGCCTAAGGCGCGGATTGGCCTCGGGGTTACTGCCGTGCTCGCGGACGGCCAGCATTATTTCGCGAGTTAATTTGGTAAAAAGCTGCCCTCTCTTGGCGTCAGCGGCACCTTTCTGATTTTTTATATTAGCCCATTTAGAATGACCTGCCATATTTTTGCTCCCTTCGCAGATTTACACCTGTATTTTTAATTCTATCACTTCCAACCGACAAGTTGAATAAAAAGAGTTGCTATAATTACAGGCAGTTAGGGGGCACTCCGCCAACGGGACCGATTTCGGCGGAAACACAGGCAACCGCATGGTCGCGGCAATGAGAAAGACTGATTGAAATAGCTTGTAAACCATTTTTACATGCCTTAAATTTTGCATCACCGTGCAAATTAACCAGAGGCTTTCCGTTTTCATCGGATATTATTTCAATATCACGATAGGATAGTTGGTTATCTCCCAGGGCTTTGATAACCGCTTCTTTGCCGGAAAAACGCGCCGCCAGCGACGCCGGTTTATCCTGATAAAGCCGAAGTTCGGAATCGGTATAAATACGATTTAAAAAGCGGCTGCCCCAACGGGAAACGGCTTCTTCAATTCGCTTGATTTCGATAATATCCACTCCAACCTGTTGCATACTAACCTCTCTTACAAATAAACCCAATCACTGTATATAATACCATAATTCTTTGCTTAATCGTTTGGAATATTATGTAATATCAATTTACGATTACTTTTTCAATTTTAACGGCACAAACCTTATATTCCGGCGTCTGAGTAACCGGATCCATAGCACAACTTGTTATCATATTGGTCGGGCTCTCGGCAAAATGGAAAGACATAAAGACTACCCCCGGGGGCACAACACGCGTTACCTCAACCCCTGCTTGAACTTCACCGCGGCGAGAGCTGACTTTAATGACATCACTGTCACCGATACCGAGTTTTTCCGCATCAAGCGGATTGATTTGTACCCTTTCCCTTCCCATAAAAATATTCAGCCCTTCGGTTTTACGCGTCATTGTACCGGTATGGTAGTGGAACAAACGCCTTCCCGTAGTTAATAACAAGGGATAATCATCATCGGGCAGTTCTTCCGAAGGACGATATTTAAGCGGTAAAAGTTTACCCTTGCGACAGGCAAACTGTGTGGTATGCAGTATCGGTGTGCCGGGATGGTCGCTCGCTGGGCAAGGCCATTGTAAACCGCCGGATTCCAATCTTGCATAGTTAATCCCGCCGTAACATTCCGCTAAATAGGCAATCTCATCCATTATTTCCGATGGATGTTTATAATCAAACCCTTTACCACCCATCCTTTTTGCAATTTCACAGGTGATTTCCCAGTCGGCAAGCGACTCGCCAATGGGCTCAATCGCTTTTCTGACACGCTGGAAGCGCCTTTCGGTATTGGTGAATGTCCCGTCTTTTTCGGCAAACGACGACGCCGGCAGGATAACATCCGCAAGTTGTGCCGTTTCGGTTAAAAAGATATCTTGGACCACCAGAAAATCCAACGCCGATAAAGCCTTAATCACATGATTTGAATTGGGTTGGCTTAAAACCGAATTTTCTCCGATTAAATAGAGGGCTTTAAATGTTCCGTCACAGGCACCGTCAAACATTTCCTGTGTTCTGAGCCCTCTTGCAACGGAAAGATTGCCGCCCCAAACAGCTTCAAACTTCTTTTTCGTTTCGGGAGAGGTTGAAGATTGGTATCCAACGTAAACATTGGGTAACGCCCCCATATCGCAGGCGCCCTGAACATTGTTTTGACCGCGCAAAGGATTAACGCCGCTGCCGCGTTTACCGATATTACCGGTAATCATCGCCAAATTGGCAATGGCAATGACATTATCGGTTCCGTGCGAGTGTTCGGTAATTCCGAGTGTATAGAGAATTGAAGAGGGATTCCCCGCCGCATACATATGTGCTGCCGCTCTGATTTTCTCACGGGGCACACCGGTAACCCTTTCAACAAAATCGATATCGTAGTCTTTTAACGATTCCAAAAAGGCTTCCGCATTTTCGCAGCGCTTGTTTATAAAATCCGAATTATGTAATTTCTCATCAATAATTATTTTGGCCATTCCCATTAGCAGTGCCACATCGGTGCCCGGATATTGTTGCAGCCAGATATCAGCAAACTGCACCATATCAATTTCGCGCGGGTCGGCAACAATGAGTTTAGCCCCTTTTCTGACCGCCTGCTTAACATTCATACCAATAACGGGGTGGGCTTCGGTTGTGTTGGAACCGATAACAAAGAAACAGTCGGTTTCGGCCATATCTTCAATGGAATTGGTCATTGCCCCGCTGCCAAATGTTTGCGCCAGCCCGGCAACCGTCGGGGCATGGCATAACCTGGCACAGTGATCGACATTATTGGTACCAAGCACCAAACGGCAAAACTTTTGGGCGACGTAGTTATCTTCATTGGTGCAGCGCGAAGAAGAAATAACACCGACTTGTTCTTTAGGATATGACGAGAGTTTTGCGGTTATAAGGCTTAGCGCCTCATCCCAGCTTGCTTTACGAAATTTGCCGTCCTCTTTAATTAAGGGGGTTTTTAATCTTTCCGGGCTGTGAACATAATCGGCAATTCCGAAACGCCCTTTGACACAAAGCTTGCCGTTATTTACATCGGTATTACTGCCGCGCACGGAAACAATTTTATTGTTTTTGATTCCCAAATACATACTGCAGCCGACACCGCAATAGGGACACGTCGTTTCTACTTCGTAAGCGGGGACTTCCGTCTTTTTTATTGTTAAAGCCGCCGTCGGACAATGCACAACACATTCCCCGCAGGACTGACAATTGGATTCCATAATCGGTTTATTGCCGAAAGTGCCGATGGCACTTTCATATCCGCGGTTAATAACTTCAATGGCGTTGACACACGTTATTTCATCGCAAACACGCACGCATTTTTGGCAGAGAATGCAATAATTGCGGTTGATTGTGAAGAAGGGATTACTGTCGTCAACCGGGAAATTTCTATCATTATGATCAAATATTCTTTCTTTAATCCCAAGATATGCCGCCGCTTTTTGTAATTCACAATTCTGATTTTTAACGCAAGTTAAACAATCCAACGGATGGTCGGCAAGCAGTAATTGCATAATATTATGGCGCACTTCATTTACATCGGGCGTGGCAGTTTTAACAACCATTCCTTCGGAGATAACGGCAGTACAAGATGTGGGCAACCCCTCCATGCCTTCTATTTCAACAATACAAAGGCGGCAACCGCCATGCGGTTTAAGGTTGGCAGAATGACACAGATACGGAATATAAATCCCATTTTGCAGCGCCGCTTCCAAAACCGACATCCCCGCTTCGGCTGTTATTTTTCTGCCGTCAACAGTTAAATTTACTTTACTCACAATAAAATTTCCTTTTAAATCAAATAAAACACCCGATTGATATTATTCAAGATCGCATCTCAAACAACGCCGGGCCTCTTCTTCCGCAATTTCTCTGTCATAACCCAATTCAACTTGGGAAAAACTCTTTATTCTTTCGGAAGCCGGTAATACCGGTGAAACTTGCCTTGGCAGTTCTGACGGGTCTTCGAGGAAATCGATATCCTCGGGAATTGCCAATGTTTCGTCAATGATACCCGAACCGCCAAGATAGATATCGATCGATTTAGCCGCCTGGCGCCCTTGGCTAATCGCTTCAATTACGGAAGAAGGACCCAAAACGGCGTCGCCTCCGGCGTAAACCCCGGGTTTATCGGTTGCCAGCGTAAAGTTATCAACCCCGATAAACCCATCATCGGCGGTATCCAAACCAAAGCGATCGGGAATATGTAAACGCTGCCCGACGGAAGCAATTACACTATCGAGTTCAATACTAAACTCACTGCCTTCCATCGGAACCGAACGGTACCTGCCGGAAGAATCAATATCACCTTTCTGCATGCGAATACATTCAAGTGTTACCCCATCTTCTCCGTTTACGGCTTGCACCGGCATCGTCATTTCTAAAATGTTAATCCCTTCGGCAAGCGCTTTTTCGATTTCTTCAAGGCCGGCCGGCATATCTTCACGGCTGCGGCGGTAAATAATCGTTACTTCACCGGCACCCAACCTTCGAGACGTTCGTGCCACATCGACAGCGGCATGCCCGCCGCCGATAACACCGACCCTGTCACCCGGCGAGAATTTTTTACCGGAGTTAACTTCTTTTAAAAATGCCAAGCGGTCAATAAAACGGTGGTCATCTTCTCCGCTAATACCGATTTTAAGATCGTTTTGCGCGCCAATCGCCACAAAAACAGCATTAAAACCTTGTTCAAAAAGGCTTTCCACATTATAAATTTCCGTATTCGTTTTGATTGTAACCCCGGCGCTGATTATTTCATCGATATCGGCATCCAAAATATCTTTCGGAAGGCGATAATCGGGGATTGCCATGCGTAACATTCCACCGGCAAGCGGCTGGGATTCATATACGGTTACGGAATGCCCTGACCTGGCAAGATAATAAGCGGCGGTAAGACCGGCCGGACCGGAACCGATAACAGCCACCCTTTTACCGGAAGGGAGCGCTTTTTTGGTGCGGCTCTTCCAAATATCGTTACCGTATTCAACGGCGTAACGCTTCAATTCACGAATCGAAACAGCTTCATCAAGCTGTGCCCGACGGCATCGTGATTCGCACGGATGGAAACAAACCAGCCCGCAAACGGCGGGGAAAGGGATCTTTTCCCGCACAATCGCCAGGGCCTCACCGGGCTGCCCCTTTTGAATAGAACGGATATAACGCGGAACATCAATCTCAGCCGGACAAGTATGAATGCAGGGCGCCTTCACCATCCCGCGGCAAACCGCCGCACGGCAATGGTGCCTGAGGATATGTTCCTCGTATTCTTTTTTGAAATAGCGCAGAGTGGTTAAAACCGTATTCGGGGCCGATTGCCCCAACCCGCATAAAGAGCCTTCTTTAACGGTTTTAGCCAATTTTAAAAGTAAATCAAGGTCGGACATTTTACCTTTGCCGTTACAGATTCGTTCCAATATATCTAACATCCGCTTAGTTCCCAAACGGCAGGGAGTACATTTACCGCACGATTCAAGCTGAGTAAAAGACAAAAAGTAGCGGGCGATATCAACTATACAGGTATCTTCATCCATTACGACAATGCCGCCGGAACCCAGGCTGGCTCCAACCTTTGCCAAGGAATCAAAATCAACCGGCGTATTTAACAAGCCGGCCGGCAAACATGCTTCCGAAGGGCCGCCGATTTGCACGGCTTTAAAACGCCTGCCGTTGGGAATTCCGCCGCCGATATCAAAGATAATTTCACGTAAGGTCGTTCCCATCGGGACTTCGATAATACCGCCGTTAACGATTTTACCGGAAAGGGCTAAAACAGCCGTGCCGCTGTTATTTACCGTGCCGATTTTTGCGTAACTATCGGCACCTTGTGATATAACAAGCGGAATATTGGCCAGTGTTTTGACATTATTAATAACGGTCGGCTGCCCCCATAAACCGCGCTCTGCCGGATAAGGCGGGCGGGGATGAGGGGTGCCTCTTTTACCTTCTATTGTAGCAATAAGGGCGGTTTCTTCTCCGCAAACATAGGCGCCAACCCCAGTGCGGATAGATACATCAAAGCTAAAACCGGAGCCGAAAATATTTTCACCCAGGTAGCCTTGTTTTTTAGCGGCTTCGATTGCTAATTTAATACGCTTGACCGCCAACTTATAATCCGAACGAAGATAAATAAAGCCCTTTGAAGCACCGGCGGCATAACCGGCAATAATCAGACCCTCAAGCAGCGAATGGGGATCGCCCTCTAAAATATTACGATCCATAAAAGCGCCGGGGTCGCCCTCATCGGCATTGCATATCACATATTTGGAATCGGCAGTTGTAGCACGGCACAAATCCCATTTTTGAGCAATCGGGAAACCGCCGCCTCCCCTGCCGCGCAGACCCGAACACCTGATTTCATCGACAACTTGTTGCGGCGACATATGCGAGATTATTTTCTTTAAAGACTTGTAACCGCCCACCGCTTCGTAATCTGCGATTTTTTCGGGGTTAATATGCCCGCAATTACGCATAATTAAACGGTGTTGTTTTTTATATTTTCCGATATTTTTATAATAAGGCACCGCCTCTCCGCTTTCGGGGTCCGTATAAAATAAAGCGGAAACCGGCCGCCCCTCTTGTAAGTGCGACCTAATAATCTCGGGGACATATTCAACGGTAACACGCGTGTATAAGATTCCCTCGGGTTCAATAATAACAACGGGGCCCAACGCACAAAAACCTTGACACCCCGTAAAATCTACTTTTGTATCCGTAATACCGGCTTCAAGAATTCCGCACTCAAAGGCTTCGCGGATTTTTTTCGATTTTTGAGAACTGCAACTCGTCCCCTGGCAGATTAAAACACTGCGAGAAATATTGCCGTTATTATTCACCGATAACCTCTGAAACTTTGGCAGGAGTCATCTGCCCGTGTATTTCGTTATCTACCATAACTGCCGGGGCAAGCGCACAAGCACCCATGCAAGACACCGTTTCCAAAGTGTATTCCATATCCGATGTGGTTTCGCCCGGTTTAATTCCCAGCTTGTTTTCAATTTCACGGAGCACCCGCCCGCCGCCGCGAACATGACAAGCGGTACCTCTGCAGGCGCAAACCGTCTTTTTGCCGGAGGGGGTAAATTTAAAACGGGGATAAAAAGTAGCCACGCTGTAAACCGCGGAAGGCGACATCCGCAAATAATCGGCGACTTCAATTATAATATCTTCGGGTAAATAACCGAGCTTATCTTGAAACGCCTGCAGGATATCAACCAAATTACTTTTATCCCTGCTAAATCCCGATAATATATCCATTTTTTATTAAAACCTATCCTTAGTTGAAATTTACGGCTAAAACACGGGGGAATATCGCTGACAAAACAGATATTCGGTTATCAACGATATTAAGCAGAAGGTTAGACTATGATTTAATATCCTAAAATTATATTATATAAGGTCGCTATAAACAAGTTTTGTTTGCCCCTTAAAAGAGGGTGTGATATTATTATCCTAACTATTCGTATTTTTATCCGTACATTTTTTATGTGCAAATAAGTAAAATTCAGCCATAAAAAGAAAGGACAGTTATGAGTAAGAATCCTTTAAAGTTTACAGATGTTACTCTGCGTGACGGACACCAATCGCTTTTGGCAACCCGTATGCGTACAGAGGATATGTTGCCGATTGCAGCCGAGATGGATAAGGCCGGTTTCCATTCGTTGGAAGTATGGGGGGGCGCGACGTTTGACGTTCCTACCAGATACCTTAACGAAGACCCGTGGGAAAGGCTTGCCGCCATTAAATGGCTGGCGCCCAAAACCCCGCTCCAAATGCTGCTTAGAGGGCAGAATATTGTCGGTTATCGCAATTATGCCGATGATGTTGTAGTCGCCTTCGTCAAACATGCCGCTAAAACCGGTATCGATATTTTCCGTGTTTTTGATGCGCTAAACGACGAACGCAACTTCGAAACAGCTTTAGAAGCAATTAAGGAAAGCGGTAAACATGCGCAATTGTCGCTTTGTTATTCGCTGACTGAGCCCCGCATGGGCGGCCCGGTTTATAACCTGGACTACTATATCAATAAAGCTATCAAGCTTGAAGAAATGGGAGCCGATACCCTTTGTATTAAGGATATGGCAGGTTTAATCCGCCCCGATGACGCTTATACGCTGATATCGGCACTAAAGAAGGAAATTAAGATTCCGGTACAGTTGCACACCCACTACACCAGCGGAATGGCTTCAATGAGTATGATGAAGGCGATTGAAGCCGGCGTGGATATTATTGATGCCGCACTGGCTCCGTTTGCACTAAGAACATCACACCCGGCGATAGAACCCTTTGTGGCGGCTTTACAGGGAACCGACAGAGATACCGGACTTGATATGAAGCAGCTTGTTAAATTAGGGGAATATTTTGAGTCGATTGCCCCCAAATACCGTGATTTTATGGGCACCAACAAAATGGCGACAATTGATACCGAGGTTCTTGTACACCAGGTTCCCGGAGGAATGATATCAAACTTAATTTCTCAGCTTAAAGAAGCCAATGCCCTTGAAAGAATCGGTGAGGTTTATGCCGAAATCCCCAAGGTCAGGGAAGAGCTCGGCTATCCGCCTCTTGTAACCCCGACCAGCCAGATAGTGGGTATTCAGGCCGTTCAGAACGTTCTTTTTGGCAGATACAAGGTTGTTTCGGCACAAGTCAAAGACCTTGTTTACGGCTTATACGGCAGAACCCCCGTCCCCATTTCCCCCGAAATTCAGAAAATTATTTTGAAGGGATTTGAACGCGGTGAAACACCGATTGAATCAAGACCGGGCGATATATTGGAACCCGAAATGGAAAAGGCTTATGCCGATACCGCACATATCGCGCGCAATTTAGGCGATGTGTTAACATATGCGCTTTATCCGACTACCGGAATGCGCTTCTTAAAATGGAAATACGGGCTTGAAACTCCTCCCCCTGAAACCAAGGGCAAAAAGATGGAGGATATCAAACGGGAAGATGAGCTTATCGCAAAGGCCAAGGCCGGTAAACTTGTAGACCCGGCAACGGTTGTTGCCGCTCCGGCACCTGTTGCCACGCCTGCGGAGGCACCGAAAAATCAGGCGCCTCAAGCGACGGCTCAAACTCAAGCGGCAGCCCCGGCCACACCTGCGCCGCCTCCCGCTCCGGCACCGGCACCGCCCCCTGCCGCTTCCGCACCGGCGGCAAACGGCGCACCTGTTAACGGAACTGCCATTGTTGCCCCTATGCCCGGGCTTGTGATTCGCTTTACCGTCAACGTTGGCGACGAAGTGAAAGAAGGCGACACGGTAGCTGTTATCGAAGCTATGAAAATGGCGATTGATTTACCGGCAGTCGTTAAGGGCAAGGTGACGGAAATCAGATTCAAAGCAGGTGATCACGTCGTACGTGATGATGTTCTTGCTGTCATCGGTTAACCCTGGCTTTTTATCGTAATTAATATTACCATGATAAAGAGACAGGCTTACTGTTGCATAAATATTCCTTGTTTGAAAGGTATGTGAATATGGGAAAAACTCTGGCTGAAAAGATTTTAAGTTTAAAGTCCAAAACCGATGTTAGAGCGGGTGATATTGTTATTACTCCTGTTGATTTGGCATTTGTTCAAGATACAACGGGGCCTTTAACGGTACGCGAGTTTTTAAATAACGGTTTTGAAAAAATGGCCAATCCGTCAAAAACGATACTCTTTATTGATCATGCCGCACCCAGCCCCAACAGCCAATTATCAACCGATCATATTACGCTCAGAGATTTCGCTCAAAAAACCGGCTGCATTCTATCGGATGCCGGGGATGGCGTTTGCCACCAACTGGTAGCTGAGAATATTGCCGTACCCGGTGATGTAATTGTCGGTGCGGATTCGCACACGGTTACTGCCGGCGGCATCGGCGCCTTTGCGACCGGAATGGGCTCATCGGATATCGCCGTTGCAATGGCGCTCGGTAAAACTTGGTTTAGAGTACCCGAAACGATAAAAGTAGTTTGCAGCGGAAGTTTCCAAAAGCACGTTTATGCCAAAGATTTAATACTGCATTTAATCGGGTTTATCGGCGCGGACGGAGCAACCTATAAAGCGTTGGAATTTGCCGGCGATACGGTTGACAAGATGCCAATCGGAGATCGTTTAACGATTGCCAACATGGCAGTGGAAGCCGGCGCCAAAGTCGGGCTGTTCCCTGCCGATAAAACTACCGAAGATTATCTTAAAACACAAGGGCGCGGGGATAAATATCAACCGCTTGCCGCAGACCCCGACGCGGCTTATGAAAGAATCGTTAATATTGATGTATCTACGCTTGAGCCGACGTTATCCAAACCGCATACTGTCGATAACACGGCGCTTGTTAAAGACTTAAAGGGAACCAAAATCCAACAGGTTGCCATCGGAACTTGTACCAACGGCAGAATTGAAGATTTTGAGATTGCCGCTTCTATGTTAAAAGGCAAAAAGAGAAATCCGGCAACAAGATTACTGATTACACCGGCTTCCAGAACAATTTTAAAAGAGATGATCCAAAAAGGTTATGCCGAAACCCTCTTGGATGCCGGGGCTATGATTTTACCGCCGGGATGCGGTTCCTGCCTCGGTTTGCACCAGGGCGTGCTGGGCGATAACGAATCTTGTTTATCAACCGCCAACCGCAACTTTAAAGGGAGAATGGGCAACCCCAATTCCTTTATTTATCTTGCCAGCCCGGCAACAGCGGCGGCAACGGCAATAACCGGTGAGATTACCGATCCCAGGGAGGTTCTTTAATGAAAGGGAAAGCCTTTAAATTCGGAGATAACATCTCCACCGACCATATCGTACCCGGCAGGCTGGCACATCTAAGGAGTAATCTGCCCGAGCTTGCAAAGCACGTTTTGGAAGATGCCGACCCGACCTTTGCCTCTCGTGTTAAAGAGGGTGATTTTGTTGTCGGCGGCAATAATTTTGGGCTCGGTTCCAGCCGCGAACATGCCCCGCTTGTAATTAAAATGTCCGGAGTAAGTGCGGTGCTTGCCAAATCGGTGGCACGTATTTTCTTTAGAAATGCAATTAACCGCGGACTGCCGGTTTTAATCTGCGACACCGATAAAATTGATGACGGCGACGAACTGGAAGTCGATTTAAAACGCGGAATTATTAAAGATTTAACCAACGGAGCCGAACTGACCTTCAACAAAATACCGGATGCCATGTTAAGCATCTTGGAAGAAGGCGGGCTAATGCCGTACATTAAAAAGTACGGCGATTTTCAGATGTAATTTGGGAGGTTTTATAAATGACCAACACTTATAATGTTACCCTTATTCCCGGCGACGGAATCGGACCCGATGTCAGTAACGCCACAAAAAGGGTTTTGGAAGCAACCGGAGTCAGGTTTAACTGGGATATTGTACATGCCGGTGTCGATGTTATGGACGAATACGGCACCCCTCTCCCCGAGCATGTTTTAGAATCGATACGCCGAAATAAAGTAGCGATTAAAGGGCCGGTAACAACCCCCGTCGGTTCGGGTTTTCGCAGTGTAAACGTTGCACTGCGCAAGCAGCTTGAACTCTATGCCTGCATCAGACCCTGCAAAAGCTATGCCGGAATTCCTACTTTCTATCAAGATATCGATGTTGTTATTGTTAGAGAAAATACCGAGGATCTTTACGCCGGTATTGAATTTGAAAAAGGTAAACCGCAAACGGAAGAGCTAATTAAATTTATTTCCGAAAAAAGCGGTTCAAATATCAGGGAAGATTCGGGCATCAGTATTAAACCGATATCCGAATTCGGTACCCGCCGAATTACAAAGTACGCCTTTGAATTTGCCCGCAAAGAAGGGCGCAAAAAGGTGTCCGCAATTCACAAAGCAAACATTATGAAATTCTCGGACGGTTTATTTTTAGCAATCGCCCGTGAGGTGGCCAAAGACTATCCCGATATCGAATTCGAAGATAGGATTGTTGATAATATGACAATGCAACTGGTCAAAACACCGCAGCAGTTTGATGTAATCCTCTGCCCCAACCTTTACGGGGATATCCTTTCGGACCTCTGTGCAGGATTGGTCGGCGGTTTGGGTGTTGCGCCGGGTGCCAATATCGGCGACGGGGTTGCCCTTTTTGAACCGACCCACGGCAGCGCACCGAAATACAAGGGGTTAAATAAAGTAAACCCGATGGCGATGATGTTATCGGGGGTGATGATGTTAAAGCATATCGGCGAAAACAATGCCGCCGAAAAGTTGGAAAAAGCGATTGCCGATGTAATTGCCGAAGGCAAAAATATAACTTATGATTTAAAACCGAATTCAGAAAGGGATTCGGCTGTCGGAACTTCTCAAGTAGCCGATGCTATAATCGAAAAACTGGAGAGTAACGGATAATGAGAGCAAAAGTAAGTGTTATCGGTGCCGGTAATGTCGGGGCCAGCCTCGCACAATGTTTAGCGGTCAAAAATATTGCCGATATCGTACTTTTAGATATCGTTGAGGGGCTGCCTCAGGGAAAAGCTCTTGATTTACAGGAATCGGCACCGATTATCGGTTTTGATTCCATAATCATCGGTACAAACGACTATAAAGATACCGCCGGCTCCGATGTTGTGATTATTACCTCCGGTGTTGCCCGCAAACCGGGTATGAGCCGTGATGATTTAATTAAAATCAATGCCAATGTTGTTGGCGAGGTTACCAAAAACATCGTTAAGTTTTCCCCGAACTGCGTTATAATTATCGTTACCAACCCGGTCGATACAATGACCTATCTGGCATTAAAAACAAGCGGATTCTCCAGAAACAGGGTTTTCGGGCTTTCAGGGGTTTTGGATAGCGCCAGGCTTTCAAGTTTTATTGCTACGGAATTGGATGTCCCGATGACTTCGGTGCAATCTTATGCCCTCGGTGAACACGGGCAAAATATGGTTATTTTCCCGCGCTTGGCAACCGTAAACAAGAAACCGATTACGGAACTTTTGCCGAATGAAACGATTGATAAGCTGATTAACCGTACAATTAACGGCGGGGCTGAAATTGTCGGCTTGCTTAAAAGCGGCAGTGCTTTTTACGCCCCTTCCGCCGCCGCCGCCCGCATGGCAGAAGCGATTATTGCGGATAAAAAAGAAATCCTTCCTTGCGCCGTTTATCTCGAGGGGGAATACAATTTAAACAATGTGGTTATCGGTGTTCCGGTTAAACTGGGAAAGAACGGGATTGAGGAAATTGTTGATTTTAACTTAACGGACGAAGAACTTTCCGCCCTTAAAAAATCTTCTGAGGCTGTTAGGGCGTTAATCGATACATTAGATAATATCGGATAGCTGACACTTTACCTCTCCTCATAATCAATATGTTTATCATATCTTACTTCCATCATTTCTTCTATTACAATGTCTCCTGTTAAATATTTTTATATAAAAGTACACCCTTTTTGTGTTGCTAGTGGTATAATAAATCTATAAATCATGGGGAACCAAAAGGAGAGTATATTGAAATGATGAATATGCGTGGAGCTCCAATATTGATGAAAATGGCAGTCATAGGTTGGGAGGAAACTGCAAAAAGAAATGCGGAGGAAGTAGCTTTACAGCAATCGGGGTTAAGTAAAAAAGAAAAAGAAGAATATTGGATAGTGTCACAATATTTTGACATGCTTTGGAATGAGTATGAGGACGACCGTGAGGATATCAATTATTTGTTAGAAAGATTACAAAAATATTTAGAAATGGGTAACAGCCCTATAGAGGGGTATAATAATATGAAATATGAAGAAACAGAATTTAACTATTTTGAATTTTTAGACGAGCTGGAAGATTTATAGTTAAGAATACACTATATAATTTTATAAAATAAAAACCACATAATATAAAATATTATATGTTCGTCCTTCACGATAATAATCATCATAATATAACTAGTTACTGCATTAATTAATTTAAAGTTTTGTACAATGGCGTTTGCAAAAAATTACAATAGAGTGCATTTGACACACATGTAACATAGCCCAGATTGATATTTATACACAATTTTTTTAAGGGCTTGAAGAAAACGTAGTACCTTATTAAAAGGCAATCCTTAGTTTCTCGAAGAATTAAATCATAATGAAAATATGAACAGGAAATACTCAAAAATGCGCGAAATTAAGAGCATCGAAATCACCGAAGCCGTTACGCGGATGATTGTAGAAGCCAACTACAAACTGGGGAACGATACCCTTTCTGCTCTGCAAAACGCCCGCAAAAATGAATCCTCCCCGCTTGGGAAGGAAGCGCTTGATGTCATTATCGAAAATGCGCAGATTGCCGAAAGCGAAAATATCCCCCTTTGCCAAGATTGCGGCACCGCTATCGTCTTTTTGGAAGTCGGTCAAGACGTTCACGTTACAGGCGAAAGCTTGGACGATGCGGTAAACGAGGGTGTCCGAAAAGCTTATAAAGAGGGCTACTTACGTAAATCCATTGTTAACCAACCCTTTACAGCCAGAAAAAACACCGGCGACAATACCCCTGCAATAATTCATACTAAAATAGTCTCCGGTAACAAAATTAAAATTAGCGTTATGTCAAAAGGAAGCGGCGCCGAAAACAAGAGCAAAGTAGTAATGCTAAAACCCGGTGAAGGCACAAAGGGAATTATCAAAACCGTGTTAAAAGCCGTAAATGAAGCCGGAGGAAGCCCCTGCCCGCCGATTGTAATCGGGCTCGGTATCGGCGGTACATTTGAAAAGGCGGCTTTGATGGCTAAAGAAGCCTTGCTTAGAGAAACCGGTAAGGCAAACCCTGACCCCGAAATTGCCAAACTGGAAAAAGAGATATTGGAAGAAGTAAACAAACTGGGAATCGGGCCGCTGGGATTCGGAGGAAACACAACCGCCCTCGCCGTACATGCCGAAACAATGCCAACCCATATCGCCAGCCTTCCGGTTGCCGTTAATATCCAATGCCACAGTATAAGACACCGGGAACAGACGATTTAGACTATTTTAAATCGTCAGGCTTGTAAATTAGTCTAAATACCCCAACTTTCAACATCGCCCCAACTAATTTCCCTTGTAAATGCAGATAAGTTATCAAAACAAAAGCAAATCTACTCCGTTGCAATTTGAATTCTTGCATTCCTTGACCTACAATAAAAACCGTAAAGAGAAGGCAGGCATAAAGTTAAAATGGAAACAATTAAAATCACCTCCCCAATCGATGAAAACATAATCAATAATTTAAAAGCCGGAACAAAGGTTTTAATATCGGGAATTATTTATACCGCCCGCGATGCGGCTCACCTCAAAATGGTTCAGGCGCTGGAAGAAGGCAATTCATTGCCTTTTGATATAAGCGGGCAAACTATTTATTATATGGGCCCCTCTCCCACCCAACCGGGAAAAGTAATCGGCTCTGCCGGTCCGACAACATCCGATAGAATGGACGGGTATACCCCACAGCTGCTCTCTAAAGGGTTAAAAGCCATAATCGGCAAAGGAAACCGTTCACTCGAGGTAATTCAAGCGCTGCAAAAATATAACGCCGTATATTTTGCCGCATTCGGCGGCGCCGGAGCGTTAATTTCCAAATGCATCAAAAAAGCAGAGGTAATCGCCTACCCTGAACTTGCCGCCGAGGCCGTAATGAAATTGGAAGTAGAAAACTTACCGGCTATCGTTGCTGTTGATACTTGCGGTAACAATTTATACGAAACAAGCCGCGCAGCTTATCAAAACACGGAGGTTTAACTATGGAAGATTGCATTTTTTGTAAAATTATAAACGGAAAAATCCCCGGTGACATTGTTTACCGCGATGATGAGATTGTTGTTTTTAAAGATATTGCGCCGCTCACCCCCGCTCATCTGCTGGTAATTCCGGTTAGGCATATCGCGTCGCTTACAGACCTCGCCCCAACCGATAATATACTAATGGGGAATATGGTTGCGGTTGCCAATAAGGTTGCCAAAGAACAAGGGCTATCCGAAAGCGGTTACAGGTTGGTTATAAACAGCGGAAAACACGGCGGGCAAGTTGTATTTCACCTGCACATGCACCTGCTCGGCGGCAGACAAATGTCGGGGAATTTTGACTAAGAGAACACAACCCCTGTTTTGTAAATGACAGCGTGTCTTTTTTAAAGTTGCGCCGATTGCAAAGGCATTTTATGATATCACGCTGGAGCCGGAACGAATGAATTTGATGTAAATAAGAAAGAGACAACAAATCAATCCTTCTTGAATAGACAATATGGCGATATTAGAATAATCGTATGAGATTGCGAGTTTAAAGATTACCTCATAAACATATAATACAGAATGCCCGCCACGCTTTTGGCATCACGCACTTTCCCGGACTTTATGTAATCGGTTATCGATTTTATCGGAACGGGCACAACCTCGATACTTTCGGTGTCTTCGGCATGCTTTTTGGATGGCACCAGATCCGTTGCCAAATATAAATGCAAATATTCGGTATTATAGCCGGGCGAGGCATAAAACCCGCCCATTTTAGTTAATTTTTTAGGTAAGTAGCCGATTTCTTCCTGTAATTCACGCTTTACGGTTTCCTCCGGGGCTTCACCCTTTTCAATACACCCTGCCGGTATTTCCAACAACTCCTCTTTGGCGGCGCTGCGGTATTGCTTAACCAATAACACATTTCCGTTTCTGTCAACGGGAATCACAGCAACGGCATCGCTGTGTTCAATGATTTCACGCGTGCTTTTACGCCCGCCGGGAAGACGGATTTCATCTACGCGCAGGTTCATAATTTCGCCTTTAAAGACTGTTTTGCTGGATAATGTTTCTTCAATCATCTTTCTACCCTTGTTTTTCAAGTCGATACACTAAAGCGGATTCGTCGCAATCGGGGAAATTGGGACAGCGGTAACATTCACCCCAAATTTTATGCGGCAGTTCCCTTTTATCCACCATTTCAAAACCGCACTTGGCAAAGAAATTGGGCACGTAAGTAAGGCAGAAAACAGTGGGAATACCGATTTCCTTGGCTTCTTCAAGGCAAGCAACAACCATCTGTTCTCCGATTCCGAGTTTTTGGTGTTCTTCATTAACTGCCAATGATTTTATTTCGGCCAAGTCATTCCAACTGATATGCAAAGCAATGCAAGCGATTACCTCTCCGTCCAAGCGTGTAACAAAGTAATCCCTTATATTTTCATAGATTTCGGAAAGCGAGCGCGCCAACATTTTACCGTTAGCGGCAAAGTGATTAACCATTTTATGTATTTTAGCGGCATCGGTAATGCGCGCTTTTTCAATGCTGTATTCCATTTATTTACCTCTTTATTTTCTGCTCCAAACCGGCATAAAACCCTTTGGGGTTAATCCTATGAAAACACGTTTTTACCTTGCTGTGGCTGACTTCGATTGACCACCCTTCTTCAACGGGTAAACCGATATGCCCGTCAATGCTTAAAATGGCCTTGTGTATCGGCGATAGCCGCAAACGAACCACCGATTCGGGGGAGATAATAAGTATTTTATTAAAACTCATATGCGCCACAATCGGCACCAACAAGTAATCCGAGGATTGAGGATGCAATATCGGACCGCCGGCTGCCATCGAATAGCCTGTACTCCCCGTAGCGGTAGCGCAAATAACCCCGTCAGACCTGTAAGTTGTGAGCATCTCGCCGTCGACATAGGCTGTTACGTTTATAATCCGGGCAATCTCCCCGCGGGCAACAACAACATCGTTTAATATCTTAAATGAGCTGATTTCACAATTTTGGTCGTCAAAAAGGCGGGCTTCCAACATTGCCCTCTCGTCCGTTCGACCGCCGCCGTCCAGTATTAAAGCTATTTTTTCCAGTGCTTCATCAGGCTCTATTTCCGTTAAATAACCGATTTTTCCGAGGTTAACACCGATAATCGGGATAGCATGCGGAACAATAGCTTGTGCGGTTCTGAGGATTGTGCCGTCTCCGCCAACCGTAATAACAAAATCCATTAGCGGCAGATTTTCTTGAAGGGCATCTCCCTCCCATGACGAACAAAGCCAAGTGGAAACCCCCTTGGATAACAGAAACGATTCGATCTCAACGGCAAGCGCCGGAGCATTTTCGTTTAACGGATGATAAACAATCCCGAATCTTTTCATCTGCCAACCCTATTTACATATAAATAATATTGATAATCAATTGTTCGTAATAAAGAAAAAGTGTAACCTCGGCGTGGCCGTCTGCGGCCGAAACTAGGTTTACTTACCCCGTGCCGAGTATACAATCACAGCGCCGATAAACACAACAACAACACCCCATATCCATAAAGGACTGGTAGCGACCCACTTGATAATAAAAAGAAGATAAAAGATTGCCAGAATCCCCAACCCTATAAGGACCAAACCAATCATCCTGGCACTTGAACGCCGTTTCTTCCGAATGATTTCGTCTTCGGCCTCTTGCGCCGCTATCAGCGCCAACCGCCTCTCCCTAATAGACGCTTCCTCTTCGGGGGTGTATCTTACATATTTTTGATTATTACCGCTGCCGGCCTTTGATAAGCGCGATATGCCAAAGAAAACCATAACAACGGCAAGTATTATGCCTATTTCCAAAAACCCGATTCTCATTAATTCTCCGCGTAAAACCCGCTTTTATAACTAATATAGCATAGCATATCGGATAAAAAAGGTTAAATTAATTAGCGGCAACCGATTTTTTGTTTGAAAAAAGAGACTGCAAAGAAAAGCATCATCAAGTTTATAAAATATTGTTAAAGTCGCTTGACAAATCCCCCTCTAAAATGCTAAATTATGATTACTTTAGCAATCTAATGGCCTGATTGCTAACGGAGGTTAAGGGATTGGACAATAGAACGGCGGCAATATTAAGATCCATCACCAGACAATACATATCTCGAGCGATGCCGGTATCATCGGCAAGCGTCGTTACCGATTGCGGATTGAACGTCAGCTCGGCAACCATCCGCAACGAAATGGTTACTTTGGAGGATGCCGGATACATAATTCGGCCGCACCATGCCGCCGGCAGTATCCCCTCTGATAAGGGGTATCGCTTTTATGTTGAAAACTTAAGCTATGTCGATTTACCACTGGAAGAACAACGCCTGATAAGTCATATGTTCCATCAGGTTGAAGAAAGTATTGAGCAGTGGCTTGCGTTAGCGGTAACTTTACTGGCACAGCAAGTTCAAAATATTGCCGTAATGACAACCCCTAAACCGCCGTCCTGCCGTTTTAGGCATATGGAACTGGTTTCATTGCAGGACCACTTGGCGCTTGCGGTATTGGTGCTCAGAGGAGCCGTTGTAAGGCAACAGCTGATTAACTTTGAACAGCCGGTTACCCATGAAAAACTCAGAAACATGGCAGATGAAGCGGTTAAAAAATACGCCGGATTGTCCGCCTTGCAGATAGCCAAAAAGCGCATCGGGTTATCGCCCGATGAACTAAAGGTGACCGATTGTATCATTAAATTGATGCAAACGGAGGACGAGCGCAGTAACGATGATTCATACATCGATGGGCTCTACTATCTGATGAACCAGCCCGAATTCAACACGGGAAGCCGCATATCTAATCTAATTGGACTGGTGGAACAGCGCAAATTAATGGAAGCAATGCTTGAAAATCAGCCTAACGAGCGCGGAGTACAAGTTATTATCGGAAAAGAGAACAGGGCTGAATCAATTCAAAACTTCAGCGTTGTCCTTAGCCGTTACGGGATACCGGATGAAGCAACCGGGACTATCGGGGTGGTTGGGCCGACGCGTATGCACTACGGCAGAACTATTGCGGTTATTAATTTTATGTCGTCAATGATGAGTAAACTTATATCCGACCTGTACGGCGGGGAAACTCAAAATAATAAGGAGGACCCCAAAAACAATTGACGTCCGGAGTATATTAAATTATGAAAAAAGAAAACCAGAGTGAAAAAACAGAGGATCAAGATTTAGAAAATATGCAGAAAGAAACAGCCGGCGACAACCCTCAACAAAACGAGAAAAACGAAGCCGAGACCTATCTGGAAAACTGGAAGCGAACGCAGGCCGACTTTATTAATTACAAAAGGCGTGCGGAACAAGAGAAGGAAGAAACAATTAAATTCGGCAACTCAATACTTCTGGCAGCGATTCTTCCGGTGCTTGATGATTTGCAAAGGGCTTTAGGTTCTGTTCCGGAAGATGCAAAAAATTTACCCTGGGTAGAAGGAATAAAATTAATAGAACGCAAGTTTAACAGCGCCTTAGAGAGCCAAGGGGTTAAAGCAGTTAAGACCGAGGGAGAGGCTTTTGATCCCAAACTGCATGAAGCCGCTCTGCACGTTAACGGCGAAGACGGAATTATAATTAATGAATTGCAAAAGGGTTATAAATTATACGACAGAGTAATCCGACCGGCTATGGTAACAGTCGGGAACGGTGAAAAGTAATCTAAAAAGTAAAAGTTTTAAGCTTATTTTAAGGAGGAGTATCAAAAAACATGGCAAAGGCTATAGGAATCGATCTGGGAACCACTTTTAGTGAAGTGGCTGTGATGCAAGGCGGAGAGCCGGTAGTCATTCCTTCGTCGGAAGGAGGCAATACCGTCCCTTCTTTTGTCGCAGTCAGCAAAACCGGTGAGAGATTAGTCGGACAAATTGCGAAGCGTCAGGCAATCATAAATCCGGGAAACACCCTCTACAGTATTAAACGTTTTATGGGGCGCAAGTGGAACGAACCGGCAGGACGCGAACTTACGGTGGAAGAAGACGCCAAAAGAAAAACCTATAAGGTTTCCAAAGGCGCTAACGACGAAGTAAAAGTAGCAATGGGTGGACAGGATTACACTCCGCCCGAAATTTCCGCGATGATTTTGCAAAAACTTAAAGCGGACGCCGAAGCCTACTTAGGTGAAAAGGTTACCGATGCGGTTATTACCGTACCGGCTTACTTTAACGATGCCCAAAGGCAAGCCACCAAAGATGCCGGTAAAATTGCGGGTCTTAATGTTTTAAGAATTATTAACGAACCGACCGCCGCATCATTGGCATACGGTTTGGACAAGAAAAAAGATGAAACCATCGCCGTTTATGACCTCGGCGGCGGTACTTTCGACGTTTCAATACTTGAAATCGGAGACGGTACTTTCCAGGTTAAATCCACCAACGGCGATACACATCTTGGCGGTGACGACTTTGACCAAAGGATTATAGATTGGTTAATTGACGAGTTTAAAAAGGATCAAGGCATTGACCTATCCGGCGATAAGACTGCCCTACAGCGTTTGAAGGAAGCCGCCGAAAAGGTAAAGATAGAACTTTCAAGCGTCCAAAGCGCGGAAGTTAACCTCCCGTTTATTACAGCTGATTCCAGCGGGCCGAAGCACTTAAATATAACAATGACCAGAGCCAAACTTGAGCAGTTGGTAATGGACCTGGTTGAAAAAACATTAATACCTTGTAAACAGGCGCTTGCGGATGCTGATAAGAAACCTGCACAGATAGATGAGGTTGTACTTGTCGGAGGGCAGACCAGAATGCCACTGGTACAGGAAAAAGTTAAACAATTCTTCGGGAAAGAACCCAATAAAGGCGTAAACCCCGATGAAGTGGTTGCTATCGGCGCCGCTATTCAAGCCGGCGTGCTAAAGGGTGAAGTTAAAGACGTATTGCTGTTAGATGTTACCCCGCTGACTTTAGGCATTGAAACCCTGGGCGGAGTTGCGACACCGTTAATTAATCGCAATACTACCATCCCGACCTCCAAAACGCAGGTCTTTAGTACCGCGGCGGATAACCAGCCCAGCGTTGAAATTCACGTTTTACAGGGCGAGCGTCCCATGGCCAACGATAACCGAACTTTGGGCCGCTTTATGTTAGACGGAATCCTCCCTGCCCCGCGCGGCATCCCGCAGGTTGAGGTTAGTTTCGATATTGATGCTAACGGCATTCTTAGCGTTAAGGCCAAAGATAAGGGCACCGGTAAGGAGCAGAAGATTACGATTACCGCTTCAAGCGGACTCAGTAAAGAAGATATTGAAAAGATGCAGCGCGATGCTGAAGCCCATGCCGCCGAAGACGTCAAGAAGAAAGAAGAAGTAGAGGCTAAAAATACCGGCGACAATATGGCTTACAGTGCCGAAAAGATGTTAAACGATAATAAGGATAAGATTCCTGAAGATACCAGGAAAGAAATTGAAGAAAAGATAGCCACGTTACGTTCGGCGCTCCAGGGTTCCGATACGGACGACATTAAAGCGAAAACACAGGAGCTTTCCGAGATTATGCAAAAAGCGGGAGCCGCTGTGTACGGACAACAAGACGGACAATCCGAACCGGGCGCCGAATCCGCAGATGCGGAAGACGATTCCAAAAAGGATGACGAGGGCACGGTAGAAGGAGAATTCCGCGAGGTATAATTAACCTCAAACTCAAAGGGGGGCGGAACTGTGATTTTATAAAACGTTCCGCTCCTCTTTTTTTAAAATGCAACGTGTTTGCTGGAGTATCAGGGCCTTAATGGTATATAATTATCGGATTGACCTAAAAAGAAACACTTCTTATTTTAAAGCAAACAAAATGCAACTAAGCAAACAAGAGGACGGAAACCAATAAATTATGGCATCAAAAAAAGATTACTACGAGGTTCTCGGGGTTAACAAAAATGCTAACGCCGATGAAATAAAAAAAGCTTTTCGAAAATTAGCCTTTCAGTATCACCCCGACCATAACCAAGGGGATAACTCAGAGGCGCAGTTTAAAGAAATCAACGAAGCCTACAGCGTTCTTTCGGATGATGAAAAACGCGCCGCCTATGACCGTTTCGGGCATTCCGGTGTTGACGGAACGTTCGGACAGGGATTCGGAGATTTCGGATTCGGAGGCGGATTCGGCAGTATTTTTGAGGACTTTTTTGATGCTTTTGGCGGCGGAGGTGGGCGCAGAAGCGCCAGACGCGGCGCCGACCTGCAACAGAAAATTACCGTTTCTTTTGAAGAAGCCGCTCTTGGCTGTGATGCCGACATTAAAATAAGCCGTTTGGAACAGTGCTCAAATTGCAGCGGCAGCGGTTCTAAACCGGGAAGCGAAACTGCTCGCTGTACCGATTGTAACGGAAGCGGAAAGGTTAAACGTGTCCAGCAAAGCTTCTTCGGGCAGTTTACCAACATTACGACTTGCCCCAAATGTAACGGCGAGGGCAGTGTTATTACCGACCCGTGCCCCAAATGTAAGGGCTCCGGCAAGGAAAGAAAAGAACATACAATGAAGTTAAAGATTCCGGCCGGAATCGATCATGGCACCAATTTAAAGTTAAACGGTCAAGGCGATGTCGGCGATAAAGGGGCTCCGCCCGGAGACCTTTATGTTGCCGTTGATGTTAAGCCGCACCGGTTCTTTGCCCGCGAAGATACCAATGTTATTTACGACTTATCTGTTAATGTTGCACAGGCAGCCCTCGGAACCGAGGTTGACATACCGACGCTGTACGGCGATGAAAAGCTGAAAATACCGGCCGGCAGTCAACACGGTAAGGTATTTACGCTTAAAGGTAAAGGAATCCCCTACCTGCGGCGTAATTCCAAAGGCGACCAGTTGGTAAGGTTATTTATTAAAACACCCGAAAAACTGACCAAACAACAACGGAAACTGTTTGAAGAACTCGAGAAAAGTTTTACGGAAAGTGAAAAGAAGTAACTCTCTCCGTTTTTGCGAGCACAGCGAAGCAATCCCATACAAATAAAATTCCTTGGAGATTGCCACGTCACTCGCCTAACGGCTCCCTCCTCGCAAAGACGTTTCTCTCGTTCGCCCTGAGCCCGTCAAAGGGTACTACGAACGGGAAGAAAACGAGGATTACTATTCGTTCGCCGTTATGGTTCGACAAGCTCACCACGAACGGCTGAAGAGTTACCCCCCTTGTCATCTCGCTTTCCCCTTTTTGTCATCCTGAATGAAATGAAGGATCTAAGAGGACGGGAAATACAATCTATGAGGTCGCCTCGGAATCACGAAAGAGGCATTGTCCCACTGTTTAAAGAGCAGCCGAACACTGCACTATCCGCCAACCCCCAGATTCTTCGACAAGCTCAGAATGACAAATTAAAATATCATCCTGAACTCATAGAGAGGCATTACAAATAAGGCGAGAAAAAACTGCAATCCGACAGCAATCGCTAGACACTGTTGCCGTTGGTTTTCTTGGGGCGTCTGAAAAATCTCTTGAAATCCCAACGCCTGCCGGAAAGTTCATGCCTGCCCTTTCCTCCAAGAAGATCGCCGATAACTTGCTTCACTTCGGCATCATTGTACATTACCTGATACATCTTCTCGGCAATCGGCATCTCGATATTTAATTTCTTGGCCATATCATTAACGGCGGCGGTTGTAGCAACCCCTTCCGCAATTCCTGCCATTGTCGAAGTAATCTCAGAAAGCTTACGCCCTTTAGTCAGCTCTACGCCAACGTAATGGTTACGGCTCAGAGAGCTGGCACAGGTGGCAATTACATCCCCCAACCCCGATAAGCCGGAAAGCGTAAGAGGATTAGCGCCTAATGCCATACTAAAAGCCGCCATCTCGGTTAAACCCCTGGTTATAAAAGCCGCCTTAGCATTATCCCCGTAGCCTAACCCATCAACCATGCCGGCTCCAAGCGCAATAATATTCTTAAGTGCGCCTCCCAGCTCCACCCCAATAATGTCGTTGTTGGTATAAACGGCAAAATTCGGTGAAGTCAGCAGTTTTTGCGCCTTTTTGGCAACCGCAACATCCTCTGCCGCAACAACCGCCGAAGCCGGTAACCCGGCAAGAATTTCTTTGTGCAGATTAGGCCCTGAAAGAACACAAATATTACGATGACAAGCGGATGGCAGTTCTTCCGCAATCACCTGAGACATACGCTTATTGGAGCCGTATTCCAAGCCTTTGGAAGCATTAATAACAAGCATTGAATCTTTGATGCAGCTTTTTACAGAAAGCAGATTTTGGCGCATTGTTTGCGAGGGAACAACCAGCATCACAGCGACTGCATTCGATAAAGCCTTTTCGGGGGAAGCGGTAATAGTAATTTGCGGAGGGAATACCAAATTGGGGAGCTGTCTGGGATCGGGGCCCTTTTTAAGAAGGCGCTCCGCTTCTTCTTCAGTCCTTGCCCATAACGCTACGTCAATCCCCTTACCGGCAAGCACCGTGCCAAGGGTAATCCCCCAGGCAGTTGTTCCCACCACTGTAACTTTCGGCATAATCAATTACTGAAGGATTTTTAGCAGTCCTTCAGGGAATTACTGAGAGGTTGGGGATCATTGCGTTCCGCCTTTTGTCCCAGCTTCCGCTCCTTTCCGGAAATTAGTCGTTTGATATTATCACGATGCATAAAAATTATAATCAGCGTACATATTAAAACATAAGCCAAATATTCAATCGGAAAGCCGTAAATTATTGTGAGCGGAATAAGAACGGCGTAAGCGCTTACCACACCGATGATCGAACCCAAAGAAACATAGCCGCTGATTCCGGCGGTTATAATAAGGGCTTCTCCGCCAAGAAGGCCGGCCGCCGGACATAAGGCAACCAATCCGCCCAGGAAAGTTGCCACCCCTCTGCCGCCCTTGAATTTAACAAAAATAGGCCAAATATGACCGACTACCGCCGCTAGACCGGCTAAGGCTTGGGCAAAAACCACACCAAGATAGCCAAATTCGCCGATTGCCATCGAATCGGTTCCCACAATTAAACCGGCCACAAATACCGCCAGCGCACCTTTGGCAATATCAAGGGTTGCAACAAGCACAAAGGCCTTCCTGCCTAAGGTCCTTAAAACGTTAGTACCGCCGATTTTACCACTGCCGTAATTGCGGATATCTATTTTGGCTCTGCGTTTACCGACAATCACACCGAAAGGTATAGAGCCTAACAGATACCCGATAAACGCAACCAATATAAATTTTGCTACTATAAGTGTCATTGTTCTTCACCTCTTGCTTTAAATACAAGCTGGATAGGCGTTCCGTCGAAACCGAATGCTTCGCGCAAATTGTTCTCCAAAAAGCGTTTGTACGAAAAATGAACAAGCCTGGTATCATTAACAAAAAAGACAAAAGTGGGCGGGCTTGTTTGAGCCTGAGTGACATAGTACAAGCTCAATTGCCTTGTCCCACTTTTGGGAGGAGTATGCGATGCCAATATACGCTGAACAACACTGTTTAATTCGCCTGTCGGAATACGCTTGTGCCTTTCTTTATGCACTTGTAAAGCCAACGGAATTATTTTTTCGATCCCCTGTTTTAACAGAGCCGATGTTTGAATTATAGGGGCGTAAGGTAAGAATTTCAACTTCCCCCGTATATTTCTATCGCACGCGGCAACAGTTGAATCCATTGCTAAATCCCACTTATTAACAATCAGTATTATGCCCTTGGCCTCTTGCTGAACATAACCGGCGATATGCATATCCTGCGCAGCAAGAAGCTCGGTAGCGTCCAAAACAAGCAAAACAATATCGGCCCTATCGATTGCCCTGTAAGAGCGTAACACGCTGTAACGTTCGATACCTCGGTCAATGCGGCCTCGTCGCCGCACACCTGCCGTATCAATAATTATAACATTTTGCCCCATAAAGCCAAGCGATGTATCCAGCGCATCCCGGGTGGTGCCCGGTATGTCGCTAACGATTGCTCTCTCTTCTCCCAGTAAGGTGTTCAGAAGCATTGATTTACCGACATTCGGCCTTCCGACAATCGCAATCTTAGGAACATCTTCGGAGGTATCGGGCTCGGGGGCGTCGGGGAAGAAGGAAATAATCTTATCCAGCAAATCGGAGATGCCAAGCCCGTGATAGGCACTGATAACCAGCGGATCGCCCACTCCCAGCTGATAAAAATCAACCGCATTGGAGGCGAATTTATCGTTATCGCCTTTATTGGCAACAAGTAAAATCGGTTTTTTGGAATTTCGTAAAAGATCGGTTATTTCAAAATCGGAAGGGATTACCCCATCTTTAAGATCCACCAAAAAGAGAACAAGATCTGCCTCTTCCATAGCGGTTTCAACCTGTCGGTTAACCGCCTGTGACATGCCGGTATCGGAACCAAGTTCCAAACCGCCGGTATCCACCACCACAAATTCTTTTTCGTGCCACGAAATGCTTGCCGCGACACGGTCGCGCGTGGTACCGGGAATATCGCTTACTATAGAAAGCTGCTTGCCGACCAGACGATTCAAAAGTGTCGATTTTCCCACATTTTGTCTGCCGACAATAGCTACAAACGGCTTTGCCAAAACCCCTCCAAACTTCCCCTAAGGTTAATAAAAAACCTTCTAAAAGGTAAGATCTATTTATTTTTTAACGGAGAATACTGTGCTCTAAAAGGAACGACTTCCCTTGCGGTTTTAATACTGGGAGGCTCAATTTCGGTGCGAGCGACTTTTCTCATCTCCGATATCAACTCGCGAAATTGGGTAACAAAGGTATTATATTCCACCGCAAATTTTTTATACTGTTCTTCCGTTTCTTCGGGCACTTCTATCTTTTCAACGACCTCACAGAATTGCTCGACATACTCGTAATACAGATTGTTAATTGTCCACAATTCATTTGTGTAGGCCCTCAGGTAAATATTAAACCTGTTGGTTTTATTATCGGCCTCTAAACGGGCAACAAGGCCGCTGGTCCACGTATTAAAAACACGAGCCGACATATCACAGGCGCGTGCCCATTCCCATAATTTGGGATTATCCGTTTTAAAAATAGTATCAATAATAACAAAAATCGATAGAGAGGAATCTACCATAAAACGGCGCACAAAATAACCGATAAGCTCTTTTAACCGCTGCGAATTGCGCTCGATTTCTTTTTCGCGGGCACCGACCACAATAACGGTTATCCCGACAATAAAAATAACGCCGATTATAACGGCCATCAGTTCGATAGGCCACTGCAATATTATGCCGACAATTGCAACGACCGTAATAACAATTAAAGGCCAACTGCGCGAGAGTATGGTTATAAACATATCGATAACCCCCTCCTATCTGTAACCCAGTTGTATCTCCAACCCACCCAATAAATAAAGCAGCAAGGCTTTAGCAATATGCATACGGTTTTCGGCTTGGTCGTAAACCACCGAAGAGGCGCTGTCGATTACTTCATCGGTAACCTCTTCACCGCGGTGCGCCGGAAGACAATGCATAAACAAGGCGTCTTTTTTAGCCAGTGACATCAGCTTTTTATTTACCTGATAGCCGCTAAAAACCTTGCGTTTTTCTTCCGCTTCTTCTTCCTGCCCCATACTAATCCAAGTATCGGTGTATACCGCATCGGCGCCGCGAACGGCACTTTCGGGGTCTTCGGAACAAACAACTTCAACGCCGCTTCCCGCCGCATAAGTTTGAGCCAAATGTAACATGTTTTCTTCTACTTTGTAACCCTTGGGGGAAGCAATTCTAAAGTTTACCCCGCACATTGCGGAGGCCAGCATCAGGCTGTTGGCAACATTGTTGCCGTCGCCGACATAGGCAAGCGTTAAATCCTTTAGCGCCCCTTTTCTTTCATACAAAGTAAATACATCGGCGAGCGCCTGACACGGGTGCTCAAAATCGGAAAGCACATTGATTACCGGCACCGAAGCGTGTTCTGCCAATTCTTCGAGTGTTTCATGGCTAAAAGTTCGTGCGGCGATAATATCGACAAAGCGCGAAAGAACGGAGGCAACGTCTTTAATCGATTCACGCTTGCCCAGACCAACCTCCGCGGGAGATAAATAAATTGCCTTCCCGCCCAGTTGATACATGGCCACTTCCAAACTGACACGCGTCCGCAGAGAAGGTTTTTCAAACAGCAACGCCAGTACCTTCCCGTTAAGAGACGAATCGTATCTCTTGGATTTAAGTTCCTCGGCATCCGAAAGCAGCAACTGAATATCTTCTTTGCCTAAATCGGTTATCGATAATAAATCCTTGCCTTTCAATCAACACCTATCCTGACCGATATGTTCAAAGTATATCACGAATCACTGCTTACTAACAACGATTTTAAACTTAAATTAAACTTATCCCGTTAGCCGGCCCTAACAGGAAAGACGAATGGTCAATATTGACATTATGCCGCGGTTCAATTATTTTTAATAAGGAGGCAAAATCATATGAAAAGTGAAAGATTTAAAGTCGCCGGCGATGAGCTGGTATCGAAAATAAAACAGCTTATTCACGAAGGCAATATTCGCAAAGTGCGTATTATCCACGATAATAAAACGATTATCGAGATTCCCCTATCGGTGGGCGCACCGGTTGCCGCAATCGGAATTCTTGCCGCCCCGATTTTGGCAGCAATCGGCGCTTTTGCCGCACTGGTAACCGAGTGCACCATTGAGGTTGAAAAAGTAGATAAAGAGACGATTCAAACGGATGATTTCACTATTAATGAAGAAAAAACCGACTAAATACGGCATTATCGGGCTGATTGGCGTAGCAGTCCTTTTATCTTCTGTTATGTCATGTAATTTATCGCTCGGTGTGGGGTTTGAAAATATCGACATTCAAGGCGCATACACCTTAATTCAAGAAAATAAAGGACGCTCGGATTTCATAATCCTGGATGTACGCACGCCTGCCGAATATGCCGACGGCCATATTGAAAATTCCCTAAACTTGGATTATTACGCCAATGATTTTGAGGCACAACTGGACAGGCTCGATAAAAACAAAACTTATCTCGTTTACTGCCGTTCCGCCAACCGCAGCGCCCATGTAATCAATCTGATGCAAAAATTGGGATTTAAGAGCGCTTACAATATGCTGGGCGGGATTAACGAGTGGAACAGCAAGGGATACCCTACCGTATCATGATTATTTGCGGTTAATGCTTTTTGCGGTTTGTTCTCCTGCCTTCCTCTTTTGCCATCCTGCCTTCCTCTCTTGTCATCCTGAACGCAGTGAAGGATCTAAAAGGACGAGAAATACAGGCTATGAGGTTACCTCGAAATCAAAAAAGAGGCATCGTCCTACTATAAAATCCGTAGCCGAACGGTGCACTATCCGCTAACCCCTAGATTCTTCGGCAAGCTCAGACCCTTCGACGAGCTCAGGGTACTCGGAATTTGGATTGTCTTTGCGAGCGCAGCGAAGCAATCTCATATAAATAAAATTCCTTTTAGATTGCCACGTCGTTCGCCAGAGGCTCACTCCTCGCAAAGACAGTTTCTCTCGTTCGCCCTGAGCCTGTCGAAGGGTCTAAAGAACGAGGCGAAACGGGGATTACTGCTCGACCGCCGTTATGGTTCGACAGGCTCACCACGAACGGCTGAAGAGTTACCACACTTGTTATCCTGCCTTCCTCTCTTGTCATCCTGAACGCAGTGAAGGATCTAAGAGGACGAGAAATACAGGCTATGAGGTCGCCCCAGAAGCAAAAAAGAGACATCGTCCTACCTTAAAATCCACACCCGAACAGTGCACTATCTGCCAACTCCCAGATTCTTCGACAAGCTCAGAATGACAATACCGTCTTTGTCTTTGCGAGCGCAGCGAAGCAATCTCATATAGATAAATTCATTGGAGATTGCCACGTCACTCGCCTAGCGGCTCACTCCTCGCAAAGACAGTTTTTCTCATTCGCCCTTCGACAAGCCAAGGATGACAAAGAGACCGATACATTGACCTTTCGCGTTGCTAACCCGCTAAAGATGTAATATACTCAGTTTGACCGAGATTATCCAAGTTACGGAGGCGTGTGATGGAAATACAGTTTGCAATCGGGTTGGTGGCGGGAATTATTATCGGAGCGGTAATAACCCTAATCATTAACCGCGCCAAGCAAAAAGAAATGGTAGCTCAATTTGACTCGCTCTCACGCCGGGTTTTAATCCAAAATGCCGAAGACTTTCTTAAGCTGGCCGGCCAAACCCTTTCAAAACATACCGAAATCGGAGAAAAAGAGCTCGACGGCAAGAAACAGTTGATTGACCAAACACTGGAACAAATGAAAAAAGAGCTGGATAAGGTCGAAAAAGCGATTACCGAACTTGATAAAACAAACAGCGAACGCCTTTCGTCATTAAATACAACCCTTAAACATTCCGCGGAACAAACCTGTAAACTCCAAGAAACAACAAATAAACTGCAAACCGCACTTGCCAATACTAAAGTGAGGGGACAATGGGGCGAAAGAATGGCCGAAGACGTCTTGCAGATGATTGGGTTTATCGAGGGAATCAATTACAACAAACAGCTCACCAGCAAAGAATCGGGCACCCGCCCCGATTACACGTTTATATTGCCTGATAATATGATCCTCAACATGGATGTAAAATTCCCGCTGAATAACTACCTCTGTTACCTCGATGCCGAATCCGATACGGATAAGCAAAGATTCAAAAGCCAGTTTTTAAGCGATGTTAAGGGAAGAATCAATGAAGTCGCCAAAAAAGAAGATTACATCAACCCCAACAACAATACGGTGGATTACGCCCTCGTTTTTATCCCCAACGAACAGGTCTATTATTTTATACAGGAAAACGATGCCGATTTATTAAATTATTCGCTAACAAATAAGGTTATCCTTTGTTCGCCGATGACACTTTACGCCATACTGGCGGTGATTCGGCAGGCGGTTAACAATTTTAATTTACAAAAAAACACCGATGAAATTTTGTCTCTTTTTGCTAATTTTGATAAAGAATGGAAAAGGTTCCAGGAAAGCATGACAAAAATGGGTAAAAAAATCGAAGAGGCCCATATTGAGTTCGGGAACCTGGAAGGCACACGCTCACGAAGGCTTCAGAGACCGCTGGATAAGATAATAGACATTAAAGACAAGAAACAAATAGAAACCTTTGAGTTTCCCGAGCTCGGCACAGAAAGCGATGAAATCGAAGCAGATTAGCAGGGTTTTATAACTCACCGCTATACTCTGTTATAATAAGAGTATGAAAAAGATACTGCTTATCGACGGGAACGCCCTTGTGCATCGCGCCTATCATGCAATGCCGCCGCTGACCGTCAAAAAAACCGGTGAATCAATCCAAGCCGTTTACGGCTTTACCAATATGCTGCTGCGCATTTTTACCGAAATAAAACCGGATTATTATGCCGTTGCTTTCGACCGCAAAGCGCCTACCTTTCGCAAGGAAATTTTCGAGGATTACAAGGCTCACCGCCCCCCCACCCCCGATGATCTTGTCTCCCAGCTAAAAAGGGCACGCGAACTGGCCGATGCATTTAATATTCCCGTTTTTGAAATGGACGGATACGAGGCGGACGACGTTATCGGCACCCTTGCCCAAAAAGCCTCCGAACAGGGTATTGAAAGTATTATTGTTACCGGCGATGCCGATGCGATGCAGTTGGTTTCAGCCAATGTAAAGGTGCTTTATCCCAAGCCACAAAGCTCTTTCGGCGATACGATTTTATACGAACCCGAAACCGTTGAAGAGAAATACGGCGTCCCTCCCAAATATATTGCCGACTTAAAAGCGCTGGTGGGCGATAAATCCGATAACATCCCCGGAGTTAGCGGAATCGGTGAGAAAACAGGCGTTAAACTGATTCAAACCTTTGGCGGCGTTGAAGACATTTATAAGCGTATTAACGAAGTAACCCCCGTTAAACTGCGCGAGAAATTGGAAGAAAACGAAGAGCTGGCACAGAAATGTAAAATATTGGCAACAATCGCTACCGATATGCCGATTGAACTTAATCTTGAAGAATCGGATGTAAATAAATTCGACCGCAATAAAGCAGTTTTATTCTTCCACGAGCTCGAGTTTACAAAACTGCTTTCCCGTTTGCCGAAGGAAAACGATGAAAAAGCGGAAGAGGGAGGGTGTGCCCAGCTTAGTTTTGAGATGCCCGAAAAAATCGAAACGGATTATGAGATTGTTTGCTCAATCGAAAAACTGGATAAAATGATAGAGGTGCTAAAGCGCGAAGGGTTTTTTGCATTTGATACCGAAACCACAGGATTAGACGCTTTAAGCGCGCAACTGGTCGGTATTTCGCTAGCCCCTGCAACAGGGAAAGCCTATTATATCCCCATCGGGCATATCGGTTGGGAACAGGTAGAGCAACTTGCCGTTGAAACGGTTATCGAAAAATTGAAACCCATTTTTGCCGATAAGAAGATTAAAAAAGTGGGGCATAACGCCAAGTTTGATATGGAGATTTTGGCACAGCACAATCTAAAAGTTAATAATCTTACTTCCGATACGATGATTGCGGCCTACCTTTTGGGCGAGAAATCATTGGGATTAAAGGCACTGGCTTTTAAGTGGCTGGACGTTGAGATGACTGATATTACCGAGCTAATCGGTTCCGGTAAAAAACAGATTAATATGTCACAGGTGGAAGTTTCGGTTGCCGGAAAATACGCTTGTGCCGATGCGGATAATACCGGCAGATTAGATAAATTATTATCGGCGGAGCTTGAGAAACAAAACCTCCGTAAACTTCATACCGATGTTGAGATGCCGTTGGTGCCGATTTTAATGGATATGGAACGTAAAGGGATTGCGCTCGATACAGACCTCCTTTCCGAAATATCCGCCAGGCTCGGTAAAAGACTTACCGAATTGGAAGAGACCATTTACGCCGAAGCGGAGCAACGTTTTAATATCAATTCAACGCAACAACTGGGACCAATCCTTTTTGAAAAATTAGAGCTCCCGAAAATACGCAAAACCAAAAGCGGCTATTCAACCGATGCCTCTGTTTTGGAAGAACTGCGGGATAAGCACGATATTATAGAGCCGATAATCGAATACCGGCAGCTAACCAAGCTTAGATCAACCTACGTCGATGCCTTACCGCAAATGGTTAACTCTAAAACAGGGCGACTGCATACCAGCTTTAACCAAACCAAAACCGCTACCGGCAGGCTTTCTTCAAGCGACCCCAACCTGCAAAATATCCCCGTACGCGGGGAACTGGGGAAAGAAATTCGGCAGGCATTTATTGCGCCGCCCGGATATGAATTACTATCCGCCGACTATTCGCAAATTGATTTAAGGGCGCTGGCACATCTTTCGGGAGATCCGGAACTGCTTAAAACCTTTGCAAACGACGGGGATATTCACACTGATACGGCAATGAGGCTGTTCGGTGTTGAAAAAGGGAATGTTTCCGCCGACATGCGGCGGCTGGCCAAAACCGTTAACTTCGGCGTTATTTACGGGATGAGCGGTTACGGACTGGAACAAGCTACCGAGTTTAGCCGTGAAGAGGCCGAAAAATTTATCAGCACCTATTTCGAAAAATACCCGCGTGTTAAAGAATATATGGAAGAAACCAAAAAACAAGCGCGCGAATTAGGGTATGTTCAAACAATACTGGGCAGAAAGCGTTTTATCCCCGAAGTGAATTCATCTAACCACAATATACGTGAAGCCGCCGAGCGGATGGCAATCAATATGCCGGTACAAGGAACTTCCGCCGATATTATTAAAGTCGCAATGATTAATTTAGACCGGGAAATGGCAAAACGCAATCTTAAAAGCGCCATGCTTTTACAGGTGCATGACGAACTGGTCTTCGAAGTCGCCGAAAATGAAACAGAAGAAATGCGCAAATTGGTCGAGGAAATGATGTCGGGGGCGATAAAACTGAGCATACCCCTTAAAGTGGCTACTCGAATCGGTAAAAATTGGGCGCAGATGGAATAGTTTTTGAGTATATTACGTATTTCGTACTTAACTCTTTTTGCTTTTTTTGTTTTTATCGTTATTGCCGCTACCTCAGGAGTAAACTTCCCCGGCGATATTGCCGTCAGCGTTTGGGCAGATAAAACGCAAGCCCCGTGTCTTGATTTTATTCTGCCGCTGGTTACAAGCCTTGGTGATTTCCCTTATTACATATTTGCCGGTCTGCTTTTGGGGCTCGCTTTTTGGCTTGCCGGAAAAAGAACAGAAGCGCTTTTTATAATTGCGGCACCGGGGATTGGGGCTGTTATCAGCTTTTTTTTGAAGTTATTTATTGACCGCCCGAGGCCCATAGACGATTTACTGCAAAACAGTTTCCCTAGCGGGCACACCGTATTTACATCTACCTTAATGGGAATGACAATTTATTTTATGCCTCAAATCATTAAAAATAAAAAAATCTGTGTCGCGCTTCAAATTACGGCGGGGTTATTAATCCTTTTAGTAGGTCTGTCGCGCCTATATCTGCAAAGGCACTGGCTAAGCGATGTTTTAGCCGGATTAACAATCGGAATATTGATAGTTATTCCTGTTATAATATTGTATAAATGCATAAGAAAAGAGAAAACAAATGCCCGAACTGCCTGAAGTCGAAACCATAAAAAATGACCTTTTGCCCTATATTGTAGGACGCACAATCAAAGATGTTGCACTCTACTGGGAGCGAATGCTTGAAGAGCCTTCCAAAGAAGAATTTCTTGACGGCATCCGCAACAAAAAAATCCTCGGTATAGACAGGCGCGGTAAATACATAATAATCGGGCTTGAAGACGGATTAAACCTCATTTTACATATGAGAATGAGCGGTTCGCTGATGGTTGGTAAAGACGAGCCCCCACCCTACACCCGCGCCGTATTCCGCCTTGATAACGGTGACAATATTTTTTTTAACGATCCGCGCAAGTTTGGCAAGATAAGACTGGTAAAGGACTGTAACTGTGTTATCGGAAAACTGGGAGTCGAACCCTTAAGCGATGCCTTTACACCGCAAACCTTTACAAAAATTCTAAGTACGCGTAAATCTGCAATTAAAGCTTTGTTGTTGGACCAATGTCTGATTGCCGGCATCGGTAATATGTATGCCGATGAAGCACTTTTTGCTTCCAAAATCCATCCCAAAAAGCCGGCAAACACACTTTCGGCTAATGAAATCAAGGTCTTGCACCAGGCAATTCAAGACGTATTGAAACTGGGGATTAAAAATAAGGGAGCCAGCGTTTCGAACTATTTCAGACCGGACGGAGAAACGGGGGCCGCGCACAGAGAATTTAAGGTTGCCCACTGCAAAAATAAACCCTGCACGGAGTGTGGGACCATTCTGGAACGTACATTGGTTCAGCAACGCGGGACCTATTTCTGCCCCGACTGCCAGAAACTATAAGCGGGGGCTTGCTGTCATTCGGGATAACACCCTCTCTCGTTCTTTGAGCCCTTCGACAGGCTCAGGGCGAACGAGAGAAAATGTCTTTGCGAGGAGGAAACCACTAGGCGAGTGACGTGGCTCTCACCTATTGTCTTTGCGAGGAGTGAGCCTTTGGCGAACGACGTGGCAATCTCCAAGGAATTTAATCTATATGAGATTGCTTCGCTACGCTCGCAAAGACGTTACTATTATTGTCATTCTGAGCTTGTCGAAGAATCTGGGGGTTGGCAAATAGTGTACTGTTTGGGTGTGGATTTTTATAGTAGGACGATTCCTCTTTTTTGATGTCGAGGTTACCCTATAGCCTGTATTTCAATCCTCTTAGATCCTTCATTTCATTCAGGATGACAAAAATAATGTCATTCTGAGCTTGTCGAAGAATCTGGGAGTTGGCGAATAGTGCACTGTTTGGGTGTGGATTTTTATGGTAGGACGTTGCCTCTTTTTTGACTCTGAAGTGACCTTATAGTCTATATTTCTCGACCTCTTAGATCCTTCACTGTGTTCAGGATGACAAGAGAAGAAAGCAGGATGACAAAAAGAGAGAACTCTTGCAAGTAACGATATTTGGCGATGTAACAGGAAAACTGCTATAATTATGTTTTAACTGACAGAAAGAGGGTGAATTATACAAATGGCTACTAAAAAAGAAACAGCGGCAGAAAAAGAAGAGCTGCAGAGATTTATCGAAAACGTCAATAAAAAAGATACCAAGCGTAACGGCAAGAAAATCGAATTTTCTTTTGTTAACCGCAAGAGATAAGCATACTTATCCCACGAATAACAATTAAATCTGCCGAGCCTTTCCGATAACCGAAATAGACGCTCGGCGGATTATTTTTTTGCCCCAAGAAATTCCTTTGCGACAAATTGTTCTGTATTCCCGTACGGCAATCTTCTTTAAATAAAGATATCCCTTGCCGATTGAATTATGTAAAGATGGATAATGGACAAAAAGAGCTCTGCCCTTTCAATTTTGAACGTTAAGGGGTTTATTTTTCTTCGGGGACGGTTTTATCTTTGGCCCGGTCCAGAACCCCCAGCGCTTCGCCGATGCGTTTGATACAACGCTCTTTGCCGAGCACTACCATTGTCTGAAAAAGCGGCGGGGCAACCTCTTTCCCTGTGGTTGCCGATCTGAGTGTTCCGAATAACTGACCGGTTTTAACTTCTAATTTCTCAGCCATCGGCCTCAAAACATTCTCGAGGGATTCATCGGTAAACTCGGCAAGTTCTCCAAGCTCGGCAAGCGCCGTTTCAAGCATTATTTTCGTTGTTTCACGTGTTGTTTTCTTGGCAACCAAAATATTCGGGTCGTACTCGAGGTTTTCGTTAAAGAAAAAATCGGTTAGTTCCGCTATTTCACCAAGCTTTTTAACCCTTTCCTGAACCAGCGGCACAATTTGTGTCACGTATTCTAAAGATAGCGGTCTTTTTACCTCGGCGGGCAAATCTCTTTCAAGGAACGGCATAACCCTTGTTGCAAACTCTTCTGTTTGAAGGTTACGGACATAAACGCCGTTCATCCAATCCAACTTTTCAACGTTAAAAATCGCACCGGTGGAATTAACGCGCCCGAGCGTAAAGTTTTTAATAATTTCTTTAACGGTCATTAGTTCGGTTTTACCGTCCAACGACCAACCCAAAAGCGAAAGGAAGTTCACCATTGCTTCCGGCAAATACCCTTGCTCTTTATATTCCATTATCGAAACCGAGCCGTGGCGTTTGCTTAATTTGGACCTGTCGGTACCGAGAAGCATCGGCAGATGGGCAAATTCAGGCGGGTTATAGCCCATAGCCTTATACATCAGCAGGTGGCGCGGAGTACTTGAAAGCCACTCTTCCGCCCTTAAAACATGCGTTATTTTCATCTCGTTGTCGTCTACGATACTGGCGAGATGATACGTCGGATAGCCGTCGGACTTGAGGATGACAAAATCGTCGATAGTGGAATTATCAAAGGTTACATCACCGCGGATGATATCGTGGAAAGTGGTTTTACCGCTAACCGGTGTTCGAAAACGCACTACCCTTTTAATCCCCGACATCCATTTAAAGGTGTTTTCGGTAACGGATAAATCACGGCAATGCCTATCATATCCCGGGGGTTGCTTATTTTTCATTTGCTCGTTACGCATTTCATCAAGGCGTTCCGGTGTGCAATAGCAGTAATAGGCATCCCCTTGCTCGATTAGTTTTTTAACGGCGGCCAAATATTTATCCAGGCGCTCCGATTGCACATACGGGCCGAATTTACCGCCGACTTCGGGGCCTTCATCCCAGTCAATCTCCAACCAGCGCAGCCCTTCCAAAATAGACTCAACGGCACCCTCTACAGTACGCGCAACATCGGTGTCTTCGATGCGCACAATAAAGCTGCCGCCGTGATGACGGGCAAACAACCAGTTAAACAAGGCTGTCCTGATATTACCCACATGGGGGTAACCGGTGGGGCTGGGGGCGTAGCGTACTCTGATGTTATTACTCATGATTCATTCACATATAAAAAATACTTATTACGGTAATTATATTCTTTTATTCTATTTTGCGCTATACCATTAACCTAAAAGGCGGTCTTTCGGCTCGCATAACCTTAATAGCTTATAACTTTCGGTTTGCAGTCAATACTCTTGGATTAATTTCCTGTTTTGACATTCCGATTGTTCAAAGCCAAAACCACCCATTTTACTCCAAACGGCTTGCACTAATAATATATCACAGCCGGGAAAATAATGTTTAAAAAATTATACTCCGGCACCCGTTGTGCTCGGATTAGCCTCTTTTATTTTCGGTTGCGGCACAATCACCACAAACGTTCCGGCGATTTTATCGTGAAAACCCTGCTTTTGTTTATCAAAAGCAATCCAAATAAACCCTAAAAATAAAGGAACCGCAGATACGATATAGCCCAAATATCTTAAAAAGGCAATCGGGAAAGTTACGTTTGAACCGTCGGGGGTAATAACTTTAATATTCATTACAACTTTACCCAACGTCTGACCGCGCCAAACCCAACAAATAACGAAATAACCGATTATAATAACGATTAAAAGTACGTTGTATAATATTAGTTGAGGGAACATCAACCAATGCGGAATGCCGCTGAAGATATCCGGATCCCATACCCGTACATATCCAAGGTGCTGTAACGGCATAAAAACGGAGATAACCGTTGCGATTACGGCAAAATCAATTACGGCAGCGGCAAACCTACGCCAAAAACCGGCAAACTTCAAAATAATTCCGCCGGATTCCTCATACACCTCACTGTTGTTCATTATCAGAGCCTTTTAAAACCCACTCTTTTATTCTAACACGATTATTATCGGTGACCTAAAACCGAAAGTAAACGCCTTAAGATATTTTCTCGAGAACACCTTGTAAATCCGCCGGGAGTTCGGAGCTGAATTCGATATATTTTTCGGTTGAGGGAAGATAGAAACCAATCCGATGGGCATGCAGAAATTGGCGGGCAATAAAGGGAGATTTTATCCCGTATGTTTCGTCACCGACAATCGGAAAGCCGATTGCCGCCAAATGCACTCTTATCTGATGTGTGCGGCCGGTTTCAAGTGTTATTTCAAGCAGCGAATAACCCTCGGGGTAATATTTTATAACGCGGTAGCGGGTACGCGCTTCTTTCCCTTCTTCGGTAATGGCCATGCGCTTTCGGTTTCCTTTATCTCTGCCGAGGTTGGCTTCAATAAGACCGTTTTCCGGTTTTAAGTGCCCTTTAACAAGCGTTAAGTAGATTTTAGTTACCGAGCGTGATTTAAATTGCTCGGAAAGGTTTGCCAGAGCCGCCCTGTTTTTAGCAACCAACACCAGCCCGGAGGTGTCTTTATCTAATCTATGTACAATACCCGGGCGCAGGCGTTCTCCGCCGCTTTCTGTTAATTCCGGAAAATGCGCTAAAACAGCGTTAACCAGCGTATGTTCGGGGTGTCCCGGAGCCGGATGTACGGTCAGCCCGGCCGGTTTATCGATTACCAAGAGATCGTTATCTTCGTAGAGGATATTAAGCGGAATTGCCTCCGGCTTGAGGGTAGTGGTTTCCGCTTGGGGAACATTAATAATAATTTTATCGCCGACGGTAAGCTTAAAACCGGCTTTTTCAACTTGCCCGTTAACTGTAACTTTACCGTCGGTGATTAATTTTTGGATAAAACTGCGCGAAATATCAGCAAGTTCCGAGGCGATATATTTATCCAGCCGCTCGCCGTCTTCGTTTGCAGATAGCTCATAAATTTGTTCTTCCATAAAAATCCGTCAGTTCTCGGCCGAGCGAATATAGAAAAAGGCCAAAAGCAGTACACCGACTGTAATTGCGGAATCGGCTACATTAAAGGTCGCAAAAAAATCGAAATCGATAAAATCAATTACATAACCGTAGCTTAACCTATCGATAAGATTACCAACGGTGCCGCCCATAATCAATCCAAGCGAAAACTTAGCCGGTGTCGTCTTTAAAAAATCAATACGGTCCGCTAAATAAAATACGATAAAGAGCAGTAAGACGACACCTATTATCGAAAATATTGATAACAAAAAGGTGTGCTCCCGCAATATACTAAAAGCGGCGCCTGTATTTTGAACATAGGTGAAATGAAAGAACCCGCTCTCCGGTATGGATTGTCCAAGCGCCATATTCGTTTTAACAATATATTTTGTGAGCTGGTCAGCCGCCACTATCGATAGCGCCAGGCACAAAAAGAGCGAACCCTTACGATGAAACCCCTTGGCAAAACTTCTTAATTTAGATATTTCTTGCTTTTCTGACATTACACTCCATACAATACAACGCCTGCGGTAAAGCCTCTAATCTTTCCGGTTTGATCGGCTTACCGCAATCTTCACAAATCCCGTAAGTTCCCTTGGCAAATTTTTCCAATGCCCTTTCCGTTTCAGCCAGCTGTTGGGCAGTTCTGTGTTCAAGAGCCATGCGAGTTTCCAAATCGGCAGCCTCGGTGGCTTCTTCTTCCCGTTTACCAAAGGGACTGCCCTCGCGCCTGTTTTCGGTGGGACGGCTCGCTTTCAATTGCTCAAGCTGATCCTCCAACCGCTGACGAGATTCCTCTAAACGAAGCCTCATTGGTTCATAATCCGCAATATTCACTTGTCTGCCCCTCCGTAAGATAATCACTCTAAGGCTGCTTAATATATCCAAGACCAATAATATAAATATGCCCGTATATTCGGTATGTTATAAATGGGGGTATTACAAAAAGCGGTAGAGCTATCCGGATAACAGTTTAGACCGACATAAAGCCAAACAGACTACAAGCAATTTGGCAACCTGCCGATTTTGTTGCATAGCCTCTCTTACAACCTAAGTTTAACTTATTTACACCCCTTAATCAATACTTATCGTATCTTTCTTGGTTTTTCGGCTAAAACTATTGACAGACCGTAAAAGCTTCTGTTAACATTGTAATTGAAAAGGTTTTCAGTTAGTTAGGGGCTAATTAAAGGTTCGGTTGCGATATGCAGTTTAGCAGTGAGAAAATTAAAGCGGTTTTACGACAAAACGGATATAAAGCCACCCCGCAAAGGCTGGCTGTTATCAAAGAGTTTGCCCAAAACAACGAATTTTTAACCCCTGCCGAACTTTACGAAAAAATCAGAAAAAATCATCCCAAAATCGGCATGGTTACCGTCTATCGCGTGTTGGATATTTTGGACGAGTTAGGATTTACTTGTAAAGTGCATGCCGGCGGCGATTGCAACAAATATAAAATAAATACCGAAGACCACCATCATCATCTCTTATGTTCAAATTGCGGTGTGGTTGTCAACTACAACTGCGATGAGGCTTATTTTGAAAATTTAAAAACGGTAATAACCGCGGAAACCGGCTTTAAGGTTAAAGAGCACTTCCTTGAATTTACCGGTTTATGCCCGGATTGCAATGTTAAAACACCCCCCAAAAGTAATTCGATTACCGATAAGGTGCTGCTTAATGATTAAAAATAAAACACTCAAACGCCTCCCGGTGGCAATATTGGCGCTGTTATCGGTATTTATTATCGGCGGATGCAGCCCGGTCAAACCCGCAAACGGCGATACTTTAAAAATAATCGCCTCAATTACACCGGTTGCCGATTTTATAAAACAGGTTGGCGGCGATAAGGTGGAAGTAACGATAATGGTTCCTGCCGGGGCCAGCCCGCATAGCTATGAACCGAGCACCGGGCAAATGGTTGCGGTTAGCGAGGCGAATATCTTTGTTAAAGTCGGCTCGGGGGTTGATTACGAAGTGGCCTGGATGGATAAGATTATCGGCATGAATAAAGAAATGCTTATTGTCGACTGTTCAAAAGGAATTGAAATCGTAAACGGCGATCCGCATATCTGGACCTCTCCGTTAAATGCCAAACAAATGGTACAAAACATCTATAACGGGTTAATCAGTGAAGACCCGGCAAATAAGGACTACTATAAAGCCAATTACGAAAACTATATTGCGGAACTTAACGATTTGCATGATTACATAGGCAAGATTTTTGAGGGCTACCAAAACCGCAGCTATCTGATTTATCACCCCTCTTTTGGCTATTTTTCATCGCTTTACGGTTTGAACCAGATTCCCATTGAACAGGAAGGCAAAGAACCGACCCCCAAGATTATGCAACATAGTATTGACCAAGCAACCGAGTATAACTTAAATTACGTTTACGCCGACCCCCAATCCGCAACATCATACGCGGAAGCGATTGCAAAAGGGATATCGGGGAGCGTATTATACATTGACCCGTTACCGTCATCTTACATATCAAGTATGAGGGACACGGCAAACTCTCTGGCGCTGGAGTTTGAATAGTTATGACAGAAATCAAAGAAAAAGAAATCGTTAATTTTAAAAATGTTTGGGCGTATTACAACCATCACCCGGCATTGCAAGATGTTAATCTTTCAATTTATGAGAAAGACTTTCTGGGAATTATCGGGCCGAACGGCGGCGGTAAAACAACCCTGCTAAAAACAATGCTGGGGCTTCTAAAACCGCAGCGCGGAAAAGTTACCGTACTTGGCAAAACCCCTTCCGAAAGCCGCTCAGAAATCGGATATGTACCGCAGAAATCGTCTTTCGATAAAAATTTTCCGATTAGCGTTTGGCAAGTAGCGCTGATGGGTCTTTACGGAGAAACGGGGCTTTTCCGCCACTATTCCCCTGCCGCCAAAAAGAAAGCGGAAGAAGCCCTTGAAAAAGTAAGTATGCTTGAACACCGCAACCGCCAAATCGGCGAGCTGTCCGGCGGGCAGCAAAAAAGGGTCTTTATCGCTCGCGCTCTGGCATCTACCCCTAAGTTAATGCTTTTGGATGAACCGATGGAGAGCGTGGACCCCAAAGTTCAAGGAGAACTCTATGAACTCCTTAAAGATTTACAACAGGAAATGGCAATTGTTCTTGTGTCTCATGATATTTCCGCTATCTCGGTTTATGTCGATAAAATCGCCTGTTTAAACCAAACTTTGGTTTATCACGGGGGTAAAGAGATATCCCACGAAGTGCTGGAAGGCACTTATCATTGTCCGATTCATTTAATCGCTCACGGCACCGTGCCGCACCGTGTTCTAAAGGAGCATCCGTAATGTTTGATATTTTCGGATACCATTTTATGCAAAACGCACTGCTGGCGGGGCTGTTGGCATCAATCGCTTGCGGGATTATCGGCACCTACGTCGTATCCAAAAAAATAGTTTTTATTAGCGGCGGAATCGCACATGCCTCTTTCGGCGGTATCGGTTTGGGATACTTCCTCGGTATCAGCCCGGTTTTGGGCGCTACCGGGTTCGGGTTGATTTCCGCAATTGCAATGGGGCTGACCACCCGCAAAACCAAACTCCCCGAAGATACCGTTATCGGTATCTTATGGGCGACCGGTATGGCTTTGGGGGCCATCTTTATCGGGCTTACCCCGGGATATACCACCGATCTTTTCAGTTACCTCTTCGGAAATATCTTAACCGTACCCGATTCTGAACTTTTGTTAATTTTGGCGCTCGATGTTGTTATTATCGGCGTTGTTGTCCTTCTTTTTAAGGAATTTCTGGCGGTTTCATTCGATGAGGAATACAGCACCGTTATCGGTATGCCAACCGAAAAAACCTATCTCACAATGCTTTGTCTGATTGCGCTGACAATTGTTGTTATGATTCGCGTTGTCGGCATTATTTTGGTAATCGCTCTTCTAACCATTCCCGCTTCACTTGCCCGTCAGTTTACATACGACATGAAAAAGATGATGGCGCTTTCGGTGTTATTTAGTATTATTTTTACGTTTAGCGGTTTAATGATTTCTTATTGGCTGGATTTAGCATCCGGGGCAACCATAATTATTACCGGCGTTATTGTATTTGCACTGGTAGTCTCCGTCCGCAAATTGTTGTCGCTTAAAAGGTTGCCATCTCAAAAAATGTAGCTTATAATCAGTTAAAAACAAGCGAGGGTGTATTTTGAACCTTTCAGTACAGCTTGCCCCCCAAAACAAACGCGGGCTTCTTCTTGCCAACCCGGTTATAACCGCCTCCGGCACGTTCGGTTACGGCGATGAATACGATGGTTTAATCGATATTCAAAGGCTGGGGGCGATTATCTGTAAAGGGACAACACTTGAACCGAGGGAAGGTAACTTACAGCCCCGTATTTGTGAAACCGCCGGCGGGATGTTAAACGCAATCGGCTTACAAAATATCGGCGCCGATGCCCTAATAGCGGAAAAAGCGCCTCAATGGGCAAAATGGCAGGTGCCGGTAATTGTTAATATTGCCGGCAGAACCGTTAGCGACTATGCAAATCTGGCAGCACTGCTGGATAACGTAGAGGGGATTAGCGGTTTGGAAGTTAATATCAGCTGCCCCAATGTCAAAGCGGGCGGCGTTGAATTTGGCACAAACCCCGATTCCGCCGCCGAAGTAACATCTGCCGTGCGCAAAGCCACAACCTTACCGGTGATTGTTAAATTAACCCCCAATGTAGGCGATATTAAAAGGATTGCCCTTGCCGCTCAAAATGCCGGTGCGGATGCCGTTTCTTTAATTAACACTTTAAGAGGAATGGCAATTGATATCAATAAAATGAAACCCCTTTTGGCTAACGTAACGGGAGGGCTTTCGGGGCCTGCCGTAAAACCGGTGGCGCTTTCAATGGTCTACGAGGTAGCCGGTGCGGTTAAGATTCCCGTTATCGGGTGCGGGGGGATCTCAACAGCCAATGACGCTATCGAGTTTTTAATGGCCGGGGCAACCGCCGTACAAGTGGGAACAGCTACTTTTGTTAACCCCCAAACTCCTATTGAAATCATAAGCGGAATAGAAAGCTTTATGCTAAAAAAGGGGTTTGAAGACGTGGGTAAACTTGTCGGACTTGCCCGTTAAACTCTAAAATCTAAAACTCGATTGGACATTTCATATGTCATCAAATTATTTAGGCAATCGAACATTTAAAAGGCAGCATAAAAAAATATTCTGCCTGATTGCCGTTGTATGCCTTTTTCTTTTTTTCCTGCCCGGGTGCGCCGGTGCTGCGGAACCGCAAACCAACAAAATGTCTGCCGGATATACGGTTATCGACAAATACATCGGAGGAATTCAAAAAGAGGAAAATATCCCCGGAATCTCAATCGTAGTTGTGCAAAACGATAAAATCCTCTATTGCAAAGCTTACGGAGTCGCCGGTGTCGAAAGCAACGAACCATTAACAACCGCTACCCTTTTTGACTTGGCATCGCTAACAAAATCGTTTACTGCCCTTGCTGTGCTCCTTTTAGAAGACCAGGGGCTGATTGATATCGACCAACCGTTACAGAAATACCTGCCTGATTTTCAAATTGCCGATCCTCGGGGGGCGGATATTACCGTCCGCCAGCTTCTTAATCAAACCGGTGGAATCCCGGGAATACTTACCGAAATTCTAATCTTCAACGACAGCTACGAAGACTTGCTGGCTTCATTGAATAACTTGCGATTAAATAATGAACCGGGCAGTGTTTTTGAGTACGCTGATTTAAATTACTGCCTGTTGGGGGCGTTAATCGAACGCCAATCCGGGATGACCTACGAAAAATTTATGGATGTCAATATATTTAAACCCCTCGGTATGAACCGTACCACGGCCGACCCGAATAAGGCTGAGAAATTAGGCAAAGCCGACGGGCATCAGTCATTGTACGGTAAGACAGTTGTTCGCAATATCCCTTCAATGAAAAGCGCCCGGGCAGCCGGCTGGGTAATGTCATCTGCCCAAGATATGGGGAAATGGCTAATGGTTAATTTAAATAACGGGGTTTTAGATGGTAAACAAATCATACCGGCAGATGCTATCAATGAATTACACAAAACAGCCGTAATCTACGAGGATAATAACGAGAAAATGGCTTACGGAATGGGATGGAGTATCAGTTGCTACACGGATATCCTTTATTATTTCCACTGCGGAGATACCCCCAACTTTACAACGGATATGTTACTGCTTCCCGACTATAATACCGGAATTGTTGTACTGGTTAACGGACAGGTTAGCACCAATAACCATGATATCGCTACCAAAATTGCCAATACATTACTGGGGTTGGATTTGAATTCGATGAATGTACCGTGGTGGGCACACTGGAAAGCACTGGACACGCTGGCAACCGGCATTCTTTTCCCGATTACCGTACTATTTATTGGCATGATAATCTATCTGGTGTGGCTGCTTAAACAACTATGGGCAGGTAAACGCTGTTTCTTTTGGTCACGTATGGCAAGGAATTCATCACCGATATGGCAAATCGTACTTTATCCCCTGCCAATGGCTCTTTTTTTAATAGTCTTTGCCGTCGGAAATATAGTACTTAATGCGCTCTACGGCTATAATATCTTTGTTGCTTTGGGTCTTTTTAGAATGGGAGCGCCGCCCGGGCTCTACCTTTCGGGGATACTGTCGATTGCCATCTTAATATCGTGGGCTTTATTATTGGTTTTGGTAGTTTCTTTTACCAGGCAAGCAAAACAAACTTGCTAACTCTCCGCCAATTTTTGCCCGGCAAGGTAAGCCTTGCTTAAAGCCCCGGGTTCCAAGCTGATATTTCCGGCTTTATCAATACCGGCAAAAACCAACTCACCTGTGTATTCAACATCCAAACTAACAAAAAGCGATTTAACCGTTGCGATTGCCGGATGGAAAAGATTCGGTAATCTCTGCCCGCCCACCGAAACAAAAAAGCCTTTTCTTATTCTGTCATCACCCAGCGGGGGGATTCGTAATTTATATTTTTTAGCCCACAACGATTGGCAGCGGTCAACCATAACCTTGGTTTGAGAGGTTAGCCCCATAAAATGCAGCGGCGAAGCCAAAACGATTCTATCCGCTAACATTAATTCTTTATAGATATCTTGCATATCATCGTTGATTTTACAAACCCCGGCCGCAAAACAAAAATCACAGCTTTCACAAGGGGCAATATTAAGCTCGCTAAGAACAACGGTTTTTGTTTCGGCGCCGCTGTTGGAAGCACCGCGTAAAATCTCCGATAATAATTTATCGGTATTACCGTCACGGCGCGGACTGCCGGCTAAACCCAAAACCCTCATTCCAAATCCTCCGCGATTGATGAGATAATTATTTTTTCACGCGCTTCCATTGTTTCGGCTTCATCGTCTTCTATATGATCGTACCTCAAAAGATGCAAAACACCATGAACAAGAAGCACAATTACTTCCTTTTTTACGGAATGCCCGTGTTCTTCCGCTTGAATAAAAGCCTGCGGATAGCTGATAATCACTTCTCCGAGGTGCTTAACCCCATCCGAGGGGGTAACAAAAACAAAATCGTCATCTTCTTCGGAGGGGAGTTCATCTTCCATCGCAAAAGAGAGAACATCGGTCGGTTTATCTATTTGACGGTATTCTTTGTTGAGTTGTTGGATTTGTTCCTGCCCGGTAATCAGTAAGCCCATTTCAATATTATCACCGGCATTTTCGGCCTTAAGAGTGGCTTCAATTATTTTACGCAGCCAATCTTCGCTAAGAAAACCCTCAAAACCTTCATCAATCAGAATATTTATTTCCATCGTGCTCATAATAGCATAGGATTAGCATATCGACAATTTTTGATACTGGATAGCGCTGTTTTAAGATAAAATTATCATAATTTTTAGCGGTTTTAAAAAATATTTACTTCCAATAGCTAACCCTCAATAGGTTTCTGCGTTATAATTATTGGGAAAGCTAAATTAAGAGAGGCTGTTATGAAAAGGTTTATTTTTTTACTGCTGAGTATAGTATTGATTTTAAGTAATATTTCATGTGCCCCGGTAACGGTTTACGGTGCCGAAGCAAAATCAGACAAAGCTTATAATAATTCGCCGCAGATAAGCGATTCGGTGCTCGAAGCGCTTGTAGACGGCAATAATAGGTTTGCTTTTGACCTCTATAAAGAACTTAACAGCCAAAAAGAAGGTAACTTCTTTTATTCACCCTTTAGTATTTCACTGGCCTTGGCAATGACTTATGCCGGTGCTAACGGACAAACCAAGGATGAGATGTCCGCCACTTTAAACTTCTTATTGGCAGATAAAGACCTGCATAACGCTTTCAACAAACTCTCGGTTGAACTCAACAACCGCGGTAAAGTTCCAACAGGCAGCCTGTCGCAAGGTTTTGAACTTAATATCGTGAATGCCACATGGGGGCAGCTCGGTTTTGAATTTTTAGAAACCTTTTTGGATATACTGGCCGAAAATTACGATGCCGGAATCAGGCTCTTGGATTACGAAAACGACCCCGAAGCCTGCCGGCAAATCATTAACAAGTGGGTGAGCGAAAAAACGAAAGGCAAAATTGAGGATTTAATCCCTGAGGGGACAATTAACGAACTAACGCGCCTGGTAATTACCAATGCAATCTATTTTAAAGCCGCTTGGCTGCACCAATTTGATAAGGAATCAACTTACGACGGTGTTTTCCATTTACCAGACGGCACTGTTATTACGGTCCCGATGATGCACCAACACAATACATTCGATTGTACCGTTCAAAATAACTACACGGCAATCGAAATGCTTTACGATACCTATAATATGTCGATGGTTATAATAATGCCGAAGGAGGGTAAATTCGGTGAAATTGAAAATTCCCTCTCGCCGGAACTCTTAGATGAGATTCTCGGGAACCTGATGCGGTCACAAGTTAACCTCACAATGCCTAAATTCGAATTTGAATCCGATTTCGGCTTAAAGAAGTCTTTAATCTCAATGGGAATGCCGGAGGCCTTCTCCGATAACGCCGATTTTTCGGGGATTACCGATAAAATCAGTCTTGCCATCGGCGATGTTGTCCATAAAGCGTTTGTTTCCGTTGATGAAGAAGGCACCGAAGCGGCAGCTGCCACAGCGGTAATTATCGGGGTAACTTCCATGCCGCTTGAAACAACCGAAATCAATATTGACCACTCGTTTATTTTCCTTATTCGCGATATTGATACCGGTTCCGTACTGTTTATCGGGCGTGTGTTAAATCCGTTGCAATAAAAACGGTCAACCCTCCGTTATTTTGAGCAATCATTCCGATTATGCTATATTATCTATATTAAAAATATGCTGCTTCTACGGAGGGGTCGCATAGTGGTCGAGTGCGGGCGCCTGCTAAGCGCTTACCCTGGGAAACCGGGGTCGAGGGTTCGAATCCCTCCCCCTCCGCCAGCCTGCTTTAGGGAATGTTTATAAAATAAAACTCCCTTGCTGTAAATCCGGTATTTAATACGGATTTGGGCAATAATTATCCAAGCTCTTCTCAAACAGCCGGGGGTTTATCAATAAATTGCGTGTGCAGAAAGATACATTGCCCGCCTCGGATTTTATCTGCCTTGGTTGCGAAGGGAATTTGGAATTAAAAAGTAAAAACCGCTGTCTCGGAAAGAAAACAATAACCGAAAGGCTTTCGGATAATAATACCTCCAATCTCTTTCTATTAAAGTATCCTTTAAAAAAGTTGCAAACCCCCCTACCGATTACCCGGTATGTATGCACCAACTGGGCAAATTGCCGGTTTTAAGAAATAAATAGTGTTTGGGATTTATCGGTAAAGGCTATCCGATTACAGATAAGACGATAGAATCCTTTCCCGCTAAAAATTATATTAAGAGTTAAATAACAATTATGCCTCTATATCATATTTGGACAATAGGTTGCCAAATGAACAAGGCCGAATCCGAAAGGCTGGCCAGTCTGTTTGAACAGTCCGGCTACTGTCCGACTGCGTCCGCAAAAGAAGCAGATTTAATCATTTTAAACAGCTGCGTTATCCGCCAGAGTGCCGAAAATAAAGTTGTCAGTAAAATAGGCACCTTAAAATCGTTAAAGAAAAATAACCCGAATTTGAAAATTGCTTTAACGGGGTGTCTCGTGGATTCCGACATCTCCAAACTGCAAAAAAGATTTCCGCTTATTGATTATTTCTTTAAAGCCGGGGGAATGCCCCCTTGGAAAGATGAAGCCGATATAACGGATATTACCCCTCTAAAACCGGACGTTAGCACTTTTATTAATATCATCCAGGGGTGCGATAACTTTTGTTCTTACTGTATCGTCCCCTACCGCAGAGGCAGGGAAAAAAGCCGTCCGGTAGATGAAATAGTTAACGAGGCTAAAACGCTGGTTGCCAGAGGCGCCAAAGAAATTGTACTTGTCGGACAAAACGTGGATTCATACGGACACGACCTGCCCGATAAACCCGACCTTGCTTATCTTTTAGCCCAAATAAACCAAATAGAAGGATTGGCAAGGCTGCGCTTTTTAACCAATCACCCCAAAGATATGAGCGAGCGGCTGATTGATGCTATTGCCGGGCTTGATAAGGTTTGCGAAGAGATTAACTTACCGGTGCAAGCCGGAGACGACGCAATTTTAAAGGCTATGCGCCGCGGATACACCTCCGCCCAATATCGGGATTTAGTGCAGCGTATTCGTGCTAAAGCCCCCAATATTGCAATCAGTACCGATCTGATTGTTGGGTTCCCGGGGGAAACCGAAGAGCAATTTAACGCATCGGTTCGTTTATTAAAAGAATTAAGGTTCGATAATACTCATATTGCCGCTTACTCGGCCAGAACGGGAACAATCGCCTCACGCGAATACGAGGATGACATACCGCCGGAAACCAAAAAAGAGCGTGTCGCCATCATTGAGGAGCTGCAGGGGCAAATTGCAGCGGAAATAAACGCCGAACTTGAAGGCAGTGTTATCGAGGTTTTAGTCGAGGGCCGCAAGAAGGGAAAGTGGCACGGAAGAAGCCGAAGTGGTAAACTAATATTCTTCAACCACAACAATAACCTGCTTGGACAATTGGTTAATATTAAAATTGAAAAAACGAGCCCTTGGTCGTTACAAGGGATTTTAGTAACATAAAACATCTTAAATTTAAGGAGTTAAAAATGACAAAGAAAATTGTTGCTTCGTTATTGGGGCTATCCGCTATTTTCGGTGTAGGGCTGCTTTCAAGCTGTGTTCCGGCATCCGGCGAGGGAAGCGGCAGTTCGCTCTACATGATTCTTATTATGGTGGGGCTATTTGCTCTTTTCTATTTTTTGATTATCAGACCCCAAACCAAAAGACAAAAAGAGCATCAGAATCTGCTTAGCAGCCTGCAAGTCGGTGACAGAATTATTACAATCGGCGGTATTTACGGCAGGATTGACAGCATCCGGGAGGATAGCTATGTAATTAAAGTTGAATCCGGTGAACTTCTGAGAATGGCCAAAAGCGCCATTTCCGGTAAGCAGCCTGATGAGGCAAAATAATTTCCTTTGCCATACTCCATTCCACAGCTTTAATGATTTGATTTGGGGGTGGCACCATAAAAACGTATGACTATGTTATAATCGGCAGCGGTATTGCAGGTTTGTATTGTGCCTTACTCGCACGCAAGTACGGCAGTGTTCTAATAGTAACCAAAGGCAGTATCGAGGACTGCAATACCCGCCATGCCCAGGGCGGAATTGCCGCTGCCATCGGCGTTGATGATTCCCCCGAATTACACTACAAAGACACACTGATTGCCGGAGACGGCCTGTGTGACGAAGAAGTGGTGCGTATCCTCTCCGAGGAAGGCCCCGACCGAATTGCCGACTTGGTTAACTTCGGGGTGCCGTTTGATACCATAGACGGTGAAATCTCGCTGACATTGGAAGCGGCTCACAGTATCCCGCGCATCTTGCATGCCGGTGGCGATGCTACCGGTAAGCATATCGAAATCACCCTTTCCAAAGTGGTGCGGACACTTAATTTACCGGTACTCGAACACCATATGGCAACCGAGATTATTACCGAACAAAACTGTGTTAAGGGCATTAAAGTTTTTGATTGCGAAAAGGGGTGCTACGAAGAATTCGGATGCCGCTATTTGATACTGGCATCCGGTGGCGCAGGGCAGCTCTTTAAATATACCACCAACCCCAAAGTTGCAACCGGAGACGGAATTGCGCTTGCCCTAAAAGCCGGTGCCGAGCTTACCGATATGGAATTTTTTCAGTTCCACCCCACCGCCCTGCGTATTCCCGGCATCGCTCCCTTTTTGATTTCCGAAGCGGTACGCGGCGAGGGGGGAATACTGCGCAATGCAGACGGGAAACGGTTTATGACGGACTATGCCCCTCTGGCCGAACTGGCCCCCAGGGATGTGGTTGCGCGCAGTATCCTTAGTGAAATGCAAAAAACAAAACAGGATAATGTTTTCCTGGATGTTACCCACTTACCGCCACAGCGCGTCAAAACGCGTTTCCCGCATATCTACCAATTCTGTTTAGACCAAGGGCTGGATATCACCGTAAGCCCAATACCGGTAGCACCGGCCGCCCATTATATGATCGGCGGGGTAAGGACAAACAGCTGGGGTGAAACTTCCGTGTGCGGCCTGTTTGCCGCCGGTGAGTGTGCCGGAACAGGGGCGCACGGAGCCAACAGATTAGCGTCAAACTCAATGCTCGAAGTTATGATTATCGGAAAGCGTATTTTTAGACGAATCGAAGAAGGAGCCGGCTCAGAGATTAAAACCCAATTCGCTTCCAATCTGCCCAGCGAGGATATCCGGTATAAACTTAGACGCGGAAAACCGGCAGACGATACCCCTCAGCTAACTCTTGAAGCGCTTCAAAACCTGCTTTGGAATAATGTCGGTATTGTAAGAGACGGAGAAGGGTTAAAAGAAGCAATAAATATTTTAGGTTCCTGGGAGCAATCACTGCCGCAACCGACAACCCGTCAATCTTTTGAACTGGCAAATTTAATTACAACCGGCAGATTAATGGCTGAGGCCGCTTTATTAAGAGAAGAAAGCCGCGGTGCCCATTACCGCACCGATTTTCCCAAGCACTCGGAGGAGTGGCTAAGGCATATAATTATAACTATAGATGCACAGGAGCAGTGTAATGAATAAACTGCCGCAAGAACAAATTGAAAGCATTATCAGACTGGCTTTAGAAGAAGACGATTACGAGAACGATATTACCAGTAATGCCATTATTCCCGAAAACCAAACCGGCACCGCTTTTATTATTGCCAAAGAAGAAGGGGTTTTGGCATGCGTGAATATTATACTGCCAATCCTGCACACCGTTGACCCGACAATCAGGGTCAACTTACTGCAAAATGAAGGCGGACACATTAAAAAAGACGACATTATAGCGGAGATTGAAGGAAATTTAAGGAAAATCCTTGTTGCTGAAAGAACCGTTTTAAACTTTTTGAGCCATTTAAGCGGAATTGCGACAATAACGGCAAGTTATGTTGAAAAGGTTAAAGGAACCAAAGCGATTATTCGAGATACCCGTAAAACTCTGCCTGGCATGCGCTTACTCGAAAAGTATGCCGTAACCGTTGGCGGCGGCGAGAACCACCGCCTCAATATGGCAGACGGGATTTTAATTAAGGATAATCACCTCGCTTTTTTAAGAAAAAACGGGACAACATTAACCGATATTATCAGAAAAGCCCGTAAAAACAGCGACAGCAACACCGTAATCGAAGTTGAGGTTGATAACGTAGACGATGCAATGGAAGTGCTACAAACGGATGTTGATATAATCCTGCTTGATAATATGAATGCGGAAGATATGAAAAAGGTAGTGGCAGCCTCCGGCGGAAAGGTTAAACTGGAAGCCTCCGGCGGCATAAATTTGGATAATATCAGAGAAGCGGCGCTTGCCGGTGTAGATTATATTTCGATAGGAGCATTAACTCATTCGGCCAAATCACTTGATTTTAGCCTTGAAGTTGAATCTTAAAAAAAGATAAAAATGGAACAGAATTCGGAAAAGCCTAACGTTAAGGAATGCCGAGAAACGAAGGGCTGGTTAAAATATTTATTGATTGCAGTCGGCACCTTGTCTGTTGCGCTCGGTTTTTTAGGTATCTTCCTCCCCCTCCTCCCGACCACCCCCTTCTTACTTTTGGCAGCCGCTTGCTACATACGCAGCTCGCAGCGTTTTTATTGCTGGCTTATTAATAACCGCTACTTCGGCAAGTACATCAGGGATTACCGCGAAAAAGGGGGCATCCCTCTCAAACTAAAGGTTTACGTTATCAGTTTAATGTGGGTAGTCATGGCGGCAACGGCAATTTTTGTTATTGAATTGCTTGCAGTTAGAATTCTGTTGGTTGTAATTGCCGGCGGGGTAACAATCCATTTGCTGTCTCTAAAAACGATAAGGGAATAGCAAAGCGCCCCGAATCAAGAGGCGCTTACTAAAATGAAACCCGTTAAATTTAAGTTATCTGATTACAAAGGGAATAAAGATTGCTATTAAACCGGTAACCAATACCGTTAGCATAAAAAGGTTATATCTGGTTTTGTAATCACCGAGCATTGAGGGATCGTAGTATCCGTCAACACCTTGATCTTTATACATTTTCATCAGCCCGTCCAGTAGCTTCTTCCGCATTTGCCTGCCCCTGATTAGACCCACTTCAACAACAAAATTAACCACAAGGATTAAGAAGACAAAGGTAAACATCACAATTGTATTTGTAACGTCACCGCTCCCCGAAGCCAACCCGGAATTTATGCCAAGCGTTATCAAATTTAAAAGGATGGCAGTAAGTACAAAAATGGTATCGGTACGTGTATTGGCGTTTAATTCGCCCAAAATATGCTCGTGAACTTTTTCAATCATCATAGTCTGTTCTCCTTTTTGGTAATGTTAATCCCTGCCGAAAACCCTGTAAACGACAATAAACGCAATTAAGGTAATAAGCCCCGCGACTGCGCCAATCCAAACCCATGTCACGTTACCTTCTTTAGTAAATAAATAGACGCTCATTACTTTGCGGCCGATATCCGAATCGGCGACAACCGTAATAAAATGATCCCCCGTTTTTAATTGACGCGGCGCCGTTACTTTCATTTCAATAACCTGAGAGGTATTAGCGCTTAAAGCAGCAATATTTGACGGGCTAAATTCAATCTCCCAATCTTCCGATGCGGTAAAAGAAAAGCGGATATTGGAGGTATTTGCGTCGCTGTAGTTAGCAGCCTCGACATATATCAAAATCGTTTCACCGGGGGTTATTTCGTTGTAATAACCTCCTCCCGCATAACTGATAACCAGCCCCTCCTTTCCTTGTGCAAAAACAGCATAAGAAGGCATGAGCAGAAAAGCCATAACAACAAGAATACCAACAGCTTTAATTAATCTTAATGTTTTCATATCGGCCACTTCCAATAATTTCCTTCCGGTTTCAGAATAGCACTTTTATTTAACGGATACAACCTATATTAAGATAAGTAATGAAAAAAATTGTCTTATCTTGGGCTTGACGCTATAATCAGAAATAACAAGATATAAGGGGACAGAAGTTGCAGATTAAACGTGCCGAAGGAATCGGGTTTTGTCTTGGTGTCCGACGCGCCATAGATATTGTCGAACGTGTCGCCGCAGAACGCGGAAACGTGGAAACTTTGGGGGCGATTGTCCATAATCAGCCGGTACTGCGCAAACTGGCCCAAAAAGGCGTTTCCGTTGTAAAAGATATTACCGATGTTAAGGGGGATGTCGTAATTACCAGTTCCCACGGCATCAGCCCCGAGGTAGCCGAAGATATCAAAATGCGGCAAATTGACCCCATCGATACCACTTGCCCCTTTGTTAAACGCGCGCAAATTACCGCTGAGCGATTTGCTAAGGACGGCTTTTTTACAATTGTTTTCGGGGATGCCGAACACCCCGAAGTAAAAGGGATTTTGGGAAGAACCGGCGGACGCGGCATCGCTACCATGAACGTTGACTTGCTTATCGCAAACGGTACCCTGCCGCGCAGGTTGGGAGTGCTTGCCCAGACAACTCAAATTTTGGACAGTTTTGCCGATTTTATTAAGAATCTCTTGGTTTCACCGGCTTTTAAAGATGCCGAATTACGGGTGGTTGATACTATCTGTCACGATATCCGCCAAAGGCAAATCAATTCGCTGGAACTGGCCAAAGAATGCGACCTTGTTTTGGTGGTCGGCGGGCACACCAGCGCCAACAGCCGCCATTTGGTTGAGCTTTGTTCAACCGTAACCCCGACTTACCTCGTGGAAACAGCCGACGAAATTAACCCCGCTTGGCTCAAAGGAAAAGAGACCGTCGGAGTCACGTCCGGCGCCTCAACCGACCAATCCACCATTGATGAAGTGGTTGACAGATTGGAAGGTTTGGCTTAACTTACTCGTAACGTAAAGCATCAACCGCATTTAGTTTAGCGGCACGGTTTGCCGGATACAGCCCCGCTATCAAACTGATCGCTGTAGTTATCGCAACCACCGTTAACACCAGCTGAACGGAAAATACCGACATCTCAAATGTGGGGTAATCGCTAAGGAATGTATAACTGCCAACGACATTTAATATTTTACCGGCAGCAAAACCGATGGCAACGCCCACTACACCGCCGATAAGCCCAAGCGCAGCCCCTTCCATCGTAAACAGCAAGCGAATAACACCCCTAGTGGCACCAACCGCTTTCATAACCCCAATTTCTCGCGTACGCTCGTAAATAGACATCATGAGGGTATTAATAATCCCGATACTGGCAACAATTAAGGCAATCACGCCAAAGGCGCTTAGACCAATTTGGATAATTGAAAAGATATTGTTAATTTCTTTAAGCAGTTCGTCCGGGGTAATGGTGCTAAACCCGGCCGCCCGAATCTCTTCGGCCACTTTTTCTATATCGGCGGTATCACTCACCTTTACAAGTAAGGTCGTCCCCGGCTGTTCAAGCGTGTATTGAATCGGGTTATCGCGGTAATAGCGTGCCATTTCGGTTGCATCGCCTAAAGGCAAAACTACTTGCGTGGCATTAATTGTTTTTTGAACCACACCCGAAACAATGAAATTATAATCGGCAGTCTCGATTTTATAGGCATTTGATTTACCGATTGTAATCGTTACTTCCTTTCCAATCGCATCTTCCGCCTTATCCCAGCCAAAAGCTGCCAAATAATCGTAGCTAATCAAACATTTGCCGCTGTCTTCTTCAGCAAAAAAGTCACAGGCCACCAGTGTTAACATCCTTGCCTTATAGTCTGGGCCGGTATTAATTGAAACGGAAAACCTTTTATCACCGTCCTCCGCCTTAATATACAACCCTGATACGCTGACGTTATAGTCAACCTTTTCTACGCCGTCAATCGCATAAAGATTATCGATATCCTCGGCATTAAAGGAGCGAATAACAATACTTTCGAGGTCGACAATTTCATGCGGCCCTTCGGTGTGCACCGGGCTTCCGCTGCTTGCGGATACCGTCAAAGCATTTTGAGGCACCATTAGGCCAAACTGATCAACAATAAACCTTTGCAAGCCTGTGCCGATAGATGTCATTAGGGCAATTAAAACAGCGCCGATAACAATCGCCAGCACCGTCAGAAAGGTGCGGAATTTCTTGCGCCACAAATTATAAAAAGCGGTTTGAATTACATCAATAAATCTCATCTCTCATCCTCAACAATCTTTCCGTCTCTCATCCTAATGATTCGTTCGGCCACCGCGGCAATTTCCATATCATGGGTAACGATTATCAGCGTAATCCCCTTTTCTTTGTTTAACTGCGATAATAATTCCATAATATTTTTGCCGTTTTTGGTATCAAGATTGCCGGTCGGCTCGTCTGCCAAAAGTATTTTAGGCTGAGTTACAAGTGCACGCGCAATACTGACACGTTGTCTTTCGCCGCCGGAAAGTTGATTGGGGCGATGCGAAGCCCTTTCGGCAAGCCCAACAACCCTGAGCGCCTCGTTGGCTAACTCAATGCGTTTGCTTTTCCCGATACGCGAAAAAATAAGCGGCAAAGCCACGTTTTCCGTTGCGGTATAAGTTGGGTGCAGATTAAAGGCCTGAAAAACAAAGCCGATTTTTTCATTGCGATAGAATGAAAGCTCTTTGTCACTGGCACGGGTTAAATCCTGCTCGTCAACGATGACCTTCCCCGATGTCGGGGTATCCAACCCGCCGATAATATGCATTGTGGTTGATTTACCGGAGCCGGAAGGCCCCACTAAAGCAACAAATTCACCTTCTTTGATATCTAAAGTGACGCCGGAAACCGCACGAACAATTTCCTCGCCCATATGGTATTCTTTGGTAATATTATCCAGCTTTATCATTTGTTCACCGTTATGTCTTATTCAATACATAATACATTATCGCACTATTGCTCTTTAATCACAAATACGATAATCTAATTTGTCGTAAATAATGTATTATGCTAAACTTTTTTTGATCATTCCAAAGGAGAGCTATGAAACATCGTATTTTTTCCGGGGCGCGCCCCACAGGACGTTTGCATATTGGCAATTATCTCGGTGCTTTGCAGAATTGGGTTAAATTGCAGGACGATTACGAGTGCGTGTACTGCATTGTCGATATCCATGCCTTAACTTCAATGGAAGATACCACCAATCTTCAGGCAAATGTACACGAGATGTTATTGGATTGGCTTGCGGTTGGGATTGACCCTCAAAAAAGCATCATGTTCGTGCAATCTCATGTGCCGGAAGTCACGGAGCTCAATACCTTTTTAGGAATGATTACACCTTTAAGCTGGCTCTTAAGGGTCCCCACTTTTAAAGACAAAGTAAGGTTACAAAAAGAAAACGTAAACTACGGCTTGGTAGGCTATCCGGTGCTAATGGCAGCCGATATTGTGTTATACAAAGCGGATACCGTACCAGTCGGCGAAGACCAACTGCCGCACCTTGAACTAACCCGTGAAATAGTCAGGCGCTTTAACACCCTGTTCGGCGAAACACTTATTGAGCCGCAAGCCAAGCTAACCGATTTCCCGAGTGTTGTTGGGTTAGACGGCAAAGGTAAAATGAGTAAGCAAGCCGGAAACCATATTGAAATAGCGATGACCGAAAAGGAAACCGCCGATAAAATAAAAACGGCCTTTACCGACCCTGCCCGCCTGCGCCGCTCCGACCCGGGACACCCCGAGATTTGCAATGTTTATAAACTGCTGGGTGAGTTTGACCCTGAGGGCAGAAAAGGGATTGACGAAAAATGCAGAAACGCCGAAATCGGGTGTGTTGAGTGCAAGAATTTACTAACAACAGCCATCAACAACGCAATGAGACCGATACGCGAACGCCGCAGGGACCTTGAAGCCAACCCAAAAGCCCTGGAGGGGATTCTAACCGAAGGCGCCGAACGTGCGCGAGTGATTGCGCAGGATACAATGAAGTTAGTTCGTAAAAATATGAAGCTGGTCTAAAAAACCGGCTTCTTTTTTATTACCAACTTGACCTTAATGCTTTCATACCGCCAAAGCCGAAAGACTGGCTTTGCGACTTATATGAGATTGCTTCGCTACGCTCGCAAATACAAGATAGAGAGCTCCAGCCGTTCGTGGTGAGCCTGTCGAACCATAACGGCGACCGGACAGTAATCCCTCGTCTTTCTCCTAGTTCGTTAGACCCTTCGACAGGCTCAGGGCGAACGGGGGTTTGTCATCCTGAACAAAGTGAAGGATCTAAGAGGACGGGAAATACAAGCTATTAGGCATCTTCAGCAACAAAAAAGGGACAACTCCCTACCCTAAAACCCGCTACCAAACAGTGCACTATCCGCCAACCCCCAGATTCTTCGCCAAGCTCAGAATGACAAGTTAATAAACGTCTTTGCGAGGAGTGAGCGTTAGCGAGCGACGTGGCAATCTCATTTTGTCATCCTGAAC
>Ga0265293_10000625_pt1 | contig 83113 bp, 70 predicted proteins | sample Munlanlewell138R_FD_192505 | JGI IMG/M metagenome (GOLD analysis project Ga0265293, IMG submission 192505) | Leachate microbial communities from a municipal landfill in Southern Ontario, Canada - Leachate well 138R | ecosystem: Engineered > Solid waste > Landfill > Unclassified | place: Canada... | reverse complement strand
CGGTGACGTCGATGAGAATCTTGCCCTCGAGGGCGGGCCTGATGGTTTCGAGGGTGGATTTGTGGTGGGCGAAGGGCACCGTCAGCACGACGATATCGGCGGCGCTGGCGGCGGCGAGGTTCTCCATGGCCCGCACCCGCAGGTTGCCCTGGCCGCGCTCGGCCAGTACGGCCTGCAGATCCTTGAGGGCTTCTTCAGCCTTTTCCTGGGTGCGGGAGCCAATAATGACCTGGTAGCCAGCGGCACTCCAGCGCCGGGCAAGGCCGGTACCCAGTGCGCCCGTGCCACCAATAATAGCGATTACTTCGTTTGACATACTGCTCCCCTGTTGCAAATCTTATGGAATAGCGCCTAATGAGGCCTGGTCGGCGCTGGCGCTGACGGCGGAATGCCGCCATCAAAGGCACAGGATACTAGCCACTCTACGCACAAATTGAAAGGTGTTCAGTGCGCGCCACATCATTCCGTGTCGGCACCCATCGTTGCACCTTCCGAACTCCGACTGTTAGCATGAAGCAGGAAATATGGCCACGGTCGGTTCGCGATCACGTGGCATCAGCGGATAAATTCGGGACTATGTTTGACGCACACCAGATGATAGCAGAGCACGGCATCAACGAAGCCCGCCGACTGTCCAAAAACAAACTTGAACACTCCTGTATCAATGCCGCCGCCGCAATGCTGGCGGCCTTCGAAACCGAGCCTGAACCGGCCTGGGCCAGCATGATGGTCACCGCACTCCCCCACCGCCAGCCGCTGGAGGGCAATGATCCCGCGCTCCATTGGTGCCGCCAGATCGGCTTTGATGAATACCGGTTCGACAGCGGTTATTTCGATGACGGCTCGCCGGTGGGGATACCCTATGGCGCCAAGGCGCGGCTTATCCTCATCGGCACCCACACCCGTGTCCTCCATCAGCATTCACTGGTACCCGATGTGCCCCACAGCCGCAACGCCTATCTGAAAGAGCTCGGTGTGGAAGGCGGCGGCATGACCTACAAACGGGTAACGGACCAGAGCCGCAGGGTGGCGTCCTGCACTCTCTCCATCGCCCGAGAGGACCAGACCCGCCTGACGACGCCGCTGGTGGATTTTTTCATCTATGACAGCGGAATATTTTCGCCCTCGAAAAAAGACATCGATTCTTTGGGATTTTCCAGGCAAATCATTGTCAACCCGGGATTCTACGATCTGATCTACGCGGAACCGATCAAACTGGACCGGCGGGCACTACAGATCATCAGCGACAACAGCTGGGCTATCGACCTATATATCTGGTTCGCCGGTACATTGCCGGGGCTGGCTGCACCGCAACTGCTCACTTGGAAAGAACTGGAATTCGGTTCCGGCGTCAACTACAAGCGCTCACGCCAGACGCGGGGCGTTTTTCTGAGCACGCTGCAACTGGTCAAGGCCATCTACCCCCAAGCCCGGGTGGAAGTTGCGGACGAAGGTTTTGTCCTGCACCCCAGCCCGCCGCCACTTTGAGCGCCGCAAGATTCCGAATTGTAGTTCCCTGCCCTCCACCTTAGCCTGCAAAAGCAATAAAACTCTCAACGATGGACATCCGGCGCAGGTCGTCGGTTGTATGCGGCCATCAACAGTCGGCTGTATCCGACCATGAACAAAGTGCCGATCCCGTCAATTAAGAAGCAAGCAACAAGAAATCTGCCGAATTCCCGGCATCTTTATCCAAAAAACGATACTCCGAATAAGAAAATCGACGAGGAAACTTTCCATGAAAAACAAAACATACAAATCGCCATTTGGCCTTTTGGCCTTCGGCATTGCCGCGACAATGCCAAGCTGGGCACAGGAGGGGAGCAGCCAGAACATCCGCACCATTGAAGAAATTGTCGTGACCGCGACCCGCCGGGAGGAAAGCGCCCAGACGGTGCCGGTCTCAGTCAACGCATTTTCCAATGAGATGCTAGCAGACCGCTCAGTGCGTGACCTCGGTGACCTGACAAGGATCGCGCCGGGTATCCGCTTCGTCCATCAGGGCGGTGGCGGCAATATGAATGTGGTGTTGCGAGGCTTGTCGCGGATTCCCATCGGCACCGCGCCCAATGCCGTGATCAATTACTTTGCGGACATTCCCCTGGATTTTGCCGGTTCCAACATTACCACCTACGACCTGGCCAGCATCCAGGTGCTTAAGGGCCCTCAGGGCACCCTGTTCGGCCGCAACGCCATGGGTGGTGCCGTGGTGATCACGCCCCAGGCGCCAACCTACGATTTTGGCGGTTATATCAAGGGCGGTGTAGGCAATTACGACCATAACGATGTGGAGGGTGCCATCAATATTCCCCTGGTCGACAACATCGCCGCCCTGCGCCTGGCGGGCAAGGTGTCGCGCCGCGATGGCTACACTAGGAACATGGGCACCGGCAGCGACCAGGATGATGTCCACAAGGACATGTTAAGGGCATCCTTGCTGCTGGAACCCACCGAAAACCTGCGCAACACCACGGTGGTGGATTACTCGGACAGCGACGAGGCAGGAAGTGGAGGGATACTCAGCACGGTGCTGTCCACAGGGCTTGTTCGTTTTCCCGTATTCAGCGCCGCGTGGGATTGCAGCGCGGCAAACCCCTTCAATCCTATCCCCTGTTCCGGGTTCAATCCTGATCGGGATATCGACGATGCACTGATCCAGCAGGACGCATGGGGACCCTACAGGACCAGCTCGGAATTCGATCAGAAGCTCAATATTGAACTGCGCGGCGTTTCCAACCGCACCGAGTGGGATATCGGCCCGATGACCCTGCGCAACATCTTTGGCTATCGCAGCACCTCCGTGTCCACAGACCTGAACACCGACGGCGTATCCTTCAACCCCAACATCATCACCGCATCGAGCCGTGTTCGCACCGACCAGATCAGCGACGAGCTGCATCTGTTCGGCAAGGCCCTGGATGACAGGTTCGACTACCTCATAGGTGCCTTCTGGATTCAGGAGGAGCCAGGTGGCAGGAATGGCAGCATCTTCCCCATTGCCTCGCCCGTAGCGCCCTGGGTTCATGCCTATACCGAGAAAACCAACAAGGCGTTGTTTGCGCAGCTGGGTTATAACTTGCTGGAAAACCTCAAGATCAACGCCGGCTACCGCTATAACAAGACTGACCAGGAGGTCTGCGCCATTGCCGTCGGAGCCACCAATATCCAGGAAACTCCCGAGCCCACCGTCAGCGAAAGCGACTGTTCTGTCATCGGCAGCGTGGTGAAATCCGACGAGAGCGCCAATACCTGGAATATCGGCCTCGACTGGCAGGTGAACGACAACATCTTCGCCTATATCACCCACCGCAAGGGCTACCGCGAAGGGGGCGTCAACTCACCGCTGTTCAACACCCCGGTGAGCAGCATTCTCGCCCCTTACCAGACCTATGAGCCGGAAACCCTTAAGGATATCGAGATCGGCCTCAAAACCGACTTCAATATTGCCGACATTCCCGTGCGTTTCAATATCGCCGCCTACCGCGGCAGGTACGATGGCGTGGTAACCTCGTTCAACACTTCGGCGATCATTCCCGCCGACGATCCCGGCGCCCCACTGTCCAGTTCGCTGGGGATCAATACCGGTAAACGCACCCTCAGCGGTTTCGAGTCGGAACTGGTGGTGGAACTGCTGGAGGGCCTGACCCTTACCAACACCGCCGCCTACACCCACCAGAAGATCAACGAGGTAACCCTGCCAGCGGTTCCCGGGCTTCAGGCACCCTCCCTGGACCCCGCTTCACCGGACGGAGTGGTCGACCTCAGTTGCAATGCGCTGGGTGCTGCCATTCCAGCCGGCGCAGGGTGAACTGGTCTTCAATGCCGACTATTACTGGCAGGATTCCTACTACGTGGCCAATGGCGAATTGCCATCCTATGACGTCGCCAATCTGCGGCTCGACTGGAATGGCATCGGCAATACCGGTGTGGACCTGGCTTTCTTCATGCGCAATGTACTGGATGACGAATATCCCTACGCGGCCAATGCCACACAGGACAGCTTGGGTATTTACACCTTTGCCTATGCCGAACCCCGTATGTATGGCCTGGAAATACGCTACCAGTTCGGCCATTGAACAGAGATAGCAATACAAACAATATCCTGGAGGATAAGGATGGTTCTGCTATCAGCGCAACTGTTCGCGCACCACCGGCACCATGGGCGTGGCGCACATCATGCCGCCGTTGACTTCGTACAGGGCGCCGTTGCAGAACTCCGATTCATCGCTGGCCAGGAACAGGGCCATGTGGGCGATGTCCTCGGGCCTGCCCAGCCGCGGCGCGTTCTTCAGGTCGAGGAAGGCTGCCTCCATCTCCGGGTTCCACCAGGCCAGCAGCGACTCGGTGAGAATCACGCCGGGCACGATGCCGTTGCAGCGGATGCCCTGCTTGCCATAGGTGGCGGCGAGTGTCTGCACGTACCAGTTCAGCGCCGCCTTGCTGGCGCCGTAACTGAACATGCTGACCTCGCCCTTGAGGGAACTGGACGACGAGGTGAAGATAATCGACCCCCTGCCCCGCGCCAGCATATGGGGCAGGGCGTATTTGCAGGCCAGCACGCCACCCAGCACGTTGATGCGCATGTTGTCGTTGAAAGCCTGCACGTCAAAGTTGAGGAAATCCCCGTCCCGTGCGGCGGTGTCGGGATTGCTGTTCACGGCATTGTTGAACAGCACGTCGATGCGGCCGAACTCGGCGAGGGCGGTGTCGATCATGGCCTTGAGGTCGGATTCCACCCCCACGTCCACCTGCAGGGCCAGGGCCTGGCCGCCCTGGTCGCGGATTTCCCGCGCCACCGGTTCCACCGTCTCCAGGCGCCGGCCGGTGACCAGTACCGTGGCGCCCTCGGCGGCATACATCCGTGCGGTTGCCCGGCCCACGCCGCTGCCCGCGCCGGTGATGATGGTCACTTTGTCTTTCAATCGAAGGTTGGACACGCTCTTTTCCTTTTTCAATCTGGCCAGGCACATCACAATGACCGTGATTTTATATGGACGCGCCTTGGCCGGTGTTTCCACCAGGTCAGAACCGATAACGCACTTCGGCTCCGTACATTCGGGGTGGACCCTGCACGTAGGTAGTGATACCGATAATTTCACCGGATGCCGAAGCCGAGCTGGGGTATTCCTCATCGGTCAGGTTGCGGGCAAAGGCACTAATATCCAATCCTGTACCATTCACGCCGTTGAGGTCAATGCGCATATTGGTGAGGTGGTAGGAAGGCACCACTGCCGACTCGTCACTATAAAACAGCTCATCCGTCCAGTAGTGGTCAAGGCTGACCACCAGTTCATCCGCAAGGCCATCGGGGATGGGCACTGAATAGCGAATCCCGCCGGTGAAGGTTTTGGTCGCCGTGTAGTTGAAAACGATCTCGTCGGCACCGATAAACGTTTCGATCCCTGTTGGCGAATCAAACTTCCTGGTATCCAGGTCAAGATAAGAAGCCCCAAGATTCAGAGTCAGGTTTTCAGTGGGCGCAATGGTCAGCGCCAGGTCCATGCCCGACACCCGGCTTTCGCCGACATTGACAATAAGAGTGCCGCCGGAGGGGTCGTTGTTGGGGTCACAGTCGCCATCGGCGGAAATGTCCGGCGGGTTGTTGCCGGAAGAGGGATTGCAAGCTGCCAGGCCACTGCTCACTACACCGGTGAGCGCCGACTGCACATCATCGTAATAGCCGACGAAAGCCGAGGCGTTCAGGCGCAGGGCGACATTCCCAAGGGTCCAGTCGGAACGCACCCCAATCTCAAAGTCGGTGACGGTTTCCGGCGCAAATGACTGGTAGGGCAGCAGGCGTCCGCTGAAACTGGGGCCGTTGACCCCCCCGGCCCGGTAACCGTGACGGGTTACAAGGTAGGTGAACAGGTCGGGCGTAATCTGCCAGTTGAGGCCCGCGGACCAGGTCAACTCATCGGAACTGGCGCTGGTATTTTGGGCATTGATAATGTTGCTGCTGCGGGACTCGCAATCCGAATCGGTGACATCCCCGGACCAGTCGGTAATGCCGGCGCCGGTGCAGGACTCCACCTTATCCTCCGTGTAGCGCACGCCAATATCCAGCGCCAGCCCTTCCAGCAGGCTGCCCAGGTCGTATTTCACATTGGCAAAAACGGCTTTGCTCTCTTCGGTGATAAACCCATAGCTCGCCTGGACTGGCGGTGTCACTCCCGGCACGCCAGCGAAAGTAACGCTTTGTCCCTGTGCGCCATTTGGCTCATTTTTCAGCCAGAAAGCGCCGACAATCCAGTCCAGCCGGTCGTCCAGGGCCTGGCCGCGCAATTGCACTTCATTGCTGTATTGCTGCAACTGCTGGGTAAGGTTGGCTTTGATGAAGTCCATTTGCAAACCGGCGGGAAAGGGGACAAGCCCGGTACCATCGATAGTCAGCCTGGGCATGCCATCAGTATTGGTAGCAAAACTGAGGTCTACCTCGCGATAGCCAAAGATATTGACCAGCTCAAGACCGCCAAAATCGATGTCAGTGCGGTTGGTGACACTGGTGCGCTCCAGGGTTTCGAACTGGTCGATGGAGCTGTTCATTTTGAACGGCCCGCGAGCTTTTTGCCGGGCAAACTCTTCCTGGGCCGAAGCCAGTGCCCCGTAGATGGTCAGCAGGGAGTAGCCTGGCCGCACATCCCCAAGGATGATGGAGAACCCATCGTTCTCGCTGTCAAAATGCTCGTAAGTTGTGACGTTTTTGATGAATGCAGTGGGTTCCAGCAGCAACGACACGCGCAGGGCCTGGGTATCCACAGCCTCGGCATCGCCACCCACCCCGATATTTTTCACGTAGCCGTCGCGCTTGTGAATATCGCCCGCCAGACGCAGGGCGACTTTGTCGGCAACCAGCGGCAGGTTGAGCACGCCCTGGTATTGCTGCCTGTCGTAGTTGCCAAAGGCGCCGGACACAGAGCCTTCCAGCTCATGGGTCGGCTCGGTCGGGGAGTAAAGCACCGCGCCACCCGTTGTATTGCGGCCAAACAGGGTGCCCTGGGGGCCTTTCAATACCTGGACGGAAGCAATATCGTACTGTGGCAAATAACCCCCGAAGGCAGGTTCGGGCACCTCGGAGTAATAGGTCACCACCGCCGGCGAACTGGGACCGGCCAGCGCTTTTGACTGGCCGCGAATCTGGTACACCGCATTCTGGCGACCGCCGGAACCCGACAGGTACACGCCGGGGGTATTGAGCTGGACATCCTCTGGCGTTGAAATGCCCGCCTCCCGCAACCCTCCCGCATCAAAGGCGGTGACCGACACGGGAACCGACTGGATGCTCTCCTCGGTGCGGCGTGCGGTGACGGTAATTTCCTCTATGGCGCCAGCTGACTGGGCAGCGGCATAGGGTGGCACGCTCAAGGTGCCACCCATTAACGCGAGGGATATAAGCTGTCCTATGGATTTGTGTTTCATTATTGCTGCCCTTGTTATTTACAAAAGTAAGAACTCAACACTAAAAAACGCTCTGAGGTAAATTCAGATTGCCAGTCGGCTCAGGCCTGCCGGGCAAGGTAATCCTCGAAATCGGCAAAGTGCCCCAGGTGGGCGCTTTGGCCGCCATCGATGCGAATCACTTCCCCGGTGATATAGCGGGCGTCATCGGAGGCGAGAAAGGCCACGGTGGCGGCGATATCCTCGGGCCGGCCCAGTTCCGGCGTCAGGGAATGGCGCTCCATGATGGCCTTGAGTTCCGGGGCGATCTTGTGGAAGGCTTCCGTCATCACCGGCCCGGGGGCCACCGCATTGCAGCGGATTCCCTGGCGCCCATGCTGGACGGCAATGTTTTTGGTCAGCGCCACGATCGCCGCCTTGGAAGTGTTGTAGGCAATCCGCACGGAGTCACCGACAAAGGCCCCGTTGGATGCCGTATTGACGATGGCCCCGCCGCCGCGGGCCTCCATATGGGGAATCACATGGCGGCAGCCGAACAGGAAGCCCGTGACGTTGACATGCAACGTGCGCTCCCAGACCTCGACCGGGATGGTGGGCGCCTTGGTGTCCTGGCTCATCACTGCGCCATCGGTGAGCGCCGCGTTGTTGAAGAGGATGTCGATTTTGCCAAAGCGGCGAAGGGTCTCGTCCACCACCGCCTTGAAGGACGCCTCATCGCCAATATCGATGGGGACTGGAATCACCCTGTCCCCCAGCCGTTCCGCCAGACGCTGCACACTGTCCATAAACAGATCCGCGGCGATGACCGTGGCCCCCTCGTCAATAAACCGTTTTACCGTGGCGGAGCCTATACCACCACCGGCCCCGGTGATGATGGCTACCCTGTTTTCAAGGCGTTTCATGGGATTTTCGTATCCTGTTGCGGGGTGGCAATGGTTTTGCCGGTTTGCGCTCCAGGATCGGGGCTCGACACCCCAATCCATTGAGCAGGCATGCTCAGAAGGTGTAGAAGGAACCGGTGTCCATATCCTTGGCAGCCGAGCAGAAGCGCGCCAAGGAACTCATGGTGTCCTGCTGGGGATTGATATTGGACTGCCAGGCGACGAGTCCCCAGATCACCCAGCGGGATACTTCCTCCAGAGCCTGATCAAGCGTGAAGTCCGGGCCGCCGTTGGCGGCAAGGTGTTCCAGGTAATGTTTGATCAGCTCCCTGTCCGCCTTGCGCCGCTCTTCGATCTCCAGGGAACCCACCAGGAAATAGGTGAGATCCCGCCACGGCAGGCCTTTGCGCACGATCTGCCAGTCAAACCAGATACGGCTGCCATCCGGGCGGCGGTAGGTGTTGCCCAAGTGGGCATCGCCGTGGACCAGGCAGCGCGGGCCGCTATATTCGTTATCGTGGGCACACAACTGCTGGAAGGCGCTGTAAAGGCGCCGGGTATCCTCCGCCATCCAGCGCGGGAAGATCGCCAGGCGCTCCGGCAAGCTGTTATGCTCGGCAAAAATATCCGGCATCATCATCCAGTAGTCGTCGGTGGTGGTGCCCGGCGCCATGGCGGTTTGCAGCCAGTCCTGCCGGTCCAGCTCCGGGTGACCCCAGGAACCGCCGTGCATCGTCGCCATGCCCTCCAGCGACTTCGCCATGTCATCGACACCAATGGGCAGGTGGGAGGCGCCAAACTCCCCACCGAGGGGGATCAGGTCCTCAAGGATGATGAAACCCTGTTCGCCCTGGTCATCATCGTCCCAGTCGGCAAAATAGCAGATGGGGGATGGCACCGGCATTTTGGTGGCCAGGGCGCTGTAGAAGCGCGCCTCATTAACGCACACCGGGCTGCTTCTGGCATTGCCGGACCAGTTGGCCTTGACGCAGACCTGTTCGGGAAAGCCTGCGTCGACCCCGGCCTGGTTGAAGTCGAGCTTGAGGCGAGCCTTGGTGGTATGGCCGGGGATAAATTCAGTCACTTCCAGTTGCTTCACTTCGACACCCGGATGCCGGGTCTGAAGTGTGCGGGTCAGCCAGTCGGCATTGACCTCATCGAAATCGAGGGGAAGTCTTTCTGTGCGAGGGGATACCATCGGAAAAATCCTGTCGTTTTAGTTCTGGTTGTACTTTCGCGCTGATAACTTTCCGAGCAGGCGGTTGACTCTTTAGGGAGAGCGGTAATTGCGTGCGACCCACTCATCCATGCCCAGTTCAACAAGCGGTTGTGAAACGTCATGGAGTCAATATGCCTTAGCGGCAACAGATAGAAAGTAGGCTCACTGTATATTCCGGATTCGTTCGCACACAATATGGAATGTAGCGGCGTCAAGTAAAACCGAACTCTTGGTTAGGGACTGTTGACGTTTCCATATAGGATATTGATAAATAAGCATATTTCCATAACCGCAATTCCTGCGGTGCGCTTCGTTCCTCAGCGCACCCTATGTCTTTCATAGCGTGCGCCGACGCAGGAGGGGCACCGGCGATACCTCAAAGGCTTTTGCCCTGCAGCGGCGCAACCTGCTGTTGCGTGCTCGGTGAAACATCAACAGACCCTAGGAATTTTGCTCGAATTCAATGGGTGTCGTATCACCAGTGATCGTGGATAACCTGCGTAATTTATAATAAGAGATTTGACAATAGCCTCTATGGCCGGTATAAAAATATCTTGAATTAAGCATTGAGGGAATCAACCTTGCGTTGACCCGCTCGCTCCCGCAGTCCGCTGGAGGGATACGCGCTTTGGATATTATTCCTTAGAAGTGGTTCACATCATCTACCCCGGTAGCGGCCATAACTACAGATTGGAAGAAAAAATCCCATCGTAGTTAAAATCAGGACCATGCCCATTGTTCTGCACCACCACCCCCTCGCACAGGTAAGCTGCCTTGGGATTTCTCGAATGGCTCGCCAGTGTTTACCCTACCCGCGGTTGACAGGATTGCCGGCCTGATATGCGCAAATGTCCGAAGAAATATTGAGGAGGAACGCCAACTGCCACCCGCCCATCGCAACAACGCCTTTAAATCCTGTTACATGAGGAATAATCACTACACACAACGGATTGCCACATTCAACCCAGAGATGTACACCGACTATGTTTGACGCACACGAAATGATACGAGAGCACGGCACTGACGAAGCGCGTCGGCTGAGCAGAACCAAATGGGAACACACTTGCATCAATGCTGCTGCAACGATGTTGGAAACCGATACAGCAAAGCTCGCCTACGCCAGCCTGATGATCACTTCGCTCCCCCATCGCCAACCCATGGAGGGAGATTCTCCGGCTCGCCAATGGCGGCGCCAGATCGGATTTGACGAATATTTCCTGGAGAGCGGGATCTTTGAGGATGGCACCCTGGTAGGCGTACCCTTCGGTGCCAAAGCCCGCTTGGCCCTTATCTATATCCATACCCAGGTTATCCGCCAGGCTTCGCCTGTGCTGGATGTCCCCCACACACGCAATGCTTTTCTGAAGGCACTCGACATGAAAGGTGGCGGCATGACCTACAAGCACGTTGCGGATCAGACGCGCCGCATTTCTGCCTGCAAGATGACTATTAGTCGCGAAAACCTGGCCACCTGGACAGGTCCGCTGGTAGATCATTTCATTTACGACGTGGGGATATTGCCACCTTCGACGCAGTGTCTCGATACCGCCGGCTTCGCTAGGCAGACCGTCTTCAGTAAGGGATTTTATGACCTGATCCTGGCTGACAAAGTAAAGCTAAATCACCAGGCCCTTCAAATCATCAGCAACAACAGTTGGGCGATTGACCTGTACATCTGGTTCGCTAGGGAACTTCACAGGCTGAAGGCGCCATTCCTACTGGACTGGCAACGGCTCGAATTCGGCTCTGGGGTTAGATACAAACGCTCTCGGCAAATGCGAAGTACATTTCTTAAAACACTACAACTGGTCAAGGCTGTCTATCCACAGGCCAGGGTCGAACCCGACGAGGGCGGCTTTATCCTCCACCCCAGCCCACCGCCCCTTTGAGCGTCACGAGATTCCGCATAGTAGTTACGCTTCGAGCACTGGGTACCCGGCACGCGTTTCGCGCCATGGCCAGCCATGAACAGAGACACGGTATCCCTGGCTTTCCATCCCTTAAAATACGAACGCCATACAGGTCGCCACCATACCGCCGTACGGCACCAGCGCGATAACCGGAACGAAAGGCAGAACCATTTCCACGGCTTGCCCTTCGCTCCGCTTGATGAGTGGCACTTTAGAAAATCATACGACCCCGGGCATGATCTCTTCCGCCACCCAGCGAATCCGCCAATTGCATGGCTTAGCCCACGGCGTTGCCATCCAGGTCGAACTCCCAGGGTTGGGACATCGCCGGGATTTCCAGCGCGCGGGGTACTGCGATACAAATTTTCATAGCGTCTCGCACTTATTGAAAGAAGATTGTCAGTGGCCTCCTGTTCAATTTCCTGATCAAACTGGAAAAATCATATATTCAAAGGCCCTTTATGCCACTTTGCTGCTTATTGCTATATCACAATTAAGACTTCTCTTGAAAAGCGATTTGTTTGAAGTTTAACGGAATCTCGTTCTGGTTTTGGTCGGCCATCTTCCATCCGTCATTCTTGCCACAAATATCGTTGATAACTTTAAATCAGCAAACCCACTCGACGACCATCCTTAATGGCCTCATCAGTGCCAAATACACTCCAGCGCGACTCGCGGGCATCACCAATCAGGTATAGCTCAGGGACTTTGCCGACCAGGCTGTGATAAAGCGCTTCTTCGGGAGGTTTGGATGTGACCAGAATGGTATTGTCGACATCTTCCAAAGTGGTGATCTGGCCCGTATAGATATTTTCCAGGGTAACGTTTGCGGGATCGATTTCATTGATCCGGGTACTGGGGAAAAAATTGACCTTGGGCAAGAGGCGCCTGCTGATCACCTTGTCGATGCCCAGCTCGGCAACCGACATGGCCAGGCCGTTGTCGATGGTTACAAAGGTGACGTCCTTGCCCTGATCCGCCAGCAACTCTGCAATGCCCGGGCCCACCTTGTAGGCGGTGTTGTCATAGACCACGATGCGTTTGCCTGTCCGGGCGGAATCCAGCAACAGTTCTTCAGGGGTCAACACATGCTCCAGGTGGCTGCCGGGAACGGGCGTGAGCTGGTTCTTGCTGGCCCCGGTGTGAGAGTAGCTGGCGCCAGTGGCGATAACGATGGCATCGGGTTCCAGTGCGGCAATGCTCTCCGGGGTTGCGGCAGTGTGCAAGCGGATATCCACGTTCAGTTTCTTCAATTGCAGGGACAGCCAGCGCACGATATCGCTGTGGTCTTCAAGACCCGGCAATCTGGCCTGCATGGCGACGTGCCCGCCCAGTTCTTTCCGCTTTTCCAGCAGGGTCACGTTATGACCACGCCTGGCGGCCACCATGGCCGCCTGCATCCCCGCCGGGCCACCGCCCACGATCACTACCTTCTTGAGCTGTGGGGCGGGCGCCAGTTCGGGCTCATGTTCAAAGCCGATGTCCGGGTTGACAGTGCAACCCACCGGATGGCCGATACAGGAGCGCAGGAAGCAACCTTCCAGATCACCGATACAGGCGCGTATTTCAGCAGATTGCCCGTCACGGGATTTTTTCGCCCAGTGCGGATCGGCAATCAGGGAACGCGCCATAAAGACCATGTCGCACGTGCCATCTTCCAGCGCCTGATCAGCAAATTCAGCCGTCAGCATCCGGCCACCGCTGACAATGGGCAGGCCATTGAGGGACTTGCGCACCTCGGCGGCGGCGTAGAGGTGAGAGCCCTGGCCCATATAGGAGGAGGGATAATGGTAATGGGTCATCTGGGGCTTCTGACCGCGGGCGGTGATACGTATCCAGTCCACCTTGCCGGTCGCCTCCAACAACTGACAGATGGCGATACCTTCGGACAATCCATCTCCACCGAGGGTGGAGTCATCGGCGTTGACGGCAACGCCCAGAGCAAAGCTGCGGCCACAACGGGCGCGGATGTTGTCTATGATCTCGACGATAATGCGCATCCTGTTTTCCATGCTGCCACCGTACTGGTCGGTGCGCTGGTTATAGAGGGGTGATGTAAAGCTCTGCAATCCGGCTCCACCGCTGATGGGAAACTCAAAACCATCGGCCCCGGCCTCCTGGGCGTGCGCAGCCGCAATGCCGTGGTCATCCACGAGTTGCTGGATTTCGTCAATTATCATGGAGCGTGGCTGGGTGTCGGTAACCACTGTGTGGGGAGCGATCCCCGAAGCCTGGGCCTGACCGAGGTCGGCCATAAACCAGACACCCTGGACAAAAATTTTCGTGCCCCAGCGGTGGGCGCCATTGACAATTTTCTCAACGGCGGAAATATCGTCGCGGCTGTAGGCCCGGATCCAGGTGTTGGCAGGTAACTGGCGGGCAGGCTGCACCTGGCAGCTGGCGATGCCCATCATTCCCACTCCGCCTTTGGCCCGCGCCTCGAAATACCCGACCTGCTGGTCCGATCCGATCGGCAGGTGATGGCCAATCATGCCGTGGGGTGACATGAAAACACGGTTGGGAATCTCCAGGGAGCCGATTTTTATCGGGTTGAACAGGTGTTTGAAATGACTCATTTTTCCTTCCTTTATGTAATTTTGATTCATCTGTAGAAAGATGCGGGATATTTATTTTTCATGTTTTACAACGAAGCGAGAGCAATTCCTGTTTAAGGTCAATGTATGAGGAAGATGCTTACAATAATTCACATGAATCATATTTTATCATTTACTTGAAAATTCACTAACGATTTATACTTTCACCAATTCTAAATAATTTATTCGAACACATGAATCAATTGCCCTTAAAGCAAGAGTAAAATCCACTATAAATGCGATTTTTATCAAAATCGGACTGAGCCTCGATATTCATGCTGCCCTTCCGACAGGATTGCAGTCACAATCAACTATCACACTCACTTGATAAAAACAAACCAGATAATCCGCGTGAATTACTGAAAACGAATATTAATTCCGCCTGGTAAATTCAGTTACCCGGAGAGCGGCGTCGTGCTGTATTGCGTAAGTGGCTCGTCCCCCCGGCAAGGCAGTAGTGAAACTTGAGATCAGTCTTCAGGAAACGGTCAGTCAGTGCGAACCCCGCGACGAAACAGGGTAAAAAATCCGTACGAAGGGTCATCCTCGTCAATGCGGCCTACGGGCATGCTGCCATCGTTGAATGTCTGGTCGGGAAGCAAGTCCTGTATGGGGAATCTGTGGCTCCAGTCCGCGATACAGCGCCGGTGGGAGAATTTCCAGGGGCCGTTGTCGCGGCGCTGGTAGCGGTCGAGGTAGCGTCCTCCGTTTATCAGGGATGTAGGTCCTGTTTCGCCTTCAAACACATGGTAAGCGACAACATAGACTTCTCCCTCGGCCTCATCGCCATTTACCCTGATGATATGGTTCGTAATGTTGTGCTGCAAAACGTGCATGTTTTTCTGCAGCTCGGCAATGCCATCGATGAACTCGGCTGCCGTTCCTGCTTTGTTGTATCCATGTTCGTCCAGAGCATCCTCGTGATACAGGGAGCGAACCAATTCAATGTCCCCGCGATCCACGGCCCTGCAATAGAGCGACACAAGATCGCGGATTGCTTCCCTGGCGACGAGAACATCGATCACTGACTGCTGGCTGTCATTCATTTTCCATATCCTCTTTATAGTGATAATCGGCGGAGCACGTAAAAATGCAGGGACAGGTCAAACCGTTGTCTGTTGCAGGTCAGACCATCTACCCGTCTTTTCCCTGGGGCGCCAAGAGCTATTCAGAAATCCACTGTATTGCTGTCTGCATTATTTGCCCCACTCAGACGCCGACATGCCGAGCACATCGGCCATGGCCGGGGAATGTGCAAGAATGCCGCCATCACAGCATATGTTCTGGCCATTGATGAATTCCGAATCATCGCTGGCCAGAAAAGCCACCAGGCTGGCGATATCGCTGGGCCGCCCGTGCCTGGGAGTGATCAGGTGGCGATTGCTCAGCGCCAGGAATTCGCCGATTTCCGCAGCCAGCGCCTCGTTGACAATCAGTCCCGGCGAGATGGAATTACAACGAATTCCCTGCCGGCCATGATGGGTGGCGATATACCGGGTGAGTGACAGCACCGCGCCTTTGGATACACCGTAGGCAACCCGCGATGTTTCGGCCACCAGTCCCGCTCCCGATGCGGTATTGATGATTGCTCCCCCGTTGGCATTCAGCATATGGGGAATGGCATGTTTGCTGGTTAAAAAGTAACTTCGCGCATTGCCGATCATGGTCTTGTCCCACACGTCAATCGGGGTGTCGACCACGTCCTTGTCTGCATCGAGAAATTTCAAATCGGTAAGGGCGGCGTTATTGTGCAGGATATCCAGCCCGCCCCAGTGCTCCACGGTAGCGTTGATGAGATTTTCAATCGATTCGGGATCATTGCCGTCAAACTGTATGGCAATAGCGTTCCCGCCAATAGCGTTGGCGGCGCGAATGCCTGCCTCTTCAATCAGGTCTGCCACAACGACTTTGGCGCCTTCTTCGGCCAGGCGGGCTGCCGTGGCCGCACCGATGCGACCACCGCCACCGGTGACGATGGCGACTTTACCCTGTAATCCACGCATTATTATTCTCCTGTATTGAAAGCGGATGGTTTTGACTGATACATCGATGTGTTCAGCCGTTGATGGTACAGCAGCTTATATGAATACTGCCAACAGGGCCTGTCTCCCCAATCAGGGCTTCGGGAGACAGGTGTGCTCCCGCAAGATTACCAGGAATAGCGGATGTCGATACCCCAGGTCCGAGGCTCGCCATAGAACACAGTATTTACAGGAAAGTCCCGTCCCAGGTAATTTGGCGCAGAGCGGTACTCCTTGTCGAAGGCATTGCGTATCCACAGGCCCAGGTCGACACCGGAATTGGCGATATTCTGGAAATCAAGACGGGTGTTGGCGACCTGGTAGCCCGGCAGCGGGATGCCCACCTGGGCCGTCCACTCATCGGTGTAGTAGTAATCGGCGTTGAAAATCAAATCGCTGTCCAGAGGTCTGTAGGGCAGCTCCCAGCGCACCGCCAGCGTGCCTGAAATTTTCGGCGTTGGCAGCGTGATCGTACTTTTTTCCACCGCGCCGAATGGCGATTCCGAGATACTGTCGATGCCTTGGTCAACGTAGGCACCATTGACCGAAAAGGTCAGCGTGGGGATTGGCGACACACTGGCTTCGAGTTCCAGGCCCTGGATGGTGAAGCTGCCCACGTTGATCCCCAGCGCACTCACCGGCGCATCGGGAGCGTCACTGGGAACCCCACCATTAAGGATAGGATTGAAAAACTGGACGGCGTCTGTGTACTCCATATAGAAATAGGAGGCATTCAGGCGCCCATACATGCCGTTGTCAAATTGCCAGTCCGACTTGAAGCCCACCTCGAAGTCGTCGACTTTCTCCTCGTCCCTTGCCTGGAACGGGCGCAGGTCCGGGCATTGCACCGGCTGGCCAGCCATGGCGCAGCCACTGCCGCCGGTGGTAACCTCCGTCTCGAACTGGGGATTGTTCAACCCCCCGCTACGAAAGCCGTGGCGATGGACGGCAAACAGGAAGAGGTTGTCATTGAGCTGCCAGTCCAGGCCAACGGTGTAGGCGGGTGCATTGCTGCTGAAGCGTCCGACACCGATGCCATCGGGCAGATTGAGGCCAGCCAGCGAACGGCACCGGCTTTCAGACACGAACCCGCCGGGAGCGGCGCCGCCGCAGGTCTCCTGCTCATCCCAGGTATGGCGATAGCCGAGGTTGAAGGTCATGCCGTCGACCGTCCACTGGGAAATATCAAGACCGATTTGGCCGAAAACGGCCTTGCTGGTATTGTCCTCATGGGCAGTGCCGTAGGACAGGGGCGCGTCGGCGGGACTGAATATGCGGAAGACCAGTCCGCCCGGACCATAGGATTTGTCGTTGCTGTAGAAACCGCCCACGATCCACTCCAGCCTGTCATCAAAGGATGTTCCCTGTAGCTGGAGTTCGTTGGTCAGGTACTGACGTTCAGATAAAGTTCCCGCGTGGAAAAGCACGAAGTCCCCCGGTAGTGGTCCGGTGCCGCCGGTATTGATCTGGCTCTCGATCTTGGCTTTCCGGTAGCTGAAGATGTTTTTCACCAACACACTGTCGGTCAGGTTCAACTCTGTGGTATTGATGGCTCCCAGAGTCCTGCGGTTTTCCCGCGGCCTGTCCTGGTTGGAGAAGACCCGGTGGGCACCGGCTTGGCGCTGGGCGATAGCATAATCCTCGACGATCCGCTCCAGTGTGGGGTCACCGATCAGCCCGGGGTTGTAGCGCTCTATATGCAGGCCACCCGGCTGTTCCTTGGCGACAAAATGGTCCAGAACAAGGGTGTTGGACAGGCTGTCGGTCGGATCAAAAAGTATCGAGAGACGGACCGACTCCTGGGCAATGTCGTCAAAATCATGGCGGCCCTGAGGATTGGTTTGCCTGCTCATGTTTCTGGTGACACCGTCTCGATCACGCTTTTGGAACGCAAGACGGGCAGCCAGGGTGTCGTCCACCAAAGGGACATTGATTGCACCTTCGACACCGTTCAGATTGTAATTGCCCACAGTACCCTGAACGAAACCCTCGTAATCGTAAGTGGGCTTCCGGCTGGTCAACAGCAGCGCTCCCGCCAGTGTATTGCGGCCGAACAGGGTCCCCTGCGGACCTTTTAGGACCTGGATATTCTCAATATCATAAATGGGGAGATTGATACCTCTGGACGGCAGCGGCGTTTCGTTGAAGTAGAGCACGACGGGGGGCACACCCTCGCCAACGGGAATATGGCTGAGCCCACGCATGGTCACATTGGTGGTATTTTTTCCCCCTTCCGTCGTAAAGCGCAGGCCCGGGGCCAGAGCGGTCATGTCGCTCAGCGTGAAGGCGGTGGCTTCCTGCAGCCGCTGACCGGAAAAGGCGTTGATCGCCAACGGCACAGCCTGAAGGCTCTCCTCCCGCCGACGGGCGGTCACCACCACTTCTTCGATACTGGTGATACTTTGTCTTCGTTGTTGTTCGGTTTCCTGGGCTTGTATAGCCGTCGATATCCCCATCGCTACTGATGCCGCCAGTGCAAGCTTTGCCAGTGTTGGCATGAGCGTTCTGCACGTTAATTGACCAATCATGATTAACCTCTTTCTGTTATGCATTTATTTGAAGATAGGCCAGTAGTCCAAAGCGCAATGACTATGAAAAATAGACATTTTGCAGATGAATTCTTTGCCCACCAAAGCGGATTTGAAATTTGTGTTTTGACAGAACATCTGTATTTAGAGCTGTTGGATTATGCTGAGCTTATTAATTTTTAATTCATTTGTATTATAACAAGATCTGGTTGCGATTGTCAACGCAGGCCAAGTGCACAGTCAATAGGGCGTCATGCTCAGTCAAGTCGCTATTGATGGGTTGCCCAGGGGTTACTTGCAGGGATTTTTCTGTCTTCCCGCTGCAAGCTGACACATTCCTGCTTTTTCTGGGGATCCCGAGCCTTCGGTTTTTTCCATGTTGATGTCAGATTATCGTTTGACTCAGAGTAAAATAGTTTCTTTTGCAGCATATTCTCGTTTCATATAATTTTTTTGAATAATCGTATGGAGTCTGGAATTTCCTTGACTGAAAATTCCAGTTGCAACTTACTTTGGCAGGATTTGGCTAGCCTCAAGACAGTATGTCGCACCCATCTGACTGGCGAAATATTTCGTGTTAGCCATTTTGAAAGGGGCAGTGGGGGAACATTTGTTTAGCGGCGCGCCTCGACAGAATAATTCAATTGTCTTATAAGTTGTTCAAAGTCTCACCGCAATATCCGATGATAAGGGGAGCGGCCCGCGAGAAACAGGGGCGCAACGCCTGCAGCACGTTCTTCATCGTGGACGCGCAGAGCGTGAAGAACACGGACACAGCGGAGCTGAAGGGCTATGACGCTGTCAAGAAGGTCTCAGGCATCAAGCGCCATGGCGCGGTGGACACACAAGGTTTTCCCCATGCAGTGACGTATCGCAAGAGGGTTCTGCAGGCGTTCCACCGCTGCAAACCGGGTCTAGCCTGCTCGCCGACAACGGTTTGCGGGGCAGCCCTTAGAAAATTATGCAACCCTGGGCATAATCTCCTCCGCCACCCAGCGCATCCGGTCAAGGTATGCCTCATAGCCGTTGAGTTCCGGCAGCGGGACTATGGTTTCCGTCACCCCGAGGTCGGCCAGCTGGCCGCAAAGGTCCACCAGCTGCTGTACGTTCCACGGGTCGATCTTGATGGTTTCTTCCTTCTCCACATGCCCCTCGCCCAAGCGCATTTGCTCGATGGCGAAAAACATCTCCAGGGCTTGGTCGTGATAATCCGGATGGGAGCGGACAGCATCGAGCGCCTCGGGGAACTTGTTCGGTGGCGTCAAAAATGGAATCCAGCCGTCGCCCCACTTGGCGATACGCCCCAGCACCGGCGCGCTGTCGCCACCAAACCAGATGGGTATATGAGGTTTTTGTATCGGCTTGGGGGCGAAGGCCGCGCCCGAGAAATTGACAAATTCGCCCTCGAAGGACGGCGATTCGTCATTCCATAGGGAGTGAATAGCCGCGATATATTCATCGGCCATTTTGCCGCGCTTGTTGAAGGGCACGTTCAGCATATCGAACTCCTCCTTGAGCCAGCCCACCGCAAACACCGGCGTGGCTCGCCCGCCGCTCATCCAGTCGAGGGTTGACCAGGCCTTGGCCTGCACCACCGGGTGCTGGAGTGGCAGGATGGTGATCGAGGATTGCAAGCCAATATTTTTGGTGCGTCCCGCAATGGCGCTCAGGGCCACGGTGCCGTGGTGCCAGAAGGCGCCGCTGGCATCCAGGTGGTCGCGAGGAATGATGAAGTGCTCGCCCATCAGGGCCTTGTGATAACCCAGCGAATCTGCCAACGCCATGGCTTCGCCAACAGTGTTGCCATCCAGGTCTAACTCCCAGGACTGGGACATCGCCGGGATTTCCAGCGCGTGGGGTACTGCGATACAAATTTTCATAGCGTCTCTCGTTTATGGGTCATGGAGTAAACCGGATTGCTCACGGCGGGAAATCGTGGGAAAAGTCTAACGGATGGTTTCGCTCAAATGACCGCTCATGTCGCCCGCCATATCCAGCAGCGAATAATCGCGGTGGCAAAAACGCCAGTTGCCGTCGATTCGCTCGAATTCGTCGTGGTAGCGGCCAGCGGCGATCAGCTGTAGCGGAAGGTCCACCGTATCCTGGTAAACCGTATAGCAGCAGCGGGTTTGTGCCCGCCCGGCGTCCTCGTCCATTTCCAGGATGATATTGGAAACCAGATGGCGGGTGCGGGGTGTGCCGCAGGGGTAGATGCGTATCAACCGCTTCCAGATACCGAGCAGTTCATCGGCGCCTATCGGTTCGCTGACGTGGCGTACTTTTATCCGGGCGTGGCGGAACAGGCCCGCCGCCAGCTCAAGTTCACCGCTATCGATCAATTCGGCATAGCGGTAAAGGAGATTGCAAATTGCCACTGCGCTGCTGTTCATCATGTCGCCCACTTTGGTGGCAGACCCGGTCAGGCCGCAGATATTGCCGCCGCCACGGTGGCGGCCCCGCGCATGGCGCCCTCGATATAGCCAACCCCTGTGCAGTCGCCAACCACATCGACCACGAAGCCTTGGCCCCGCAGCTGGTCTGCCAGCCCCAGGTCGCCGCTGGCGCCCTTGGCGACGATGACGTGATCGGCCCTGGCCTCCACAGCCCGACCGCCGCTATCGGTGAATCGCACCGACCCCTTGCCAATCGTGATGCCAGTGGCTCCCGGGTGAAGGGCCGCCCCGTGTTGAGTCAGCTCGTCGAGCACCCACACCCGCCGCAGGATGGTCAGCCCGGCGCCGAACTTGGGCGCTTCATCCACCACCGTCACCCTGCGGCCCCGCTCCATCAGGAATTCGGCCAGTTCCAGGCCCACCAGTTCGCCGCCAATGATGACGATATCGCTCCCCAGGGGCATCCACTGGCGGGTGGCCTTGCGCACCAGGTCGAGGTTGGCGGTGGCGCCGGACAGTGCACCAAGGCGGGACGCCAGACGGGTCACATAACCGGTCTTGCTTTTCAGTTCGTCCGAATCCCCGCCCAGTATCAACTGGCGCAAATCGTCACCGCTGAAGACATGGGGCAGATGATTGCCGGGTATCGATGGCATGCTGCGCACCGCCCCAGTGGCCACCACCACCCTGTCCGGACCCAACGAGTGCAGCAGCTCGGGTGTCGCCTCTGTGTCGAGGCGCACATCGACATTCGATACCTCGATTTGCCGTTTCAGCCAGGTGAGGAGCCGTTCGTTGTCTTCATAGGCCAGCGCGGCAAAATTGAGTGTCCCGCCGAGACGCTTTTCCTTTTCAAGCAGAATGACGGTGTGGCCATCCCGGTCTAGACGCCTTGCGGTTTCCATGCCGGCCGGCCCGCCGCCGATCACCACAATACGCTTGTCGCCCACGGCAGTTGATCTGGCCAGGTATTCGAACCCGGTCTCAGGGTTGACGGCGCAGCGGGTGGCATCCTGGGTAAAGATGGCGCTGATGCAGGTGTAGCAGTAAATGCATGGCAGGATGTCGCCCTGCCGCCCCTCGGACAATTTTTGCGGCAGGCAGGGGTCGGCGAGGATTTTCCGGCCCATGGAGATAAAGTCCGCTTTGCCAGAAGCGATGGCTTCATCCCCCACCGTCGGCTCGATCTTGCCTGACGCGATGACTGGCACTTTTACCGCCGCCTTGATCTGCGCCGCGTAGGGCAGGTTCTGCGCGGGCACGTTCGGGGTATGGGAGCCAGCGTCAAGCTTGCCACCCGAGGCGCCGTGATAGGCGCTCACGGTGATGGCGTCAACCCCGGCCCGCTCCGCCAGGATGGCGGCTTGCACCGCATCCTCGATGGTGATGCCGCCGGGCTTGTCGATCTCGCGGGAGTCGAGCTTGACCCATACGGGATAATCCCCACCGACTCTGTCCCGTATTGCGGCTATTACCTCCAGCAATAGTCGGGCGCGGTTTTCCAGGGAGCCCCCGTACTCATCTGTGCGCTGATTGGTTTTGGGCGACAGAAATGCCGACAGCAGATAACCGTGACCGGCGTGGATTTCAATACCATCCACCCCCGCACGCCGCGCCCGGTCGGCCGCATTGGCAAAATCCGCCACGAAACGCTGAATGTCCGCCGGGGTCATGACGTTAAAATCCACCGCGCTGATATTCCCGAAGGCAGAGGATGCCAATTCTTCCGGCAACAGTGCCGCCGCGTAACCACTCAACAATTCCGGAATCGATGGCACATAGACCGGCCTGCCAGCGAGCATGTCCGACACACTGTTGGGCCCACCCATGTGCAACTGGATGGCCAATTTGCAGCCGTGCCTGTGAACGGCGTCAGCCACAGCCGCGATACCGGGAATGAAACGCTCCTCGGACACGGCAATCTGGCGAATCTGGACACCCCCAACCGGCCAGGAAACCCCCGAGGCACCCATGATGATCATGCCCGCGCCACCTCTTGCCTGGGCTTCGTGGTAGGCCCGCAGACGATCACCGCAGCTGCCGTCCTCCTCCGCCATATTCACCCCCATGGCGGTGACGACAATACGGTTGCGCAACGTCATGGTACCGATGCGGCCGGGGGAAAGAAGACGGGACAGGGTTTTTGATGCCATGGCAGTGCTCTCATTGTTTTTGAGGGTGATCGAGCGCGGCAGCCGTAGGGGATGAATCAGTCCGCAGCTTTGCGTCGAACAGAACAGGTCGAGCAGAACACTAAGCCTGGCAAAGCCTGCCTTCAATACGGAATGTAGCGGCGAGTCGAGCGATATGCGAATCCACCAGCCGCACTGTTTTGGCGCAATCCAAGCGCACGTTGAGGAGCGCTATGCCCTACAATCCCCCGATAATTATGCAGATGGCCCCCACCATGAATTTCTCTTTCTTCCTGCGGCACGATCCATGAGGCGCTCGATCACTCTACCCGGGCTGCTCGCGCCACTTCTGCTTTTTATCGCGCTTTTGATCAGTGGATGCGACGACAGGGCGCCCGGAGCGGCGCCTGACAAGGGCGAGACACCGTTGACCTCCCCCCTGCCGTCGATCGCCGCGGATGACTTTCCCATGGCGTCGGGGCCCCGGCCGTCCGAGACGGCGGACCCGGAAGCGTGCCGAGCCTGCCACGCCGCCCAGGTGGACAGCTGGTCGGGCAGCCACCACGCCCTCGCCAACAGGCCGCTCTCCGCCGGGGAGGACCTGCCCACCTTCAGCCCCCCGGGACAGGTGCGGGCGGGCGGCGCCAGCTACGGGATGACGGAGCACGGCGGTACCTTCGCCATCCGCGCCCGGGAGGCGGACGGCAGCGAACAGGAGTATCCCCTGGTGGGCGTGATCGGCCACACCCCCGTGCGCCAGTACCTGGCCAGCCTGCCCGGCAACCGTCTGCAGGCTACCAGCGCCATTCGCGATATGGCCAACGACCGCTGGCTGGATGTCTTCGCCGGGGATGATCGCCGGCCTGGCGACTGGGGCCACTGGACGGGCCAGGGCATGAACTGGAACGCCAACTGCGCCTGGTGCCACACCACGGAATACCGCAAGAACTTCGACTTCACCGCCAATCGCTACGCATCCACCTGGGGCAGGCAGGGCGTGACCTGCGCCGCCTGCCACGGGGGCCTCGACGCCCACCTCGCCTCGACCCGGGGGGGCGGGGAGCTGGTCAAACCCGGGCAGCTCTCCCCCACGCGGATGATGGACACCTGCGCCGGCTGCCACTCCCGCCGCGACCAGCTGACCGCCGACGGCTTCCAGCCCGGCGAGCGCTACCACGATCATTTCAGCCTGTCGTTGCCGGACCAGCCGGGGCTCTACCACCACGACGGCCAGATCCGCGACGAAGTGTTCGTGCACGCCTCCTTCGCCATGAGCAGGATGCACGGCGCGGGGGCCACCTGTCTCGACTGCCACAACCCCCACGGCCTCGAGACCCTCCTGCCGGTGGATGACAACAGCCTGTGCCAGAGCTGCCACGCCAGCGGCAAGCTCGGCGCGCCCCTGATCGAACCCGTCCGTCACAGCGGCCACGGCGAGGGCAGCAGTGGCAATCGCTGCGTCAACTGCCACATGCCGAAAACCACCTACATGCAGGCCGATCCCCGGGCCGACCACGGCTTTCTGCTGCCCGATCCGCTGATGACTGCCGAGCTCGGCATCCCCAACGCCTGCAGCGGCTGCCACGGGGACAAATCCCTGGAGTGGGTGGTGGCACGTGCGGAAGAGCGCCACGGCACCCGGCTCGCCGACAGCCGCCAGCGCCAGCGGGCCCGCGCCCTCCACGGCGCCCACGGGGGCGACCCTGCGGCCCTTGCTGCGCTGCTGGCACTCCTGGCCGACGAAGCCATCCCGGCCTGGCGTGCCACCTATGTGGGCCTGCTCGGCAACTACCTGCCGGACCCGGCGGCCGCCCGGGCGGTGCGCGAGGCGGCGCGGGACCCGGACCCGCTGGTGCGCGCCCGGGCGGCCCAGGGTCTCGTCCGCCTCGGCGACGGCGTCGCCCTCGCCCTGGACCTGCTGGCGGACGACAGCCGCGCCGTGCGCCTCGCCGCCGCCCTGCCCCTGGCGGCCGGCGGCCAGCCGCTTCCCCCCGGGCCGATCGGAGGCGAGGTGGCGGAGTACCTCGCCTTCCACCAGGATCGCCCCCAGGGCCTGTTGCTTCAGGCCACCCTCGACGCCCGGGCGGGCCGCCGCGGCGAGGTGCTCTCCCGGGTGCGCCGGGCGCTGCGGCTGGACGCCGGCAACCCCGGGATCTATCACCAGGGCGCCGTGGTGCTGAGTGGCGCGGGGCTCAACGACGAGGCCCAGCGCATCCTGCTGGATGGCCAGGGGCGCTTCCCCAACAGCGCCCCCCTGCCCTACGCCCTCGGCCTTCTGGCGGCGGAGCGGGGCGACATGGCCGGCGCCATCCGCCACCTGGAGCGGGCGGTGGACCTCGACCCCGGCCTGTCCCGGGCCTGGTACAACCTCGCCCTGGCCTATGGCCGGGAAGGTCGCCAGCGGGATGCGGAGGCGGCAATGGGGAAGGCCGGCGCGGAGAGCCGATAGACCCCACCGGCAATGGCGGAATCCCCATTTGCGGCCCGGGGTCAACGGGAGCGCTCCCGCCACGTTTAAGGTTATGAGGAATTGCCGGAGCCCCGGCGAGGCCCTACTCTAGTTGCAGTCACCCACCAGGAGATTCACCATGCGCCGCAAGACCCTGCTCACCCTCATCGCCGCCAGCACCTTCACCGTTGCCGGCTGCACCCCCTACCAGGGCCAGAACGAACAGGCCGGCATGGTCATCGGCGGCCTGCTCGGCGGCGTGCTCGGCTCCCAGGTGGGGGGCGGCAGTGGCCGCACCGCGGCCATCATCGCCGGCACCCTGATCGGCTCCCACGTCGGCAGCCGGGTCGGCATCACCATGGACGAGGTGGATCGCATGCACACCGCCCAGTCCCTCGAAACCGTGCGCACCGGGGTGCCCTCCCAGTGGCGCAACCCCGACACGGGCAACCAGTACACCGTGGTGCCCACCCGCACCTACGAGACCGCCAGCGGCCCCTGCCGGGAGTACACCATGGACGCGGTGATCGGCGGGCGCAGCGAGAAGGTGTACGGCACCGCCTGCCGCACCGGCGACGGCGACTGGCAGATCCAGCAGTGACCCCGGCGCCGGCCCCGCTCCGGGGCCGGCGTTCAATCCCCCGCAAAGTCGGTGAGGGCAAAGCCCTCGACACCCCGCGCCCGCAACCGCGCCATGCCCCCCAACTCCGGCAGGTCGACGATAAAACAGCAACCGTGAAGCACACCGCCGCTCTGCTCGATGAGCTCGACGGCGCCGAGGGCCGTGCCCCCGGTGGCGATCAGGTCGTCCACCAGCAGTACCCGCTGCCCGGGCTCGATGGCGTCCACATGGATTTCGATGCTGTCGACGCCGTATTCCAGGCTGTACTGGGCGGACAGGGTGCGACCCGGCAGCTTGCCCTTCTTGCGGATCGGCACGAAGCCCTTGCCGAGGGCAAAGGCAAGGGCCGCGCCGAGGATGAAGCCCCGCGCCTCGATGCCCGCCACCAGGTCGATGGGGGCGTCCCGGTAGCGCTCCGCGAGGCGGCCGATGCTGAGATGAAAGCCCTCCGGGTCCTTGAGCAGGGTGGTGATGTCGCGAAACATCACCCCGGGCCGAGGATAGTGGGGAATGGTGCGAATACGGGACTTGATCGGCATGGGGCTGCTCCGGGACATCTCGGCAGGGGCGGGCGGGGGCGGGCGAAAGCCGGCCAGCGGGGTCCTCGATAAACTACCCCAGCACCCGGGCCGCTGACAACAAGGGCGCGGGGGCACCCCAGGGCCTGGCAACATTGCTGGGATTACCGTCGCAGGAGACCATGTTTTCGCCCGGCGAGGGGGACGGGAAATAGCCCTGCCCTCTTCCCCCCACCGGGCCGACAGGGTCCCTTGACGGATGGCGGGGTCGGCGATGAATCAGCCGGCGGCGAGGCTGCTCGACGGCCTGTACAACTCGATGCGGGTGCCATCCGGATCGGTGCAGAAAATCAGGATGGTCGGGTCCGCATCGGGGAAGGCGAAAACCGTTCGGGTGTCACGGAGCACCGCGCCACCGCAGGCTTCGAGGTGGGCGGCGGCGATGTCGACATCATCCACCACGAAGGACAGGTGGGTGAGGCCAAGCTGGTTCATCGCCCGCAAGCCGCCGGAAATGGTCGCCGGCGAGCTGAAATGAATCAGTTCGATCACCAGATTGCCGTGGCGCATCATTTGCGAGGTCATCACCACGTTGTCAGGTATGCCCAGCAAGTCGTTGATGGTGTTTTCCACGGCAAACACAGCCTCTTCCGCAAAGCCGAGCGCCTCCCGGTAGAAGCGCCTGGCGCGCTCGAGATCGGCGACACAAAGGCCGATGTGGGAACAGCTTGCGGTGAACTGGGGCATGGGGGCTACCTGCGGGAAAGAGTGGGGGGGGAAGGCCTCGCCGGGCGGCAGCGGCGCCATGACGGTAACCGCGGCCGGGGCCCCGGACAAATCCCTTCGTTGGAAGGCGAGTCAAACCCCCGCGGCCAAAGGCCAGGACCAGGAAGCCCGGGGCCTTTGACAGGCTGGCGCGGCGAGCCCGGTCAGCCCGCGAACAGGGTCGGGCGCTTGCTCTCCCAGTGGGCCATCCAGGCGGGCAGCTGGTCACCCGGCATGGGGCGGGCGATGAAGTAGCCCTGGGCGAGGTTGCAGTCGGTGGTGCGCAAGAAACGCCAGTCGTCCTCGTCCTCCACCCCCTCGGCGACGGTCACCATCCCCAGCTGCCGGGCCATGCTGAGGCTGCCTTCGAAGATGGCGCGCAGGGAATTGTCCTGCCAGGCGCCGTGCACGAAGCTGCGGTCGATCTTGAGCTGGTCGAAGGGGACGTCCCGCAGTTGCACCAGGGACGAGTGGCCGGTGCCGAAGTCGTCGATGGACAGGCTGACGTGCTTGAGCCTGAGGCGGGTGAGGATATCCAGGGCGGCGATGCGGTTGCGCATCAGCCGGCTCTCGGTGACTTCCAGCACCAGCCGCGACAGGGGCACCGCGTTGCTGGCGGCGGCGGTGGCGACGAAGTCGGGAAACTGCAGCGACGCCAGGTTGTTCATCGACAGGTTGACGGCGACGTGGAGCTTGAAGTCCCGGGCACTCCACTCCCGCACCTGGGCAAGGGCCATCGTCAGCACCTGGCGGGTGAGGTCGTCGATCAGGCCGTTGTCCTCGGCGAGGCCAATGAATTGATCGGGCCCCACCAGACCGTGCTCGGGGTGCTGCCAGCGCACCAGGGTCTCGACCCCCATGATGTCGCCGCTGGCGAGGTGCACCACCGGCTGGTAGTGATTGACCAGCTGGCCACCGGCGATGCCCCGGGCCAGTTCGTCGGCGGTGTAGCCCCTGGCGCCCGCGCTCGGGCCGAGCACCTTGCGGGCCTTGGCCTGGAGGGCGAGGACGGTGGACAGGTCGGCGGGGCTGATGGGTTTGCGCAGCGCCCCCAGCACCCGCAGCTGGTGGGCCTCGGCAAGCTTTTCGGCGGTTTGCAGCACCCGGACATCTTCGCCGCTGACCAGTACCACCCCACCCTGATAGCCGATGTCCCCGAGGTAGCGCACCAGCTCGATGCCGTCGATGTCCGGCATGTCCAGGTCGCAGAGCATCAGGTCCGGGTGCTGGCGGCTGTCCCCCAGTAGGGCCATCGCCTCCCGGGCGGAGCCGAGGGTGGCGACCCGCTCGAATCCGAGCTCCCCCAGCTGGTGGCGGAGCAGGGCGAGGACCAGGGGGTCATCGTCGACGATCACGATACGGGGCTGGGGGTCGGACGGGGTCATGGTGCGGCATCCCTGAGGTGGCGTTCGATGTCCGCCATTATCCTGGCGTGGTTCTGGTCGAAGCGTGACAGGTAGTCGCCGATGGCGGCGCGGTCGCCGGCGCGGCCCGCGTTTTCGAGACCGGCGCACAGCTCCCCCAGGGTGAGGGCGCCGACCCAGCGGGACGAGGATTTGAGCCGGTGGGCGAGGCTGGCCAGTTGCAGCAGGTCGCCGCTCTGCTCGGCGCGGTGGATATCGACCCGCAGGCGCAGGGCGGCATCCCGGTAGTCGGCGAGAAAGTTGCGCACCTTCACCGGGTCGTCGCCGATGAAATCCCGCAGGATCCCGATATCGATACCGTCGTTGTCCATGGGGGCGTGGGCCTCTTCCCTGGGGTTGTCGCCTTCATTGTCCACCCGCCGGCGCGCCAGCCAGTAGTCGAGCACCCCGTCGAGCCGCTCCAGGGATACCGGCTTGGTGAGGTAGTCGTCGATGCCGGCGCCGTAGGCGCGGTTCGCCTCGCCCCGCAGAGCATTGGCGCTGAGCACGATGATGGGGGTCCGCCCCTCGGGGGATTCCTCGGCGCGGATGGCCCGCGCCAGGGCATAGCCGTCCATCACCGGCATGTGCAGGTCACTGAGTATGAGGGCGTGGCGCCGGTCGCGCCAGCGCTGCAGGGCATCGGCGCCATCCACCGCCACCTCGGCGCCGTAGCCCAGCAGGTTGAGCTGTTCGAGGATCACCTTGCGGTTCATGGCGTCGTCCTCCACCACCAGGATCGGGGCATCGGGCCGCTGCGCAACGGGGGCGGCGCGGCGCGGGGCCGGGGCCCGCTCGCCGCCGTCCAGCACCGCGTCCGCCGGCAGGCGCCCGGCGGCCAGGGCCACGGCCCTGAGCAGTACCAGGCGGCGCGGCAGCTCCCCCTCGACAATCACCACCCGCCCACCCTGCAGGCGGGTGCGCCGCCGGCGCCCGCCGCTCACCAGCACATAGCGGACATCGCCACCGCCCTCGAACAGCTGGTTGAGGGGCAGCGCGGCGTGGATCGGCTCCCGCTGGTCGAGAATCACCACCTGGATGTCACCGGGCCCGGCGGCGCTGGCCATGGCGGCGTCGAGGTCGGCGACGCAGGCGACCCGGGCCCCGGCGTGGCGCAGGTAGGCCTGCCAGTCCGCGCTCTGGATGCCAGGGGTGGCGACGATGGCGCAATGGACGCCACCGAGGTCCGGCGTATCCCCGTCGCCCTCCGCATCCGCCAGGGCGAAGGGCAGTTCCACCCGGACACGGGTGCCCTCCCCCTCCCGGCTGTCGATGGCGATGGTACCGCCCATCATGTCCACCAGGCGCTGGCAGATGGCGAGGCCGAGGCCGGTGCCGCCGAAGCGCCGGGTGGTGGAAACCTCGGCCTGGGTAAAGGGCTGGAACAGGGTCGCGACGGTTTCCCCGGACATGCCGATGCCGTTGTCAACAACGCTGAAGGACAGCCGCAGGGGCGCCTGCCCGCACACCTCGGCGCGCACCGCCACCTGCCCGGGCTCCGCCCTGCCTCCGGAAAACTTGATGGCGTTGCCCACCAGGTTGTAGAGCAGCTGGCGCAGGCGCACCTCGTCGCCGAGCACATGGTGGGGCACCTCCGGCGCCACGAATACCGCCAGGCGCACACCCCGCGCCGCCGCCACCGGGGCGAGGGACTGGCACAGCTCCTCCACCAGTTCTTCGAGGCACACCGGGGCGTTCTCCAGCTCCAGCCGCCCGGCTTCGATCTTGGAGAAGTCGAGGATGTCGTCGATCAGCCGCAGCAGGGTCTGGGCGGATACCCGGATGCTCTGCACCAGGTCCGCCTCGTGTTCCCCCAGCTCCCCGTGGGAGAGCACGTCGGCGAGGCCCACCACGCCGTTCATCGGGGTGCGGATCTCGTGGCTCATGGTGGCCAGGAACGCGGATTTGGCGCGGTTGGCGTATTCCGCCTCGGCCCGCGCCCGGGTGAGGGCCTCGATGGTGTCGCGGCGCTCGGTGACGTCCCGCGCCACGCCGTAGAGCATGCCGTCCTCCGGGGCCCGGGCGAGGCTCCAGGACAGCCAGCGCCAGCCGCCGTCCCGGCAGCGAAAGCGGCTCTCCACCTGGTGGGATGTGGCGCCGGCGCCGAGCGCCTCCCTGCCCTCACGGACCTGGGGCATGTCCTCCGGGTGGACGAACGCCAGATAGCCGCTGGCGAGGAATTCTTCCCGCGACCAGCCGAGCACCTCGCTGAACGCCGGGTTGACCCTGAGGAACCGACCAGTGGCGTCGATGATGCACTGGGGGTCGGGGGAGAGATCGAAGAAGCGGTCCCGCTGGGCCTCGGCGGCCTTGCGATCGCTGATGTCGTGGAGCATCACCAGGGCGCCGCGAACCCCCTCGTGGACGTGGGGCACGGCGGTGGCCTCGGCGTGGAACAGGCCGCCGTCGAGGCGCCGCCACTGCTCCTCCAGGGGCGGCGCGGGGATACCCAGCTGGTTCAGCTGGCGGATACGGGCCGCCACCGCCTCGCGGCTGTCGGGGTGGAGAAACTCCAGCACCGGGCGGCCGAGCAGTTGCGACTCGTCCGTCGCCCCCAGGAGTTCCCGGGCCTTGGGGTTCAGATAGGCAAAGGTGCCGCCAGTCTGCACGAACACCCCGTAGGGGGCCTGTTCGATGAATTCCCGGTAGCGCTTCTCGCTGGCTTCCAGGGCCCGCTCCGCCACCCGCTCCTCGCTGACATCGCGGAACACCAGGACCACCCCCTGAACGCGCCCGTCCGCGCCGTGGATGGGGGCGGCGCTGTCGGCGATGGCCCGCTCGGTGCCGTCCCGGGCGATCAGCACGGTATGGTTGGCGAGCCCCTTGATGGCGCCGGTGCAGAGCACCTCCGCCACCGGCACCACCGCCGGCTCGCGACTGTACTCGTTGATGATGCGAAAGACCGTCTCCACCGCCTCACCCTGGGCGTCGGCCTGGGTCCAGCCCATGAGCCGTTCCGCCACCGGGTTGAGGCGGACGATGCGCCCCTGGGTGTCGGTCACCAGCACCCCGTCACCGATGCTGTTGAGGGTCACATCGAGATTGCCCTCGCTGGCCCTGAGGGCGGCGGTGCGGGCGAGCACCATGGCCTCGGCGGCGCTGTTGCGCCCCGCGGCGGCGAGGGTGGCGAGGGCCACCAGCAGCGCCGCCAGCACCGAAAACCCCTGATACAACCGGGCACTGGCGCTGACCCCGGGCTGCCAGGAGGGGGGCAGATGCAGTTCCACCTGCAACAGGCGGTTGGCGAAGGACAGCTCCCGAAGCAATGAGGGCGCCTCGTTCGCGGCGACATTGTCGATCAGCCGCTGGGGGGCGGCACCTGGCGTCAGATCGCTGAGGCGGTAGTGCACACCCGCCCTGGCCGCCGCGACGACCAGGGGTTCGAACAGGTTCTCGATGTCGAAATTGCCCTTGATGAACCCCCGCAGGGCCTGGCGCCGCCCATCCACGGTGGCGCCGACCGGGTCAAAGCCCTGGCGGTACACCGGGATGAACACCGGGATGCCCTTGCGATCGGTCTGCAAGAGGCCGAGGGGCGGGGCGGCCGCCGCCTCGCCGCTGTCCCGGGCGCGCTCGATGGCCCCCCGCCGCGCGGGAGAGGAGCCGTAATCAAACCCGCGGACGCCCCGACCCAGGGACTCGGGCTGGATGTATAGACTCGGGTAAAAATGCCGGGAAAAACGCCCCTCGATCTCGCCCTCCTCGCCGGCGGCGGGATCCTTCACCGGGGGTGAATCGCCGTCATCACCGCCCCGCAAGGCCCCGACATGCCCCACCCGGGGCACCCACTCGATGCTGTGCAACCCCGGCCAGCGCAGCACCCGGGCGGTGAACAGGGCGAATTCCTCGGCGGTCACCTGCTGACTGGCCTGGAAGAAGTGCTCCACGAAGTGCAGCGACTCGATGGCCCGATCCAGGTGGACAAAACCCTGTTCGAACACCGCCTCCAGCTGACGCTGGTCCGCCAGCTCCGCCTCCCGCTGCTCGAAGCGATCGAGGGCCACCTGGCCGAGCACCAGCAGCGCCCCGGTAATCACCAGGGGAATCGCCACCCGGCTGCCCCAGGCCCGGCGCAGCTGGCGCGATCCGGGCCACAGCAGCAGCGCCAGAGGCGCGCCGATCAGCACGCCGAGGGTGTTGCTGGACCAGGCCGCCAGCCAGCCCTCCCCCGGCACGCGACCGGCAATGGCGTGCCAGGCGGGAACGGCATCCAGTCGCAACAGGGGGGCAAAGGTGGCGAGGGCGGACAGCAGGCAGGCCACGGGGCCCGCCAACAGAAGAAAGCGTACCACCTGGGCCTCGCGGACAAGGGGCAGGCTGGCGCGGAACAGGTGGCGGGTGAGCATCGCGCCGAAGAGTGCCTGGGCGGCAAGCACCAGGGCTTCGAAGGCGGCGAGGGGTTGGAGCGCCCGGGTCGGCTCCTGCCAGAGGGCCGCGGCGTAGGCGCCGAGAAAGATCCCCGGCCAGGGGCGCGGCCCCGATGCCAGCAGCGCGGCAACCGCGAGCCCCGCCGTCAAGTCGATGGGCACGGCGCCGGACGGCAGCCATACCGCGACCAGATCGCCCGTCAGGGACAGGGCGAAGCAGGCGATGGCGAGCAGGGGAATGCTGTACCAGCGGTAGGGGACCATGCTTTTCGTCTCTGAAAAGTGGTTGCCGGTGGGACAGTGGGTCCCGGGGGCCTGAATCCTTGGTTTATTCGCTATCGGGCCATCCTAATATGGCGCGCGGCCCGCTGTACACTCCGGCCGGGCGGATCAAGGGCAATAAACAGCGGACCAATGGCGGGGACCGGGTGCCGCGGGACGGCGGGAAGGAGATCAGCCCGAATGGCACTTGCTTGGGCGACCTACCGTTGCGGGAAAGCAGCCGGATTACCGCGCGCCTTTTTTCAAGGGCGCGCCATTCGGGTCAGCCCCCGATCAGCGGGCCCAGGATAGCGGCGAGGCGCTGCTCGTCCTCGTGGAACTTGCGGATGCCCTCGGCGAGCTTCTCGGTGGCCATGGCGTCCTCGTTGTGGCGCCAGCGGAAGCGGCCTTCGTCCAGGAGAACGCGGGGCTCGTCGCCGAGGGGATTGGCGGCGTCCAGCACGCGGGGCAGATCGCCCCCGGCGGCGGCCAGTTCATCGAGCAGCTGGGGGCTGATGGTGAGGCGGTCGCAGCCCGCCAGGGCCTCGATCTGGCCGCGATTGCGGAAGCTGGCGCCCATCACCACGGTGGCGTAGCCGTGGCGCTTGTAGTAATTGAAGATACGCGCCACGGACTGGACCCCGGGGTCGTCGGCAGCGGCGTAATCGCCACCGCCATTTGCCTTGTACCAGTCGTAGATGCGGCCCACGAAGGGGGATATCAGGAACACCCCGGCATCGGCACAGGCCTGCGCCTGGGCAAAGCTGAACAACAGGGTCAGGTTGCACTGGATGCCTTCCCGCTCGAGGATTTCCGCCGCGCGGATGCCCTCCCAGGTGGCGGCGATCTTGATCAGCACCCGCTCGGCGGGAATGCCGAGACCGGCGTAGAGCTCGATCAGCCGCCGCGCCCGGGCGAGGGTCGCGCCGGTGTCGAAGGACAGGCTGGCGCTGACCTCGGTGGAGACCCGGCCGGGGATGATGGCGAGGATTTCCCGACCGATCAGCACCGCCAGCCGATCCATCACCCCAGGGATATCGCCCCCGCCGCTGGCGACCGCCTCCGCCACCAGATGGGCGCAGGCGGGGTCGGTGGCGGCCTTGAGCAGCAGCGAGGGATTGGTGGTGGCATCCACCGGCGCGTACCTGCGGATCGCCGCCAGGTCGCCGGTATCGGCGACCACGGTGGTGATGCGGCGCAGCTGCTCGAGCTTGCTCATGGGCGATCAGCCGAAGGGGTGGCGCAGGACGATGGTTTCCACCCGGTCTGGACCGGTGGAAATGATGTCGATGGGGCAGCCGGTCAGCTCCTCCAGGCGGCGAATATAGGCGCGGGCGTTGGCGGGCAGCTGGTCGAGGCTGGTGGCGCCGACGGTGGATTCATGCCAGCCGGGCAGAGTCTCGTAGACCGGCACCACCTGCTCCCAGCCCTCGGCGTCGTAGGGCACGGAGATGGATTGCCCCGCCGCGTCCCGGTAGGCGATGCAGATCTTCACCTCGTCGAGGCCGTCGAGCACGTCGAGCTTGGTGAGGCACAGGCCCGAAATGCTGTTGATCCGCGCCGCGTAGCGCACCGCCACCGCGTCGAACCAGCCGCAGCGGCGCTGGCGCCCGGTGGTGGTGCCGAACTCGTGGCCCTTCTCCCCCAGATGCCGGCCCACCTCGCAGGACAGCTCGGTGGGGAACGGGCCGGAGCCGACCCGGGTGGTGTAGGCCTTGGTGATACCGAGCACGTAGTCCAGGTACAGGGGGCCGAAGCCGCTGCCGGTGGCGGTGCCGCCGGCAGTGGTGTTGGAGGAGGTGACGAAGGGGTAGGTGCCGTGGTCGATGTCCAGCAGGGAGCCCTGGGCCCCCTCGAAGAGGATGTTGCCGCCCCGCTCCCGCTCGCCGTGGAGCAGATCGATGACGTCGGTGACCATGGGCTTCAACTCCTCGCCCCAGGCCAGCACCTGGGCGAGGGTGGCGTCGTAGTCCAGGGCCTCGGCCTTGTAGTAGTTCACCAGGGTGAAATTGTGGTACTCCATGACTTCCCTGAGCTTGACGGCGAAGCGCTCGGGGTTGAGCAGATCCCCCACCCGCAGGCCGCGGCGGGCGACCTTGTCCTCGTAGGCGGGGCCGATGCCGCGCCCGGTGGTGCCGATCTTGGCGTCGCCGCGGGCCGCTTCCCGGGCCTGGTCGAGGGCCACGTGGTAGGGCAGGATCAGCGGACAGGCGGGGGAGATCCGCAGCCGGTCCCGCACCGGCACGCCGTTGGCCTCGAGTTTTTCCATCTCGCGGATCAGCGCGTCGGGGGCCAGCACCACGCCGTTGCCGATGGCGCAGATGACGCCGTCGCGGAGAATCCCCGAGGGGATCAGGTGCAGGGCGGTCTTGACGCCATCGATCACCAGCGTGTGGCCGGCGTTGTGGCCGCCCTGGAAGCGGGCCACGGTGGACACCAGGTCGGTGAGCAGATCGACGATCTTGCCCTTGCCTTCGTCACCCCACTGGGTGCCCAGCACAACTACGTTTTTTCCCATGTTAATCGCTCTAAAGACAGGTCAGACAATCGGTTTGAGGGTGACAGCGCCATCCTCGACCACCAGCAGGCGGTCGCAGCGCAGTTCCGCGAAATCGGGTTCGCGGTCGTAAAAGCCACACACCACCCGCTCCCCGGCGGCGCGCAGGTCGCGGATGGCCTGGCGCCGCGCCTCCGCCTCGGACGGCGGCGCGTAGATGCCACCGCGGGGTTCCTCGCCCCCTTGGACGTGCTCGACCAGGGCCTTGAGGTCGATGCTGAAGCCGGTGGCGGGCCGCGCCCGGCCAAAGGTTTCGCCGATATCGTCGTAGCGACCGCCGTTGGCGAGGGCCTGGCGGGCGCCGGTGCCGTAGGCGGCAAAGACGATGCCAGTGTGGTAGTGATAGCCCTCCAGCTCGCACAGATCGAGATAGATCCGCACCCCGGGGCAGGCGGCCTGAATCACATCGACCACCTGCTGCAGCTCGTCGATGGCGAGCTCCACCTCGGCGGGGGCCTCGGCGAACAGCGCCCGGGCGGTGTCGAGGATATCGGCATCGCCGCACAGGGACGGCAGGCGGGCCAACAGTGCGGCGAGATCGGCATCCTCGATATTGGCGGCAATCCAGGTGGGCAGTTCGGAGGATTTGCCCTGCAGGAGGGCGAACAGTTCCTCGCGACGGCCGGCATCCAGGGGCAGGCACTCCTCGATGCCCCGGTAGATACCCACATGACCGAGATCGAGGCAGATATCCGCGACGCCGGCTTCCGCCAGGGCCTCCAGCATCAGGGTGATGACCTCGATGTCCGCCCCCAGGGACGCCTCGCCGTAGAGCTCCACCCCCACGTGGATGGGCGCCCGCGACGCCAGCGGGGCACGGGGCCGGGTGTAGAGCACGGTGCTGGCATAGCACAGCCGGTTGGGGCCGCCGCGGCGCAGGCTGTGGGCATCCATGCGGGCGGTCTGGGGCGTGACGTCCGCGCGGATGCCCATCATCCGGCCACTGAGCTGGTCGGTAAGCTTGAAGGTCAGCAATTCGAGATCCCGTCCGGAACCGCTGAGCAGGGAGTCGGTGAACTCGGCCAGGGGCGGGATCACCAGGTCGTAACCCCATGCGTGGTAAAAATCGAGAAGCACCCGGCGCAGGCGCTCCACCTGGAAGGCCTGATTGGGCAGGATTTCCTCGATACCCTCCGGCAACAGCCAGCGGTCAACCTGGGTCATAGTGGTTCCATTGGTCGGGATTACTTCAGGAAAAACAACAGCACGGCGCCCAGCATCATGCTGGTGAAACCCACGATACGCATGGTGCGGTCATCGATCTGGGCCATGAGCTGGGCCAGGTTGCGCCAGCGGGCGGGGGCAACAAAGGGCATGATGCCTTCGATCACCAGCACCAGACAAAATGCCTTGGCCAAGTCGAGCCACATGAGCCTATCCTGCCTGTCCGGAAGCCATTGAAGTCACAAAAAAACCGGGTTTCCCCGGTTGCGAAATTCTAGCACCGTTACCTCGGGATTGCCGCACTTTTTTTGCGGCAATCCCGACCCCGTCAGTTGCCCGACCGGTTGTCGAGGTAGCGGAAAAAGTCATTGTCGGGGTCCACCAGCAGGATATCGCCCTTGTTGCTGAAGGCCTTCTGGTAGGCGGCGAGACTGCGGGTGAAGGAGAAAAACTCCGGATCCTTCTCGTAGGCGCCGGCGTACACCGCGGTGGCGAGGGCATCGCCCTCACCGCGCACCTGCTCCGCCTGTTTGTAGGCATTGGCCTCGATGACCACCTTCTGACGATCGGCGTCGGCGCGGATCTTTTCCGCCTGCTCGAGGCCCCGGGCACGCAGCTCCCTGGCCTCCTTCTCCCGCTCCGCAGTCATCCGCCGGTACACCTGCTCGCTGACTTCCTCGGGCAGATCGATGCGCTTGACCCGCACGTCGATCACCTCGATGCCGAGAACGCCCTGCACAGTACTGTTGAGGTCATCGAGGATGTCCTGCATCAATTCGTCACGCTTGCCGGATACCACCTCGTGGAGGGTACGGGTGCCAAACTGGTTGCGCAGTCCACCGTTGACCCGGGTAGACAGGCGGTTGTGGGCAACGCTCTCGTCACCGCCCGTGGCCCGGTAGTAGGCACCGACATCGACGATCCGCCATTTGACGTAGGAATCCACCAAAAGGCGCTTGCGTTCGACGGTAAAAAAGCTCTCCGTAGGGGTATCAAGGGTCAGTATCCGGGCATCAAACTTGCGGATCTGGTGCATCAACGGCACCTTGACATGCAGACCCGGGGCAATATCTTCGGCGATCAGCTCACCGAACCGCAGCTTGATCGCCCGCTCGGTTTCCTTCACCACGTAGAGACTGTTGCTCGCCAGGATCAGCAGCAGGGCGACAACGATGATCAAGCTGGAAAAACGGGGATTCATTAGCGAAGCTCCTTGCGCGGATTGTCCGACGCCTGGGCGCGAAGACGGTTGACGATCTCATCGGCAATGGTGCTCATCTGCGCGGGGGTCAGGCGCTGAGTCGAGGACGGGGAAGCATCGGGCGCCGCCTCGACGGCCTTGTCGAGGGGCAGGTAGAAGATGTTGCTGCCGTTGTCGGCCCCCACCATCACCTTGCTGCTGTTGCTCATCACCGCCTGCATGGCGTCCAGATACAGGCGCTGGCGGGTGACTTCCGGCGCCTTCTGGTATTCGCTCAACAGGTTCTCGAAGCGGGCCGCCTCACCCTCGGCCTCCGCCACCACCCGGGCCTTGTAACCATTGGCCTCCTCGATGATGCGCTGGGCAAAACCCCGAGCCTCGGGTATCACGCCATTGGCGTAGGACTGGGCTTCGCTCACCACCCGCTCCTGATCCTCGCGGGCCTTGATGACATCGTCGTAGGCCGCCTTGACCTGGCTCGGGGGCTTGGCGTCCTGGATGTTGACCTTCACCACGTTGATGCCGGTCTCATAGTTGTCCAGGTAGGACTGCACCCGCTCCTTGACCTCCACGCCCACCTGCTCGCGACCGGAGGAGATCACCGCATCCAGCTTGGTGCTGCCCACCACATGGCGCAGGGCGCTGTTGGTGGCGTGGCGCAGACTGATTTCCGGATCCCTGACGTTGAGCACGAACGCCTTGGGGTCGGCAATGTTGTATTGCACCACCAGTTGCAGGTCGACGATGTTCTCGTCCTGGGTGAGCATCAGGTCACGGGCGTCATTCTGGTACTGGCGCTCCTCGGTGACCCGCACCACGGTAACCGAGTCCACCAGCGGGGGATTCCAGTGCAAACCCGGGCCCACGGTATCGACGAATTTACCAAAGCGCAGCACCACGGCGCGCTCCTTCTCATCGACCTGATAAATGCCGGACAGGGCCCAGATCGCCACCAGCAACAACAGCAGAATGGGGAGAAACTTGAAGCCACCGGTACCGGACCCACCGGACCCGGATCCCGCGCCACCGCCAAACCGGCCGAATTTTTCCCGCAGCTTCTTCAATGCCTCGTCGAGGTCGGGAGGGCCGCTGCCCTGCCCGCTTCCCCAGGGATCCTTGCCACCACCGGGTTCATTCCAAGCCATTGATTTTTCTCCGTGCAGATATCTGGGGGGCCATTCTAGCAAGACGCCTGTTGGGCGTCAGGCACTTTCGGCCAGGACGGGGGAATCCATCAGCGGCGGCAGGTCGGCGGCGCCCAGGGACTCACTCTTGAGCAGACGGTTGAAGTCGGCGGCGGGCAAGCTGAGGCGCAGGATGGCACCGCCGTCCTCGGTGGGCTCGTCGTCGAGAATGGCGCCCGCTGCGTAGAAGCGCGCCCGCAGCCGGGCGAGGTGGGGCGGCAGATAGTAGCGGCCGCTGACCATTTCATTGCCTAGCCGCTCGCGGATCGCCTGGATCAGCAGATCGAGCCCCGCGCCGGTGGCCGCCGACACCCACACCGCCAGGGGCACGCCCTGATCGTCGCGATCGATATGGGGCCCCGTGCCGGTCAGCAGGTCGATCTTGTTGTACACCAGCAGCTGGGCATTGTCGGCGGCGCCGATGTCCCGCAGCACCTCGGCGACACTGGCCATGTTGCGCTGGCGCTCCTCGCTGGGGGCGTCCACCACGTGGAGCAACAGGCTGGCGCTCGCCGCCTCCTCGAGGGTGGCGCTGAAGGCCTCCACCAGCTTGTGGGGCAAATGACTGATGAAACCCACCGTATCGGCGAGGATCACCGGGCCGAGCTCCGGCAATTCAAGGCGGCGCATGGTGGGGTCGAGGGTCGCGAACAACTGGTTGGCGGCGAGCACATCGGCGTCGGTCAGGCGGTTGAACAGGGTCGACTTGCCGGCGTTGGTGTAGCCCACCAGGGATACCGTGGGCACCTCCGCCCGGGTGCGGGATCGACGCCCCTGCTCCCGCTGGCCGCGCACCTTCTCGAGGCGCTTCTGGATGGCCTTGATGCGGCCCCGCAGCAGCCGGCGGTCGGTTTCGAGCTGGGTTTCACCCGGGCCCCGCAGGCCGATACCGCCTTTCTGGCGCTCCAGGTGGGTCCAGCCCCGCACCAGGCGGGTGGCCATGTGCTGCAACTGGGCGAGCTCCACCTGGAGCTTGCCCTCGTAGGTGCGCGCCCGCTGGGCAAAGATATCGAGGATGAGCCCGGTGCGGTCGAGCACCCGGCACTTCAGTTCCTTTTCCAGGTTGCGCTCCTGGCTGGGGGTGAGGTTGTGATTGAAGATCACCAGCTCGGCACAATGGCGCTCCACGGCCTCGCACAGCTCCTGCAATTTGCCGGTGCCGACGAAGTATTTGGCATTGGGAGCGGAACGGTGTCCCGTGATGAATTCGACGGGATCACCACCAGCGGAGAGAACCAGCTCTTCAAACTCCCTGGGGTCATCCGGTTCGTTTTCACTGTGCAGGTCCATATGGACCAGAATTGCCAGTTCCCCGGATTCAGGGCGGTCAAAAAACAATCAGGCCTCCTGGGGGCCGATCGGGGCGGGCCGGGTCGCGTTCGGCAGGGGCCGCTGGAAAGGCACAGGGCAAAGGGCCCGGCGCACCTCCACGGCCACGCCGAAACGACGCGGACCGCCCGTCAACGGGCTGTCAGTCGTCATCACCCTCGGCACCCTCTTCGGACTCCTGGGGAGCCACGGGGGGCAGCCGAACGGGCCGCGAAGGAACGACCGTGGAGATGGCGTGCTTGTAGACCATCTGGCTCACGGTGTTTTTCAGCAGGACGACGAATTGGTCGAACGATTCGATCTGGCCCTGCAGCTTGATGCCGTTGACCAGAAAAATCGATACAGGTACACGCTCCTTGCGGAGCAGGTTCAAAAAAGGGTCTTGTAGATTATGCCCTTTTGACATCATCTCTCTCCTTATCCAATAAAAAAAGCGCCATCAAAAAAGTATCCATCATCGGGCGCAACCATGCCGTCGAACGGCCACTCAGCTTGCCCGCCTATCATAGCAACAGGGCTGTAGCTAGTATATGGGACTGTTTTGCAAAATTTTCAAGCAGTTCCCTACCAATTCCTCGCCACTTCGCGGATTCCCGGCCTCGTCGTCGAGGGTGATGACCCGCAGGCCGGGCCAACCCCGAAGCCAGGTGAGCTGGCGCTTGGCCAGCTGACGGGTGGCGGCCACCGCCCGGGCCCCCATCTCCTCGACGCCGTACTCCCCCGCCAGCCAACCCCACACCTGGCGGTAGCCCACTGCCCTGATGGAGGGCATGTCCACCGACAGATCGCCCCGGTCGCGGAGCCGTTTGACCTCCTCGACCAACCCCTGTTCCAGCATGGCGGCAAAACGCCGGGCAATACGCTCGTGGAGCAGCTGGCGGCTGTTGGGCAAGAGGCCGAACTGGACGATCCGATAGTCATCGCCTATGGGCTTCACCGTCCAGGCACCCGTCCGCCCCTTGAGCTCGCTGGCGGGAATGCCGGTGAGCCGGTGGACCTCCAGGGCGCGCTGGATCCGCTGGGAGTGATTGGGGTGCAGTTGCGCGGCGCTCGCGGGATCAACGGCGGCCAGTTGCCGGTGCAGCGCCGGCCAGCCGAGCAGTGCCGCCTCCCGATTGATGGCGGCGCGCACCTCGGGATCGGAGGGCGGCAAGGCGGCCAGACCCTCCAGCAATACCCGAAAATACAGCATGGTGCCCCCCACCAGCAGGGGAATGCGCCCGCGGGCTGCAATGTCCGCCATCAGGGGGATGGCGTCGGCGGCAAAGTCGGCGGCGGAATAGGCCTCGGCCGGATCCCGTATGTCGATCAGGTGATGGGGTGCCCGGGCCAGAAGGGCGGCGTCGGGCTTGGCGCTGCCGATGTCCATGCCCCGGTAGACCAGGGCGGAGTCGACGCTGATGATCTCCGCGGGCAGGTGGGCCACAAGGCGCGCCGCCAGGTCGGTCTTGCCGGAGGCGGTGGGGCCCATCAGGAAGATCGCCAGCGGCCTGACGCCGACGTCGACGGCGGTCACTAGCGCCCCCGCAGAAACAACTGATCGAGCTCGGCGAGACTCAGCTGGCTCCAGGTGGGCCGTCCGTGATTGCACTGACCGCTGCGCTCGGTCTCCTCCATGTCCCGCAGCAGTGCATTCATTTCCGTGAGCCCCAAGCGACGATTGGCCCGCACCGAACCGTGGCAGGCCATGGTGGAGAGAATGTCGTCGATATGGGCGCGGATGCGGTCGCTGGCGCCGTACTCCAGCAGATCGGAAATCACATCGCGCACCAGGGGTTCCGCCTCGGAACCCCGCAACAGGGCGGGGATTTCCCGGATCAGGAGGCTTTCCGGCCCGGCGCGCTGCAGTGCGAACCCCAGGGCGTTGAACAGGCCGGCGTGCTCCTCGGCACAATCCGCCTCCCGCTCGCTCACCGCGATGCTCTCGGGCACCAGCAGCGGCTGGGACGTGACGCTGCTCGCCTCGAACGCCTTCTTCATGCGCTCGTAATTGATGCGCTCGTGGGCGGCGTGCATGTCGACGATCACCAGCCCCTCGGCATTCTCGGCGAGAATGTAGACGCCCTTGAGCTGGGCGATGGCATAGCCGAGGGGCGGAACATCGACCACCTCCCCGGCTTCACCAGCGTGCGCAACCATGCCGCCCTGGTGGAGGTCGCCGTAGTGGGCGAGGGTGGTGGCGACCCGCCCGCGATCCGGCGTCCCCGACCAGCCGTTGCCCGCTCCCCGCGCCAGACCGCCGAAGGTCCGCTGCACGGGGGTCGGAAGCGAGGTTGGCGCTGGCACGGGATGTTCGGCGCCATCCGCTGCGCCGGCGTCGTCCCGGGAACCGCCCGGGCGAATATCCGCCACCGCCCGGTGCAGGGTGCTGAACAGGAAGTCGTGGACAGCGCGACTCTCCCGGAACCGCACCTCGTGCTTGGTGGGGTGGACGTTGACATCCACCTCGGCGGGGTCGAGCTCGAAAAAGAGGGTATAGGCCGGGTGGCGATCATGGTAGAGCACGTCGCGGTAGGCCTGGCGCACGGCATGTGACACCACCTTGTCGCGGATCACCCGGCCGTTGACGAAAAAATACTGGAGGTCCGCCTGGCTGCGGGAAAAGGTCGGCAATCCCATCCAGCCCCAGAGCCGCAATCCCGGTCGCGACTGGTCGATGTAAAGGGCATTCTCCATGAAGGCTGGCCCGCAGATGGCGGCCACCCGGCGCTCCTGTTCGAGCTGGTTGGCGGCGGCCCGCAGGCTGTGCACCGGCTTGCCGTTGTGGCGCAGATTGAAGGTGACGTCGAACCGACTCAGGGCCAGCTTGCGGATGATGTCGTCGATGCGACCGAACTCGGTCTTTTCGGCGCGTAGAAACTTGCGCCGCGCCGGGGTGTTGAAGAACAGGTCGCGCACCTCCACGGTGGTGCCGCGGGGATGCTGGACCCGGTCGACATCCACCGCCATGTCCCTGCCCTCCCCCCGGGCGCGCCAGCCAGGGCCCGACTCGGCGGTATTGGTGAGCAGTTCGAGGCGGGCCACGGAGGCGATGCTGGCCAGGGCCTCGCCGCGGAAGCCCAGGGTGGCGACCGCTTCGAGGTCGTCGAGATCGGCGATCTTGCTTGTGGCGTGGCGGCTGAGGGCCAGGGGCAGATCATCGGCCTCGATGCCGGCGCCATCGTCCCGCACCCTGACCAGCTTGACACCCCCAGCGTCGATGTCGATGTCGATGCGCCGGGCACCGGCATCCAGGCTGTTTTCCACCAGTTCCTTGACCACCGAGGCGGGACGCTCCACCACTTCGCCGGCGGCGATCTGGTTGGCGAGGCGGGGGCTGAGCAGCTGTATTCGTGGCATGGTGTCCCGGGTCTGGCTCAGGTGGAGGGAATCTTGATGCGCTGCCCCACCCGGATATTGGTGGAGCTGAGGCTGTTGTGGCGCAGCAATGCATCGACACTGATGTTATGCCGGGCGGCGATGCCAGACAGGGTATCGCCCCGGGCGATCACGTACACCCGCTCCGCGCCACCGCCCCCGTTGGCCGCCACCCAGGTGCCAAGGGGCGGGCTGTTGTAAAAGTAGCGCTTGATGCCGGCAAAGATGGCCCGCGCCATCCGCTGCTGGTAGTTGCGATCCGCCAGTTGGCGGGCCTCGGTGGGGTTGGAGATAAAGCCGGTCTCCACCAGTATCGAAGGGATGTCCGGGGATTTGAGCACCAGGAACCCCGCCTGCTCCACATGGCGCTTGTGCAGTCGGGCGATGGCGCCCATCTCCCCCAGCACTTCCTTGCCCACGTCGAGGCTGCTGTTGAGGGTGGCGGTCATGGACAGGTCGAGCAGCACGCTGGCCAGCACCCTGTCCTTGTCGCTGATCTTGACGCTGCCAACCCCGCCGATGAGGTCGGCGCGGTTTTCCCGCTCCGCCAGGTAGCCCGCCGTTTCACTGGTGGCGCCGCCGGGGGACAGGGCAAACACCGAGGCGCCCCGAGCGGCGGGGTTCTTGAATGCATCGGCGTGAATGGAGACGAACAGGTCGACGCGGTGCTCCCGGGCAATGTCGGTGCGCTTGCGCAGGGGAATGTAGTAATCCCCGGTGCGGATCAGCACACCGCGAAAGCCGGGCTCGTTGTCCACCAGGCGCTTGAGTTCCTGGCTGATGGCCATCACCACCTGCTTTTCGTAAATGCGGTTGGGTCCGATGGCACCCGGATCCTCGCCGCCGTGGCCGGCGTCGATGCCCACCAGGATATCCCGCTTGCCCTCCTTGCCCGGGACCACATCGGCGACACGCTTCTCGCTGTCCTTCTCGATATCGTAAAGATCGAGCACCAGGCGATCGCCGTATTGCTCGTTGGCTTTCAGGGGGAAACTGCGGGGTTTTACCGGCTGGCGCAGGTCGAGCACGATGCGCAGGTGCTTGCCATCCCGGCGGGCCGAGCGAATGCTGCTGATGGGGGTGCCCTTGAGATCGAGGGAATCGAGATCGGCGGCAAGGTGGATGTCGGTGATGTCCACCACCAGGCGATCGGGATTTTCCAGGGCGAACAGGGAGTGCTCGGTGCCGGCGCTGAGATCGAACACTAGGCGGGTGTGATCCGGCGCCCGCCACAGACGCACGCTGTGCACCACGGCGGCCAGGGAATCGACGCTCAGGCACAGCAACACCAGCGCCGCCAGGAAGGGAAACGCCCTGTGTTGACCGCCCCGCGACAAGATCCTCGCCCCGCCGTCAATCCCCATGCAACTCGACCAATGCCCGCTGACCCTGGTGGGAAAGGGCCATTATAACCACCCCCCGTCCCTTGCCCTCAACACTCAGCTGGATATCCAGATCCGGCGGCGGCAGGTAGTCGCCCCCCCGCTCCGGCCACTCCACCAGACAGAGACTGTCTGAGCGGAAGAAATCACGAATACCCATGTACTCCAATTCCTCGCCATCCACCAGCCGGTAGAGGTCGAAGTGGTAGACGGCACCTTGGTCGAACTCATAGGGTTCCACCAGGGTAAAGGTGGGGCTTTTCACCGCCCCGGCATATCCCCGGGCGCGGAGAATTCCCCGGGCCAGTGTGGTCTTTCCCGCCCCCAGATCTCCGTGAAGATAAATGACACCGGCGGTCAGCAATCCGCCCAGGCGACGACCGAAGGCCACCATGGCCTCCTCCCCCTCCAGGTAGATCGTGAAGACCTGGCTGCTCACCCTAGGCCGACCTCCCGATCATTCAGCCGGGCCCGCAGCGGCGCGATCAGATCGGTGGCCCTGAGGCCCCGCTGCCCGAGGTCGCGGGCGGCGTCGTCCGCAGCCAGGGAGTGGACGCAGACGCCGAGGGTCGCCGCCTGCCAGGGGCCGAGGCCCTGGGCCAGCAAACCACCGAGGACACCGCTGAGCACATCCCCCATGCCGCCACTGGCCATGCCGGGGTTGCCGTGGGGGCACAGGGACAGCGGGCGATCCGGGCCGCAAATCAGCGAGCCGACGCCCTTCAGCACCAGTGTGCCGTGGAATTTTTCCCTAAGTGCGGCCAGTGCCGCGAACCTGTCCGCCTGCACCTCGGAGGCGCTGATGCCGAGAAGCCGCGCCGCCTCCCCGGGGTGTGGGGTCAACAGCCAGCCGCTGCTGTCCGCCGAGGCGGCAACCCGCCCTTCGGAGAGAATATTGAGGGCGTCGGCGTCCACCACCATGGGCAGCCCGCTGGCAACGGCCTTCTGCAACATCTGCTCGGACCAGGGCGAGCGCCCGAGGCCGGGGCCGATGACCAGCACCGAAGGCCGCGACAGCCAGGGTTCCAGCGCCTGCCCCGAGGTGACCCCCACCGCCATCACCTCAGGGCAGCGGGCCAGGACCGGGGCGACATGTTCGGGCCGGGTGGCGACACTCACCAGACCCGCGCCAGTGGCGAGGGCAGCTTCCGCCGCCATCAGCACCGCGCCGCCGTAGCCGATATCACCGCCGATCACCATGACATGGCCAAACTGCCCCTTGTGGGCGTCGGCGGGCCGGGGTGTCAGCCCCAGGGAGAGGGTCGGCCAATGAAGCACCCGCACCGAGGGCTCGAGGCGGGCATGGATGCTGTCGGGGACACCCAGGTCATCGAATACCAGATCCCCCGCCGCCGCCGGGCCCTGGCCTGTGCGCAGCCCCTGCTTGACGCCGATGAAAGTGACCGTGAGATCGGCCCGCACGCAGGCACCCAGGGCCGCTCCCCGGTCGGCGCAAAGTCCGGAGGGAATATCCACCGCCACCACCGGCAGCGGACAGCCGTTGATCGCGGCAATGGCGTCGGCAAACTCGCCGCGCACCTCACCCCGGATGCCGATACCCAGCAAGGCATCGACGACCACACCCGAGGTGGGCACCGCGGCATCGGGCCAGGGCAAGATCGGCACCCGCTCCGCCCTGGCGTAATCCAGGGCGCGGCGGGCATCCCCCGCCAGCTTGTCGTCGGGGGCAAGCTGGACGACCCGGGCGGGGATACCCTGCTGCAACGCCAAGGCCGCCACGATATAGCCATCGCCGCCATTGTTGCCGGCGCCGCAAAAGACCGTGATCTCATCCGGATCAGGCCAGCGTTCGAGCAACGCCTCGAGGGTGGCGCGACCCGCGCGCTTCATCAGCACCAGCCCGGGGATGCCGCATTCCTCAATGGCGAGGCGGTCGAGTTCGCGAACCTGGCGCGCGGTGTAGAGCGTATCGGGGAGTCTGGCCATGGGAAATCCGCTGAAAACAGGCGATCAAAGGGTGGGAGTCTGGCAGAATTATACGGAAACCACCCCATCCCGCCACGGCCAATTCATGCTCGACGACCCCGGCACCACAGCGGACCTCGCCCAGCTCGCCAGCGCCATCCGCGCCTGGGGCGCTGAACTCGGGTTTCAGCAGGTGGCGATCGCCGACACCGATCTTGCCGCGCCCGCTGAACGGCTTCGGGATTGGCTGGCGCGAGGCTACCACGGCGACATGGCCTGGATGGGCAGCCACGGCCCCAAGCGCTGGGAACCGGCCCAGCTGGTGCCGGGTACGCAACGGGTCATCTGCGCGCGAATGGATTACCTGCCGCCGGAAAGCAATCTCATCGCCACCCTTCGCAATCGGGACAAGGCCTATATCTCCCGCTACGCCCTGGGTCGCGACTACCACAAGACGGTGCGCAAGCGCCTGACGGAACTGGCGCGGCGCATCGCGGCCTGGACGGCGGAACACCCGGAACTGAACGAGCCCGCCCAGCGCCCCTTCGTGGACAGCGCGCCAGTGCTGGAGAAGCCCCTGGCGGCGAAGGCCGGCCTCGGCTGGATGGGTAAGCACACCCTTATCATCAACAGCGAGGCCGGCTCCTGGTTTTTCCTCGGCGAGATCTACACCAGCCTGCCACTGCCCGTCGACGAACCGGCCCAGCCCGACCGTTGCGGCAGCTGTTCCGCCTGCCTGTCCATCTGCCCCACCGACGCCTTTCCCGCCCCCTACCAGCTCGATGCGCGGCGCTGCATCTCCTACCTCACCATCGAACATCCGGGCGCCATCCCCGAGTCGCTGCGACCGCTGATGGGCAACCGGGTTTTCGGGTGCGACGACTGCCAGGCCATCTGCCCCTGGAACCGCTACGCAACAGCCAGTGCCGAGGGCGATTTCCGGCCGCGCCATGGCCTCGCCGATGCGGACCTGGTCGACCTGTTCCGCTGGACCGAGGACCAGTTCGAGGCCCGTACCGCGGGATCACCCATCCGCCGCATCGGCTACCAGCGCTGGCGGCGCAACCTCGCGGTGGGCCTCGGCAACGGCAGCACCCGCGGCGAAGCGATCCGCGCGCTCACCGACGCCCTCGAAGGCGCGCCGCCGCTGGTGGCGGAACACATCACCTGGGCCCTCGCCCGCCTGCAAAGCCCGGATCGAGACCAGCGGCGGCCCTTTCCCCGGATCAAATCGCCACGGAACGACTGAACCCCGGCGGCGGCTCGGTCGACGCGACAACCCAGGCACGGCGGCCGGTCGCGCGCTTGATTCGCCCCGGCAATCTCTGTATAGTCCCGCGTCCTAAACGTCTGACCTCATCTGAAAGGAGCCGAACGGTGGCAAATTCACCCCAAGCACGCAAGCGCGCCAAGCAGAGCGAAAAGCGCCGGCAACACAACGCCAGCCTGCGCTCCATGGTGCGTACCTACATCAAGCGCGTCCAGGCGGAAATCGCCAAGGGCGACCACGCCAATGCCCAGGCCGCCTACAACACCGCGGTACCGGTCATCGACCGCATCGCCGACAAGGGCATCATCCACAAGAACAAGGCCGCTCGCCACAAGAGCCGCCTGAACGCCCAAGTCAAGGCCCTCGCCGGCTAAGCACCTCCGGCAGGTCGCCGACCTGCCTGTCGGGGCTCAAAAAAACCCGCTCATGGCGGGTTTTTTCGTGTTTGCCGATCCCGCCTTGCCCGTGGCGCGGACCCCGCCGGCATCGCCATGGGCGATGCCGGCCCGGACCGGTCAGACCTCGACTTTCTCCCGCAGACGGATATTCAGTTCCCGCAGCTGGGCGCCGCTGACGCCACCGGGCGCATCGGTCATCAGACAGGTGGCCGACTGGGTCTTGGGGAAGGCGATGACGTCGCGGATCGAATCACAGCCAAGCATCAGCATCACCAGCCGGTCGAGCCCGAACGCCAGGCCACCGTGGGGCGGGCAGCCGTACTTCAGCGCATCCAGCAGGAAGCCGAACTTCTCCTGGGCCTCCTCATCGCCTATGCCGAGCACCTTGAACACCTCCCGCTGCATCGCCGGGGAGTGGATGCGGATGGAACCACCGCCGAGCTCGGTGCCATTGAGCACCATGTCATAGGCCAGGGACAGGGCCGCGGCAGGATTGGCGGCCAGTTCCTCCGGGGTGCAGGCGGGGCGGGTAAAGGGGTGGTGCATGGCCGTCAGGCTGCCGTCGTCGTTCTCCTCGAACATGGGGAAATCCACCACCCACAGGGGGGCCCACTCACGGGTGTAGAGATTGAGATCGGCGCCCAGCTTGCAGCGCAGCGCCCCGAGGGCATCGTTGACCACCTTGGCGCGGTCGGCGCCAAAGAACACCAGGTCGCCGGTGGCCGCCCCCAGCCGCTCGAGAATCCCCTGGCGCACCGCTGGCGGCAGGAACTTGACGATGGGCGACTGCAGGCCGTTTTCGAGATCGGCGATGTCGTTGATCTTGATGTACGCAAGGCCCTTGGCCCCGTAGATACCCACGAACTGGGTATAGGCATCGATCTGCTTGCGGGACAGCAGGTCGTTGCCGCCCTTCACCAGCATGGCGGCAACGCGACCCTTGGCGTCGTTGGCAGGGCCGGAAAACACCTTGAAATCCACGTCCTTGACCAGGTCGCCGATCTCCACCAGCTCCAGGGGAATGCGCAGGTCGGGCTTGTCCGACCCGTAACGATGCATGGCTTCGGAGAACGGCATCCGGGGGAAGTGGCCGAGGTCGACGCCCAGGGTGGCATGGAACAGCTCGCGGATCATCTGTTCGGCAAGGCCGGTGATATGGCCCTCGTCGGCAAAGGAGAACTCGATGTCCACCTGGGTGAATTCCGGCTGGCGATCGGCGCGCAGGTCCTCGTCACGGAAACACTTGACGATCTGGAAGTAGCGATCGACACCGGACACCATCAGCAACTGCTTGAACAGCTGGGGCGACTGGGGAAGGGCGAAGAACTTGCCGGGATGGGTGCGGCTCGGCACCAGGTAATCCCGGGCGCCCTCCGGCGTGGCCCGGGTCAGCATCGGCGTCTCCACCTCAAGGAAGCCGCGATCGGCGAGGAAGTTGCGCAGCGCGATGGTGACATCGGAGCGGAAGCGCAGGTTCTTCATCATCTGCTCGCGGCGCAGGTCCAGGTAGCGGTAGCGCAGACGCACGTCCTCACCCACCTGAATATGGTCGTCGAGCTGGAACGGCGGGGTTTCGGCGGTGTTGAGGATGATGATCTCGCGGCCATAGACCTCGATCTCCCCCGTGGGCATCTCCGGGTTGACGGTATTGGGGCTGCGGGCCCGCACCACGCCCTTGATCTGCAGCACGTACTCGCTCCGCACCCGGTCGGCAACCTGGAAGAAGTCGCCACAGTCGCTGTCGAACACGATCTGGACGATGCCCTGCCGGTCTCGCAGGTCGATAAAGATCACTCCGCCGTGGTCGCGGCGCCTGTCCACCCAGCCACACAGGGTGACCTCCTGATCGACCGCCGATGACCGCAGATCGCCGCAATAGCCTGTACGCATTTCACTGATTCCCGAGGTAATGTTGCTGTGCCCGTCGTCAGGCGGAGGCCGCGGTCTTGTCCGCGGTGGAGGATCCGCCATCCACTGTCTTGGTTTCGGCGGCGCCGCCGCCCTGCTCCCCGGCAAGGTTCTTCTTGTTGCCGGTCTTGAAATCTGTTTCATACCAACCACTGCCCCCGAGCCGGAACGAGGGCGCGGTCAGCAGCTTTTTCAGCTCGGACTTGCCGCAGGATGGACAATCGCTCAAGGGGGGATCGCTGATCTTGCGCAAGACTTCCAGACTCTGGCCACAGGCCTGACACTGATAGGCGTAAATGGGCATGGTGATCATCTCCCGATTGAAGAAGGCTGAACCGGACTCAAGGCCCGGCCCTCGACCGCGCTGCCGGCGGGGCCCGGCCCGTTGAAAAGCGGCGCATTATACCCCAGCGCCACAGCGCCTAGAAGAGCGCAGCCGAACCCGAAACCCGGCCGAAGACCGCGAAAAATGCCCGTTGCCCGGGAAATTTGCCTGGAAGTCCGGTTTTTTGAGTGTTCACGTGTTGCCTGGCACCAACTGATGCTATATATATGGCACTGGCTGCTATTGTATTTCCTGAGTTCAGAATAATAGGGGGGAGAATACAAGCCACTTCGGAATCCACCTCAAACACCGGTCAGCAAAAGGGAAAACACCTATGGCAAGCACAAAAGCACCCGCAAAAAAACCAGCAGCTAAAGCCCCGGCCAAGAAAGCTCCCGCCGCCAAGGCCCCCGCCAAGAAAGCCGCCGCTTCCAAACCGGCAGCCGCCAAGGCAGCAGCACCCAAGGCCGCCGCCAAGGCACCGGCCAAGAAGCCCGCCGCAATCACCGAGAAGTACACCAAGACCCAGATCATCAACGAACTGGTCGAGTCCACCGCCCTCAACCGCAAGCAGGTCAACGCGGTGATCGACGGACTCACCGACATCATCGACCGTCATATCCAGAAGAAGGGCGTGGGGGAATTCACCCTTCCCGGGCTGATGAAGATCAAGACGGTCAAAAAGCCTGCCCGCAAGGCCCGCAAGGGTGTCAATCCCTTTACCGGGGCCGAAACGGTTTTCAAGGCAAAGCCCGCCAGCACCAGCGTCAAGATCCTCGCGCTCAAGAAGCTCAAGGACATGGCCAACTGAGTTTGGCCCCTGGGAAAGCCCCGGTTTACCGGGGTTTTTTTATGTCCGCCGAGGGGGACAGCGGGGTTCAGTGACCCCTCCCGAGCAGCACTTCGAAATCCTTTCCCGCCAGCATGGGCAGCAAATTGTCCAGCAGGTCCGCCATGGCCCGCTCGCTGTACTCCGCCGCCGGCACGGCGCCCCATACCGGGCGCGGCCAGGCCCTGTCGCCCCGATGGCGGACGATGTGGTGGACATGCAACTGGGCAACCACGTTGCCGAGCGCCGCCACATTGAGCTTGTCGCCGGAAAATACATCCATCAGCACCTCCGACAGCTGGCAGGACTCGTCCAGAAGACGGGCTCGATCCTCCAGGGAAAGCTGATAGAGCTCGGTGATCCCGGGCCGCTGCGGCACCAGAATGAACCAGGGGTAGTTCGCGTCCCGACTGAGCAGCAGCAGGCTCAGGGGAAAGCGTCCCACAATCACGCAATCGCGGTGGAGTTGGGGGTCGAGGACGAACATCCGGGTCTCCTTGGCAAAACGCCGGCGCCAGGGGACGCCGACGATCAATGGGAGAAGCACTATACCCGGCACCGGCCGCGACATAAAATAGCCGGCCACAACCCTGCAAGCCCCAGAGGAACCATGCGCGCCAGCCGATTCTTGATCGCCACCCAGAAGGAAACCCCGGCGGACGCCGAAGTGGTCAGCCACCAGCTGATGCTCCGCGCCGGCATGATCCGCAAACTGGCGGCGGGCCTCTACACCTGGCTGCCCCTGGGGCTCAGGGTGCTGCGCAAGGTGGAAAACATCGTGCGCGAGGAGATGGACAAGTCCGGCGCCCAGGAGGTCTTGATGCCGGTGGTGCAGCCCGCCGACCTCTGGGTCGAATCCGGTCGCTGGGAGCAGTACGGGCCGGAACTGCTGCGCATCAACGACCGCCACCAGCGTGACTTCTGCCTCGGCCCCACCCACGAGGAAGTGATCACCGACCTCATCCGCGGCGAGATCCGCAGCTACAAGCAGCTGCCCGCCAACTTCTACCAGATCCAGACCAAGTTCCGCGACGAGATCCGCCCCCGCTTCGGCGTGATGCGGGCGCGGGAATTCATCATGAAGGATGCCTACTCCTTCCACCTCACCCAGGAGAGCCTGCAAGAGACCTACGATCTCATGCACCGCACCTACTGCAACATCTTCACCCGTCTGGGGCTCGACTTCCGCCCCGTGCTGGCGGACACCGGCAGCATCGGCGGCAGCTTTTCCCACGAATTCCATGTGCTGGCGGATTCTGGCGAGGACGACATCGCCTTTTCCACCAGCGGCAGCTACGCCGCCAATATCGAAAAAGCCGAAGCGATTTCTACCCTGACCACCCCTCCGCCCCACACGCAGGCGCTGTCCGAAGTGCCCACCCCGGGTATTGGTTCCATCGACCAGGTCTGCCAACACCTTGGCATCGGTCCCGAGTGCACGGTGAAAACCCTGATCGTGAAGGGCGAGGAGGACGGCAGCCTGGTGGCGCTGGTGCTGCGAGGCGATCACGTGCTCAACGACATCAAAGCCGAAAAACTCCCCGGCGTGGCGGCCCCCCTGGCCTTCGCCAGCGAGGCTGAAGTGAAAGCCGCCATCGGCTGCGGCGTCGGCTCCATCGGTCCCGTCAACCTGCCCATCCCCACCATTGTCGACCGCGCCGCTGCAGTGCTCGCCGATTTCACCTGTGGCGCCAATCGCGACGGCCATCATCTCACCGGTGTCAACTGGGGGCGCGACTGCTCGCCAGGCCGCGTCGAGGACATCCGCAATGTGGTGAGCGGAGATCCGAGCCCGGACGGCCAGGGCACCCTGGAAATCCGACGGGGTATCGAGGTCGGCCACATCTTCCAGCTCGGCACCAAGTACAGCGAGGCCATGGGCGCGAAGGTACTCGGCGAGGAAGGCCGCGAAGAGACAATGATCATGGGCTGCTACGGCATCGGCGTCAGCCGCATCGTCGCAGCCGCCATCGAACAGAACCACGATGCCAACGGCATCATCTGGCCCGATGCCATCGCGCCCTTCCAGATCGCCATCGTGCCGGTCAATGCCCACAAGTCCGAAGGCGTGCGCAAGGCCAGCGAGGATCTCTACAGCGAACTGCGCCGCGGGGGCTACGACGTCCTGCTGATGGACATCGACAAGGCGCGCCTCGGCGCCATGCTGGCCGATGTGGAGTTGATGGGCATTCCCCACCGCCTGGTGGTGGGCGACCGCGGCGTCGAGGCCGGCACCGTGGAATACAAGGGCCGCCGGGATGGCGAGACCATCGACGTGCCCCTCACCCAGATCCATGACTTCCTGATGGGAAAGACCCGCCCCGGAACATGACATGACCGGCACCCGCTCGCGCGCAAGCCTCGCTCGCCTCGCCATGCCACTGGTGCTGTGGGCCTCGCTGGCGGGGGACGCGGGGGCGGCGGCGATGCCGGGGGATAATGTGGACGAGGAGTTGCTGCGGCTACTCAAACGCACCGTGGTGGTGGCGGACAGCTTCGAGGACCGCTACGACGCCGAGGTCTGGCTGCTGGACAAATCCACGGAGCTGGCACGCTTCATTCCCGACAAGCCCAAACGCCTGGAATTTCTCCGCAAGGTGCACCGCGAGGCCTCCCGGGCGGGGCTGTCACCGGAAGTGGTGCTGGCGGTGATCGAGGTGGAGAGCCGCTTCGACCCCTACGCCGTCTCCACCGCCGGCGCCCTCGGTCTGATGCAGGTGATGCCCTTCTGGAAGAACGAGATCGGTCGCCCGGAGGACAACCTCATCAACGTCGACGTCAATCTGCGCTATGGCTGCACCATCCTCAAATATTACCTGGACAAGGAGGATGGCCGCCTGCGGGAAGCCCTGGCGCGCTACAACGGCAGCTATGGCCAGTATTGGTATCCGCAGCGGGTGTTGCTGGCCTGGGAAAATCGCTGGCGCTGACTGAACAGGGAACATCCACATCCCCAACTGCAGGCCAGCACCGCTTCCTGCTCCGCCCCCTATGGCAGGCCGTCAAATTCGTCGACACCCTCGACCTTCACTTTCTGCATCAGATCTTCCCGGGAAATCTTGAGCCACAGAATGATGTTGGCGGCAACGTAGATCGATGAGCTGGTACCGATCACCACGCCGATGATCAACGCCAGCGCAAAGTTGTGAATCAGTTCCCCGCCAAAATAGAACAACGCGAACAGCACCAGCAGGGTGGTGAGCGAGGTGTACACCGTGCGCAGCAAGACCTGGGTAAGGGATTCGTTGATCACCTGAATGGAGTCCGCGTCGCGGATCAGGCGGAAGTTCTCGCGGATTCGGTCATAGACGATGATGGTGTCGTTCAAGGAGTAACCGATCACCGCCAGCAACGCCGCCAGTACTGTCAGATCGAACTCGAGCTCAAGCCAGGCAAACACCCCGAGAATGATGATCACATCGTGGATAAGTCCCACCACGGCGCCGATGGCGAACTTGTACTGGAAACGCATTGACACATACAGCATCACCAGACCCAGCGCCACGAGAATGCCAAGGCCGCCATCATCCCGCAGTTCTTCGCCCACCTGGGGACCGACGAACTCGATGCGGCGCAACTCCACGTGCTCTCCTTCCGCCGACAACGCGGAAACAATGCGCTGCTCGGTGTCCTTGTCCGGCTCCGCCTGGAACTTGATCAGCACATCCCGCTCGGAACCAAAGTGCACCACCACCGGGTTATCGAAGCCTGCACCGACCAACCGGTCACGGACCTTGCCGAGTTCGGCATTTTTCTCAAAACCCACTTCGATCTGAGTACCCCCGGTAAAGTCGAGACCGAAGACCATTCCCTTGGTTGCCAGGGACCCCAGCGAGGCCACCACCAGCAGCACCGATATCACCGCAGCCAGGTGGCGCCACTTCATGTAATTGATGACTTTCATGGTCGTTTCCCCTAGATCCACAGTTTCTTGATGTCGCGACCACCGAAGCACAGATTGACCAGGGCGCGGGTTCCGGTCAACGCGGTGAACATGGACGTCAGAATGCCAATGGTGAGCACCACGGCAAAGCCCTGCACCGGCCCGGAGCCGATGGCGTAGAGAATCACACCGACGATCAGTGTGGTGAGGTTGGCGTCGACGATGGACACGTGGGCCCGGTCGTAGCCGGCGTGGATGGCCAACTGCGGCGACAGCCCCGATGCCAGCTCCTCCTTGATGCGGGAGAAGATCAGCACGTTGGCGTCCACCGCCATGCCGAGGGTGAGCACGATGCCGGCGATGCCCGGGAGGGTCAGGGTGGCGCCGAGAATGGACATGATGCCCACCAGCAACACCAGATTGAAGCCGAGGGCAAGGTTGGCGAAGATGCCGAACACCTTGTACACCGCCAGCATGAACACCACCACCATGGCGGTGCCGATCAGCACCGAGTTGAGGCCCATCTCGATGTTCTCGGCGCCGAGGGACGGGCCGATGGTGCGCTCCTGCACGAAGTACATGGGCGCCGCGAGGCCGCCGGCCCGCAGCAGCAGCGCCAGTTCCGACGCCTCGGCGGGGCTGGCGAGCCCGGTGATGCGGAACTGCACCCCGAGGGCACTGCGCACCGTGGCGAGGCTGATGATCTTGCGATCCTCCACCCGGGAGATCTGGGTCTCGGGCTGGCCCTCGGCATTCACCCCCGGCCGCGCCACCTCGCGGGTTTCGATGAACAGCACGCCGAGGCGCCGCCCGACGCCGTTGCGGGTGGCGTAGTTCATGTCGCGGCCACCGGTGCTGTCGAGGCTGATGTTCACCTGGGGCATGCCGTTCTCGTCAAACCCGGTGCTGGCGTTGCTCACCTGATCCCCGGTGATGATCACCTGCTTTTCGAGCCAGGCGGTGCGGGGGACGGCATTGGGATCCTTGAACTCGAATTCCTCCCGGGGCACCGTCTTGCCCGGCTCCGCCTCGAAGCGGAACTCCAGGTTGGCGGTCTTGCCGATAATGCGTTTGGCCGCGGCGGTATCCTGCACCCCCGGCAGCTCCACCACGATGCGGTTGCGGCCCTGGCGCTGGACGATGGGTTCGGACACGCCAAGCTCGTTCACCCGGTTGCGCAGGGTGGTGAGGTTCTGGCTGACGGCGTAGTCTTCCTTCTCCCGGATCAGGGTATCGAGCACCGTCAACTTCAGCAGATAGCGGCCGTCCTCCTCGGCAAGCTCCCGGGCAAAATCCCGAAAATCCGCCTGGACGATGTCAGCGGCCGTATCCCGCCAGGCCTTGTTGGCAAACACCGCCACCAGGCCGTGGCCCTCCTCCCGCAGGGCGCTGTAGCGGGCGCCACCCTCGCGAAAGGCCCGCTTCAATTCATTCGACTGGGTTTCCAGGTACTTTTCCAACACTTTGTCGGTGTCCACCTGGAGCAGGAAGTGCACGCCGCCGCTCAAGTCGAGGCCGAGCTTCATCGGCTCGGCGCCCAGGGCACTCAACCAACCGGGGGTGGTGGGGGCCAGGTTGAGCGCCACCACATAGTCCGGACCGAGTTCGCGCACGAGGATTTCCCTGGCCCTTAGCTGATCCTCGGGACTGTCGAGGCGTATCAGCGCGTCGGTGGCCGAGAATTCGTCGCCGAAAAAGCGCACACCCTCGGCTTCGAGGGCGAAGTGAATCCTGTCCATCAATCCCTGATCGATTTCCAGGGCACTGCTCTGGCCCGTGATCTGGATGGCGGGATCGGGCACGAACAGGTTGGGCGCGGAATACACCAGGCCGACAACCAGGATCGCCAGGATCAGCAGATAGCGCCAAAGCGGGTAACGATTCATGGGCACGAAGCTCTTGTGGGCAATAAAAGGGCGTCATTATAGGTGAATAGCCCCGGGGGACATAGGCCAATCAGCCGCACACCCCACACCCGGAAATAACGCTTGGCAAGCAGGGATAATGGGCTACTCTAACCACTGGCGAAGCCACGAACGGCTGGCCGGCGAGCAGCGGTCGCGGGCCATGGCCGGCGGCGGCAACGAGAAAAACAACCGAGGAAATCCCTATGTTAAAAGAGTTCAAGACCTTTGCCATGCGCGGCAACGTGGTGGACATGGCCGTGGGCATCATCATCGGCGGCGCCTTTGGCACCATCGTCAAGAGCCTGGTGGACGACGTGCTGATGCCGCCCATCGGCCTGCTGCTTGGGGGGGTGGATTTTTCCGAGTTGTTCGTGACCCTCAAGGAAGGCGCCGCAGCGGCCGGCCCCTACGAGACCCTGGCTGCCGCCAAGGCGGCGGGGGCTGTGACCCTCAACTTCGGCCTGTTCATGAACGCTCTGGTGAGCTTCATCATCGTGGCCTTTGCGGTGTTCCTGCTGATCAAGGCAATCAATCGCCTGCAGCGAGAAAAAGAGGCCCCGGCGCCGGAACCCACCACCAAGGACTGCCCCTTCTGCCTGTCGGCAATTCCCCTCAAGGCCACCCGCTGCGCCCACTGCACATCGGAAATCGGCTGATCCCCCGTAGCGCTCCAAACGCGCCGGCAGACAATGCCGGCGCAGCTTCTCTACCCGAATAACCCACGCCCCGAGTCTGGCGCTCTCCGTCATTCCCCGTAGCGGTCGTAGAACTCGCGGGCGTAGTCGTCGAAGCGAGCCTCGGCAATGGCCGCGCGGATATCCTCCATCAAGCGCTGATAAAAGCGCAGGTTGTGCAGGGTGTTGAGCTGGGAGCCGAGGATCTCGTTGCAGCGATCCAGGTGGTGGAGATAGGCGCGACTGAAATTGGCGCAGGTGTGGCAGTCGCAGTCGGCATCCAGGGGCGCTGTGTCGTGGCGGTGCACCGCATTGCGGATCTTCACCACCCCGGTGCTGGTGAACAGGTAGCCGTTGCGGGCATTGCGGGTGGGCATCACGCAGTCGAACATGTCGATACCCCGACGCACCGCCTCGATGATATCCCCGGGCTTGCCCACCCCCATCAGATAGCGGGGCTTGTCCCGGGGCAGTTCGTCCGCCACCGCGTCGAGCACGCGGATCATGTCCTCCTTGGGCTCGCCGACGGACAGTCCGCCGATGGCGTAGCCGTCAAAGCCGATGGCTTCAAGCGCCGCCAGGGATTCCCGGCGCAGATCCTCGTACACCCCCCCCTGAACGATGCCGAACAGCGCCGCCGGGTTGTCCCCATGGGCGGCCTTGCTGCGGGCCGCCCAGCGCAGGGAGAGCTCCATGGAGGTTCTCGCCTGCTCGTGGGTGGCCGGGTACGGGGTGCATTCGTCGAAGATCATCACCACATCGGAGCCGAGGGCGCGCTGCACCTCGATGGACGTCTCCGGCCCCATGAACACCCGGTCGCCGTCGATGGGCGACTGAAAGGTGACGCCCTCCTCGGTGATCTTGCGCATATCCCCGAGGCTGAACACCTGAAAACCACCGGAATCCGTGAGGATCGGCCCCTGCCACTGCATGAAATCGTGCAGGTCTCCGTGGGCCCTGACCACCTCCGTACCAGGGCGCAACATCAAATGGAACGTGTTGCCGAGGATGATCTGCGCACCGATGGCGGCGACATCCCGGGGCAGCATGGCCTTGACGGTGCCGTAGGTACCCACCGGCATGAATGCCGGCGTTTCCACCAGGCCCCGGGGGAAGCGCAGCCGACCCCGGCGGGCCTTGCCGTCGCGGGTATCCAGCTCAAAGGCCATGAAGCAATCGCGCCCTGTCTCACTCATTCCACTGTGCCCTCGAAAATCTCCCCCAGGCGCACCTCGTGGGCACTGGGATCCCGGGTGATGAACATGGCATCCCCGTAGCTGAAAAAGCGGTACTCCCGCGCCACCGCCTCCCGGTAGGCCGCCATCACATGGCCGTAGCCAGCGAAGGCGCTCACCAGCATCAGCAGGGTCGACTCCGGCAGATGGAAGTTGGTCACCAGGGCATCGACGATGCGGAACTGATAGCCGGGGTAGATAAAGATATCGGTGTCGCCCCGCATCGGCCGCATCTCGCCGGAGGCGCCGGCGGTCTCCAGACAGCGCACCGAGGTGGTCCCGACGGCGATCACCCGGTTGCCGGCGGCGCGGGTCTCCTCCACCCGGCGGCACAGCTCCTCGCTGACATCGATGATCTCGGCATGCATGCGGTGCTCGCGAATGTCGTCCACCCGCACCGGCTGGAAGGTGCCGGCACCCACATGGAGGGTGACATAGCCGATCTCCACCCCCCGCGCCTGCAGCTCGGCCAAGAGCGCCTCGTCGAAATGCAGGCCGGCGGTGGGGGCGGCCACGGCGCCGGGTTCCCGGGCGTAGACCGTCTGGTAGCGCTCCCGATCGGCGAGGCCATCGGGGCGGTCGATATAGGGCGGCAGCGGCATGTGGCCGATGCGCTCCAGCACCTCCAATACCCGGGCATCGCCGAAATGCACCGCGAACAGGTCGTTGTCGCGGCCCGTCACCTCCGCCCGCACGCCGTCGTCGAACTGGAGGATGGCCCCCGCCTTGGGGGCCTTGGCGGCGCGGATATGGGCGAGCACCCGGTGATCGTCCACCAGCCGCTCCACCAGCAATTCGAGCTTGCCGCCGGTGGCCTTGTGGCCCAGCAGGCGCGCCGGAATCACCCGGGTGTCGTTGAACACCATCAGATCCCCCGGCCGCACCAGATCGACGATATCGGGAAAGCGGCGATGGCCGATTTCGCCGCTGACTCCATCGAGGGTCAACAGGCGACTGCCACGCCGCTCCGACGCGGGATGGTCGGCAATCAGGGCATCGGGGAGAAAATAGCGGAAGAGTTCCCGGCGCATAGCGAGGGCCTGTCGGAGCCAAGGACGAAGGGTGGCAAGGTTACCGGATTACACCCCGCCAACCAAGCGCCACTCCCGGGACGGCAGGAGCGTTGTTGACCGAGGGCGGGCCACTGCTATAATGCCCGGCCTTCGCGGATCCGGGATTTTCCGGCTCCCAACACTGCCAGAGTGGCGAAATTGGTAGACGCAGCGGATTCAAAATCCGCCGGGGTAAAACCCGTACCGGTTCGAGTCCGGTCTCTGGTACCACATTGCTCCACCCACGCATTGCCATCCCGTCGCCAACCAACGCCCGATAAAAGTGTGAATAGCCGGTTGCGCCTTGACCCACGAAGGGCGCGGCCCTCGATGGCTCACCGCCGTCCACAACCGGGAACGGAACGGGTAGAGGCCACCCCGACAACGAAAAACCCCCGGCCGGAAGGCCAGGGGTGCAAAGGAGTGAACCGAGGCGGGGGATCAGCTGCCCTGTTTTTCCAGCTCTTCAAGGTTGTGGGGAATGCTCACATAGCCCGGCAGGTGCTGGCCGCCGTCGACGTTGATCACCTCGCCGGTGACGAAGCGGGACATATCGGAGGCGAGGAACGACACCACCGGGCCGATATCCAGCTCCGGGTCGCCAGCGCGGCCCAGGGGGCAATTCTTGGTGGCCATTTCCAGGAAGCCGGGCACGGTTTCCACCAGCTCCGCGAACACCTGGCCAAGGCCGGTGGGCGCAATGCAGTTGACGCGGATATTGAAGCGGCCCCACTCGACAGCGCCGCTGCGGGTCAGGCCCACCAGGCCCATCTTGGCGATATTGTAGTCGGTGTGGAGCCATGCGCCGGTCTGGGCGTCGATGGACGAGAAGTTGATGACACTGCCGCCGCCCCGGGCCTTGAAGTGGGGGAAGGCCGCCTTCATGCCCCACCAGCTGCCGAACAGGGCCACGTTCAGGGTGTTCTGGATCATCTCGTCGGTCTTGTGCTCCATCAGCACATTCGGCCCCATGTTGGAGGCGTTGTTGACGAGGATGTCGAGGCCGCCGAATTCGTCCACGGCGCGCTGCACCATGGCCTCCACCTCGGCCTTTTGGGAGACGTCGGTGGCGATGCCGATGGCCTCGGCGCCGATATCGTCGCGGATTTGCTTGGCCACCGCCTCGGTGGCCTTGCCGTCACGGCCGGTAATCAGCAGTTTGGCGCCATCCTTTGCCAGGCGGCGGGAAATGCCGTGGCCAAGGCCCTTGGCGCCGCCGGTGACGATGGCCACCTTACCTTCGAGCAGTCGAGTCATGTTCACTCCTTATTCACTCCTTATCGGGCTTATCGTCGCGCCCTGGCGGGGTGCCCGGCGCGGTGCCCGGGGACTCTAGCATAGATTGCCAACACCCGCGACACAGCGCTCCGGGCGCCTATCCCCAAACCCAACAGCTGTCTTAAAAAACAAGCGAAGCCGTTGAACCCTCCCTCCGGGTGCCGCTATAGTGGTCGCCGCCAACCCTATCCGATAACCATAATCCGAGGAGCCACCATGAGCGTCGAAAGCAACAAGCAATTGATCGAGAAATACTTTGAAACCATCAACCGGGGCGATGAGCAGGAGATTCTCGCCCTGCTGAGCGACGACTTTCAGTTCGAGTCCATGCTCCAGGCCCCCAAGCAGTTCAACTTCACCTGGGGCCGGGAACCTTTCGCGGCGGCACCCAAGAACATGTCCGCCATGATGCACAAGCCCATCAAGATCTGGATCGAGGGCATGATCGGCGAAGGGGACAAGGTCGCCGTCGAGGCGAAATCCCACGGCGAGATGAAAAGCGGCAAGCTTTACCAAAACGTCTATCACTTCCTGTTCACCGTGCGCGACGGCAAGATCACCAACGCCCGGGAATACAGCTGCAGCTATACCGCCAACGACTGCTTTGGCGGCTTCAGCGACGGCAACTTCGACTGAGTTCCGGCCAGGCTGTCCCCGGCCGGACACCTCCGCTCGGCGGGGACTGTCCAGCCGTGCCCCGACCGGTACAATCGCTCAACACCTCACAAGCCATTGGAGAACGCATCATGAATCTGTCGGGAAAAGTCGCGGTGGTCACCGGCTCGTCCGCCGGCATCGGCGCCGCCGTCGCCAGGAATCTCAGTGACGCGGGCGCGCGGCTGGTGCTCACCGCCCGCCGCGAGGACCGCCTCAAGGACATGCAGGCGAGCCTGCCCACCGAGTCCGCCATTCTCGCCGCGGATATCGGTGCGCCGGACACCGCAGACCGCCTGCTCGCCCTGGCCCGGGAGCGCTTTGGCCGCGCCGACATCCTCATCAACAACGCCGGTATCCTCTCCACCAACCCCATCGATCTGGTGGACATCGAGCTGATGGCGAAGATGATCCAGGTGAATTTCGAGGCGGTGATGCGCCTGTCCTACACCTTTGGCCGCGCCTTCAAGGCCCAGGGTGAGGGGGCCATCATCAACGTGAGCAGCATCGGCGGCTCCCTGACGGTGCCCACCTGGGGGGTGTACTGCGCGGTGAAGGCGGCGGTGGAGACCTTCTCCCAGTCCCTGCGCATCGAACTCGGCCCCGCCGGGGTGAAGGTGGGCATCATCGCCCCCGGCAGCACCAAGACGGAGATCTTCGAGGTTCAGAAGGCTCACGGCGAAAATCCAGTGGAGCAGGACATCGCCTACCTGGAGGCGGACGATATCGCCCGCGCGGTGCGCTTCATGCTCCAACAACCGGCCCGCGCCAACGTCTCCCGGCTGCACCTTTACGCCTCCGGGGAAATCGCCTGAGGCGACCGCGGCCCCCGGCCTACACCGGGCGCGCTTCGATCACGCTGTACATGGACGGCGTGGGATCACAGCCGGTCACCGCGAACCCGGCCCGGCGCAGCAGCTCGGTGTGCTCGGCGAGGCTGCGCTCGCGGCCACCGGTGGTCACCATCATGGCGATATCCAGTGCCCAACCCAGATGAGGGGAGCCGTCGTCGGGCAGCACGGTTTCGATGATGGCAACCCGCCCCGCCGGGCGGATGGCCTTGCGGATGGTGGCGAGGATCGCCACCGCCTGCTCGTCCTGCCAGTCGTGGAGGATCAGCTTCAGAAGATACAGATCGCCCTCCGGCACCGCCTCGAAAAAATTCCCCCCCACCGCTTCGAGCCGACTGGCGAAGGGGGCGTTCCGCCAGCTGCGACGCCCGGCCTCCACCGTGTCCGGCAGGTCGAACACCGCCCCCCTGGCCTCGGGGTAACGCTCCAGCAGGCGCCCCACCAGACTGGCATGGCTGCCGCCGATGTCCACCACCCGCTCGAAATAGCCGAAATCGTGGTGGGAGAGCACCGCCTCCTCGGTGGCCCGGGTGGTGGCGGTCATCGCCGTGGCGAAGATATCCCGGCGCTCGGGGTGGCGATCGAGGTATTCGATCCAGTCCATGCCATGGTGAATGTCGAAGGCGCTGCCACCGGTGCGCACCGCCTCCTCCAGGGACGACCAGGCAACGAAGTTCTGACCGCCGAGGGATGTGTCGATCAATTGGGCAAGTCCCCCGGGGTGGTCCTGGCACAGCAGCGCGGAGTAGGCCGTGGCACCGTACTGCTCGCCGTCCCGCTGGAAGATACCGACGCTGGCGAGGGCATTGAGGATACGGCGCAGATGATCCCTGTCGACCCCGGCCTCGGCGGCGAGCACGGCGGCGGTGCGCGGCCCCGCCGCAACCCGCTCGGCCAGTTGCAGGCGAACCGTGACCCAAAGGGTGGGGCCCAGCCAGAAGCCCATGATGGTGTTCATGAAAAAGGCGGCGGGATCCGGGGTGTGGCGACTGTTCATGGCGTGGCTGTCCCTGTAGGGTGTTGTCGTTATTGTCGCGGCGAAACGGGATACATCGGCCGCGGGGTGCGCGCGTTGCAGTCCCACCCTGATCGCACTACTATCGAGAGGCTTGCCGCGAGCTTTGTTTTTAGCACCATTGCCCGCCAATTGCCACCGCCAGCCCCGTATCGTTGTCTCCTCGCTGGCGCCCAATAATAATCACTGGAGGACAGCATGACCTGGCTGCCACTGAACACCGATGCCCACCATTCCGACCTCGAAGCCCTGCTCGCCCTGAACCCGGCGAACGGCAAGGCCCTCACCGACTTTCTCGCCGTGGCGGAACAGGTCAACGACAGCGAGCTGCTGAACCTGTGTCGCACCCGCATGGCCCAGCTGCTCGATTGCCGGGCCCTGCTTGCCGGTGCCGATCCGGCACAGCTCGGGCGCCTCGACCAGTGGTCGAAATCCAGCGACTTCAGCAGCGCCGAGAAGGCGGCTCTCGACTTTACCGAACTGTTCATTGTGGCCGCCCGGGAAATCAGTCCCGCCCAGCGCCGAGCCCTGGCCGAGGCCCTCGGCGTCGGCGAACCTTCCACCTTTGTCTACGGCCTTTACATCAACGAAGCGCTGGTGCGCTTTCTGGCCTTTGCCGATGTGGAGCCCTTCGCCCTCGACCGGCTGCTGGCGAAATCGACGGCCGTGGGCGAAAAATCCGATCGCAAGTTCATCGAGTGGGTCGAGGGCGACGGGGCCGAAACCGACGCCAGGCTGCTCGCCGCCTACTACGCCTTCAACCGCGCCACCTGCGCCGCCAATCTCGTCGACGCCCTCACCGACGAGATGGTGCGCCTGCGCAGTGCGGAGTACCACGACTGCAAGTTCTGCCAGAGCGTGCGCCGCATCGTCGCCAAACCCGAGGGCGCCGGCGACTTGATGGGCGAAGTGCGCGACTACGCCAACAGCACCCTGCTGACTCCCCGGCAAAAAACGGCCCTGGAAGTGCTCGACGTCTTCCTCGTTTCGCCCGCCGCGGTGGGCGACGGCCTGAAGGCGCGCATCATCGAGCACTTCAGCCCCGCCGAGCTGGTGGAGCTGTTGATGAAGGAGATGTTCTGGATGTCCAACAAGCCGATGATTTCCCTCGGCACTGACCCCGGCGCCGTGTCCGCCGCGAGCCTGACCCCCTTCGAATACGACGCCGAGGGCAACTTCGTGTTGCTGGCAGGCTGAACAATCACCGTCACAAGGAAACCACCATGACTGCTCGCTCCGTTATTCTCGGCCTCAACGCCCTGATGTTCATCGTCTTTGGCCTCGGCTTTATCTTCGCGCCCGCCGCGGTGACCCCCATGTTCCTTGGGGTGGCGGCCCCCGGCGGCGATTTACTGGTGGACATGCGCGCCACCTATGGCGGGCTGTCCCTGGCGGTCGGGCTCTACATGGCCTTTTGCACCCTGTGCCGCCCCCATCTCTACCTGGGGCTGATGCTCTCCCTGCTCATCTACGGCGCACTGTTGGTTGCCCGGGGCGTCGCCATCCTCGCCGAGGCCAGTGTCGGCCAGGCGATGTACCAGTCACTGGTGCTCGAGCTGGTGATGACCATCCTGTTCGCGGCGCTCTACCTGACCGGCAGACGCCGCCCGGCATAGTCGCCCGATCGCGAACACCGCAAGCCCGACAAGGATGCCGGGCATCCCCTCGTAAACGGCCCCGTGCCACCCCAGCCATCGCCACAAGAGCGCCGTACCGAGACCCGCAAGGGACATCAGGATCATCAATCGCACCCCGGGCCGCGCCCCGCACACCAGCACCAGCAGCAGGGGCGCGAAGGTGCTGGCCAGCCCCGACCAGGCCATGATCACCAGGCTGAACACGCTCTGCTGATTGAACAGCGCCCAGGCGAGGGCCAGGGCCGTCAATGACAGGGTAGCGACCTTCAGCACCCAGGGCTTTTCGATCCGCTGGGGGAGGATGTCGTGGGTGAGGGCCGACGAGGCACTGAGCAGCAGGGAATCCGCGGTGGACATGGTGGCGGCAAAGATCCCCGCCAGCACCAGGCCCACCAGGACCGGCGGGAACAGGTCGAGGGCCATCAATGGCAACGCCAGCTCGGCGTCGAAGCCGCCCGGATCGGCGAGAAAGACCCGGGAGATCATCCCCACCCCGGTGGCCATGGCGTAGAAGGCGATGAACCACAGGTAGTACCACAATCGCGCCCGCGCCATCTTGCCGGAATCCGACAGGGTCATGAAGCGCACCATGATGTGGGGTTGGCCGATCACCGAGAGGCCGGCAAACAGCCACGCCAGCCCGAAGACCACACCGCCGGCGAGACCCGGCACCAACAGATCGCCAGGGAACAGGTCGAGGAATCCATCGATGGCGACCATCTCCGCCACCAGCGCCGAATAGCCCCCCAGGGAGATCACCGAGCTCACCAGCAGCAGGGCCATGGCCACTATCATCACCACCGATTGGGCGGCATCGGTCCAGATGGAGGCGCGAATTCCGCCGGCCATGCAGTACAGGGCCACCATCGCCGCGCCGATCACCGCGCCCAGCCAGGTGGGCCAGCCTAGCAGCACATGCAGGGCCTTGCTGCCCGCCACCAGCTGGGCGCCGGCGTAGGCCAGCAAAAAGACAAAGGCAACCACCGCCACCAGCACCTGCCAGTGGCGCCCCCTGGCCCCCGCCCAGCGGTTGATGACACCGATGAAACTGGCCTCGCCGCTGCGCCCGGCCTCGTCCCGCAGATGGCGGTGGACGATCAGCGAGCCGATGAGATCGCCGGCGATCCAGCCCAGCATGAGCCAGATGGCGGCAAGGCCCGTGACGTAGGTGTAGCCGATCACGCCGATGAACATGTAGCCGCTGTTGTTGGTGGCCACCGCGGAGAGGCCCACCAGCCAGGGCTGGATGGAGTGACTGGCGAGGTAATAGTCCTGCTTGGTTTTACGGCTTTTCCAGGCAGAGGCAAGGCCTATGGCGGTGAATGCCGCGACAAAGCACAGGAAGCTGGCAATCACCGCTCGGCACCCCTTCCACCGCTGATCACGCGGCGCAGATCGCCGTGCCGTGATCGTGCACTTCGATCAGCGCCCGGTGGAGCGCCCGGGCGGCGGTCTCGTAGTCCGCCTCGTCGAGCACGAACTGCATGTCCACCTGGCGCAGGGACTGGTGCACCGCCAGCACCGAGATATTGTCCGCCGCCAGTGCCGACACCGCCCGGGAGAGAATGCCGGGCACCTTCATGTCGCTGCCGATGGCCGACAGGATCGCCACCTTGCGCACCTGGATATGGCTTTCCGGGTGCAGCGTCTCGATCTCGCCGCGGATGCGCTTGGCGGTCTTGAGATTGGTGCCAAGGTAGTGGGTGATGCTGTTGGCGGTGATGTCCTTGGTGACGATCTGGCCCTTGAAGCGGGCGATGATGGCGAGGATATCCCGGTCGTACTGGTCGATCTCCCCCGCCATGTTCTGCTCGAAGCACTCGATGGCGTAGATATTGCGGGCACCGGCAATGATTTCCACCCGGGGCGTGCCGCTGACGTAGTCGCTGGTCACCAGGGTGCCGGCGTGCTCCGGCTCGAAGGTGTTCATGATGCGCAGGGCGATGCCGTTCTGGCGAAGCCCCTTGGCGGCCTTGGGGTGGATGGCCTCCATCCCCAGGTTGGCGAGCTGGTCGGCCACGTCGTAATTGGTGCGGCCGATGGGTACCGCGTTGTCCGCCCCCACCAGCAGCGGGTCGGCGCTGCTCAGGTGGTACTCCTTGTGGATGATCGCCTCCCGGGCGCCGGTGAGCACCGCCACCCGGCTGAAGGTCATCTCGCTGTAGCCCCGGTCGAAGGTGGACATCAGCCCATCCTTGCTGTGGGCGTAGCCGGTAACGATGGGCAGCTCGGTTGCCAGGTCTATGCGAGCAAAGGCCTCGCGGATACGGTCGTCGAGGGACAAGTGCTTGTCGGTGTTCCAGCCGGTGAGATCCACGAAGCGGGCGTTGATGCCCTCCTGGCGCAACAACTGGGTCAGGTTCCAGGCACTGTGGGTCTCGCCGATGCTGGCGAGCATTTCCCGCACGGTCTTGAGATGCGCCTCCAGGGCGAAGTGGCCGTGCTGGCACACCCGCTCCAAGTCGGTGAGGCAGGAGCGGGTTTCCGCCAGGCGCTCGTCGATGAACTGGTTGGCGCGGCGGCACAGGCCCGGATCGCTGAACAGCTCGCCATTGATGGCGCGCAATTTTTCTTCGAGCTCGTCGAGGGCCACCTGCCAGTTGTCGTCGTTGGCGTTGGCGAACAGGCCATAGACCCCGGGCTGGCCGGTCTTTTTGTGCTCCAGCAGCAGGTTGGTGATGCCCCCGTAGGCGGATACCACCATGATTCGCTGGTAGAGGTCGTCCGATCCACATCCACGGCGGACGATGTTGTCCCGCACCGCGCGGTAGTTACTCATCGAGGTGCCGCCGATTTTTTCCACGGTGTGCTGCTTCATGATGCTGTCTCCAGGGGTTTCGGTGAGGTTGTCGGTCCGCGTCCGCTGACCAATCAGTCCGTCACCGCCTCGGCATCCAGCTCATAGGCACCGCTCGAGTTGTGCACCTCCTTGCCGTGGAGGGGTGGATTGAAGACACAGGCCATTTTCATCTCCTCCTCGGCGCGCAGAATATGTTTGTCGTGGAGGTTGAGTGCGTACATCACCCCGGGCTCGATGGGGTGAACCTCGCCGCTGGCGATATCCTCGATGCTGCCCCGGCCGGAGATGCAGTACACCGATTCCAGGTGGTTCTGGTAATGGAGGTGCAGCTCGGCGCCGGTGTAAATGGTGGTGATGTGGAACGAAAAGCCCATGCCATCGTTTTTCAGCAGCAGCCGGGTGCTGTCCCAGCCGTCGCTGACGATTTTTCGTTCAGTCTTTTCCGCGTCTTGCAATTTTCTGACGATCATCTGTTTACCTCGGTCAAATTCAGTATGGTGGCGGGTATTGCAGGGCCGTCCCTCAGGCGCTCTTGTCGAGGCTGTATTCCTTTTCGCCTTCCGCCTCCAGGGGCTCGGCGAAAAAATCCTTCTCCTCGGGGATGATGTCGACCTTCTCCAGCACCTCGGCGACGCTCTGCTCGACGATATCGAGGCCTTTTTTAAGGTTCTCGTCGGAGATCACCAGGCTGCACAGGCACTTCACCACATGGTCGTCGGCGCCACTGGTCTCGATGATGAGGCCTTTCCTGAAGGCCGCCCGGGTGATCTTGCCGGCCAGCTCGCCGCTCACACAGTTGAGGCCCTGGAACATGCCGCGACCCCGGGAAGTGAAGTTGCCCTCGCCGTATTTTTCGACAATGCGGGCAAAGCGCTCCGCCACGTACTCGCCCTTGCGGATGACGTCCTTCGAGAAGCTGTCGTCGCTCCAGTAATAATCGATGGCCGCCTTGGCGGTGACGAAGGCCATGTTGTTGCCCCGGAAAGTGCCGTTGTGCTCCCCGGGACGCCACTGGTCGAGCTCGGGTTTCATCAGCACCACGGCAAAGGGCAGGCCATAGCCGCTCAGGGATTTCGACAGGGTGACGATATCCGGGTAGATGCCCGCTTCCTCGAAACTGAAGAAGGTGCCGGTGCGGCCGCAACCGGCCTGGATGTCATCGAGGATCAACAGTACATCGTGCTTGCGGCACACCGCCGCGAGGTTGCGCAGCCACTCGGCGCTGGCCACGTTGATGCCGCCCTCGCCCTGCACCGTCTCGACGATCACCGCCGCGGGGTGGTCGACGCCGCTGGAGGAGTCGGTGAGCACCTTGTCGAGATAGGCGGTGGTGTCGATGCCGTCCCCCAGGTAGCCGTCGTACGGCATCCGCGTCACCCCCGGCAGGCTGACGCCGGCCACGCCCCGGTGGTGGGAATTGCCGGTGACGGCGAGGGAGCCAAGGCTCACGCCGTGAAAGCCGTTGGTGAAGGAGACGATGTTTTCCCGACCCTTGACGTTGCGGGCGATCTTGATGGCCGCCTCCACCGCGTTGGTGCCGGTGGGGCCGGTGAACTGCACCATGTAGTCGAGCTCACGGGGGTCGAGGATTTTCGCCTTGAAGGTTTCGAGGAACTGCTCCTTGGCGACGGTGTGCAGGTCGAGGCCGTGGCTGATGCCGTCCCGCTGGATGTAGTCGATCAGCACCTGCTTGAACAGCGGGTTGTTGTGGCCGTAGTTGAGGGTGCCGGCGCCGGCGAGAAAATCCAGGTACTGGTTGCCGTCGCGGTCGTACATGAACTCGCCCTGGGCGCGGTCGAACACCCGGGGAAAGGAACGGGCGTAGCTCTGCACTTCGGATTCAATCTCGTCGAAAATTTTCATGGATAACTTTCCTGTCGATGGTTTGTCTTGGGGAGTGTCGCCAATGGCTGGCGGGCGGTGGACGTCGATCAGCCGCAAAGGGGCTTGAAGGGGCCGATCTCCACCAGCACTTCGTCATCGTGACTGCCGGCGAAATGGCTCTCCCGGGTGAACAACACCTCGCTGCGGTAGTCGCAACCGAGCTCCCGGGCAAGCTTCTTGAAAAGGCCCCAGGAGGCGGCGTTGTCGGGGGTGATGGTGGTGTGCACCCGATCGACACCGGCGCAGGCGTCCCGCTCGAGGATCTGGCGGATCATGCGCACGCCGAGGTTCATGCCCCGCGCCGCCTCGGCCACCGCCACCTGCCAGACGAACAGGGCATTGGCCGCGGTGGGGGGGCGGTAGCCGGAGACAAACCCCAGCAGCTCACCCCCGGGGCGAGACTCCGCCTTCACCGAGGTGTCGGCGAAATGGCTGCATTGCAGCAGGTTGCAGTACAGGGAGTTGGGATCGAGGGGCGGGCAGCTGGCCACCAGCTGATGAACCCTGGCCCCGTCGCTCGCAACGGGGCGGGAAAAGCGCAGCGAAGGGCCGCTACTGGCATCCTCCGAGGAGTTGCTATCGTCACTCATAATGCATACATCCCTAAGTAGTTTTCGAGGTCCTGTTAAGCCGCTCTCGGAACATCCGGGGAATTCCACCGATCATCGAGAGACGAAACACATTGTACTCTAAATACTTTATCCGCTCAAGCCGCCACAGCCAGCACCCCGCCAGCCCAGATACCGCGCCACCGCCCAGCACCACCAGAAAGCCCGCGACAGCTTATGGTAAAAAGTGTTTTGTGCTCTAATTAAAAAAGCCCTCCACAGACAGGGAGGGGCCCACCCTTTGGAGAATTCCGTGGACATCATCGACGACGTGCTGGTTGCCCTGCGGCGCCTGATCCGCGCCACCGACCTGCGCTCCAAGCAGCTGAGCAAGACCGTGGGCCTCACCGCCCCGCAGCTGTTGCTGCTGCAGATCCTCAAACGCCAGGGGGACACCGCCATCGGCGACATCGCCAGGGGCATGTCCCTGAGCCAGGCGACGGTGACCACCATCGTCGATCGCCTGGAGGCCCGCGCCCTGATCGCAAGGCGCAAGGCGAGCGACGACAAGCGGCGGGTCTACGCGAGCCTCACGGCGGAAGGGGACAGGGTGCTGGCGAACGCGCCAACGGCGCTCCACACCCAGCTGATCGACAAGTTCCAAAGGCTCGAGAATTGGGAACAGACGATGATCCTCGCGTCCCTGCAGCGCCTCGCCAACATGATGGACGCGGAGGGGATCGACGCCTCACCGGTGCTGGATATCGGCGAGCTGGATCGCGGCGCGGCGGAGAGTGGTGCGGCGGAGAGCGGCGCAGTGGAGAGTGGCGAGGGGATCACCGCGGCCGGGAAACGCCCGCGCAGGCGGGGCGCAACCCTCAGCCGGCGTCCCGCACCACCTGCCAGAGATCGTTGATCAGCGCCGCCAGTTCCGCCACCGGCGGGGGCGCCGGACCGCCGAGGGCCAGGTCGTCGAGGGCGGCGGGGCCGAGGGCGGCATACTCCCAGTCGATGAGCACCAGACCCTCGCCGGTATCGAGGATATTGCCGGGGGTGAGGTCGTGGTGGACCAGCACCGGGGGCCAGCCGGCGCGCTGCCAGCGGGCGATGGCGTCGCCCTGTCGCTGCCAGCGCGCCGCCAGCTCGGCGGGAGCGGGGATGCCCAGCACCCGCAACTGCTGCCAGTAATTGTCGATGTAGGCGAGATAATCCCGGGGCGGCAGCGCCACCGGCAGGGTGCGGTAGCGATCCACCACGGCGGCGAGCCGCCGGCGCTGACGGGGGTCGTCCATGTCCGCCGGCGACCAGGGCCGCCCCGGGACAAATGCCGTCACCAGATAGCCGGCCTCGGGGTCGTTGTGCCACAGCTGGGGGGCGATACCGGCGGCGGCCACCGCCTCCAGCACCCGCGCCTCGGCGCCGCGATCGATGCCGAGCCGCTCGCCGGCATGGCGGTTGAGGCGGATGACGGCGGGCCCGGCGGCGGTATCGAGACGCCAGCTGTCGTTGGTCAGACCGCCCGGGAGCCTGCCAACCACCATCGGCGCGCGCCGCAAGCCCACCCGCCAGCGGGGCCAGCTGGCGAGGGCCCGGGCGAGGCGCGCCTCAGGCGAGGGCGAGGCGGCCCTGCCGCTCACTGGCCCGCCAGTTGAAGTAACCCACCACCGCCATCACCGTGTACAGGGCGAACAGGGCGCTGGAGAGCACCAGCCCCCGCTCGAAGTAGAGGAACAGGCTGGCAAGATCGATGGCGATCCAGTAGAGCCAGTTTTCCAGCACCTTTTTGGCCACCATCCAGGTGGCCAGCACGCTCGCCCAGGTGATCAGCGAGTCCACATAGGGCCAGGCAGCCTCGGTACCGGTATCGAGCACAAAACCCGAAAACGCCGAGAGCAGCAGCGAGGCGGCGATCACAGCGGCGTGATGGCGCCAGGGCCAGCGGCCCACGGCGATACCCCGGTGGCCCTCGCCGCCCCGCCGCCACTGCCACCAGCCGTACACCGCCATGGCCATGTAATAGCCGTTGAGCAGCGACTGCATCACCAGGCTGACGTTCCACAACAGGGCGGTGTAGATGGCGGTGCTGGCGAAGGCGCAGTACCAGCACCAGGGGTTTTCCCGCATGGCGAGCAACAGGTAGGCGATGGCGAGCAGCACCGCCACCCCCTCCCAGGGGGACAGGGCCGCCGCCCCGGCCAGCAGCGCCTCGCCGAGGGCCGCCACTCAGAGGGCCTCGTAGCCCGGCAGGAATTTCACCACGAACACGCCCTTGCCGTGGGTCTCCTGGCTCCAGCGCATCATCTCTCCGAGGGTATCGAGCACCTGCTGGTACTCGCCGGTGAGCACCGTGCAGGTGGGAAAGGTTGCGAACTTCACCCGCGCGGTCTCCGCCAGGCGAGCGAGGAACGCCTCGATCACTGGCAGGTAATCATTCTGCAGGGGGTAGAGGGTAATTTCGGCGCTGAGCATCATGGTGTGTCTCCCGGGGTCAGAATTGGTAGGTGGCGGTGACGCCGAAGGTGCGCGGGTCGCCGAGCTGCACGTAGGCCTGATCGTCCCCGTAGAACTGGCGGGGATCATTGGCGAAGTAGAAGCCGCGGGTGGCGTAGTCCTTGTCCGTCAGGTTGCGGCCCCAAACCCGCAACTCGATCCGCTGCAGTTGCCAGGCGAGGCTGGCATGGACGAGATTGTAGGCGGCGGAGCGCTGGTCGTGGCTGTCGGAGAAATAAAACGCATCGCGCCCCTCCACCTCGACCCGTGCCAGCAGGTTGTCGAGCAGCGACCAATCCGCCCCCAGGTTGTACTGCCAGTGGGGCGCATGGGCCTGGTCGCGACCGCTCTTGTCCAGCAAGGTATCGTCGTCCAGCACGAAAAAGTCGCGGATCTCGGTGTCGAGGTAACCGGCGCCGGCGAACAGGGCGAGGGCCCCGGTCAGCGCCAGGCGGGTTTCCACTTCAATGCCGCGATTGATGCCGGAGGAGCCGTTGTCGATATAGCCGACGAACAGCGGGCCTTCGTTGTACCAGCCCCGCAGCTGCACGTCGTCCCGCTCCATATGGAAGGCGGCGGCCCGCAGCTGCCAGCGGCCGTCGAACAATTCGCCCTTGAAACCGAGCTCGGCATTCAGTGCCGTTTCGGTCTCGAATTCCAGGCGGTCGCGAATAAAGCTCACCACCGACCCATCGAAATTGTTTTTCTCCGCCTGCCCCAGGGCCTCGCCGTTGACACCTCCCGCCTTGAACCCCCGGGACAGCAGGCCATAGACAAGGGCATCATCGGCGAGTTGGTATTGCAGGCTGATTTCGCCACCCCACAGGGTCTCCTCGGGTTTGCCCCGCACCGCCCGGCGGTCGCGGTAATCCCCGGCGAAATCCTCCACCCGGCCGCCGACGGTGAGGGTCAGGCGCTCGCCGAGGGGGGCGGACAGCTCGCCGTAGAGGGCAACGCGGCGGGTGTCGTAATCACTGGCGAACGCCCCCGCCTCCCCGAGATCCCAGTCGTAGAAATCCCTATCAAGGCCCTCGCTCTTGTCCTGGTAGTGGAACCCCGCCACCCAGTCGAGGGCGCCGAGCAACCTGCCGGCCTCGCCGGACACCAGGCGGGCGTCGAATTGCACCGCGTCCCGCTCGCGGCGGTAGTTGTCGACGCTGGAATACCACCAGTCGAAGCCCCACAGATCGCTGTCACAGGGGAGGCCCTCGCAGATGGCGGTATTGGTCCAGTCCTCGTCAAAGCCGTATTCCAGCTTCGAGCGCTCCACGGCGACGGTGGTATGGAGGCTCGCCACCTCGCTGCCCCGCCAGCTGGCGGTGACGCCGAGGGCCAGGGTGTCCTGGCGGTCGCGGCCCGGCTCGTCGGACAGGGTCTTGCGATTGTTGTCGAGGGAAAAGTTGTCGTAGCCGTTGTCGACGTCCACGTGAAAGAGCGTGGCATCGATGGTCAGGTCGTCGCTGGCCAGCCAGCGCAACTTGGCCCGGGCGGTGAGTTCGTCCCGCTCGGCGGTGTCGTCCCGGTCGAGGAAGCTGTTTTCGATATGGCCATCACTCTGGTATTGCTGCACCGCGAGGCGGCCGAGGAGATTATCCGCCAGCGGCCCGCTCACCAGGGCGCCCAGCTCCCGGCTGTCGTAGTTGCCAACCCCCGCGCTGACCTCGCCCTCGAACATTTCGGTGGGCGCCCGGGACACCATATTGACCATGCCGGCGAGCCCCTGGGCGCCGAAGCGTGTGCCCTGGGGGCCCCGCAGCACTTCCACCTGCGCCATGTCGAACAGGGTACTGGCGTTGCCCACGCCGCTGAAATCGATGCCGTCGATGGTAAGGCCCACGGAGGGGTTGATGGGATCGACAAACTGGCTGCGTTCGCCGATCCCGCGGATCTGCACAAAGCGCCCCCGGGAGGCACCGGAGGAAAAATTGACGTTGGGCGCGATGTTGAGGATCTCGTCCAGGTGACGGGCGGCCCGGGCGGCGATGGCGCTTCCGTCCACCACGGTGACACTGGCGGGATAGAGGGCGGCGGAGGCGGCGCGAAAATCCGCGGTGACCACCACTTCCTCGAGGGTCTTGGCGACGGACGGCGCGGCGCCGAGGAGCGGCAGCAGCGCCGCGGACAGGATCTTTTTGTTGCGGGAAATTGTCATGTTGAGCCTCCGAAACTCACAGCGTCAGGGAGACCCGGTTTGCGCGTTTGGAAGGCTGGAATCGACAGAGCACCTATCCCTACGCCGGCATTAACCGGATCAGGTTCGAAGGGTTCATCCTTGCGGACATCTCAGGCCTTGCGGCCACCCCTAAGGTTTCGTCGCGACTGCGACGGCGCGGATTGTAGCGGAGTGGTGGAGTGGATAAAAGCGATTCAGCCCGGAGGATCCGCCGGGGCTCGAGCATTTCGCAGCTCAAATGATCCGCGAAAACCGCTGCGGCTCGTTGGCCCTGCGCAACCAGGCATCGAACACCATGCAGATGCGGCGGATCAGCAGGCGCCCGGCGGCGGTGACACGGATACCGGTGGGGTCGAGGGTCACAAGACCGTCGGCGGCAATGGCGGCGAGTTCGGCGAGCTCGGCGGCGAAGTAGTCCTCAAAGCGAATGGCAAAACGCTGCTCGATGGCGGCGAAGTCCAGCTGGAAATGGCAGATCAGCCCTTCGATGACCTTGGCGCGAACGAGGTCGTCCGGGGTCAGGGCAATACCCCGCGCCACCGGCAGGGCGCCGCTGTCGATGGCGAGATTGTAGGCGGCGATCTCCTTGTGGTTTTGCGCGAAGGCATCGCCCAGGGCGCTGATGGCGGACACGCCGAAGGCCAGCAGGTCGCAATCCCCGTGGGTGGCGTAACCCTGGAAGTTGCGGGCCAGGCGCCCCTCCCGCTGGGCCACCGCCAGCTCGTCGCCGGGCTTGGCGAAATGATCCATGCCGATGAACAGGTAGCCCGCCGCCAGCAGTTTGTCGGTGGCGCCGTGGAGCATGGCGAGCTTCTCCGCCGGCGCCGGCATCTGGGCGGCGTCCATATGGCGCTGGGACTTGAACAGCTGGGGCATATGGGCGTAGTTGAACAGCGAGAGGCGATCCGGGGAGAGGGCGATCACCGCGTCGAGGGTGCGCTCGAAGCGCCGCCAGTTCTGCAGGGGCAGCCCGTAGATCAGGTCCATGCTGATGGAATGAAAGCCCTGGGCGCGGGCGGCCGCCACCAGTTCGCCCACCTCCGCCACACTGTTGAAGCGGTTCACGGCGCGCTGCACATCGGGGTCGAAATCCTGGATGCCCATGCTCAGGCGGTTGAAGCCCAGCTCCCGCAGGCAGGCGATGGTCGCGACGCTGGTATCCCCGGGGTGGATCTCGATGGCGTATTCGCCGCCGTCGTCGTCCCGCAGGTTGAAATGGCGCCTTGTGGCGGCCATCAGCTGGCGCTTCTCGTCATCGCTGATATAGGTGGGGGTGCCGCCGCCCCAGTGCAGCTGGTTCACCGGGCGATCGGTATCCACCAGCGCCGCCATCATCGCCATTTCCCGCTCCACCCGGTAAAGGTAGGGAGCCGCCACCTGACGGTTGGCGGTGATGATCTTGTTGCAGGCGCAGTAGTAGCAAACCCTGCTGCAAAAGGGGATGTGGACGTAGAGGGACAGGGGCCCACCCCGGGCGTTGCTCCGCGCCACCGCCGCCCTGAGGCCCTCCTCGCCAAAACCGCCGTGGAACTGGGGCGCTGTGGGGTAGGAGGTGTAGCGCGGCCCGGACAGGTCGTAGCGGGCGATCAGCGCATCGTCCCAGCGCGGGGTGTCCTGCCCTTCGGTAACGGTGTGGCCCATGGTGGCTCCCGGCTGGGGACGACTTGTCCCGATTGATCAACAGGGCCATTGTCGAACAATCCCGGGCCTCTTACCTTGATGTTTATCAAGGAAATTTGCCGCACCGCCACGGGCGGGGCGGGACCCTGGCGGCTGGTTATTCGAGGCTTGCAAAGCTATACTTTCGCCCCCCAATACCCACCCACACCACCAGAAGGCCCGCTATGAGTTACAGCAGCATCCCGGCCGGCAACGATCTGCCGAACGACATCAATGTCATCATCGAGATTCCCGCCAACCACGATCCCATCAAGTACGAAATCGAGAAAGAATACGACGCCATCTTCGTCGACCGCTTCGTGGCCACCCCGATGTTCTACCCCGCCAACTACGGCTTCATCCCCGGCACCCTGTCCGAGGACGGCGACCCCCTGGACGTGCTGGTGATCTCCCCCTACCCGGTGATGCCGGGCTCGGTGATCCGCAGCCGCCCCATCGGCATTCTCAACATGACCGACGAATCCGGCAGCGACGCCAAGCTGATCGCCGTGCCCCACAGCAAGCTCACCAAGCAGTACGAGCACATCCAGGATGTGGGCGACGTGCCGGAACTGCTGCTCAAGCAGATTGCCCACTACTTCGAGAACTACAAGGATCTCGAGGAAGGCAAGTGGGTGAAGGTGGACAACTGGTCCCACGCCGAGGATGCCCGCAAGGAAATCATGGCGTCCCGCGAGCGCTATCTGAAAAGCAACGCCTGATAAAGCGCGCTCCGCCCACAAAAAAGCCCCGCATCGGCGGGGCTTTTTTGTGGGTCACAGTCCCTGGGAGGGGAAGTGCCAGGCTCAGAGGCTGGTGGCATTCTCCGCCAGGTAGGAGGCAACGCCCTGGGGGTTGGCCTTCATGCCCTGGTCGCCCTGCTTCCAGCCCGCGGGGCACACTTCGCCGTGCTCCTGGTGGAATTGCAGGGCATCGACCATGCGCAGCATCTCGTCGACGTTGCGGCCGAGGGGCAGGTCGTTGACCACCTGGTGGCGCACCACGCCGTTCTCGTCGATCAGGAAGGAGCCGCGGAAGGCGACGCCGCCGGCGGATTCGACGTCATAGGCCTGGCAGATCTCGTGCTTGACATCGGCCACCAGGGCGTACTTGACGGGGCCGATGCCGCCGGCATCCACGGAGGTGTTGCGCCAGGCGTTGTGGGTCCACTGGCTGTCGATGGACACGCCGATCACTTCCACGCCGCGCTTCTTGAATTCCTCGTAGCGGTTGTCGAAGGCGATCAGCTCGGACGGGCAGACGAAGGTGAAGTCCAGCGGGTAGAAAAAGATCACCGCCTTCTTGCCCTTGATCACGGTGGACAGGTTGAAGTCGGTGACGATGTCGCCATTGCCGAGCACGGCGGCGGCGGTGAAGTCTGGCGCTGGTTTACCTACTAATACACCCATTGTTTACACTCCTTCAAAGGTCATAGGTTGAGTTGGGATCTCTGTCGCCCGAAGGGGGCGACGGCGGGGCGCAATGATACACAATCCATTGTTGCCCTTTCATTAAAGATGGCTATGACGACACCCGCGGAAAACCGGGATTACTCCGCCGTGGCCTCGTCGATCATCTGCTGCAGCTCGCCGCTGGCCTGCAACTCGGCGATGATGTCGGAGCCGCCCACCAGTTCGCCCTTGATCCACAGCTGGGGAAAGGTCGGCCAATTGCCGTACTTGGGCAGGTTGGCGCGAATGTCGGGGTTGCTCAGGATATCCACATAAGCAAAACGCTTGCCACAGGCCATGACCGCCTGCACCGCCCGGGACGAAAACCCGCACTGGGGCTGGTTGGGGTTGCCCTTCATATAGAGGATGACCGGGTTGCCCTCGATCTGTTCTTTGATGGTCTCCATGATATCCATGTGTGATTACCTCGGATGGGGATGGCTGTTCGGGGTTGCCGGGCCCGGCGCGGGCCCGCAATGAATAGTCGAGCGTAAAGGTCGGGTATTCTACCCGCTTTTGGTGGCTTCCGAAACGTGCCGGGCCGCGCCAGCGGGCATGTCCGCCGGCATTGCATTGGCCCGGGCTTGGCGATACCATTTCGCCCTTTTCACGCAGGCAGCCTCGCTGCCTGTTGTGTTTTTGGCGTCACGCAACCGCACTTGTTGGAGTCACGGCCATGGCGACCCAAGCACTGATGAACACCTACGGCACCCGCGCCCTGACCATCGTTCGTGGCCAGGGCTCCCGGGTGTGGGACGACAACGGCAAGGCCTATCTGGACGCCCTGTCCGGCATCGCCGTGTGCGGCCTCGGCCACGCCCACCCGGCGGTCACCCAGGCGGTGGTCGCGCAGGCGCAAACCCTGGTGCACTGCTCCAACCTCTACAACATCCCGGTGCAGCAGCAGCTGGCGGACAGGCTCTGCCAGCTGTCGGGCATGACCAACGTCTTCTTCGGCAATTCCGGTGCGGAGGCCAACGAAGCGGCCATCAAGCTCGCTCGCCTTTACGGCCACGGGCGCAATGTCAAGCTGCCCACCGTCATCGTCATGGATAACGCCTTCCACGGCCGCACCCTGGCCACCCTCACCGCCACCGGCAACCGCAAGGTGCAGGCGGGCTTCGAGCCCCTGGTGAGCGGCTTCGTGCGCGCCCCCTACAACGACGTCGCCGCCCTGCGGTCCATCGCCGCCAACAACCCGGACGTGGTGGCCATCCTGGTGGAGCCGATCCAGGGGGAAGGCGGGGTATTCGTGCCCGATGCCGGCTACCTGCAAGCCCTGCGCGCCCTGTGCGATGAGCACCAATGGCTGCTGATGCTCGACGAAGTGCAGACCGGCAACGGCCGCACCGGCACCTTCTTCAATTATCAGCGGCACGGCATCCTGCCCGACGTGGTGACCACCGCCAAGGGCCTCGCCAACGGCTTCCCCCTGGGGGCCTGCCTGGCCTCCGGCGTGGCGGCAACCCTGATGAAGCCCGGCAACCACGGCTCCACCTTCGGCGGCAACCCGGTGGCCTGCGCCGCGGCCCTCGCCACCCTCAACACCCTGGACGGCGAGAACCTGGCGGCCCGCGCCGCCGACCTTGGCGAGCGCCTGCGCGCCGACCTTGCCCGCGCCCTCGAGGGCTGCGCCGCGGTGCGGGATATCCGGGGCCAGGGCCTGATGGTCGGCATCGAACTCGACCGCCCCTGCGCCGACCTGGTGCAACAGGCGGCGGACGCCGGCCTGTTGATCAACGTCACCGCCGAGAAGGTGGTGCGCCTGTTGCCGCCCCTCACCCTCGGCGATGACGAGGGCGACGAGCTGGTGGCCACCCTGGCACCGCTGATCCGCGCCTTCGCCAGCACCTGAGCGCCGCGACACTCAACTTCCAGTAAAGGGCTTGCCCCATGGCCGTGCGACACTTTCTCACCCTCAAGGACCTCACCCCCGCCGAGCTCGAGGCTGTTATCCAGCGGGCCATCGCCCTCAAGGCCGAGCACAGAGCCGGCCGCGCGGGCAAGCCCCTCGACGGCAAGGTGCTCGGCATGATTTTCGAGAAGGCCTCGACCCGCACCCGGGTATCCTTCGAGGCGGGCATGGCCCAGCTCGGCGGCAGCGCCATCTTCCTGTCCCCCAACGACACCCAGCTGGGCCGCGGTGAGCCCATCGAGGACACCGCCCGGGTGCTGTCGCGGATGGTGGATATCGTGATGATTCGCACCTTCGGCCACGACAAGCTGGAGAAATTCGCCGCCTACTCCTCGGTGCCGGTGATCAACGCCCTCACCGACAGCTTCCACCCCTGCCAGCTGCTCGCCGATATCCAGACCTTCGTCGAGCAGCGGGGCAGCATCCGGGGCAAGACCGTGGCCTGGGTGGGGGACGGCAACAACATGGCCAACTCCTACATCAACGCCGCCGCCCAGTTCGACTTCCAGCTGCGCCTCGCCTGCCCCCCGGGCTACGACCCCGACGCCGCCCTGCTGGCCCGCCACGCCGAGCGCATCCATCTCACCCGCTCCCCCGAGGATGCCGTGGCGGGCGCCCACCTGGTGGTCACCGATACCTGGGCCTCCATGGGCCAGGAGGAGGAAAAGCAGCAGCGCCTCGCCGCCTTCAAGGGTTACCAGGTGAATCACGGGCTGATGGCCCGGGCCGCGCCGGAGGCCCTCTTCATGCACTGCCTGCCCGCCTACCGGGGCATGGAAGTCAGCGCCGAGCTGATGGAGGACCCCACCTACTCGGTGATCTGGGATGAGGCGGAAAACCGCCTCCACGCCCAGAAGGCGCTGATGGAATTTCTCCTCCGCTGACCTCCCCGGCGCCACCACCGCCCGCGTTGTTGCCCTCCGGCCTTTGGTTTAAGCTTGGCCACAAAGGCCCCCGGGGCCTCCCACTGGAGGGGTGCTCGCCATCAAAGCCCGGTTCGACAGGACAGCCCGCGATGCCCGGCACAGTCGCGGCCGGCTGCGCCTCCATGGCATTCCCATCCTGATCTTCGCCGCGGTGGTGGCGATCGGCTACGCCGTGCAACAGATTCGCGACAGCAACTGGGATCTGGAGCGCCGCCAGCAACTGGACGATGTGGCCAAGGTCCACGCCATCCTGCTGCAACGCCAGCTCGCCAAGCACACGTTGGCGGCCCACCTGCTCGGCCACCAGCTGCGGGAACACAACGGCGAGATCGCCGACTTCGAGGCCTACGCCGACCGCCTCATTGCCGAGATCGGCGGTATCACCAACCTGCAGCTGGCCCCCGGCGGGGTCATCTCCCGCGTCCATCCCCTCCCCGGCCACGAAGCCGCACTCGGCTACGACATCGTCACCAACCAGTACCTGCGGCGCGGGTCGATGAAGGCCATCGAGTCCCGCACCCTGACGGTGGTCGGCCCCATACCCCTGATCCAGGGCGGCGTCGGCATCTTTGGCCGCTACCCCGTGTTCCTGCCCGATGGCCAGGGAGGCGACCGGTTCTGGGGGCTGGCGTCGGTGCTGATCATGCTGGAGGAATTCCTCGCCAGCACCCAGCTCGGCCTGCTCACCGAGCAGGGCTACCACTACCGGCTGTGGCGCCTGGCGCCGGAAACCGGGGAGAAGGCGGTGTTTGCCGGCGTGCTCGACGAAGAACTCCCGCCCCCGGTGGTGACC
>Ga0265293_10000624_pt1 | contig 83135 bp, 74 predicted proteins | sample Munlanlewell138R_FD_192505 | JGI IMG/M metagenome (GOLD analysis project Ga0265293, IMG submission 192505) | Leachate microbial communities from a municipal landfill in Southern Ontario, Canada - Leachate well 138R | ecosystem: Engineered > Solid waste > Landfill > Unclassified | place: Canada... | reverse complement strand
TAGTAAAAAAAAAACGCCCCCCCCCCCCCCCCCCCCCCGATTTTTTTTGTGTTTTACAGCATGTTTTGTTTTAAGTGGTTGCTTTTGTTTGGGGTTGTTGGGTTGGGAGTGGAGAAAAGTTTATTGTGTTGTAAAATATAGATTGTTTTGATAGTTATTGTAAGCCAATGCTTGGTTGTTAGGTTGTTGTGTGGTGTTTTTTCTTAGCGCATAGCTGTATGGTAACTAACCAACGAGAGTTATTTAACTTGTTATACTAGGCGAAACAGGTAGTTGGGAGCGCGGAGATGCTTAACCCCTGGCTATTCATCCGAATAATTGCTGCCTCTCACAGCGACTAAGTTTCACAACCAATTTTGTTGCCCAAAATTGGGCTCAACATAAGTCGGGGTACCCCGCATTTACATTCATCTTATAATAAATTTGGGTTTATTGAACCACCAAATCTATAGTTTTAGAATTTGAGGCATAAAACACTCCGTAACCTCCCATGATATTTGATTTTAGTGTTTTTGGCTCTGGTACACCAAAAATTAGGCCCATATCGGCATCGGTATCCAGGAAATAGTTCATACTGCCAATATAATCGAAATACTCTTGGCTTACGCTATTAACAACTAGCTCTAAATCATCGTAATTTAGTAATTCTTCTATACCACTGCTAAGGGCTTGGTACTGAATGTCAAAAATGAATTGAAGGGTGTCAAGGTTTGTGGTACCGCAGCGGGTTGAAATCACCTTGCCATATCGCGATTCAACTTCACAAGGATTAGAAAAACTTTCTGTAATCTCATCATCAGGCTTACTGTAGTACAAGCAATCTTCCTGAGCGCTATTGATAATAAGTTCTACAAATCTATTGTCTTTAGCACCCACATCAATTACGAAGCGTAGTAATCCCCGAGATTTTTGGCTGCCTGTTCCTGGTTCGGGACCAATTTCAAGCAGCTTCGAATAGATAACGTTGGTAATTTGGGGGAATGTAACGTTGCTGCTTTTAGCTTCACCATACTGAGCAGATGCAACCTCAATCCGATAGCTGAACCCTGGGGTGGGTGTTATGTTGATGCCATTTGGTAGTATATAATTGCCCTCTGCCTCGTGTTCAAGAACTGCCACCAAAGTATTATTCTCAAAAAGGCTAACAACTGCATCGTCAACATATCTTGTTTTTTCTATTAAAAAGGTTCCAACTGGATTTGCCGAAAAGGATACCTGTACATTAATTCCAACAGAAGAGATTCGGGCATTTACAACCAATTTCTCCCCCTCAAAGGGTGGGTTAATATCAAGTTCGCGAGAACACGAGGAAGCAAACAAAATAATAAACACTAGCAGATAGCGCCAACCGAAACTAATTTGTTTATTGTAACACCGTAAAGCCATACTAATCATTGGGTTAAAATTGAATATTGTAGCTGAAAAAAGGTATAAAGCCAAAGATGGTTCCCGTTGAGTATGCATTTCGAAATCCTAGGTACTCCCTATTATTTCCTTCGAATTGATTATGCTTAGTTAACTCCATATACTGAGCATTACTGTTGGCATATGCATTGTACGCCCCAAATGAAATTGATGATTTGTGCCCTTTTTTTGAAATATACTCCTTGGTAAATGCAATATCGAGCCTATGGTATAAAGGCATACGGTAATTATTTCTTCTTGTAAATACAGGTATCTCATCGCCATATACATCGAGAATGTACGTAGTTGGGATGGTTGTTACCAAGCCTGAATTGATGGTAAATACTGACGACACCTTCCACTTATCTGTTATGTTATAAGATGCAACAATATTAAGGTCATGCAACCTGTCGTAACGTGCATTAAACCACTCCCCATTGTTTATACCGCTAAACTTTCGCTTATTTCGGGCTAAGGTGTATGCTATCCAGCCATTCAATCGCCCCTCGGTTTTCTCTATCATAAGCTCTATCCCATAAGCTTTCCCAATACCATCTGTTTCAATAATTTCTTCCCATGTATTGGTAAGGTTGGCTGTATAATCGAGTCCAACCTGGTAGTCAATTAATTTTTTTGTTGGTTTAAAGTACGATGCCAAGCTTAGCTTATATGGCGCACCTTTAGCCCTAAGGGTATAGCCTACAGAATATTGGTTTGCCTCCTGGGGTGGAATTGAACTAGTAACCGGCACCCAAACATCTACGGGCAATGTTTGCGAGGGTCTAGATAGCAGATGTAATGGCTGCTTAATTTTAGAATATGCTAAATTAATACCCGAGTATTTTCCTAATGGAATTTCCAGGTTAACCCTAGGCTCTATAGAGTGGTAACGAGTGTCTCCCACATAAAAAACGCTACCCCTAATTCCTGCTCTTAGCGTAAAATACCGATTAGTAAAAAAATCTTCGAGGTATATGCTTGTGGTGTAAAAAAGGTACTCCGTTTTCCTTTCAGAAGGGTAGCCTGAGGGTAAAACATTTTGTGAGAGGCTGTACTGGTCTGGTCTAAGGCTCTGTCGTTGTATCTCCGCACCCCCAGTTAACCTGTGCTTTGAGTTAAGGGTGTACTCAACCCTTTGCCGAAGTGTTACATCAAAAACGCTTGATGATATAAGCAATGACTGTGGGCTTGATGCAACTCCCTCGTTACTTAAGCTTTTGGTGTTGTAACCTTGCCCAAATTTAAAGGTGTTTACCGACATCATGCTTTCACTAAAAAATCGAGGAGAGGAGCTTGATATGTACCTGATGCTCGCCGTTTTGTTTCCCCAACCAAAATCGGTTTTCGATTCCTCGTCTGCAAAACGCTCCTTGCGGTAAAACAAATCATCGCCAGCGTAAAGGCTCACAAATAGCTTGCTGTTTTCCGAGAACGAATGATTAAACTTGGCATTCACATCATACATAATATAGTTGAAATAGCTATTGACACCTGAGTTAGGGTACGCATAAAGATACATGGATGGTAACCCAATAATACTTAGGTAAGCCGCTCTCGATGAAAACATAAATGACGATTTATCTTTAGCTACGGGTCCATCTATGGTGAACTGAGACGTTAATGGGCCAATGCTTAGGTTTGACTTTATGCGCTCTCGGTTGCCTTCTTTCATACTAACATTAACCACCGATGAGAGCCTACCCCCAAAACGTGCCGGGTATCCATTCTTAATTATTTCAACACTTTGTATTGCTTCTGGGTTGAAAACCGAGAACAAGCCGAATAAATGATTGTTATTGTACACGGTGGCTCCATCGAGAAGCACCAGGTTTTGGTCGGGTGTACCACCTCGTACATGTATGCTTGAACTACCATCGGTTCCAGTATTTACTCCCGCAGTAAGTGCCAAAGCTTTCATTATATCATGTTCGCCCAGAAGGGGAGGTATTTTCTTTACCTGTTTCATGCTTAACGTGGTCATATTTGGGTCGTTAGCCGATATGTCAACACGCCGCGAAACAATTCTTACTTCCTCTATACTTGTTGGTTCCAGATGAAAAATCACCATACTATCAGAAACCATTTTTAGAGTATATAAAGCAGGCTGGTATCCAACAAAAGAAACCTGTATATCCACCTTGCCTTTGGCAAGCATAAGGCTGAAGTAACCATACTCATTGGAAACTACGCCCCTGGTTCTATCTGCAAGGGCTATTGTGGCTCCTGGAAGGCTCTCGTCAGTCCCCTTTTCCCTAACAAATCCGTGCAGCGTTACCCCTTGAGACCATAATGATAATGTAGCCGTAAAAATCAAAATAACAACAGCTATGGTTGTTCTCAAAAAATTTATCATTGGCAGTATGTAAACTACTTGTAAATATCGAAACCAAACCTTAAGCTTAGGCTTAAGAACAACGGAGCATTGGCTAGTCGATAGTCTTTGTTAGTATAATACCTATAACCTAAACCTACTCCAACTTCGTAATTTAACCTACTGCCTAAAGCTCTTCTAATGCCCCAGTTTGCTGCCAAGTTAACGCTATTCTGCCCCTTAAAGCCATTGCTTTCCCATTGAGATATATCCGAATTATACCCCAGGTTGTAAGGAAGCTTGTATGATGCATGTAGTCCTAAAAAATTTGCCGAGTTCCTTGTTACATTGTTGCCAGAAGATTCTCTTTTATTGAGGTTGTAGTACCAGCGAGGTTGAATGGCTAATGTTGGTGCGCAAATTACCGACTTGTTAAGCCACCCAAAACCTACAATTGCCTCTCCTCTTAGCGTGAAATTATGTGATATTATTTGCTCGTGATAATAGGCTACACCCCCATTGTTGTTAATTAAGCCCACCTGAAGTCCTCCAACTTTCTTTTCAGCCGAGGCTTCCTGCGCGAAAGTTTGAAAGGTGATAGCGAGTAAAAATAATGATGCATAAAAGGCTTTCATTTATTACCTTGATTTTAGTTAACGACTATTACAAACATACATACATATTTTTGTAGAATCTGAAAAATGTTTCATAAAAAAACCTAAATAAGCCTAGAGTATGGCTTATTTAGGTTACTCCTATAGTTACAGATTCGAATTACATTGAACAGTAGTTTCTCCCCATTCTAACATATGATACCCTTCAAAAGTTTTTATTTCAGGGTATAGATTTGCATTTACCGTAAAATCAAGATTTTTTGAAACTCTAGCCGTATTTGTGCCATTCTTTGAAAAATCAAACGAGTTCTCTGGGAAACCAGGGTAATGCCAAGTACCCGTTGCGCTTACTTCAATATAATCAGTGGCTCTTCGGAACCATGGGCATAATCTTCCTCTGCATGGCCGCCTTAGGTTAGTTGATGAAATATACACCGAATTATACAAATGCAACCTAACGGTCCATGCACCACCTCTTAACCTTCGGTATCTCGAGTTATAATCTACTCTACACTTTTCATTATTTTTAATGCCATCTACTTCAATGTTTTCAACTATGTTCTTATGAAAAGTGAAGTTTTCATTTTTGCTACTTGAATCAATGTTTAGTATTTCTTGCAGATGATTAACATGCCCTTGAATAGTATATTCTTGAGTAAACTTATAAATTGAATCAGCTATTTGAACAATACCATCCTCATTAAAAATAGATGACAATGCATCTACAGGCACAATAGGTTCAAAATATAAATCATCACCATGTTTTACAAGCGCACCAACATTCTTCACTTTCTCAAAATCATTTTTCTCACCATTTTGTTCCCTTTGAAAAAACTCATCGCTTATTCTTTCAAAAGCGGAGTAACTTGAACAGAAATCTTTGTAAGTACTATTGAAAATCTCTAGATTTGCCGATGATTGTTGAATATAGTCAATTGCTTTATCAAAACTCTCTTTGTCTTTGAAAATAAGACGGCCTTCAACTACTTCCACATTAAATTGCTTTTCTAAAGCGGTTAGTTCTGGGTTCAATGGCTCTTGTTTTATGCATGAACAAGAAAGAAAAATCAATAGACAAACCGTTAAATAGGAATTAATTCGTTTCATTTTTATTTGCTTTTTTAGGTTAATAACACTTTAGCATCAAAACTCATTATTTGGGCCCATTCAGGATGTTTTGACATATCAAAGGTAACTCGTCTCAGGGACACCACATGTCCCCAGGGTTTTATGTTGCATGTTATGCAACATCTTTTTGCTTGCCGCAATCCCTAAACTGTTGTATATGTGAAAAATACGCGGATGCTGCAATTTAATGTTTCTATTAAAAAAAAATTTTTTAGAAACGCAAACCGTTTTGTGGTTATGTTGCTCACTATATGCGCATTACCCCCCCCCTAATGAGCACTCGTCAACATCTGTTATAGGCTCAAACCCAAACCTAAAAGTTATGGGGCTAGCAAAATAGTAGCTATTAAGGTGAGTGCAGTACTTAATGTCGGCACCCATATCGCGCAGCTGAGCGATGTAGCGCTTTACGGTACGGTCGGTTACCCCGAGTTGCTGGGCAAGCTCGGCTGGTGTTCCTGTGCACTCGTGTTCTATTAGTTTTACCAGCCCTTCGAGTAGTTCCTGTAGCTGTATAATATTTATGGTTTAAGGGTTAAATTGAGAATATAAGTATGCACAAAATATCACACCTCTTTTAATCCGTGTATGTCATACTTTGAGTTTCGTTTTGTGCTTTCCAATTATCCAAACAATATTTTTTAGGGGTTTGCAGCAACAAATTAAGCAGATAAAATTGTAGTATGCCAAACTAAATCGCAAAAATTTCAAACGGTTGCGTAGTTTAGAATGAATCAATTTAGTGGTACTTCATACAGTAATATATGTTGATAAATTGCTATTTATGTGTATTAGGAGGGTATGGGAGCAGTGTTGGTAAAATATTTTCCTTAGAATGAATTTATCGCCTCATGCAGTTTCAAGCTAGCTCGAGGCTAATTTCTCGTTTCCAGAGAATTTTTGTCAGTAAATGTGGGGATGGGGGTAGTGAATTCAATAAAAATAGGCGCAATTTTAGGATCAAATTGCGCTATTTGCGTTAAAAAATCGGGGCTGTTTAATTGGGGAGAGAGGGGAGAGAACTTAATCCTCTTCAGCGTCTTTTGCGTCTTGCTTAGCTATAGCATTCTCTAGCCTTTCTTCTGCTATTTTAAACTTTTTCTTTATGTCCTTAAGCTTTTTCTTGTTCTTCTTTGCGTTGGCTTTGCCCTTGCTAATTAGTTTATCCGACTTTTTATAATCTCTTTCGGCTTCCTTAACCTTGGCTTTTGCCTCTTTTAACTCTTTTTTGTATTCTGTCGAAAGTTCCTTTAGTTCAACCCTTGCATCCGCCTTTTCTTCCCTGTCCTTCGATTTCATTCTCTTTGACAGGCGTTTCTTCTTTTTGTTAAAGACTTTTGTTAAACTCTTTTGCTGTTTTGCAAACGCTTTTTTTTCACTTTTCGACGATTTCTTGAGTGCTTTTCCCTCAGCCTCCATCTGTTTTCCTTCTTCCATCTTGGCTTGCACACCATCAATCCTGTTGCGGGCCTTTTCAAGGCTCTGCCTGTAGCGGGTAATTCTATCAACCTTAACAACTTCCTGCGCTTGTAGTTGAAAGCTAAGTATTAATGCTGTAAAAACTGTAAAAATCAGTCTTTTCATTAAGGGAGTATAAAGTGGAGTAAAGGAATTGATCATACAAACATAAAAAAATTATCTAAATAATTTTTGTTGGTAACAAAAAGAATTTTGCCTAAACTTGAAGATAGAATAACTAACAGCCTTTTAAGCCTGATGATTACCCTTTCTTCTGTCGAAAATATTTGCAACGCTATTGGCTTTAACGCTATTGGCGTATCTAGGGTTACGTTGCTTCAAAATCAAAAAGAGAAACTGGGCTATTGGCTCGCCGAAAATATGAATGGGGAGATGGGGTATATGGCCCGAAATATTGACAAACGCCTAAACCCAGCCCTTTTGGTTGAGGGGGCAAAATCGGTGATTTCGGTTCTGGTTAGTTACTATGCGGGTAGCCCTTCGGTAACCACAAAGGCTCCAAAAATTTCTCGTTATGCCATTAGTATCGACTATCACACCACTATTAAGCAAATGTTATGGCAAATGCTCGATATGCTACGCCAGCAGTTTGGGCCAATTACTGGTCGTGCTTTTGTCGATTCAGCACCCGTACTCGAACGTGTATGGGCTCAAAAGGCTGGGCTGGGCTGGATTGGTAAAAACGGTATGCTTATAAACCCCAAACTTGGTTCGTACACTTTTATTGGGCAGCTTATTGTCGATGTCGATATCGAACCTTCAGTTACGGAAGAGCCAAATCGATGCGGAAGCTGCACCCGTTGTATTGATGCGTGCCCCACTGGGGCAATTATTAAACCAGGTGTTATTGATGCCCGTAAGTGCATTTCGTATTTAACCATCGAAAAGCGAACGCCCCTAACCGAAACCGAAAAATCAGCGCTAAACGGCTGGTGTTTTGGCTGTGATATTTGCCAGGAGGTTTGTCCGTGGAATAGTAAGTTAACCATTAGCCCAAGTTTGAAAATCCTGCCAAAGCCCTCTATTATTAGGCTTTGTGGCGATGATGCTAGGAGTTTAACCCGAGAATATTTTGATAGTATTTTCAAAGAAACTCCTGTTAGCAGGGCTGGGTATGATCAGTTTATGCTAAATTGCAGAGGAGATAAAGATTAGCATTGCTCTGCTTGTTTTCAGATAGGTACACTATTTTAAATACTACATATGGAACAAAAGAATATTCAATTAACACTAGCTTCTGGCGAAAACATTTTTGCGTGGTATTCTAGCCAGTCTTTAATTCCGCAAGCCGTTATCTGTTTATGCCACGGTTGGGGCGAGCATTCGTTACGCTACACCAGCTGGGCTCAGCGGTTTGTTGCAAAAAACTATGCATTTATTGCATGGGATCACTACGGGCATGGGCAGTCCGATGGAAAGAAAGGACATATCCCCAACTACAATATTTTTATGGAAGAGGTTAAGCTAATTATGCGAAAGGCTAGCCAACTGTTTCCATCCGTTCCTATTGTACTATATGGGCATAGCATGGGCGGTAACATAGCCATTAATTTTGCCTTAACAGAGAAGCAGCCTGGCTTACTAATTGCCACATCGCCTTGGATAAGATTAGCAAACGAACCCTCACCAATTTTGCGTTTTTTTGTTAGCATTCTGAATAGGATTGCCCCTGCTTTACAAATAAAAGCTCCAGTTAACCCCAACGGTATGTCACACAGCAAATCTGTGGTTGAGCACTATAAAACCGACCCGCTTAACCATGGCAAAATTACACCCCGCTTACTAACCGAGATTACAAAGGCAGGCAAATATGCTATTGCTAACATTGCACAACTGGATAAACCTTTTCTGCTCCTTCATGGCGATGCCGATTCTATCGCATCTTACCATGCCTCAGCGGGGCTACTTAAAAATTGCAAAACCTGTAGCTTTATACCTTTTAAGGATATGTACCATGAACTACACAATGAGGATAAGGTTAAAGATGAGGTGTTTGGAATTATTTGCGAATGGATAAGCGGCAATATAGCCGATTAGTTTTTCAAAATGAGTATTTATGCAGGTAACCATTAAAATGGACAAAAGTAAAAGTTACGATGAGAGTAAATTTAGAGTATATATTAATGGGAGCAAAGTCGCCACGTTACAAGAGAACCAATCGCAAGAAATTGAGATAGATGAAAGTCCTATCACCCTAGAGGCTAAGTTTAATTGGATGGCAAGCAAAAAGTTAAATTTAATGGTAAGCGATGGCGATATTATCGAATTCTCGCATAATATGCTGTTTAGTAAGATGGGTATTATTCTACCTGCGCCAATTGTTATTTTATATGTTTTTGCTAAAAACTTTGAAACCGTTTGGCTTAAATGGACTTTTGGTGCACTGTTCGCAGTTGATTTACTGCTTATTTTGTACGTGCTGGTTATTGCTCGAAGAAAATGGATTTTTATTACTCACACTAAGCAAAATTAGGTAATGGCTGAACTCTTTAGAACAATTGTTGATGTAAACTCTCTTCCGTTTAGTATCGATTACAGCACCCCTTTACTTATGCTTGGGTCGTGCTTTACCGATAATATTGGAAATATTTTGGCCGACCGTAAGTTCCCCGTACTGGTTAATCCCTTTGGTGTGGTATATAATCCAATATCGGTTGCATTGGTGCTAAACCGAATAGCCGATGGAACTCCGTATACCGAGAGCGATATTCTAAAGAGAAACGGGATATGGTTTAGTTTCGACCATCACACTACCTTTTCTAGCCATAGCCAAGCCCAATGTCTTCAAAATATTAATACCTCGCTTGCTCAGGCTCATAGCCTTTGGAATAAAGCCGATAGGTTAATTGTTACCTTTGGAACAGCCAGAGTTTACCGATACAACGAAACCAACAGGCCTGTTGCAAATTGCCATAAAATACCTGCAAGGGAGTTTACCCACCAGCTGCTTACTGTGAATAGCATAGTGGAGGAGTGGAGCGATTTGCTTAAAAAACAATTGGCTTGCAAACCAAATCTAAAGGTGCTATTTACCGTGAGTCCGGTTCGTCATTGGAAAGATGGTGCTGCTGGTAACCAAATTAGCAAGTCGACACTTTTATTGGCCATAAGCCAGCTGGTTAGTATGTTTCCCGATAATGTATTCTACTTCCCATCCTACGAGATAATGATGGACGATTTGCGCGATTACCGTTTTTATAACGATGATATGCTGCATCCTAATTCGCAGGCAATTAGTTATATATGGAGTCGGTTCGTTTCATCGGTTCTATCGAGCCCAGCAGGGTTGCTTTTGACTGAGGTTCAAAAATTGCAAAAGGCAGTTAACCACAGGCCATTTAATACACAATCCGATGAATATAGGAAACACGTAGCCTTAACGTTGGATAAAATTTCAGCATTTGTGAGTAAGCATTCGAATATCGATTTTTCGAAAGAGATTTCTAGCCTTACCAATAGAATTGCTTAGATTTGTCAGTTCGTAACTAAACGATGTTAAACACGCATTGCCCGTTTTTATATGTAACCAAAAGTTTTTTATCTGATAAAATAACCTTTGAGCCTTAAAAATATTAGTTGCTGAGAAACAAAATAGCTAGTTATTCGTTAATTTGTGTTGTTTGTAAATAGTTAAAGATTTACCCTTGCCAATATGGAATATGAATTTACCGATGTACTTATAGCGTTTGGATTAACCCTTTTTGCAGGGTTATCAACAGGTATAGGTAGTGCAATTGCATTTTTTACCAAGCAAACAAACACCAAATTCCTTTCGGTTGCGCTGGGGTTCTCGGCAGGAGTTATGATATACGTGTCGTTTGTCGAGATTTTTTTTAAGGCGAAGGATTCACTGGTTGAAGCCATTGGGTACACTAATGGGTGGTGGTTAACCGTAGCCTCGTTTTTTGGGGGCATTATGCTTATTGCCATAATCGATAGGCTAATACCATCGGCAGAAAACCCTCACGAAATAAGGATGGTTGAGGAGGTAGACCAAAAGGCTCCGAAGGATGCCAAACTGATGCGTATGGGAATGTTTACAGCGTTGGCCATCGCCACACATAATTTTCCGGAAGGACTTGCAACTTTCACTGCAGCTCTTACCGACCCTGCCCTTGGTATTGCCATCGCGGTGGCCATTGCCATTCATAATATCCCCGAGGGTATTGCTGTGTCAATTCCAATATACTATGCAACTGGCAATAGGCGCAAGGCTTTCACCTTGTCGTTTTTATCTGGTCTGGCCGAACCACTTGGAGCGTTAGTAGGATACTTTATTCTTCTTCCTTTTCTTACCGAATTAACATTTGGTATTCTCTTTGCTGCCGTTGGCGGCATTATGGTTTTTATTTCATTAGACGAGTTGCTGCCTGCTGCCCGTGAGTACGGCGAGCACCACCTATCAATCTATGGACTAATTGGTGGTATGGCCGTTATGGCGGTTAGCTTGCTACTTTTTATTTAGCTTAGGTTGTTGTGCTCGGTTCTGCGAATTATTTCTTCTTGTTACGCTTCTCCCAAATCGTTAAACCCAATTTTGTCAATTGAAAATTATTGCACTGATATTGAAATAGTTTCTAATGGCAACCATTTAAAATACAATCTAAATGCCTGATATTTAGTTGTATATGTATGTTTTTCAAATCCAATGATATTTTTGAAATAGGCCTAATTATAATTTTTGAGATAAAATCATAACTTTACAGCAAAATGCAGACCTATGAAAAAATTACTAGTTTTTCTCTTTATGCTTGGCCTTTCGGTCTCATTGTTCGGACAGGTTACCTTTATCCTAAAGTCAACTCCTGATAACACACCCCGAAACTCTAAGTTTTACCTTGCAGGAACCATTAACGATTGGCAACCCAACCTTCCCGATTTTGAGTTTACTGAGGATAAGTTCGGGAGCCTCTCACTTACAATAGAAACCGTACCCGACACCTTCGAGTATAAAATATGCCGTGGCGACTGGACCTCGGTTGAAGTCGATTCGGCAGGAAGAGATATTATTAACAGGATGTATGTCGATTCCATTGGAACTATGGTTATGCTTAACGTACACAATTGGCGCGACAGGATGAACCCGAAGCAGCTCGTTTCAACGGCCTCAAAAAATGTGTTTTTTACCCCAACAAGTATCGAAATTCCACAGCTCGACCGCAGGCGTACGGTTAGGGTATATTTTCCACCCAACTACTCATCTAGGCAAGGCTTTCCGGTAGTCTATCTGCTCGATGGTCAGAATGTTTTCGATAAATCTACCGCTTTTGCCGATGAGTGGAAGGTTGATGAGGTGATGGATAGCCTTTTTCAGCAGCGTGGCCTTAGCTGCATTGTTATAGCCGTATATCACGGCGAAGAGCAACGCATAAACGAGTATACACCTTGGGAAAATGACAAGAAGGAGGGGGGCGACGGCGAAAAATTTGCTAAGTTTATTGTGAAAGATTTAAAACCCTATATAGATAAGTACTACCGTGTAATTCCCGACAGGGAAAATACCACCATCATTGGTAGCTCAATGGGCGGATTAATGGCTCTTTATTTAGCGCTTGAGTACCCTAAAATATTTGGAAAAGTAGCCGTTTTTTCACCAACTCTATCGTGGAGCCCAGATATTTTCACTAAAATTGAGAAGTTTAAAAAGCGAAACTTCCAAAAAATATATATGTATGCAGGTATGAAGGAAGATTCCACAATGGTTCGAAATATTAGGCAAGCCGACCAGTTGCTCAAGGATGTTGGCTTTTCCGAGAACGAACTTATATTGAACCTCGAACCCTATGGCAGAAACAGCGAGATTTATTGGGGGCACGAATATACCAAGGCCATTAGTTGGTTTTTCAATTTCAAACCATAGTTTTTGCGAGTTGGCTTTTAATGCATAAAAACTCTTTTAGCATTCACATAAACTGCAACAAGAATGCCGTTTTGTTGTTATGCTCAAAATAGTTTGTTTTTATCCCTCTAAATTACCACCTTTGGGTGGGTTTGCAGATGTTTAACTAACGTACATTTTCCTATGCATTCATTTAACGACACCCAAATTGCCTTTGCTTGGCGTAACGATAATGAACTACGCAAAGCTCGGTTTTTGTTTAAATCCATTGCACTCTCTGGGCTGGTTAACGTGGGCAGTTTCTTTCTTAAAATTGCCCTTGCTATTCGGTTCCCTATTGCATGGATTGTTAAACCTACCATTTTTAGTCATTTTGTAGGAGGCGAAACGCTTACCGAGAGTGAGCCAACAGTAAGCAAATTAGCCGAGTATAATGTAAAATCAATACTCGATTACTCTGTTGAAGGGAAGGGAACTCCTAAGTCTCACGAGAATGCGTTTAACGAAATATTAAACTCAATTCAAAATGCTGCTTCAAACCCTAACATTACATTCTCTGTTTTTAAGCCCACAGGGCTAGTGAGTGTTGGTATACTCGAAAAGTTGAGTCAGGGTAAATCACTCACTGTTGAGGAAACCGAAGCATTCAGTATGTTTAAGCAGCGGGTTCATAAGCTTTGTAGTACATCGGTAAAGGCCAATACACCAATTCTTGTTGATGCCGAGGATTCGTGGTATCAAAAAGCGCTGGACGAGGTGGTTCGCGATATGATGCTTGAGTTTAATAAATCGCAAGCATTCGTTTATAATACCCTCCAGATGTATCGAATCGATAGGCTCGATTTTCTCAAATCGGCTTATGATGATGCCAAGCAAAATGGCTTTAAACTCGGAATAAAGTTTGTTCGCGGTGCCTATATGGAGAAAGAGCGCGAGCGTGCAAGCAAGCTGGGTTACCCATCACCAATTCATTCAACCAAGGCCAATACCGATAAGGCATTTGATGAAGCACAACAGTTTGCTTTTGAGCATATTGATACCATTTCAATTTTTTGCGGAACGCACAACGAGCAGAGTGTTCAGCTTTTGTGCAATTTAATGGATAAATTTAGTGTAAGTAAAAATGACCCACGTGTTACCTTCTCACAGCTTCTAGGCATGAGCGATAATATTTCGTTTATGCTAGGGCATCTAGGGTATAATGTTACTAAGTACATACCATATGGCCCCGTGCGAGAGGTTATGCCCTATCTAATTAGGCGTGCACAGGAAAATACTTCTGTGAAAGGGCAAACCGGACGCGAACTTTCTCTTATTAGTTCGGAAATAACGAGACGTAAACAGCACTCTAAATAATTTTTTACAATGAAATTTGATAACGAGGAAACAACTGTAAAAATTCAAATTCAAAAAAGAATAATAGCCATATTTTCGGCCGTTTTGGTAGCTTTAATGGTCTTTATTCATGGCTTTTCTAATTTCCTGATAGAAAATACTGGAATTCCTAAATATCTGTTTATCATCTTTTTCTTGTCTTTTTTTCTGGTATTCTATATTTACCATTTGGTTAGAGCCTCGGCTTTTTTGTCATTTAACGATGAGGACTCAAAAATTGTACTTAGGTTTTACAGGCTCGATTTGTTCAACTCAAGTAAAGTTTCGTTCGAAATACCATTTTCCGATTTTACTGGATATAAAGTGGAGCATCGCTTTTTTAAATTTCGTGAGAGCATAGTACTATTCCGTATGTACCAAGGTAATATTGTTAAATATCCTTCCGTCCCTATTTCGGCGTTAACAAAGTCCGAGAGGATAAAACTACTTACAACCCTTAACGGCTATATCCCCAAATAATAGTACAATCCCAAACCACAATGAATTACGAACAATTAGCTTATCAAATTGGTATTGATATGATTCCGCGTATCGGAAGCATCAATGCCAAAAAGTTAATTGCCTATTGCGGTGGCGTTGAGGCCGTTTTTAAACAATCAGAAAAAGCCCTTACGCAAATTCCAGGAATAGGGCTAGTAACAGCACGCGCAATTGCCAATCAAAATGTACTCGATAGGGCAAAGCAAGAGGTTGAATTTATAGAGAAGCATAATATTAAAACATATTTTTACCTTGATTCCAATTATCCAAGTCGGCTGAAAAATTGCGAAGACGGACCCATTGTTTTGTTTACAAAGAGTAGGATTGATTTCAATTTCAATGCAAATAAAATTATTAGTATTGTTGGTACCCGAAGCATAACCGATTATGGCATTGATATGTGTAACTCCATAGTTGAAGAGTTGAGCAACCGAGGGCATAAGCTGGTTATTGTTAGCGGACTAGCATACGGAGTTGACGTTTGCGCTCATAAAGCTGCTTTACGAAATGACATTCCAACAATAGGCGTTCTTGGGCATGGGCTCGATATTATTTACCCGTCGGTACATCGGCGTATTGCTAAGGAGATGATCGAAGAGGGTGCTCTTGTTACCGATTTCCCTTCAGGAGCTAAAGTTGATAGGAATAATTTTATTAAAAGGAATCGAATAATTGCAGGTCTTTCTGATGCTACCTTGGTAGTTGAGAGTGCTGAGTCGGGAGGCTCGCTCATAACCGCCGACATTGCCCAATCTTATAATCGCGAGGTGTTTGCCATACCAGGCTTAGCAAAAAGCACCTACTCAAGGGGGTGTAATTTGCTAATAAAATCTAATAAGGCCGCTTTGGTCGAATCGGCCGAAGATATAGAGTTCCAGTTGGGATGGGAGACTGCAGGCAATTCGTTTAGCCAGAAACAGCTGGCTTTTACTCCCGATTTAACCTCCGAAGAGCAGGAAGTGTACAATGTTATTAAGGAGTTTGGGCAGGAGGTGATCGACGTTATATGTTTTAAAACCAGTATGCCCGTTGCAAAGGTGTCTTCAATCCTTCTAAATCTCGAATTTGCTGGCCTAGTAAATTGCCGTCCAGGTAAAGTTTTCACCCTTACTAGGGGGCATTATCACGTTTAATCTACATTTTTTAAGTGATATTTTAATTGCTACAACACATTAATAATCATTTATATTCAACTACAAAACTTCACAAAAAGGAGAACCTTGTTAGGGGTAAATATTCGTTTGCATTGGTACTTTTCTATCTCTTTATTTAGTAGTGCAAATAAGAAATACCTTTGGAGTTGTATGCAGAATTATTGCGTATTTTTTTCGGGCGGTAGAGAAATAATTACTATGTTTGTGTCTAAGTTTTGATATGAACAATGCAGCTAATAGACTCACATACACATATATTTGCTGACGAATTTAACCACGACAGATCCGAGGTCATTCAACGTGCCAAAGATGCTGGCGTAATTGCTATGGTTATGCCTAATATCAATGGCCAATCTGTTGATAGCCTTCTGAGTGTAACCAAATACTATCCAAATTATTGTTTCCCTTGTATGGGGCTGCATCCAACTTCGGTTAAGGGCAATTTCGAAAATGAGCTTGCCTCGGTTCAGAGTTGGCTCGAAAAGGAAAAATTTTATGCAGTTGGCGAAATTGGTATCGACCTATATTGGGATAGAACCTTTTTAGAACAGCAAAAAGAGGCCTTCCGACAGCAACTTAAATTGGCAAAAAAATTTCGTTTGCCCGTCGTAATTCATGCACGTAACTCTTTCAACGAAATATTTGAAATTGTTGATAACGAGAACGACGAAACTTTAAGCGGCGTGTTTCACAGTTTTTCTGGCTCACTCGCCGATTATAAGCATATTATGAACTATGGAAATTTTTTAGTGGGCATTGGCGGAATTGTTACCTACAAAAATGGGGGAGTTGACAAGGTTTTACAAGATATAGACCTATCCAAAGTGATACTCGAAACCGATTCGCCATACCTTTCGCCCGTTCCCCAAAGGGGTAAACGTAACGAAAGTACAAACTTAGTTTTTATTGCTGATAAGATAGCCGAGATTAAGGGTATTTCGGTTCAAAATGTTGCTTCGATAACTACCGCTAATGCGGTAAAACTATTTTCACTCAGTAACCTCTAAACTATGTCAAACAGCTCAACCTCAATACTTATTATTTATACTGGCGGAACCATTGGCATGAAAGAGAACCCCGAAACAGGAGCGTTGGCACCCTTCAACTTCGATCAAATTCTCGATGAGGTTCCCGAACTACGAAAGTTTGGCTTTAATTTCGATACAATTTCTTTTAACCCCTTAGTAGACTCTTCGGATATTACGCCAGAATTCTGGATTAAGCTGGCCAACATAATTCAGGAGGGTTACGATAAATATAATGGTTTTGTTATTCTTCACGGCACCGATACTATGTCTTACTCAGCATCGGCGCTTAGTTTTATGCTCAAAAATTTGCATAAACCTGTTGTGTTTACAGGGTCACAGCTTCCTATAGGTAGGCTACGTACCGATGGTAAGGATAACCTTATTAGTGCGATAGAGATTGCTGCTGCAACAAGCAATGGGCAATCATTGGTTCCTGAGGTTACTGTTTTTTTTGAAAATCAACTTTTTAGAGGGAATCGAACTACAAAATATAACTCAGAGCATTTTAATGCGTTTCGCTCCAATAGTTATCCAGCCCTTGCTCAGGCTGGTATTAGCATTAAATATAATTACGCTTTTATTAACTACCCCACGCAGCAGCAAAGTTTCACTGTGTCTACATGTTTTAGCCCCCACGTTGCCGTGCTTACTCTTTTTCCAGGTATCACTCCTGCTGTTGTCGATTCAGTTCTAGCAACGCCTGGCGTAAAGGCTGTATTATTGCACTCTTACGGTTCTGGAAACGGACCCAGCTCCGAGTGGTTTATAAAGCGTATTAAAAATGCAGTGGATAGCGGTATTCTTATTTTTAACGTTACCCAATGCAAAGCCGGTGGGGTAAATATGGATAAGTACGACAACGGGTTGCTTCTGAAAAAAGCGGGGGTTGTTGGTGGAAAAGATATTACTTTTGAGGCTGCTATTGTGAAGTTGATGTTTTTAGCAGGGAAAAACTTGACATTTTCAGAATTAAAACAACAAGTAAAAGAGTCAATTAGTGGTGAAATTTCTCATTAACATGTGGTGTATTAATTTTTTTTCGTACTTTGCGCCCCGATTTTGGTATTGTAAGGTACTACTAAAATTGGAGAGATGGCCGAGTTGGTCGAAGGCGCACGCCTGGAAAGTGTGTATACCTCACAAGGGTATCGTGGGTTCGAATCCCACTCTCTCCGCTTGCATTATTTAAAAAACTAATGTAATTTTGTTTAAATAAAACCGATTGTAAATTTAACGAACTCTAACCATGAAAAAACTATTCACATTATTTGCAGTTACTGGATTGCTGATGTTTGGCGCATCAACTTATACATTTGCGCAAGATGAAACCGCAGAAGTTATTGATACAGCTGTGGTTGATACTGATACACTAGCAGTTGATGCACCCGTTACGGCTCCTGCTCAGGCAGTTGAAGTAGAAACAACACTTCATAAGCAGCTAAAAACTAAGTTTATTGAGGGTGGTCCCGAATTTATGGGTGTTATTCTTTTAGTATTAATTCTTGGTTTGGCTCTAGCCATCGAAAGAATTATTTACCTTAACTTGGCAACTACAAATACCGAGAAGCTTCTTAAAAAAGTTGAGGAAGCAATGAAAAACGGTGGCGTCGAAGCAGCTAAAGAAGTTTGTCGCAATACTCGTGGCCCCGTAGCAAGCATTTTCTACCAAGGCTTGGATCGTGCCGACGATGGAATTGACGTAGTTGAGAAATCAGTTGTTACCTACGGTTCTGTGCAAATGGGCTTACTTGAGAGCGGACTTACTTGGATTGCACTTTTCATTGCAATTGCCCCTATGTTCGGATTTATGGGTACTGTAATTGGTATGATCGCTGCTTTCGACTCAATTGAGGTTGCCGGTGACATTTCCCCATCTCTTGTTGCAGGTGGTATTAAAGTAGCTCTTATTACAACCGTGTTCGGTCTAATCGTAGCTATTATTCTTCAAATTTTTTACAATTACCTTGTTTCAAAAATCGACAAGCTTGTTAACACTATGGAGGATTCTTCCATCTCGCTTATCGACATCCTTATGAAGTATAACATTAAAAAATAGACCCCATGTCCAATAAATCAATCAGATTATTAATAAAGATTATTTCTTGGGGAGTAATGGGGGCTTCGATACTTGTTGCCTTGATATACTTCGTAAGAATATCAGGTGCAGCCCCTGAGGATAGAACTTCTGTGGCAGCAAGTTACATCAATTGGTCAATTATTTTACTTGGTGTAGCGGCGCTTCTTGCAGTAATTTTCCCCTTGGTACACTTCCTGTTTAATCCCAAGAATTTTGTAAAGGTTTTGCTTAGCTTAGGTGCTTTGGCTCTGGTTTTTGTAGTGGCATACTTAGTGGCCGATACAACGCCAATTATTACAGCAACCTCTGCAACCGAAACCAACTTCTCCAACCCAGATGTCCTTAGATTTGCCGATACAGGCATTATCTCAACGTACATTCTGTTGGGTGTAGCTCTTCTTCTACTCGCATTTACTGGATTGAGAGGAATTTTTAATCGATAAGCAAATATGGTGGAGCATACGCTCCACCTACTAAAAATTTATTCATATGGCAAGATCAACACCAGAAATTAATGGAAGCTCATTGGCTGACATTGCTTTCCTGTTACTTATCTTCTTCTTGGTTACAACAACCATGAATGTTGATACTGGGTTGCAACGATTATTACCTCCTATGCCCGAAGAGAAAAGCGACGTTGAGCAGGATGTAAAGCAGCGCAATATTCTTACCGTTTTGGTTAGTAAGAGTGACCGATTGTCGGTAGGAGGAGAGCCAGTTGATGTTTCTATGCTTAGAGAGAAAACTCGTGAATTCCTCACAAATCCAAATAACGACATACATCTACCTGAAAAGCAGGTTGTTGACATAGAATATTTGGGTTCTATGGAGGTAGGCAAAGGCGTTATCTCTCTTCAAAATGATAGAGGAACATCTTATAAAATGTATATGGTTGTTCAGAACGAGCTTATTGCAGCTTATGACGAGTTAAGAGACGAGTTATCAAGAGCAAAGTTCGGAAAGAAATACGAAATCCTTACTGAAGATGAACAAAAAGCAATTCAGAAAGTGTACCCACTTCGTATATCTGAGGCTGAACCCAAAAGTATAGGAGGACGTAAATAATGGCAAAAATTAAGAAAGAAGGAGCGAAAAGCACTCCTCAAGTATCTACTGCCTCCCTACCTGATATCGTATTTATGCTTCTTTTCTTCTTTATGGTTACTACAACCATGAGGGATACTGAAATGATGGTTCAGGTTAAGTTGCCCGAAGCAACTCAGGTATCAAAACTCGAAAAGAAGTCGTTGGTGTCGTATATCTTTATCGGAGCCCCATCACGTCAACATCAAGGGCTTTTAGGAACGGATTCACGAATTCAACTTAACGACTCGTTTAAAAAACTCGCTGATATACGCGACTTTATTTCGGCCGAGAGGGATGCCCTTAGTGAAGCCGATAGGAACAAGCTTACAACAGCGCTAAAAGTTGACGAGGATACCCGTATGGGTATTGTTACCGATGTTAAGCAGGAACTACGAAAGGCTAGTGCTCTAAAAATTAGTTATGCAGCTCGCAGAGTTGAAAATTACTAATCTATCTTTTTAATAAAACTCAACGGCTGTGCACTTTTGCACAGCCGTTTGCGTTTTATGAACTTTTTTTCAATACAGGTGTTTACTCAGTTAAGTTCACTTTAGTTACTGTATTAATATGTATTGTTAAATACTTAACCATTAACAAGTTTAAAGTTTTAATACTTTAATAATTAACTATTTATTATGAAAAAAATAAGGGGTACAATTTTGTTTGCTCTAACACTTATCCTGGCTTTATCCTTTGCTGGATGTAACAAAAGTGAACCAAAGGCCAAATATGTTTTTTATTTTATTGGTGACGGTATGGGGATACAGCATATTACTGCCTCTCAGGCTTACCTTTCAGGAGTTGATGGCAATCCGTTCGGAAATAAGGACTTAAGTTTCACTTCGTTTCCAGTAGCCAGTTTGGCTCAAACCTATTCCGATAACCGATACATTACTGGCTCAGCTGCCGCAGGTACAGCTTTGGCCGCAGGTTATAAAACATCGGTAAACACCATCGGACTAACCTCTGACCATAGCGATACACTATACAGTATTAGCCACTTTGCGCATAACGCTGGTTTTAATGTAGGTGTTGCAACTAGCGTTAGTATCGACCATGCTACGCCAGCAGCCTTTTACACCCATCAGGCTCTTCGCAGCAGCTATCACGCTATTTCACACGATATGATTCGGGCAGGATATAAGTTTTTTGCTGGAGGTGGCTTTAGAGATCCCCTCGGAAATAAATCGAAAGAGCCTCTGGGCAATCTATACGAGAAAGCTGAAGATTCGGGCTTTTATTTTACAAATAACTTATCAGTAGCTGACTCGATTCTCGACAACTATAAGTCAATTGTATATACATTAGAAGAACCGGTCTCCGGCTCATCTTTAAAATATCAAATCGATGCGCGCGAGGGTGATGTAACCCTTTCTCAAGTTACCAGCATGGGAGCCGATATACTTAATTCTCCCAACGGATTTTTATTTATGATTGAAGGCGGTAAAATTGATTGGGCAGCCCATGATAACGATGCAGCTTCCGTTATTCATGACGTTATTGCCCTATCTGATGCTGTTGATGTTGCTGTACAGTTTTATAAGAAGTATCCTAAGCAAACCCTTATTGTGGTTACTGCCGATCACGAAACAGGTGGTATGAGCATTGGCCGAAGAGAGAATGGATACAAATCAAATGTGGCCTTGCTAGCTAATCAAAAATTATCGCTTGAGCAGCTTAATGCAGAGGTTAATAGTCTCGTTTCTGGAAAGAAAAAACCTACGTTTAACCAGGTGCTACAATTTTTAGCCGATCCACAAGTAATCGGAATGGTTTCTGATAGTTTGAACGGAGAGCAGTTAAAAAGAATTTCCGATGCTTACATAGCCGCAACTTTACCTCAAACAGCAAAGCAAATCGAAATGAATGCAAAGTTATACAGGTCTAATAATCCCATTGCAATAACTGCTGTTCGGCTACTAAACGAGATGGCTGGGATTGGGTGGACTAGCGGTTCGCATACAGCCTCTCACGTTCCAGTATATGCTTTGGGAGCAGGTGATCATCTGTTTTCAGGACAACTTAATAATACGGATATACCTAGGCGCATTGCTACTGCTATGGGATTAAAAATCGATTAAAAATCGATTTTTTTCCACAGTCTCGAACCAACACTAGTCAAAAACCCATCAAAGAGAGTTTGTACTTATTCTGATATACAGTCACATAGAAAACCAATTCTATGTGACTTTTATTTAACCAGGTATTTTCGTTTTTAATAAAATAATCGGAAGTAATTATATCATAGATACACTTTTTTTTGTAAATTTACATACTCTATTCGTAAATTGATATTTAAACCCTAAAACCCAAAGATGCTATGAAAAAGATGTTGCTCTTTCTATCCTTTGCTTTTTTTACCACAAGTATTTTTTCTCAGGAGATTACCGACAAAGTTCCTTCCACCTATAACAGAAGTTCACTTACAGTGCTTTATGTAAATTTTGGTTCAGGCAATCATTGGAACTTGGCTAAAACAAAAATTGATTCCATAGCATTTTCTGATAAGTATGATAATAACAACCTAAATTCATTGTTCCTAGATCCGTCGTTTAGTAATGGGAGTAATTTAAAGGATGCCATATTACAGGAACTGAACAAACAGAGCATTGGTAGAGAAATTGTAGCCAAATGGTACAACCGAAAGCCAAATGGAGCTATGGATATGGAGTTAGTGCACCATCGCGGACGTTTTACCGCAACCGACGCCGACTTTTTATTGGCTCAAACCAGTAAGAGGGGAAATGCTGCTCTCGAAGAGTTTGGCAATAGGCTAATTAACTTGAGTTATATATTAGTTGTTAATGTTTACGACATTAAATCAATGAGCGAAGCTGGTGTTACTGGCCAAAAAGGGTGGCAGGCTCAAGCGGCAGGCTACCTATATAAAATTAATTTTACAGAGGAAGTACGTTCAGCTTTTTATGATACATGGATCTATGAAGATGATAACGAGGAGGTTAAGGCTCAAAAAAGAGGTGCGTTTAATCAAATTAAAATCCCTATTGTACCCGTAATAAATAAATCAATAAGCATAGTTGCTTCTCAGCCAGAGAGCGATACGGGTTTGGGTCTTTTCTTTAAGCCTAAGTCAACAAACCAGCTAATGCAGGAGTTGATACAAAAATCTTACGACGATGTAATATACCGAATTGAGAAGGATGTTGAGGACTTTAAGGTAAAAACCTCTATCTCAGCAACCCGCCCCCTTAGATCTAAGATAGGTCTTAAGGAGGGATTGAAAACAGACTATCGATTTTTTGCTTACGAGTATGTTTATAATGAGAAAACGGATAAGGCTGAACCCAAATTAAGGGGTGTTATCCGAGCCGATTCTAAATCGAAAATTGTTGATAACCGTAAGGTTGCCTCAGGTAAAACAGATGCCTCTAAGTTTTATCAGGTTTCAGGGCGAAAACTCCATGAGGGGTTCACGCTTCAGCAGCAAAACGATTTCGGAATCGAAGTAAGCCTAGGTGCTGAAATTGGTGAAATTGGAGGCGTTTATGGTAGAGCCGACCTTAGGTTGGGCCGCTTTATAGGTATAAAGTCCTCCTTTGTTTTTGTTGAGGGTGGTTTCGATTCAGGAACATACCCTTCCGCCCCGTCTATACTACCCACCACAGATACTGATTTTTCATTCTTAAGGTATGGTTTTGGTTTGGCTAAAGGTTTCCAGCTAATGCGGAATTTAGAGCTCAGGGCATATCTTTCGGTTGGGGCAGAACAAGCGTCAAGCTCAGATTTGACTGGGGATGATGCAGTTAGCGCTATTTTTGTGAAACCTGGTATAAACTTGGCACTAAATTTGAAACATAACTTTCAGGTTGTTGGTGGGGTTGGTTCGTATGCTTTTGTTTCTGATGCTGAAGATCGGAATGATGTGTCATATGATATAGCTTGGAAAGACTTGTTTGCAAATCGTACTGGAGCATCAATGTTTATTGGTGTTAGGGTAGGTTTTTAATTAGCAACCCTAGGTGCCAATGTTTTATTTTACAAAATTTATTAACCCGAAAAATCATTACATACTATGAAAACACTTAGTTACCTTTCCTTGGTATTAGTTTTTATTTTTACGATGGGCGAAGCCACAAATGCGCAGGAGCGCTACTCTCGAAGAGAAAAAAAAGCGCATTACAGTAGCGATTACAATTATGAAGTGCAAATTATGGGCGTTGGCCAGGATGGAACCAAGGTTATGAAGGTTTCTGGATATGGCAAGAAAGTTGAAGATGCCATAATTGAGGCTAAAATGAATTCAGTAGCAGCCGTAATTTTCAAAGGAATTCCGGGCGGACATGGTGCAGCAGCAACTCCAGCTATTCTTAAGGACCCCGGCGCAGGCGATAAGCATGCCGAATACTTCGAGTCTTTTTTCTCGCCTGGAGGCAAGTACTTGCAGTTTATTACGGTTACAACTGATGGTATGCCCAGTGGGCAGGATCGGATGAAGATGAAGAAAGGCTACAAAGTCTTTATTTATGTTCAGGTAATGTACGATTCGTTACGTAAACAGCTTGAGGCGGATGGTATTGCTCGCAGCCTCGACTCGGGCTTCTAAATATATTTCAAATTGTTTAATTACTGTAAACTAATAGGTATGAAAAAATTATTTAGCATATTTATATTTACCACCTTAACCCTTTCGCTTTTTGCGCAAGCTAAAAAGCCTACAATTATGGTTGTTCCAAGCGATCAGTATTGTATAAGCAGGGGTTACAAGTTGGAGTTTGAGAATATGGGGGCAACCCAAACCTTACCCGACTATAAAAAAGCCATGCAAAACGATGCCGATTTGAGGTTGGTAATAACAAAACTGGGACAAATAATGGCCGACAGAGGGTTTCCCTTAAAAGACCTTGAAATGGAGTTGCGTAACCTTGAGCGTGAAGCAGCGGAAGCATCAATGCTTATGTCGTCGAGTTCTAGTTCGGATATGGCTGAGAGTCCGGTTGACGCTTTAAAAAGAACCGCTAAAGCTGATATCATTCTCGATTTAGGCTTCGACATTAAAAGGATGGGGCCAGAGCGCTACATTTCATTTAACCTCCGTGGGCTCGACTCATACACCTCAAAGCAGGTGTCAGGTGCAGCAGGCGCTGGTAAGCCTTCCTCATCAGCTTCGCCCGAGTTACTACTCGAAGAGGCTGTGCTAAGCTATATGGATGGGTTTAACGCTGGGCTTCAAACGCATTTCGATGATATGTTTGCTAAAGGGCGCGAGGTTAAAATCAATATTCGCCGGTGGAACAGCTGGATGGATAACTTCGAAACATATTTTACCGATAAGAAAGGCGAAGAACTTGAGATGCTTGAGCACATAGAGAATTGGTTTTTTGATAATACGGTTGAGGGACGCTTTAGCTTAAGCGATGCCAGCGAAAACCAAATGAGGTTAGAGCAAGTTAGGATACCTATGATTGAGGTTGATAGTCGTGGGCGTGAACGTGCAGTTGACACTCGCCGTTTCCTTAGCGGATTAAGCAGATATTTGCGCGATAATTTCGAAATCGATTCTAAAATATACGTAAGAGGGCTTGGTGAGGCTTGGTTAATTGTGGGAGAGAAGTAGGCTTTGTGCTAATTGACTGGTAGTCAGGTGTTTTAATGAAGACTTCCTGAGGATTCTCAGTTAACTAGTAGGAGCAACTTTAGTGATGCCCCATTTTTTTAACTTCGGTATAAGGTTTGTATAGTAACTTACTAATTGCTACTTTTAATCAAAATAAATATGAAAGTATGAAAAGATTCTCAATAATACTCATTGCTTTGTTTCTTTCAGCATCAGCTGTTATGGCTCAAAGTAGTTTAGGAAAAACGGATGATTTGGGACGAATAGCCATTGCAGCAATTGTTCCCGATGAGGCTGGAATTCCTGGTGGAGCTCAACGAAACCTTCAAAATAGGCTTATGCAAATTGCTAGCCTTAATGGGCTTGGAGCAACCGAAAATGGAGCACAATTTTTTATGGTTCCAATGATATCAATTATTAGCAAGGATATTACACCTACTGCACCGCCTAAAGTATCGGTAAGAATGGATGTTACCTTGTATATTGTTGACATACTAACTCAAAATATTTATAGCCAGACCAGCATTGAGGTTGTGGGCGTAGGAAATTCCGAGGAACGCGCCTATACCCAAGCATTAAATGCAATTAATCCTCGTCACGGTCAATTTAGAGGATTTGTTGAAAAGGGAAAAGAGAAAATCATCGAATATTATAATTCAAAGTGCGATGTGATAATCTCTTCGGCAAAAGCACTGGCAGGGCAAAAAGAATACGAAGAAGCTCTTTATACCCTAATGTCGGTTCCCGATGTTAGTCGTGAGTGTTACGACAAGAGTATGCAAATTTCCATTGATGTATACCAGGAGTATGCCGACCAGCAGTGTAACGAGTCTCTTTCGGCAGCTAAATCGGCGTGGGCAGGCAAGGATCTTTCAGCGGTTGAGGAGCATATTGGAAAAATTACTCCTGATATGGCATGCTACGACGAAGCCCAGCAACTTATTGCCACGGTAACGGCAGCAGTTGAGGCCGAAGGTGGAACGGCGTGGAATTTCAAAATGAAAAAATACGACGATTCCATAGATATTCAGAAGATGAAAATTGAGGCAGGTCGTGATGTAGCCAAAACCTGGGCTTATTATGGAGCTTCACAAAATTTCGACTGGAGCTGGCTGTATAAAAACTAAATTTTTTAAATAACATTTTTACTAACAATTTCTATTAACCTAAATTTTGAAGATTATGAAAAAACTTGGATTGACTAAAGCACTTTTTGCAGTAGTTGTTATTGCAGGAGCATTTACCTTAGGTAGTTGCGGTGGAAGTAAGAAAGCATCGGACGGACTAGGTAAAAAAATCGTAATTCCATGTAGTGGACCCGAATTTGCCTCGAGCAAAACCCATTTTCGTGGTGCAGGTATAGGCGAAAGCACCAACCTAAGCACAGCTAAGCGTAAGGCTAACACCGATGCTCGCGCAACACTAGCAACAGGAATTAACAGTACTATTAAAGCTGTAACCGATCGTTACACTCAGGACATTACTGTGGGTGAAGCAAGTGAATTTGCCGAGAAATTTGAAGATATGACACGCTCAGTTGTAAACCAAGAGCTTAATAACATGTCTATTGCTTGCGATGAAACTCGCCAGCTTGAGGGCAAGTATATTGTTTACATGGCTGTTGAAATTGCTAAGGATGAGTTGCTTAACAAAGTAAGTCAAAGCATTAGCAAGGACGATAAATTGCGTCTTGACTATGATAAGATGAAATTTGAGAATATCTTTAATCAAGAGATGGATAAATTAGCGAACGAGCGCCCATAATTTTGTCATATACCCAGCAATCCTCTGGGATTGCTGGGTGTTTTTTGTCAAAATCTCCTATAGTCAACACCCCTAAATGGCTAGTTGTAGCTACCTAAAACTGCTCTTTCTTTAGAGCAATTAAACACCAAATACACCAAAATAATGAAACGATTACTCCTAATATCCTTAATGTTGTCATTGGCTTTTGCTAGTATGGCGCAAACAAAAGTAGTTGAATCGAGTAGCAAAAAGCAACCCAAATGGGTTAATGGCCTTGAAAAGGACTACATCATTACGGTGGGTAGCGGCTCAACTGCTCAGGAAGCCCAACAGAACGCTCTGAATATGATTAAAGAGCAGATAGTTAGTGCTGTAGCCGAAAATGTACAAACTACCTCGGAAATGCGTGTGGAAGAGAATACGGTGAACAAAGTATCTTTGTATCTCGAAAACTTTGCCACAACAACTACCACAACGTCTGGTCCAGTTCCTTTTTTACAGGGTATTTCTCTTTCTAAGGTTGATGAGTTCTACTGGGAAAAACTGCAAGACAAAAAAACTCGTACCGTTCGATTTAACTACCACCTAAAGTATCCTTTCCCAAAAATTGAGGTTTGGAAACTTGTTGAGGAGTTTAAAAAGCGCGATAAAGAAATGACTCGTCAGCTCGATGAGCTGATTGCTGCTGCAGATAACGTTGATAATGTTGATGTTATTCAAAAAAATATTGATGAATTAAAGGTCTTGTCCGATTACTTTATGGATGGCCGAAAAAATACCGCAAACCTCGGCATAACCCGATATAGAGGTCTATATAACAGCCTCGAGCTAGTAGAAATTGAAAGCGGTTTGGGTGAGCTAAAGTATGCGCTCAGGCTTGGTGATAAGTATGTTTCCACATCACGAAAACCGAATACTAGTTCGGAGTGTGCTCGTATAACCAGTACTGTTAATAACAAGAATTATACAATTATTAAGTACGATTACTTTAATTGCTACGATGATCCCGAAAACCATATACTTGTAACCTATCGATTTGGCAATAATAATGTTCAAAAGAAATTCTTCTTTGATACAACAGCCGATAAGGCCGCAATTTTTGTTAATGAACCCATACGACTAGTTGCCCTAAGCGGCGAGGGCGTAATATCAAATGCAACTATGGATATAACCCTTGTTTCAAAGTATAGTGCACCTTTTACTATTAATAAGGTTGAGATTGAAATACAGGGTCAAGCACCAATAGTTGTTGATAACATTGGGCAAAATTTTTCTGGAAAGGGTAATCACTCCCTAAAACTTAACATCGATAAAGCCCTCAAGGCAGATGAAACTTCAACGTCTGGCAAGCGCATTTCAATGCTCTCGGGTTACATACATTTTACTTCGGATAAAACAGGTGAAAAGAAAACCTACAGAATATATAATCATACATATACAACTGATTGGTAAATTCCTACAATATTTTTTTGTAAAAAGGGCGGCTAATAAATAGTCGCCTTTTGTTTGTAATGATTAATTTTAAGTTTTTAGCCTTAACTCTGTGTTAGTTTCTAGGCAAAAGTGTCGTTTATTGTAAAACATCATTTCACTAGTGTAGGCAACATTAAATTTCAATAAGCTAAAAAACGCAAAAGTGTCAGGTTTAACTGGCTATTATCAAATATATAAGCGTATATATTCCCTAAAAGTATTGTAGCTTACTATAAAATATGTAATTTTGTCAGTATCTTTTTTAATATGGAAATGAGAAGTGATTTACAACGCATAAAGCAACGTTTTGAGATAATTGGTAACTCGCAGGCACTAAATCGTGCTCTCGATATCGGTTTACAGGTTGCACCTACCGATTTGTCGGTACTTATTATGGGTGAAAGTGGAACGGGGAAAGAGGTCTTTCCTCAAATAATTCACTTATACAGCGCCCGAAAGCATGGGGCATATATAGCCGTTAACTGCGGAGCAATTCCCGAGGGCACAATTGATTCGGAACTTTTTGGTCATGAAAAGGGCTCGTTTACTGGTGCAATGGAAAGCAGGCAGGGATATTTTGAGGTTGCCGACGGAGGAACAATTTTTCTCGATGAGGTTGCGGAACTCCCCATTTCAACCCAGGTGCGGTTGCTGCGTGTTCTTGAAAGCGGAGAGTTTTTAAGGGTTGGTTCTTCCAAAGCAAAAAAAACGGACGTTAGAGTTATTGCTGCAACCAACGTAAACTTGGTTGACGCAATTCGGAAAGGTACGTTTCGCGAAGACCTTTACTATAGGTTAAACACCGTGCCCATTAATATTCTTCCCTTACGCGAACGCACCGAAGATATACCTCTGCTTTTCAGAAAGTTCGCATCCGATTTTGCCGAGAAGTACCGTATGCCAACTATTGCGCTCGATGATGATGCCCGGCGAATTTTGGTTAGCTATAAGTGGCCAGGTAATGTGCGGCAGCTTAAAAATGTTACTGAGCAAATATCCGTAATTGAAGAATCGCGATTGGTTAGTGCCGACAAACTCTTGCATTATTTACCCGACTATAATCCAACAAAACTACCTGCGGTAATAAGTAAACCCGGGGTAGCTGAGCCGTCATTTGCCAACGAAAGGGAAATTTTATATAAGATTCTTTTTGATATGCGGAATGATGTTAACGATTTAAAAAAGCTTGTGCTCGATTTACTACAAAATGAGAATCATAATGTTGAGGTGACTCGTGAAAGCGCCGGAATACTAAAGAATTTGTATAAAGACGATGTCCCCTACCTTCAACCGTCTCCAAAAGATGAGTTTGAGTCAAAATCATTTGCCGAGGATAATCCTGATATTCAAGATACTGAGGAATTTATTGAGGAGTCGTTGTCCCTTGCAGATAAGGAGGTTGAGATGATTAAGAAAGCCCTAAGCAAATATAGCGGAAAGCGAAGGCAGGCGGCACAAGAGTTAGGTATATCTGAACGAACACTATACCGCAAAATTAAGGAGTATAACTTGGACTAACGTTTTTATTTATGTGGAGAACATTTAAGCGGGTGATTTGTAAGAAGTTGGTGAACATAGCTTTAGCGGCAATTGTTAGCATTGCCATAATGTCGTGTTCCGTAGGCTACACTTTTTCGGGGGCATCTATTGCACCCGAAGTAAAAACAGTAAGCGTTGGCCATTTTCAGAACTTAGCACCGTTGGTAAATCCAATGCTTAGTAATACTCTCGCAGAATCGCTTCGCAATAGGTTTACAACCCAAACCCGATTAAATTCGGTGGCAGCATATGGCGATTTGAGTTTTACTGGCGAAATTCGCGATTATCGTGTGCAACCAGTTGCAGTTCAGGGTAACGAGATAGCTGCCATGAATAGGTTAACCATCTCGGTACGGGTTAAGTTCGAGAATGCTATTGATCCAACCCAGAATTACGATAAAACGTTCTCGCATTTTGAGGATTTTGATAGCCGTCAGCAGTTAACACAGGTTGAGCAAAACCTAGTTAAAATTATTGTAGATAAGCTGATTGAGGATATATTTAATAATGCAGTCGCAAATTGGTAGCTATGGATAAGGAGCAGTTTTACAGTTACATAGAGCAACCCCAGCGCATTGGTATCGACGAATTAACGCAGCTTGGTAAGTTGACTAATGAGTTTCCCTATTTTTTTGCATCAAGGATACTTAACGTTATTGGGCAGAAGAATACTAATTCGCGCGATCTAAATTCTGAGGTTACAAAAATTTCAGCACTGGCTTCAGATAGGAATGTGTTATTCTTTGCCCTCCATTCGGTAACAAATGAGTACGATTCGAACGTGCCTGATTCACCTGACGCCGATAGCAAGATTGCTGCTGCTACTGTACATAGGCCGAATGCTGATGACCAACTCCTAGAACTCTCCGATTCGCCCGCTGAAACTCAACATAAAACTGATGAAGAGGTGTATATGGATCCTCAACTTTATACACTAGAAATTCCTAATGGGGTTCTTGTTGAGGATGGATATGGTTCATTATCCAAAGAAACTAGAAAGCCAGAGGCCAGTACGACTGATGAAAAGAGTGAACCCAAGGCAAATCCATCCATATTGGAACTTATTCAGAAGGGAGATAGCAGTATTTTTACTGATGCTGACAAGGCCGATTCTGATGACCCTTTCTCGTTGGTTGATGCGTTTATTGAGACAAGGCCACGAATTGTTCCTAACCAGCCAGCCTCTGCAGAAACTGTTTACCAGGCAGACATATCACTCGATTCGCTTAAAGAGTCGGAAGATGTTGCAAGCGAATCTTTAGCTAAAATTTATTTGGCTCAAGGGCATAATGACAAGGCTATTAGAATTTACGAGAGATTAAGTTTGAAATATCCAGAAAAAAAAGCTTACTTTGCCGCTCAAATTATAGAGATTAAGAAATAACTCAGTAATAAACGTTAAAACCATTCGTAATGTATCTGCTCATATCAGTATTAATAATTATTGCCAGCATCCTACTAATTCTAATCGTATTGGTTCAGAATTCAAAAGGGGGTGGGTTGGCATCAAATTTTGCTTCCTCAAATCAGGTTATGGGCGTTCGTAAAACGGCCGACTTTTTAGAGAAAGCTACTTGGACGTTGGCTGTTAGTCTTCTAGTCCTAAGTGTATTGGCCGCTTTTGCAATACCCCGCGATAAAGGCGAGGTTAGCCGCTCGGCAATTGAAGAAAAGTTAGATAGAATGCCTAGCCAATCAGCTTTACCAACTTTCCCTCCTCCAACATCCGACGAGGGGAGTAATGCGAGTGAGCCAGATAAAGAGTAAAAGAACATAAACTTTTTCACTTAAGCGGGTGTCAGTATGTCATATACTGACACCCGCTCTTTATTTAAACCAAGTGGGAAAGTGTTCCCGCCTTGCATTACATAAAGATGATAATGTAATTGTTTATAGTTAGTAACGTAGGAGTTATGTTCGTTTACGTATTAGCCTGCTTTATTTTTAACACATTATAATATGGTTAAAACATAATTGTACGGAGTATTCTCTTTCACCAGGTTTGTTGAAAAAGGGATAAAACTTTAAAGACATTTAAAAACAGGACAAAAAGTCAGGTTTATACGTTTGGCACAAATTTCGATATACTAAAAGCTGTAAATCGAAATATATTAATTAACAATAAAACATTTTTGAAATGTCAGAACTAAAAATTAAACCATTAGCAGATAGGGTTCTTGTTGAGCCTTTGGAAGCAGAAGAAAAGACGGCAAGCGGTATTTTTATACCCGATACTGCAAAAGAAAAACCACAAAAAGGTACTGTGGTTGCACTTGGCGCCGGTACAAAGGATGTTACTATGGAGGTTAAAAAGGGAGACCTAGTACTTTACGGAAAATATTCAGGTACAGAAATTAGCCTTGATGGAAAAGAATATCTTATGATGAAGCAGTCGGATATCCTAGCTATTGTTTAGTTTTTGCTTACTAGAACAACTGATTGTTTAATCTATTTACAAAATTAAAGAAAAAAATATTATGGCAGGAAAAATTATTAGTTTCGATGTTGAAGCCCGCGACCAGCTAAAAAAAGGTGTTGATAAGTTAGCTAATGCGGTTAGAGTAACGCTTGGCCCCAAAGGACGTAACGTGGTTATAGAGAAAAAATTTGGGTCTCCTCAGATTACAAAAGACGGAGTTACCGTAGCCAAAGAAATTGATCTTACCGATCCAATGGAAAACATAGGCGCTCAAATGGTGAAAGAAGTTGCAGCAAAAACTGGCGATGATGCTGGTGATGGTACAACTACAGCAACTGTTTTGGCACAGGCAATTATAGGAGTGGGTATTAAAAACGTAACCGCTGGAGCAAACCCAATGGACCTTAAGCGAGGTATTGATATTGCTGTTGCTAAGGTGGTTGAAGGGCTTAGGAAGCAAAGTATTGAGATTGGCGACGATTACACAAAAATTGAGCAAGTAGCTTCAATTTCAGCTAATAACGACCATGAAATTGGTAAACTTATTGCTGAGGCCATGAAGAAAGTAAAAAAAGAGGGCGTAATTACTGTTGAAGAGGCAAAAGGGATTGAAACTACTGTTGAGATAGTTGAGGGTATGCAATTCGATAGGGGTTATATCTCGCCATACTTTATTACCAATCCAGACAAAATGGAGACAGTACTTGAAAATCCATACGTTCTGATTACCGATAAGAAGATTTCGACAATGAAGGATCTACTTCCAGTTCTGGAACCAGTAGCTCAAAATGGTCGTTCACTCCTTATTATTGCAGAAGATATAGATGGCGAAGCGCTTGCGACTCTTGTTGTAAATAAACTTCGTGGATCACTTAAAATTGCAGCAGTTAAAGCGCCAGGCTTTGGCGATCGTCGTAAAGAAATGCTTGAGGATATTGCCATCCTTACCGGTGGCGTTGTTATTTCTGAAGAGAAAGGCCTTCGTTTAGATGCAGCCACTGTTGAGATGTTGGGTTCTGCCGAGAAAATTACTCTAGACAAGGAGAATACAACCGTTGTAAATGGTGCTGGTGAGAAAGATACCATTAAGCAGCGTGTAGCTCAAATTAAGGTTCAAATTGAGAACACTACTTCCGATTATGATCGTGAAAAGTTGCAAGAGCGTTTAGCTAAACTTGCGGGTGGCGTAGCCGTTTTATACGTAGGTGCAGCAACCGAAACCGAGATGAAAGAGAAGAAGGATAGGGTTGATGACGCTTTAAGCGCTACTCGTGCAGCAGTTGAAGAGGGTATCGTTCCGGGTGGTGGTGTAGCTTATATTCGTACCATTGAGCTTCTCGAAAAGTTAAAGGTTGAGAATGAGGATCAGAATACGGGTATTAAGATTATTCGCCAAGCCATTGAATCCCCTTTGCGTCAAATTGTTTCTAACGCTGGACAGGACGGGTCAGTTGTTGTTCAGAAGGTTAGAGAAGGCAAAGACGACTTTGGTTATAATGCATATACCGACAAGTACGAGAACTTGCTTGATAGCGGTGTTATTGACCCAACCAAGGTAACTCGCGTTGCTCTAGAAAATGCAGCGTCAATTGCTGGAATGTTCCTTACAACTGAATGCGTAATGGCTGATGAGAAGGAAGAAAACCCAATGCCAATGGGAAATCCAGGAATGGGCGGAATGGGTGGAATGATGTAAGAATCTTCAATCACCAAATATATTATCCAAGGGGGAGCAACGTTAGGTTGTTCCCCTTTTTATTTTAGTGTTGGCACAAAATTTTTTCGGAACTGGGGAGATTTGATTGTTTTAAGATGTTATAACTTTTACGAATAATCTTGTAAATCAATTATCTATAATATTCTCGTAAGTTAAATTTTATTATTTTATGTAGGAGGTGTTGTTAATTATTTAACTTTACGGCTAGTGAGTTTTAGAGCAATTTTCTGGAATGTTTTAGTCTATAAAAACAGATATGATGAACAAGAATTTTATTTCTCTTTTTGCCTTGGTAGTAATGTCAATTAGCACTTTGGCTAATGGGTGGCATATAACTACACGGTATTATAATTTACCTGATGATAACCAGCAGCAAAGGGTAGAACATATTTACTTGTATGGAAATAATATGAAGATGGAGGCTGGTAATTTAAGCACTATTTTTCTGCTAGATCAAAACCAGATACTTTACATGAATCATAGCAATAAAACTTACTGGAGAGGTAATCCTCAGAGGTTTGTTAGTGAGGTAAGGGCAGAGCTGGTTGCTTCCATTGAACAGAATTTGATAGATGTTGATGCCGACAAGCAAGAAGAGGTGCGAGCACTGTATATGGAAATGATTGATGCCTCCTTTACCGATAAAAGCGTTGTTCCCTCAAAGGTTTTTTCAGTAAAAGAGTTGAATGGGCGGCAGGTTATTGGAGGTTTTTCTGCAACAAAGTATGAGGTATCAGAAGAAGGATTTTTACTCGAAAATATATGGGTAACCAATGATTTGCCCATTTCAAATGAATTTGATTTTATTAGCCTGAACCATTTTCTTAACCAGCTAGCACAAGGGGCTTATGCTGATAGCTTTGAAAGCTCGCAGGAGTATTTTAGTTTGCTCGATAAGGGGTATCCGGTTAAAGTGGAAATTCGAAGGGGCGATGGTAGCATCCAGGTTTCGGAAGTAATTAGCGCAATTCGTGTATTTTTAACAGACTCCGACTTCGCTGTGCCAGCGGATTATACCGCTGGAAGTTTGGCTACAGTCGGGGTTTGGGAAGGGTATATGTAGCAGCCTTGCTGTTGTTCTTAATTCTAAATTATGATGATTGCTAAAACTTAAGTCTATCTCCCTATTTTTAATTCCAAAATATTTTCAGAGAAATAGCTAAATACGCATTGTGCTAGTAAAGTGTTTACCTCACCATTTTTCGTTGTCAAGTCTGTTTTTTTTAGCTATTTTTGCAAGGCAATTGGCCCCGTAGTTCAGCTGAATAGAATGTCAGATTCCGGTTCTGAAGGTCACAGGTTTGAATCCTGTCGGGGTCACTAAAGAGAAGCCCAGCCAAAATTTTGGCTGGGCTTCTCTTTGTAATATCATTAGGGTTTAAAGTGCCTAGTCGTGATAAGAAATAAATTCGAATGGAATTTTGATGCTTTCGGAGTAGTCGCTTCCGGCATACTTCATATCAATATCATCATCGGGATAGTACCAAAAAACCTTAACATTACTCCCTTTTCCGTGAATTAGTTCTAGTCTCTTTAAAATTTGGAAAATAATTTTGGAACTGGGAGTATTGTAGTAAATCATTCTGAAAGTAACTATTGTTTCCTTGCAGGGTGCTTCTATATAGTTAATAATCCAGTTGCTTATGGGATCATAAAAGCCTCTTGCATCCTCAGGTAAAGAGTTTCCAGAGAATTCAAGTTTTCCTGTTTTTGCATTTAGATTAATTTCTGGATACTGGCTTGTTCCTTTAATTGATAAAACATCCATAGTCAGCTGTGTTAAAATTTAATTATAAAGATACAAATATATAATTATTAGTTGTTATAAACACTAACATAATTCATAGTATAAAAGTTAAATATGGCAATTATTTAGCACTATGCTTAATACTCATCTCGCATTTTTTACAGTTGAATGTTAGTGCATATTTATAGGAACTGTCCTTTAGGAAAAGTTCTTCTTTTATGGTTTTCCCGTTTCCGTCACACAACCCCATCTCAAAAAGTATGCAGTATCGGGTTGTCATTAATGTTTTGTTTTGGGTGTTATTGCTAAGTTCAAAGCTCTGCGTTATTTCAGTTACTCCATGTTTTTTGTAAAATTTTTCGGCTAGTGTGTTCGATATGTTGGCGGTGTGAGTAAGGTTTTTTTCAGGGTAATTATTAGGGTTAGTTGCAGGTACTCTAGTTTCTCTCACATGGCAATTAAGCCTGTTTTGACTGTGTTTTTCTAGCAATTCTCGACGCCATATATTAATCTGCTTTAGTTTAAAAAAGGGTATGTGGGTATCGGTTTGTATGCTTGTATCCGTAATTTCATAGATGGTATCCCCTGTTTTTTCAACCTGATTCCTGAGCGCTAAGAGCATTTCACTTGGTTTCTGCGCCAATTCGGCTTCAAAACCAAATGAGGCAAGGGTAGTAATATTGTCCTCATCGGTAAGTGAGAATTTAATGGCAGAGTCGAGTAATTTTATTTCAAGTTTGCAGCTAATTGTTCTGATTCCCGATTTGTTCGATGCTAGCTGTTGTGCAAACTTATGGTCGTAATTTCTAAATATGGTCGTTCCTGGCTTAGCGTTAATGGGTTGATTCGGGTAGATTTTCTCTTCAACAACTTTGTTAACCTTTACCCCTACAAGATTATTTCTGTGATCGAAAAAGCATAACCCATCATTGTTGCTTATTTCTTCGGTAGTGTTAATAACGAAAAAAGAATCATTACACTCTGTTACCTTCCCAAGCGGTTGTCCAGTTGATTTAGGTGTATTGAATGAGGCCATATTCTTACTGCGTTTTTCTGCGAAATATGACGTATAGCCTCGATTAAAGGTTTTATCGGGATTGGGTTTAAAGTTGTAACTGCAACTACCCGATGAAGATTTAGCAATACCACTTTTGTTACTAATTATTTTATCGATAACCTGTCTGTAATGTGCGGTAATATTTTTAACGTACGAGGTATCTTTAAGCCGACCTTCAATTTTAAGTGAAGTAACCCCTGCCTTTATAAGTTGCTCAATGTTTTGAGATTGATTGAAATCTTTAAGTGATAATAAATGCTTGTTTTTGGCTAGAATTTTTCCGTTCTCATCAATAAGGTCGTATTTTGAGCGACAAGGTTGAGCGCATTCGCCCCTATTGGCACTTCTCCCAGTTAAAAAATGACTAAGGTAGCATTGTCCACTATAGCAAACACATAGAGCACCGTGAATAAATGCTTCTATTTCTACGTTGGAAGTATTCCTTATCGCGTTTATTTCTTGCAGAGAGAGTTCACGTGCTAAAATTACTCGCTGTATTCCCACACTTTGCAAGAATTTCACTTTTTCGGCGGTAACGTTGTGCGTTTGCGTGCTAGCATGTAAGGGTATGGGAGGCAGATTCATCTCTAAAATCCCCATATCCTGTATAATTATAGCATCCACGCCTACGTGGTAGAGCTTGTGGATTAACCCCTGAACTCTTTCTAGCTCTTGCTCGTAAAGAATAGTGTTTATGGTAACAAATATTTTTACAAAGAATAGATGGGCGTAATGTGTTAGCCTTTCAATATCGGCAAGCGAGTTGCCTGCTGCGCCACGAGCACCAAATTGTTCGTACCCAATGTAAACGGCATCAGCACCGTGATTAATGGCAGCAATACCCGTTTCAATATCTTTTGCTGGGCACAGAAGTTCAATGGCGCGTTGCATAGCTCTTTATTGAAGTTATTATGGTAATTAGAAGGACACCTTTATTGTAAAAATGATTTGCTGCAAATATAGCGATAGTAATCCTTAAGGAGTGAGCAGTTATTTAATAAAAAAGGGAGCACATGGGCTCCCTTTCTTATTATGATAGAGTCAACTTTTTTAGTTGCACTTTAAAACTTCCTTTATTTGATACTCAGCAGCTGCACGGTATGTACCTGAAAGGGCATTGTTAAATGCAGCGCAAGCCTGAACTGTATCACCTTGATTTTGATACGCTGTACCTATTTGGTAGTAAACTCCAGCTTCGTCAACAGCATCGGTTCTATTTTCAAGGGCAAGATTAGCGTACTCAATAACTTTGTCCCAATTTTTAAGTTCAGCAAAGTTGGCAGATATAACATAGTAAACTGCTCCGTCAGTATTGTCAAACTCTAACGATTTTTCAAAAAAACCAATTGACTCATTAAAGTTTTTGGCTTTTTGTGCCTCATCTCCTTTTCGAAGTAGGTATCCCTTCGCTTTTTTTACTGCACTTTCTTCCTTTTCCCTATCGTTTGCTGCATTCGATACCTCAATTGTCTTTTTTAGATAGCTAAGCATATCCTCATAACTCTCTTGCTTTTCGTGAGCTAAGGCTATTCCTAAGTAAGGATCGGGGTAGTTAGCTTTTACTTCAATGGCTTTGTTATAGTAGTTAATGGCCTTTTCATAATTTTCTTCTCTATACTCATTGTTACCCATTTGGTTGTATAGCTGGGGGATAATTCTATCAACTCTACCCTGTGTGTTTTTATCATAGTACTTAATAGCAGTTTCCTTTGCTTTTTCAAGTTGCTCTAACGCTTTTACCATATCTTTTTCCCTGTACAGGTTCATAGCGTACTGTAAGTGAGCCTTGGGTAAAAGGTCTTCAGCTAATCTCTTCGTTTCTTCGCCGTCCACGTCTAGGCCTTCGCTTAATTCAATGGCCAAGTATAATTGCTCAAGTGCTTTTTCGGGCATTTTATCCTGAAACATTGTTGCACCAGCATTATATGCTTCTGTGGCTTCTTTTAGTGTTTGTGCAGTTGTTAGAAATGGCGAGAAAAATATTGCTAAAACAACTAGGAGTTTGTTCGTTTTCATACTATAAAAAATTTATTTGGTTATTTCACATTTTATTTATGGCCTAAAAGTAATCAGTTCAAAATTTTTTACTATAAGAATGGCTTAATTTAGAGTCATTATAAATAAGCTTATGATTGTTCAAGAAGTTACTGTTTTAACGTTTGGCCTTAAAAAACGATTTCATTAACAGTGTTGCCTCATCAGCTAAAATACCCGTTGTTACTTCTGTTTTAGGATGAAGTATCATATTCGACAGTATGGAGTATCCTTTTTTAGGATCTTCGGCACCGTAAATAAGTTTACCTAGTTGACTCCAGTACAATGCTCCTGCACACATAGTGCAGGGTTCAAGCGTAACGTAAAGAGAACATTCGTTTAGATATTTCCCTCCAAGGTAAGCGCATGCTGCTGTAATTGCTTGCATTTCGGCATGAGCCGTTGGATCATTAAGTGTTTCTGTTAAATTGTGTGCTCTTGCTATTATTTGGTTATTGCAAACTACAACTGCACCGACCGGAACCTCATCTTTTGACAGAGCCTTTTGTGCCTCTTTTAAGGCTTCGCGCATAAACTTATCACTAATATCCATATTTATACATATGATGCTATGAGAAACCGTTTGCAAAATGAGTGCCACAAATTGTAAGCAAAGGTAATTATTTATACCTTCGCAACCTGAAAAAACATCTAAAGAAATGTATAGAACACATACCTGTGGCGAACTTTGCGCTACACATATTGGAAAAACGGTAACCCTTAGCGGATGGGTTCAACGTATTAGGAATCTTGGCGGAATGATTTTTATTGATCTGCGAGATAGGTACGGAATTACTCAACTTGTTGCCGATGAGAATACCAGTGAAACCCTGGTTGAAACCATTGAGAGCCTTGGAAGGGAGTATGTTGTTAAGGTTGAAGGCTTGGTTCTTGAGCGTGCCAGCAAAAACTTGAAAATTCCTACTGGTGAGGTTGAAATTAATATAAAGAGTATTACAATTCTTAACTCATCCGATACACCTCCTTTTACCATTGAAGATGAAACCGATGGAGGGGATGAGCTTAGAATGAAGTATCGATATCTCGACATACGACGCAATCCGGTTAAGAATGCGCTAATGCTTAGGCACAAAGTGGGGCAAGCGGTTCGACGATATCTCGATTCACAAGATTTTATAGAGATTGAAACCCCTTTTCTTATTAAATCGACCCCTGAAGGAGCCCGCGACTTTGTGGTTCCATCGCGTATGAACCCTGGCGAGTTTTATGCTTTGCCACAATCACCCCAAACATTTAAACAGCTGCTAATGGTGGCTGGAATGGACAAGTATTTTCAGATTGTAAAGTGCTTTCGCGATGAAGATTTAAGAGCTGACAGGCAGCCTGAGTTTACCCAGATTGATTGTGAAATGGCGTTTGTTGAGCAGGATGACGTGATTAGTACCTTCGAAGGAATGGTTGCGTCTGTTTTTAAAGATATCCTAAATCTCAACTTTACAGTTCCTTTTCAGCGTATGGCTTACAACGATGCAATGTCGTTATATGGCTCGGATAAGCCCGACTTACGCTTTGGTATGCAAATTCGTGATTTAACAAACCTTGCCAAAGGGAAAGGGTTTGTTGTTTTTGACAGCACTGAATTTATTGGAGGTATTACGGTACCCGATTGCGCAGAATACACGCGTAAGCAGCTTGATGAGTTAACAAAGTTTGTGCAGCGCCCACAGATTGGGGCAAAAGGATTGGTTTACGTTAAGTGGGGAGCAAATGGTGAAGTAAAATCATCAGTTGACAAGTTTTTTACTCCCGACGACCTAAAACAATGGGCAGAACATATGGGTGCCAAAGAGGGCGATTTACTGCTAATTTTGGCCGGAGAGAGGACCAAAACCCTAGAGGCACTTGGCGAGCTTAGGCTTGAAATGGGCGAGAGATTAAATTTAAGGCCTACTAATGTTTTTGCACCCCTTTGGGTTGTTGATTTCCCTCTGCTCGAATGGGACGAGGAAACGAACCGTTTTTACGCAAAACATCATCCGTTTACTGCGCCCATTCAATCTGATATTCATTTATTTGACTCAGACCCCATCGCTATTAGGGCCAATGCTTACGACCTAGTTATTAATGGCGTTGAAATTGGTGGAGGCTCAATTCGAATTTTTAACAGGGAGTTGCAGCATAAAATGTTTAAGGTACTAGGGTTCTCCGAGGCACAGGCCGAAGAGCAGTTTGGTTTCCTTCTAAATGCCTTTAAATATGGGGCACCCCCACATGGAGGTATTGCATTTGGATTCGACAGGCTGTGCTCGGTTATGGGTGGCGCTGAATCTATTCGTGATTATATTGCTTTCCCGAAGAATAATTCAGGTAGAGACGTAATGATTAATTCACCTTCAGGTATATCGGCCGAACAGCTTGGTGAACTTAAAATAAAATTGGTAGAGTAGGTAACCCCGCCAACCAAGCCCCTTCCTAAAATCCAACAACCTGTCATTCAGAGCGGAACATAGTGAAGCGAAGAATCTATAATATAAAACAATGTTTTTACCAGACAATAGTGATTACAAATACTAGATGCGTAAACTAGTTTAAAACAAAAAAGGTGGAATGTTTTTCCACCTTTTTTGTTTTATATTTAGGCTAGTCCTTACTAATGGTTCCAATCAGTGTGGCTTGGGTTGATTCGTGGATTTTTACAAACACGTAATCGCCAATTTTCGAATCGGCCTTAGGGAATACCACAACCTTATTTTGTGAGGTTCGTCCATAGAAATCCTCTTCAGATCTTTTAGAAACGCCCTCTACAAGAACCTTAAACTCTTGGCCAACGTCCTTTTTTTTGCTTGCTTCCGAGAGTTTATTCTGCAATTCAATTATCTCGGTTAGTCTACGTGTTTTTATTTCTTCTGGCACATCATCTCCCATCTTTCGGGCAGCTTTTGTATTTGGGCGCTCCGAGTATTTATACATATAGGCAAAATCGAAACCAACCCATTTCATTAACGATAGGGTTTGATCGTGATCAACTTCAGTTTCGGTACAAAAGCCCGTTATCATATCAGTTGATATGGAGCTATCGGGTAAAATTCGGCGAATGGCTTCAATACGGTTCATATAAAACTCGCGTGAGTAACCTCTGTGCATTAGCTCCAGAATACGCGATGAGCCCGATTGCACGGGTAAATGTATGTGGCTACAAATGTTTTCATACATTGCCATAGTGTAAAGCACTTCATCCGACAGGTCCTTAGGATGCGACGTTGAGAAACGTACCCTAAGGTTAGGATCCAATTTTGCAACCTTTTCAAGAAGCTCGGCAAAACTAACCTTTTTACCCTCATCGTTAATCCAGTTGAAGCTATCTACATTTTGTCCCAAAAGGATAACCTCCTTGTAGCCGTCTTCAATCACTTCCTGCACTTCGCGCATAATGGTTTCGGGGTTTCTGCTTCTTTCAGCGCCTCTAACGTAGGGTACAACACAGTAAGTGCACATATTATTGCATCCCCGCATGATTGAAACGAAAGCCGAAACTCCGTTTTTATCCAATCGAACAGGGCTGATATCGGCGTATGTTTCCTCGCGCGAAAGCAGTACATTTATTCCTTTTTGCCCTTCTTCGGCTGAGCGAAGAAGCATGGGCAGCTCGCGGTAGGCATCGGGACCAACTACAATATCAACTAGTTTTTCCTGCTCGAGTAGTTTTTCCTTTAACCTTTCGGCCATACAGCCTAGCACGCCAATAAGTACCGATGGTTTTTTCTTTTTTTGAAGCCTGAAAATATCAAGCCTTCCCCAAATGCGGGTTTCGGCATTTTCACGAATAGAGCAAGTATTTACAAGAATAATATCAGCTTCATCAATGCTGCTGGTATTTGTATACCCGTTGGCCGTCAGAATTGAAGCAACCACTTCGCTGTCGTTAAAGTTCATTTGGCAGCCATAGGTTTCAATGTAAAACTTGCCTGCCGTGCTATTAATATCAGTCAACGTGAAAGTTTTATGTGTTAGTAAGTGTTTTTTCTGAATGCAAAGTTAATGGAAAAATAATTCTTGCTGCCGAATATTGCACTGTTATCCTAAATATTATGGCAGTCATTTTATATTTTATTTCCAGAATGCTCTAATAGGGTACTTTATATTGTGTGCAAATATCAGAATATCAGTTGTTAGCAAGAAATTTATTGTTCCACTCAATTTTTTGACTAAATTTACCGTTCAAATGCTTAGTATAAAGCGATGCAAAATAGGACTTGTAAATAGGATATTAAATTAGATAAGCGTATGTCAGGACATAGTAAATGGTCAACAATTAAGCGTAAAAAGGGTGCGGCTGATGCAAAACGCTCAAAAATGTTTAGCCGAATTTCAAAAGAAATAACCGTTGCCGTTCGCGAAGGAGGAACCGATTCGGAAACAAACCCTAGGCTGCGTGCGGCCATAAACAACGCGAAGGGCGTTAATATGCCTAAAGAAAATATTCAGAGGGCAATTAACAAAGCCGATAAGGATGGTGAGGTGCTACTAGATTTAACCTTTGAAGGTTATGGCCCCGAGGGAGCACCCATATTTATAGAGTGTCTTACCGATAATAACAACAGAACCGTTAGCTCCATACGATCAATTTTTACCAAAAGAGGTGGAAGCCTTGGTACGAATGGCTCACTCAGTTTTTTGTTTGAAAGGAAAGGGGTTTTTGTAATCCCCAAGGGCGATTTTAATCAGGAGGAAATAGAGTTAGACCTTATTGATGGTGGAGCAGAGGAGATTGAAATAAGCGATGAGTTTATTGAAGTATACACCCAGATGGCCGATTTTGGTAAAATGCAGAAAAAGCTTGAAGAGTTAGGTCTAGAAGCCTCAGAAGCAAATTTGCAGCGAATACCCAACGACTATAAAGTGCTTGACACACAGGCCGCACTCAAGGTTTTGAGGGTTATTGATGCCTTTGAAGATAACGACGACGTGCAGAACGTGTACCACAACATTGAAATGACCGATGAGCTAATGGAGGCTCTTGAGAACGAAGAATAGTTTTATTACGCTGCTGTATGAAAGGAAAATTATTGAAAGGGAAGTGGTTGTTCGTATTGGTTATTCCATTTTTACTGTCTGCCTGCGCGCATTTTAACGACATAAGCATTAAAGGAATTAGAGACGCAAAGTTCAAAGGGCTTAACCAAAAGGTTATAATGCTCACCTTTGATGTTGAAATTGATAACCCGAACACGCAAAAAATTACCGTTGTTGAGATCGACTTTAAGGCGTGGCTCGGAGGGCGTGAGTTAGGTACGTTTAAGGTAACCGAGCCAATAAGGTTGGTACCCTGCTCAAAGCAAATTTACTCTGTACCCGCTGAAATTGAACTTCGAACAATTGCCGATGCGTTTCGTATTGCCTCATCGGGTTCTTTAGAAAGTTTACTCGGGAAGTTAGAGGTTGAAGGTAGGATTAAAGGGCGTTCGTTCCCCATTCGAAAAACCATTAAAATACCACGACAGGCGTTTAGCCATATTTCATCGTCATTATAACTTTAACTTTTAGGGACAAAGTCTATATATGGTTTAAAAGCCTTACCTTTGCACCCTGTAAAATACAACAGGATTTTGGATATGACCACATTAAAAAGTATAGTGCATATTTTGGTACTAGTAACCAGCGTTATTCTTTATAGCAGCATAAGCTATGCGCAGCAATCGTTCGGTATAATTAACCAACTTCAACAATCCAACCCCGATAAGGGAAATGTTACCATTAGTCAGGATCCCAAAATTTCCGACCTGCTAAATCGGTATTATCTCCAAAATTCGTCAACACCAGGTATGCGAGGTTTTCGCATACGCATATACTTTGATTTAGGCCAGCAAGCACGCCATCAATCCGAACAGGTTATGAACGAGTTTATGGAGAATTACTCAGGAATGTCTATTTATCGAACTTTTGATAGCCCATACTATAAAGTGTCTGTTGGTGATTTTCGAACTCGCGACGAAGCATTTAAAGTGTTAAAAAAGCTAGCAAAAAAATACCCTAAGGCGTTTATTGTGCCCGAATGGATAAATTTTCCCCGTTTAGATTGAACCATAAATCATAAAGTGTATGCAGTACCTCTCTTTTCATAAAAACATTACCAACCAAAGAGAATGTACTCGTAAAGTCTATGCACATTTTTTTATCAAATTTAAAAATTAGCTAAAAGCGATGTCTGATCAAATAAAACATGAGTGTGGCATTGCCTTGGTAAGACTTCTAAAACCACTTGAATATTACCAGGCAAAGTACGGAACGTGGATGTATGCCCTTAATAAGCTTTACTTACTAATGGAAAAGCAGCACAATAGAGGTCAGGATGGTGCGGGGGTGGCGTCAATTAAGTTCGATTTGAATCCAGGACATCGATACATAGACAGGATTAGAAGTAATTCATCGTCGCCAATTTACGACGTATTTAACTCTATTCACAGCAGCATTTCTAGTATTGCAACAACCCCTAACCTAGCAGCCGATGCAGTTTGGGCAAAACAAAATGTGCCATTCGCATCCGAATTGTACCTTGGGCATTTACGCTATGGTACCTTCGGAAATAATTCCATCGATCATGTTCACCCTGTTCTCCGTGAAAACAACTGGAAATCAAGAACCTTAGCGTTAGCAGGTAATTTTAATATGACCAACGTTGACGAACTTTTTCAAAAACTTATTGATCTGGGCCAACATCCTAAAGGGTACTCCGACACGGTAACCGTTTTGGAAAAGCTAGGGCATTTTATCGATGAAGAAAATCAAAGACTATTTCGGCAGTATAAAAACGAGGGCAATGCCAATATACAGATTAGTAAGCTAATTGCTGATGGGCTAAATATTAAGCAAATATTGCAAGAGGCAACCCGCGATTTTGATGGCGGCTACACTTTGGCTGGAATGGTTGGGCATGGCGATGCTTTTGTTTGTCGTGATCCGTGGGGCATAAGGCCAGCGTTTTATTATGCCGACGATGAGATTGTTATAGCTGCGTCCGAGCGCCCAGCTATTCAAACCGTTATGAATGTAACGGCAGATAAGGTAATCCAGATTGACCCTGGGTTTGCACTTATTGTCAAAAAATCGGGCGAAATTGCAACACACGAAATTAGAGTGCCCCAAACCCGGAGTTCCTGCTCATTTGAGCGTATCTATTTTTCGCGCGGAACCGATACCGATATTTATAGGGAGAGAAAGAAACTTGGAGAGATACTAACTCCAATTATTCTCGAAACCATTGATTATGACGTAACGAATACCGTTTTTTCGTTTATCCCCAATACTGCCGAAACCGCCTTTTACGGAATGGTTAAAGGTGTTGAGGAGTATATGAATAGGGAAAAGGTTAGGCAAATAAAGGAGCTTAATGGCAAACTTACTGAGAAGGATATTGAAAGAATTATAAGCCCCCGCCCCAGGGTTGAAAAGATTGCCGTAAAGGATATTAAACTTCGCACCTTTATTTCGCAGGATAGTGGTCGTAATGACCTAGTGGGGCACGTTTACGATGTAACTTATGGGGTGCTTAATGAAGGCAAGGATAACCTAGTTATTATTGATGATTCAATAGTTAGGGGTACAACTCTACGCGAAAGCATCCTCAGGATTTTGGGTAGGCTAAACCCAAAGCTGATTGTTGTTGTATCATCGTCTCCACAAATTCGGTATCCCGATTGTTACGGAATGGATATGGCGAAACTTAGCGATTTTGTTGCATTCCGAGCAACTATTGAATTGCTAAAAGAAACGGGCAACGAGAGCGTTATTAATGGTGTTTACAAGAAATGTAAGGCGCAGCAAAATCTTCCAAAGGAGGAAATTGTTAACTATGTAAAAGATATTTACAGACCTTTTACCCCAACTCAAATTTCAGATAAAATAGCCCAGTTGCTCACTCCCGATGGAATGAAAACTGAAGTTAAAATTGTTTTTCAAACAATAGAGGCCCTGCATGAGGCGTGCCCAAACGATACTGGCGACTGGTATTTTACAGGTAACTATCCAACTCCAGGAGGTAACAAGGTGGCAAACAATTCGTTCATCAATTTTATTGAGGGTAAAAATGAGCGAGCCTACTAGATGTTGTAGCGCTGGGTAGAAGCGGGTAAAGGCAAATTTGGCACTAATATTGATAATGTTTTAGTAAATTTGGTCATAAACCATTAACCGTAAATACTATGAAAAACCTAATGCTTTTTTTAATATCGTTGGTTTTACTTTTACCACTCGATACATTCTCGCAAGATAAACGAGCCATAAAAGCAGCCGAACTAGGCTTCAAATCGGCCGAAAAGGACTACAAAAACGAAAACTACAAGGAGGCTGCCGAGAAATATACAATTGTTGTAAATACCATACCTGTTGCAATAAATTCTCGCAAACACCTTGAAATTAGGCTCGACGCCTTAATTAAGCTTGTTGATATATACTTTTACAGGTATGTTAACATTTCGCAGGCTTGCAGGTTCTTGACTGATTACAATAGCACAATTTCTGCTTCGAAAAATTCAGGGATACTTAGGTCTTCATCACTTTTGGGTTACCTAAAGCAGCAGCAGGATTATGCAAATAAAGAAGTAAAGCAGTGTGAGGGTTACGAACGGGTAGGAGAGGATATGGATAAATTCCGCAGTAAAACTTTCGAGAAGGTGTTTGAGGTGGAGAGTAAATAGGGATTTAGTTAATATAAAAAGCGCAATACTTAAAAAAAGCAGGTTACGCATTTTGCGTAACCTGCTTTTTTGTAACTATCTCTTTTTAATTTTTCGTTTTAAAAACGATAGAATATGCCTGTCCATTTTGTTTTTATATATATCGGAAATGGTAATCATTATTGCCGATTCTTCAACGCCTCCAAAGTATGGGTTAATTACGGTACCAAACATTTTCATTGAAGGGCTAATATTCATATACGAGTTAATGAGTGGCGGAATATGCTCGCCCAAACCCCTTATCTCTTGCGATAGAATCTTGTAATCCTCTTTATAGTTTTTGCCCACAAAAAGGCTCTCCATTCTATTATAGTCTAAATCGACCTTCATCGGCTCAATGGGCGTAACCAGTTGCTCATTATCGGCAAAATGCTTGTTTAAAAAGTAAAGAAGTATATCGCGCGCAGTAGTATTGTACTGTCTATACATAGTAACCTTTCCAAAGAAATACTTAATTCCAGGGTTAAGTACAACGAGTGCACCAAGCCCATCCCAAAGGTTGTCTAGGGCATATAAACCCTTTGCTCGTTTTTGTTTCGATTGGTACTTTGGCTGCACAAAAGAGCGACCCAATTCAATAAGGCAAGGGAGGTATTCTTGTTTAAATTTGTCTGAAAAATTAAAAAGTGCAGTAGTCGAAAGGTTAAACTCTTCGCCTATACTCGGGTTAATTATGTGATATCTGTACCCGCCAAGTATTTCCTTGTCTTCCGGATCCCAAACAATAAGCTGTTTATATGGATTATCGGATAAGTCGTACTTATCCATATCTAAACTTTTACCGGTTCCTCCTCCCGCACTTCGAAAACTTAATTCCCTTAGCCTTGCAACTTCGCGCATTAAATTTGGTGAGTCGTGAGCTGTAATTATGTATAGTAAGTTCCCCCCGTTATTCGTTTCACGAACAAACCTATCGTTGGTTAATTCCTTCTCAAGAAGCTCTTTGTCAACTGGTTCAATAATCTGCTCCATAGCCTGTTCCATAGTCTTTTGTTTTAAAAACGCGTAAAAATTTATTCAATCTTGCTCTCTTTAAGTATCACAAAATAGTTAAGTATACAACTAGCACAATGCTGTTGTAATTTCGGTGTTTTATTGTTCGCTATTTAGGTCGTAAACCTTTGCCTTTACCCACCTAGCCCATTCTGCAGGTCGACTTGTTGATTTAAATGTTTCGGGAGGGATAGGCTTGCCCACGTGGGCGTGCATTCTACTTCCCTTTTGTTTAAACATTTCATCAACCAAATAGATCATTTCAATATTCGCTTTTATGCCCAAAAAATTTCTAATTCGGCTTAAATTATAAAAGAAATTTGAGTTCTTACCACTAAAATAGATGGGTACAATTTTACGCTTATGCTTAACTGATTTAACAATAAAACTCTTTTTCCACTCCAAATCTTCAATTTTCCCTCCAGCTTTCTTACGCGAGCATAAACCTGCCGGAAAGCTGAATAGCTGATTATCCGAAGCGTAGGCACTCTCCATAAGTTTTACGTTCTCTCTGGATTGTACACCATGCTTATTTACTGGAATAAAAATGTCCTGCATCTGTTTAACGTTCATCAATAAATCGTTAGCAGGTACTTTTACCGAACTAAACTTTTTACTAAGGGCATGAATTAGTATCATTCCATCAAGCCCACCCAGTGGATGGTTGGACACGAAGGCGTACCTTTCGTTTTCCGATAGGTTATCAAGCCCCTCAATGGTATACGTTACATCTAAAAAGCTCAGAACAGCTTCAATAAAATCAACCCCTTGCTTGTTGCCCGACTTGCTTAGTACCTCGTTAATTTCATCTTGGTGGATAATTCTTTTCAGGTACCAAATCATAAAGCCTGGAAGCAATTTTTTTAACTTCGGGCTCCTTTTTGCCAGAACCTGCTCAACGTCAATATAATTTGCGGGTTTTTCCATATTAATACAAATTTGGATTGTTGCAATTTATGCTACAAATGTAAAATCAATTTTTAAATATTTGCTTTTCTTAAGCGCAAACTTCGCTTTAGAAAAAGTGTACAACATAAGAGTTTTGTTTGGATTGAAAAAAATATTTTAAATTTTCACTTTGATTGAGAGCGGATTCGTTCTAACTTTGTAACTTAATTCACCAGTTTTTGATGCAAAGTAAGTTTTCAATTTCCGATCTAATTTTAATGTATCAGCGGCAATCTTCGGTGGTTAGGCTAACCGACGAGTTGAAAAATTGCCACTTGAGTAGAGTGCGAGTTAAGGGCATTGCGGGTTCTTCAGCGTCGCTTTTGGCAGGTTCTGTTGCGGGTACTATTGGAAATACCCAGCTTGTAATTTTGAATGACAAGGAGGAGGCTGCATACTTTTTTACTGATTTATCATCCATTTTGCCTACGGAAAGGCTTTTCTTTTTTCCCTCCTCGTATAAACGCTCGGTTCAATACGAGCAAAAATTACCTGCTGCCTTAATTCAGCGTACCGATACCCAAAAAGTAATCCCTGCTATTAATGCCAATCCTCAAAATGGCATTTTAATCATAACTTATCCCGAGGCTCTTGCCGAGAAGGTTGTACCGGTCGATTATTTTACCAAGAATTCCATTAATATATCAGTAGGCGAAACAATTTCGCAGGGCTTTTTAGCTGAATTTTTACTAGATATAGGTTTTGAGCGTACAGAGTTTGTTCATGAGCCTGGGCAGTTTTCAATTAGGGGAAGCATTGTCGATGTTTTTTCGTACTCATCACACTTACCCTACCGTATCGACTTTTTTGGCGAAGAGGTTGAATCGATCCGATCGTTTAATATTGATGATCAACTTTCAATAGAGAATTTTCAAACCGTATCGTTTATTCCCGATTTGCAGAAAGAGCAAGAGCAAGAGAATGATGATAATAGGAAGTGCTTAGTAGAGTTATTACCAGACAATACGGTGGTTTGGGTTAGGGATATTGAGATTGTTCTTGGCACTATGAATCAAACCTTCGAGAGCATTAGCCGAAAGGAACATTTCACCTCAGGAGGCGATTTCTTTGAACTAATGCAGACCTTTGGGTTAGTTGAGTTTGGGGTAAAGCAACTGCTGAAACCAACCCTTGTAATTGATTTTGAGGTTGTTCCCCAACCAAAATTCCAAAAAAACTTCGAGCTAATTGCCCAGCATTTAATTAGTTTCGACCAGAAAGGTTACCAAACCTACATACTGGCCGATAATCCTAATCAGCATAAACGCCTCGAAAACATATTCGCAAGCACAAATTCATCTGTTCGTTTTGTTCCCATCGAGTCAACGCTGCACGAGGGGTTTATTGACCATATTTTAAAAGTGTGCGTTTTTACCGATCACCAGCTATTTGATCGCTACCAGAAGTATAAGCTGAAAAATGAGTTTACCAAGCGCGATAGCCTTTCAATGAAAGAGCTGTTAAGTCTACAGCCTGGCGATTATGTTGTGCATATTGACCATGGTATTGGTGTTTTTGGTGGGCTTATAAAGCAATCGATTAACGGTAAGGTGCAGGAGTCTGTGAGGCTTACCTATAAGGATGGGGACACCTTACTAGTAAGCATTCATAATCTGCACCGGATTTCAAAATATAGAGGTAAGGAGGCAGAGTTGCCAAAACTCCATAAGTTGGGCTCGGGAGCGTGGCAAAAGCTAAAACAAACAACTAAACGCAAGGTTAAAGATATTGCCAAAGATCTTATTGCGCTGTACTCAAAACGATTAGCTGAAAAAGGGTTTGCTTACTCGCCCGATTCATATTTACAGGAGGAGCTCGAAGCCTCATTCATATATGAGGATACACCCGATCAGGTAAAAGCTACCCAGGCATTTAAGGAGGATATGGAGAGCTCAATACCAATGGATAGGCTCGTGTGTGGCGATGTGGGTTTTGGGAAAACAGAGATTGCTGTAAGAGCGGCCTTTAAAGCCGTTGCCGATAGCAAGCAGGTTGCCATACTAGTTCCTACCACAATTCTAGCTTTGCAGCATTTTCAAACCTTTAGCCAACGACTTGAAAGTTTCCCTTGTAAGGTAGAATTTGTAAGTAGAATGAAAACGGCCAAGGCTCAAAAAGATATTTTTTCGCGCTTGGCGCAGGGGCAAGTCGATATTATTATTGGAACCCATGCCCTGTTAAATAAAATGGTTAGTTTTAAAAACTTAGGCCTTATTATTATTGATGAGGAACAAAAGTTTGGCGTTGCAGCTAAGGAGAAACTTAAAAAACTTCGTATTAATGTTGATACTCTAACGCTAACAGCAACTCCCATTCCTCGCACACTTCAATTCTCGTTAATGGGCGCCCGCGATTTATCAATTATAAATACACCGCCACCCAACAGGCATCCGATTGCTACCGAGCTGCACAACTTTAGTGTTGATATAATAAAAGAGGCTATTGAGTTTGAGGTAAGTCGGGGAGGGCAGGTGTTTTTCGTGCATAACCGGGTACAAAACATTACTGAAGTGCAGCATATGATATCTAAAATATGCCCCAACGTTACCTCAATTGTTGCACACGGGCAAATGGAACCAGCAACGCTTGAAAAGACTATGTTCGATTTCATCTCGGGCGACTATGACGTGCTGGTATCAACAACCATAATAGAGTCGGGGCTCGATATAGCAAACGCAAATACCATAATTGTAAACAATGCCCATATGTTTGGGCTAAGCGATTTGCACCAGCTGCGAGGGCGTGTGGGTCGTTCAAACAAGAAAGCATTTTGCTACCTACTGGCTCCGCCACTCGAAGAGTTAACCAACGAGGCAAGGCGTAGGCTTAAAACCATTGAAGAGTTCTCGGAGTTGGGAAGCGGTTTTAGCATAGCAATGCAGGATTTAGACATACGAGGTGCGGGCAATTTGCTTGGTGGAGAGCAAAGTGGTTTTATTGCCGATATTGGCTTTGAAACTTACCATCGAATACTCGAAGAGGCTATGCAAGAACTTCGCGAAGAGGAATTTAGTGACGTGTTTGCCGATACCAATACGGAGAATAAGCCTAAGGCTGCTGCCTGGTCGCCCGAAAAGGCCGACTGCCATATAGAAACCGATTTGGAATTACTAATTCCCGATACTTATGTTTCAAGCGTTTCAGAGCGTATGAAACTTTACCGCGAGCTCGACTTAATAGCAGAGCCACACGAATTATCAGCCTTTGAAAGCAAACTTAAAGACAGGTTTGGCAAGCTACCCGAACAGGTGTCAGAGCTGCTTAGCGTAGTACGTCTAAGGGGGTTAGCTAAAACACTCGGAATGGAAAGGGTGCTGTTGAAAAATGGGGCGCTTATTGGGTACTTCGTTTCAAATCAGGTTTCGCCTTTTTACCGTTCATCAATTTTTGCTGGAATAATTGCTTATATTCAGGCTAATCCACGTATCTTTCAGCTTAAAGAACAACGCGAAAAGTTAACACTTACGGCCAAGGGGGTTAAATCTATTGATGATGCTCTCGAAACTTTGAAACGAATAGATTTAGCAGTTTCTAAAACTGAAAAAGTGTAGTTTAAAACTTGTTTATCTTGAATAAAGAATCTAAAATGCCAGAACAAACCAGTTTGGTAGTTGATATTGGAAATACACTGACGAAAATTGCTGTTTTTAAAGGCAACCACATTGAGTTTTGCGATAAAATTGCTGAGGTTGACCCTAATGCTATTTCTAATTTAATTAGAAAATACGATATTGAGAGAGCTATAATTTCGAGTGTTGGGGAAATTAAAGGATGTTTTGACGAATTTCTTTCACAACAAGTGCCAACGTTAACGTTTTCATCGCAAACACCTTTGCCCATAAAAAGTTGTTATAAAACATCATCAACCCTTGGCCCCGATAGATTGGCCGCAGTGGTCGGTGCTAGCGTGTTATATGAAAATCAAAATGTTTTAAGTATTGATAGCGGCACTGCAATTACTTACGATTTGATAACATCCGGCGGAGAATACCTAGGAGGAGCCATTTCACCAGGCATTGATATGCGATTTAAGGCGTTAAATCATTTTACTGCTAAGCTACCTTTAGTATCTTTTAACACAAAATTTCCACTTATTGGCGATACGACAGAAACCTCAATAAAATCAGGGGTTTTAAATGGTGTAATAGCCGAGGTTGATAGTTATATTGACCACGTTAGGGGGCAATATTCGCCTCTTGTAATAGTTTTTACAGGTGGCGATTCATTTTTTTTTGATAAAAACTTAAAAAATAGCATCTTTGTGCAGTCCAAATTAGTGCTTTTAGGACTTAACCGAATTTTAGAGTATAATGAGAATCTACAATAAGCTACTGCTCCTGGTGACGGCCCTACTGGTTTCAATGCCAGTGCTATCGCAAAGTTTTTCAACCTTTTCACCCTACTCACGCTTTGGTATGGGCGAAATACGTAATAGGGGTTATGCTAATACCAAGGCATTTGGGGGTATCTCACAAGGAGTTAGAAACTCTAAGAGTATAAACTTTCTGAACCCTGCATCATACACATCGCAGGATTCAATGTCGTTTATTTTTGATTTTGGCCTTGAGGGTACAGGCGTCAATTACAAAACTAACAATCAGGCTAATTTCAATTCTGGAGCCAATCTTCACCATTTGGCTATACAATTTCCCATAACTAAATGGATGGGGGCTAGTGCAGGTATTCAGCCTTTTAGCAACGTAGGCTATCGAATTAAGGATATTGAAATGGATCCCTACCTGCTAAGTACAATTGGTCCAATTAAGTATTACTATCAAGGGAAGGGCGGAGTTACTCAATCATATTTCGGGTTAGCCATTAAGCCTTTTAAAGGGCTTTCGCTTGGCGCAAATATGTCCTATTTTTTCGGGGCAATTGAGCATACTACCGAAACGATTTTTCCAGCTGATACTCCGTACCAAACGTTCAGAAGGCAAAATAGTATTGTAGTTCGAGATATTGCACTTAGTCTTGGTGCTCAGTATGAATTTGCCTTTGGTAGCGAAAAATCTTACAAGGTGGTTGTGGGGGCTACACTCGATAACGAAACCTCTATAGGTGCGCAAAAAGTGCTTTTTGCTTCAACCTTAATAGGTAAAGTTGTTGATACTCTTGCTTTTAAAGAGTATCCCAAAAGTGCCATCGATTTTCCAAAGAATATTTCGGCAGGTTTTACGTTTGCCTACAAAGATAAGTTTATGATTGGTGCCGACTACGCATCGCAGGATTGGACCAATGCAAAGTTTCTAAATGTTAGCGATTCTCTTGTTAAAAGCAATACGATACGTGTTGGACTGCAGTTAATTCCAAATTCTACCGATTTGCGTTCGTATTTTAAACGGGTAGCTTATCGTGCTGGAGTATACTATTCAGATACAAATCTGAAGCTTCGTGGAAACCAAATAAAAGATTATGGCATAACTTTTGGAGTAGGTTTACCATTCAAGCGCAGTAATAGCACATTTAACATTTCATGTGAACTAGGTCAGAAAGGAACCCTATCAAATAATTTAATACAAGAAACCTACGGTGTTGTTAATATAGGATTTACTTTTTATGATTTCTGGTTTATGAAGCGAAAATATAATTAAATATTATAGTTACACTAAAATTACCGAGTAATGAAAAGGATTTTTACATTAAACTTACTAGCCCTGTCGATACTGCTACTTTTTTCAGTAAAGGGCATAGCACAAGCCTACTTAAATGATTCTAAGTACGGTGTTGATGAGGAGGCAAGACAGCAATGTATTGTTGCGCTATCTCTTTATGGAGAGGATTATAAACAGAAAAATTACGAGAAGGCAAAACCCAACTGGCTAAAGGTTTTAAATGTTTGCCCAGCTGCTCGCTTGAATACTTACATCCATGGAACAAGGATGATGAAAACGTGGATTGAAAATGAGGCTGCACCATCTCGTAAGGCTGAACTGATTGATTCGCTTATGTTGATTTACGATTTGCGTATTGAACATTTTGATTCAAAAGGAACGGTTCTTGGCCAAAAGGGAATAGATTTGGCTAGCCTTGATGCAGATCGTTACGAGGAGGCCTATAATATCCTCAAAGAGTCAGTTGAACTTGAGAGCGATGCTTCATCCGAAGTGGTACTATATACATATATGGCGCTTACAAAAACAATGTATGATAATGGTAAACTTACTGGCGAAAGTGTAATTGAAACTTACGCAATGCTAGCTGATTTTCTCGACTCACAGCTCGAATCAAAGCCAGACGACTCAAGATTGCTGCAGGTAAAAGAGAATATAGATGCCATCTTCTCAAACGCGGGCGTTGCTGACTGCGAAAGTTTAGAGAAAATTTTTGAACCTCGCATCAAAGAGGATGCTCCCATAGAACTAGTTAAAATGGTTAGTACCCTTTTATCGGCTAATAAATGTGAGACGACTGAATTCTACAAGAAAACGGCTAAAGTATTGTATGGTATTGAGCCTTCTTCTAGCCGCGCCTACGAATTGGCTCGGATATATCTAAATGAAAAGAATTACGCTAAAGCAGAAGTTTTATACAAAGAAGCAATAGAGCAACAGACCGATTCAATTGTTGAATCTAAGTTTTTGGTTGAGTACGCAAATATGGTATTTAACGATATGGGGAAACCGCAGCAAGCTCGTTCGTTAGCTCAAAAAGCGCTAAGCATAAACCCCAAAATTGGTCATGCTTACATACTAATTGGTCAAATTTATGCTGCAGAGAAAGATTGTTTTACTGATGATTTTCAGAAGAAGACAATATACTGGGTTGCAGTTGATCAGTTTGCAAAAGCAAAACAGGTTGACCCTTCCGTAGCCGATGATTGCACTAGGCTTATTGATACCTACGTTCAGTATTTCCCAGCTAAGTCAGATATCTTTTTCCAAGACTTAACCATAAACCAAAGGTACACTGTTGGCGGTTGGATTAACGAGACAACAACCATAAGGGCACGCCCCGAATAGGTAATAATACTGAAACATACAATGTTTTTATATTGCTTAAAAAAGTTGATAGTCCCTACCATCGTAGGGACTATTTTGCTTTCTTCTTGCAAAACTGATATCGAAATAGTTAATGCCCTTACTGAGCGCGAGCAGGTTCCGAGTTTAGTGGGTGAAAATATTGAAATTATTTATACTGAAAACGGGAAAATTAAAATACGTGTGCTAGCGCCCGAATCTATGTATTATCAGTATGCCGAGGAGCCATACAATGAGTTTCCGAAGGGGATAACCGTTTACAATTATGATGACTCCCTAAATGTTGAGTCAACCATTACGGCAAATTATGCAATTTTTTACGAGAAAGAGGAACTGTGGAATGCCAGGTATGATGTTGTAGCACAGAATAATAAGGGGCAAATACTAAACACCGAACAGCTTTTTTGGAACCAGAAAACTAAAAAAATATACTCTAATGATATGGTTAAACTCACTTCGGATGATGACGTTATTTTTGGCGAAGGCATGGATTCCGATGAAGACTTTAACGATTGGATAGTGCGAAAGCCCTCGGGTAAGATATATCTACAAGAATAGTAAGTTAAAACAAGTTGATTTTTTTGTAAAATTTCAACTATCTTTATATCGAACATTAAAATTGTATTTTTATGAAAGCGTTACCAAAAGTTCTAGAAATAATTTGGTTGGTTTTAGCCGTAGCCTGTTTGGTACTGGCCATTAATTCAACTAGTAAGTTTGGAATTGAGAACAGCTACATATTCTACATTTTATCGGTTGTGGCACTTGGTATGTTTTTACTTAGGCGATTCCGACGAAAATCTTTATCGAATAATAAATAACTGACTTAGCTTCGATGGATTATAACCTGGTTATAATTGGTTTATCATTACTCTTTTCAGCACTTTTTTCCGGAATGGAGATAGCCTTCGTTTCTTCTAATAAACTGCGCATTGAGCTTGACAGGAAACAGGGGACTTTCTCTTCACGTATTGTACAAATATTCACAAAAAACCCGAATCAGTACATCGCCACCTTACTTGTAGGCAATAGCATTGCGCTTGTTGTTTATGGCTTGTCTATGGCAAAGCTGCTTGAACCCTTTTTATCACGTTATTTTCAATATGAGATGGGTTTGCTTCTGGTTCAAACCATACTCTCAACGATAGTTATTCTGGTAACGGCCGAGTTTTTGCCTAAGTCAATCTTTAGGATGCATCCCAACGTATTCCTAAATTTCTTTGCGCTTCCTATGCTGTTTTTCTATATTGTTTTTTATCCCATAAGCAGGTTCTCAACAAGCATATCGCTTGGCATTATTAGGCGCATTTTTAGGTACGAGATTAAACTTGGTGATGAGAATAAGATTTTCGAAAAGATTGATTTAAACCATTTTGTGGGAGAGGCACAAAACGCCGAAGGCAATGAGCATAAGCAAGAGCATGATATTAAAATGTTTCAGAATGCGCTGGATTTTTCTGAGGTAAAAGTGCGCGATTGCATGTTACCACGCACCGATATTGAGGCAATTGATGTGCACAGCACCATAGCCGAACTCACTGAAAAATTTATCGAAACAAACTACTCTAGAATACCTATTTACGAAGGGAACGTAGACAATATTATTGGCTACGTTAATTCTAAAGAGATGTTTAAAAAACCACAGAGCGTAAAGGCGAAACTGCTAAAGGTCGACTTTGTGCCTGAAACAATGCAAGCACACCAGCTGCTAACCTCTTTTATAAAAGAGCAAAAAAGTTTGGCAATTGTTGTTGATGAGTTTGGAGGTACGGCTGGCTTGGTTACAATTGAGGATATTATTGAGGAAATATTCGGTGAGATTGACGATGAGCATGATTCAAGCGAGTTTGTTGAAAAACAACTTTCCGACGATGAGTTTATTTTGAGCGGAAGGCTTGAAATAGACTACCTGAATGATAAGTATAATTTTCATATCCCCGAGTCGGAAGAGTACGATACATTGGCTGGGTTCATTATTTCAAACTATATGAGCATCCCAAAGCCTCAGGAACAGTTTGTGATAGATTCCTTTAAAATAAAGGTTACCAAAATGGATAGGAATCGCATTGATTTAATTCATTTTACCATTCACTCCAAAGAGTAGCAATCATTTTTTCTTGCTACTTCTAAATAACGACCTAAATTTAAGTTTAGTGTAAAGCTTTTCTTGCTCGCATCCTTTTCAAGGAAATTATAAATGGATGGTTTGAACTTGCCAACCCACATTTTTTTTACAAAACAGCACTAAATTACACCAATTTGCAGTTTAATTCGAAAGAAGTAAACGTTTTTCCACTTTTCGACATAAAAAGTCAACTATCTCTTTATGCAATAGAGTAAAATAGCTATATTCGTAGCCTTAAAAAAAGGCAAATCTTGAACTAATATTAATTTTCAATGGCTACACTAGAGAAACTCAGAAATCGTGCTGGAACGCTTGTTGCAGTTGTAATCGGACTTGCATTGTTAGCATTTATACTTGGTGACCTATTCGGATCGGGTGGTTCACTTTTTAATAACAATCAGTTTGAAATAGCTGAAATATCAGGAAAATCAATCCCTTACCAAGTTTATCAGCAGCGTGTTGATAACGTAAGCGAGCTTAATAAGGTATCGCGTAGGGTTAATGCTCTTGATGAGCAAACCACTGAAAACATTCGCGAAGAGGTTTGGAATCAGCTAATACAAGAGTATATACTTGCCCCTCGTTTTAAAAGCTTAGGGATTGCAGTATCTGCTGATGAGCTGTTTGATATGGTGCAAGGTAACAACCTTCATCCAATTGTCAGGCAAGAATTTGGCAACCCTCAAACTGGCGAGGTCGATGTTGCTATGATAGACCAGTTCTTGCGTAACTTGGACGCCGACCCATCGGGGTTTCAGCGCAGTATTTGGCTATACCTTGAGGATATTATTGTTAAGGACAGACTTTTCACTAAGTACAACAATTTGATTACAAAAGGGTTGTATGTTACCGATATGCAAGCACAGCGCTCGGCCACAGAACGCAGTTTACGTGCCGATGTTAGTTTTATTGTTGATCGCTACACGTCCATAAATGATTCGCTAGTTTCTATTTCTTCAAAAGATATGAACAGTTACTATAAAAGTAATATCGAGAAATATAAGCAATCGGCCTCTAGAGATGTTGAGTACATTGTGTTTCCAATTACCCCAGCCCCCAGTGACTTTAAATTAGCCGAAGAGTGGATTAACGAAATTCAGAAAGACTTTAAAGAAGCAATCGATGCTGCTCAGTTTACAAACCTAAACTCTGATATACCTTACGATGGCAAGTTTTTCAAAAAGGGAGAGCTAGCTAATGAGGCTATTGACACCTGGGCATTCGATGCTAAGGTAGATGATACTTTTGGGCCAATATTCGATGGCGAATCATATACTATGGCTCGGTTGGTTAATGTTGACTTTCTGCCCGATTCGGTTAAGGCTCGTCACATTCTACTTAGTTCAAATGTTCAATCGCAAGAAGAGTATGATGCTGTAAAGACAAAGGCTGATAGCTTATTGCAAGTTGCTAAGCAGAACCGAGGACGTTTTGCCAAGTTGGCCACCGATTTTTCAGAAGATCCAGGCTCAGCAGTTCAAGGCGGTGATTTAGGATGGTTTCCTGAGGGAGCAATGGTTCAGCCTTTTAACGATGCCTGCTTTAACGGAGCAAAAGGAGATATAGTGCTAGTTGAATCGCAGTTTGGGTTTCATATTATTGAGATTTTAGAGAAAGGAAAACTTACGAAGAAGGCACAGGTTGCCTTGCTGGTTCGTAATGTTATACCTAGTTCAAAAACTTATCAGGATGTTTATCAGAAAGCTAGTGAGTTCGCAGGGTTAAATAATACCTATGAGAAGTTCAATGCAGCCGTTGCTGAGCAAAAACTTAACAAGCGACTAGCATCAAACCTCAGAGAAAGCGATAAGCGTATTGCTGGACTAGAGAATCCGCGTGAGATGATACGTTGGGCTTATAAAGAAGGAGTTAATTCCGTATCTACTGTTTTTGAATTTGGTGATAACTTTGTTGTTGCTGCTCTTAAGGAGGTTCGCGAGGAAGGTTACGCACCCTTAGCGCAAGTTCAGCAAGATGTGAAAAGTCAGGTGTTAAAGCAGAAAAAGAGCCAAATGCTAAAGGATAAATTTAGTAAGGCAATGGAGAGCGGATCAACAATAAGCGATCTTGCCAGCAAGTTATCTTTGGAAGTGCAAGAGGCTCCTAGTATCTCTTTTTCATCGTTCTCTTTGCCTGCGGTTGGTTTTGAGCCCGCTGTAATTGCTGCTGCAACTTCCGTGGCCGAAGGTAAAATGGTTGGTCCGATTGAAGGGAATGCAGGAGTATTTGCTTTAACTGTAAATGCAACCAATGAGCAAGAAATTGATAGAGCTGCTGAGGCACAGCGCTTACTTGCTACATATCAGCAGAGAGCTGTGAGAGAATCGTTTGAAGCGCTTAAAGAGGAAGCTAAAATAGTTGATAGACGTTCGAAATTCTTTTAGATAGAATCAAGTCAAAATATTTACAAAAAAGGTGCTTATAATAGGCGCCTTTTTTGTTTGTACCAGCTGTTGCTTGGCACATAAATTTACTGCTACCTTATAGCACCACACCAAAGTGATTTAGGTGCTGATTAGTCGAGTTATAATTGTTTCATACGATTTTTGTAATAGGAAAGGCTGTTTTAGATAACAGAATGTTCAGGTTAAGATGCTATGTTTCACGAAACGTTCAATTGTTTCCAGTAAAACTTTCCGTTTTCAAGGTTGTAACCCAAGGGTTCTATTTTCAAGCCATCGTAAATACAGTGCTATTGATACCTAACACACACCCACTAATTTCTCTATGGGAAACGTTTTAATACTGGTTGGATGGAAATGGTGCATTAACCATAGGGAATAATGAGGAGCGTGCGAATGAGTAAAGTATGCTAAAGGAATATGCGAACTATTCCAATTAAAGCAACTGCGCCGAGGCCGAAAATTAGTGCTCCTGATATTTTATTTATCCACCAAAGTTGTTTTAGCCTAAATTTGGCCCTAAAAATATCTACAAGGGTGATAAGTATGTACCACCAAGTGGCAGCGCCAATAAAAACGCCACCTGTAGCCACAAGCGATGAGGTGATGCCAGCACCTTCTGATACAATTCCGAGCGAGGCGAATAGGGCTATGAACAGAAAAATAGCCAGCGGATTGGTAATGGTTACTAGTAGAACAGAGAGGTAGTCTTCGAGCAAATTATTTTTTTTGCGTTTGTGTCGACGAAGTTGCTTTATCGGGTTTGTATAAAAAATTTTGATTCCTAAAAGCAGAACAACGACTCCACCAATTGCCTGAAATATAATCTGTTTCTCTTCTATATAGCTAATAATAAAAGTTAAGCTAAAGCCAGCAATGGCTGCAAAAATTGTGTCGGCGCTTGCTGCACCAATTCCGCTAAGGAAACCGCTTAACTTACCCTTGTTTATAGTTCGTTGAATACAAATAATACCAACTGGGCCCAGAGGGATTGAGGCTAGTAAACCTACCAAAATGCCCTTAATCAACAGAGTTAACAACATCTAATTACAATCGTGGATGAATAAAAAAATCGTGTAAAGATACTAATCCCTATCTAAATATACATAGTGTGATTCGTGTAAACATTACAAAAATCGTGCAATTTTTTGGTTTTCGTATGTGGAAGAGGTTTTATAAGGCCGACAAGTATTTAGTAACTACTATCCCTAACCAGTATCCGGGGTTCTAGCATATCGTGAATTGCATACTTAACTCCCTCACGCCCAATGCCCGATTCTTTAACCCCACCGTATGGCATATGGTCTACCCTAAAAGTTGGAACATCATTAACAATAACGCCCCCCACCTTAAGCTTGTTGAACGCGATGGTTTCTTCATCAATTTTATTTGTAAAAACACCCGCCTGTAATCCAAATGGAGAATTATTTACGGCATCAATGGCATCGCAAAATGTGTTATATGGCTCAACAATAACTATTGGACCAAATGCTTCATTTGCACAAACTTTCATATTTGGTTTTGTATCAATTAAAATTGTTGGCATATAAATACTGTCAACAATATTCCCTCCGGTGAGAATTTTAGCCCCATTCGCTTTAGCCTCATCAACCCACTCTCTAATCCTTTCTGTATTTTCAGCATCTATCATAGCTGAGATTTCGGTTTCAACACTTAAAGGGTTACCTATGGTAAGGGCTTTGGTTTTATCAACCATCTTTTTAACAAATACGCTAAAAATGCTATGATGAACAAATATGCGTTGGGTGTGAATACAAACTTGGCCTGAGTAAGCAAATGCACCCGATACACATTTGTTAATGGCTAGCTCTAGGTTTGCCGTTTCGGTAACAATAACGCCAGCATTGCCTCCAAGTTCTAAAACTACCTTCTTTTTCCCAGCCATTGCTTTCATTTTCCAGCCAACTATTGGTGATCCGGTAAAAGTTAGCAGGGCAAACCTGTCGTCGGTAACCAGCTGGTTTCCCGATTGCCTGTCCATTGGCAATATGCTTAATGCTCCTTTAGGCAATGAGGTGTTATAGGCTATTTTAGCCATAGCTAAAGCCGAAAGTGGGGTACTTCGGGCGGGCTTTAATACTATTGGGCATCCGGCTGCTATGGCTGGGGCAATTTTATGCGATGTTAGGTTAAGCGGGAAGTTAAAAGGCGTTATGCCAGCAACAATTCCAATTGGGAAGTATTTCACAACTCCTTCTTTGCCTTTACCGGCAGGTGTCCAGTCGAGTTTTATGTATTCAGATGGGAGTCTCTTGCACTCCTCGGCGGCAATGCGGTATGTTTGAATTGCTCGGTCAACCTCGCCTAGAGCGTATTTAAGCGGCTTGCCAGCCTCCATCGCCAACAGTTTTGCCAGAGCGTTGCGCTCGGTTTCCATACCAGAGGCAATGCCGTTAAGTATCTCTGCCCGTTGAAACGACGGCATATTAGCCATTTCTTCTTGGCAGGCTTGCGCTTTGGCTATGGCCTCTTCGAGTTCTTTTGAACCAGCTAGGGAGCATATTCCAACCAACTCGTTATTGTAGGGGTTTCTTATTTCAATGGTTTCGGATAGGTTACGAAAATCACCTCCAATGCATACTCCTTGATTTTCCATAAAATTAGGTTTTACTGCTAATTTAGTAGATCTTTAACTAAACCAACATTTGAAAATTTACAATTACAGTTAACTTTACGCAAAGTTATTTTTTTTAATAGATGAACAGGAGAGTATGAATACAAAAAGACTATTTTTTTTAGTTATGCTAGCTTTTTTAGCTATCGTTAAAACAGCTAGCGCTCAGTTGCCAGAGGTAACCTTGTCGGAAAATGCAAAGATCAGCTTGTTAACGTGCTCTGGCGGCGAGGAGTTGTATTCGATATTTGGGCATAGTGCAATTCGTGTTCACGATCCAGAATATGGTATCGATTGGGTTTTTAATTACGGGGTATTCGATTTTAATGACCCTGATTTTTACCCAAAATTCGTTAGGGGAAAGCTTAACTATATTCTGGCTGTTTCATCGTACAAAAATTTTGAGATAGGGTATATCTTTGAAGAGCGATCAATTTATGAGCAAGTATTAAATCTTAGCTTAAATGAAAAACAAATGCTGCTCGACTCGTTAAGCATAAACTATTTGCCCGAGAATAGGTACTATCTGTACGACTTCCTATTTGATAACTGTGCCACGCGCATTCGTAATATTCTGGTTGAAACCACTCCGAGGCCACTAAATTTTGACTATAGTACGTTTGATGAGGGCTTGAGTTTTCGTGAATTGTTAATGCCGAACTTGGTTGATATGCCCTGGGCTGGGCTGGGGATAAACCTATTGTTAGGGGTGAGTGCCGATAGAACTGCGCTCCCTTGGGAGTATATGTTTTTGCCCGAGCATTTAATGGCAGCATTTGAAAATGTGAGTGTTGCAAATGACTCGATACTTGCTCCGTTATCGCAACCACCGAGTGTACTTCTTGAGGGAAAAACATTATCTGGTAGTAGTTTAAGGCAAGCCCCACTTATGGTTTTTATATTGCTTTTGCTTTTATCGTTTTACGTAACGTATGTTAATCTTCGGAAGAGTAAGTTAAACTATTGGTTCGATAGGTTTTTATTTGGTATCGCAGGTTTGCTCGGTGTTGTTTTAGCTTTTCAGTGGTTCGGATCAGACCATACCGTGATGGCAAATAATTTCAACCTTATATGGGCGCACCCTTTGCACCTTGTTGCCGCCATAACAATGTCGTTAAAAGGGATGAAGAAAATAGTACGAATTTATTTTGGCATTAATTCGATTTTAATGGTGTTGCTTATGCTATTTTGGGTCATCATACCTCAAACGCTTCCCTTTCCAATGTTCCCTGTGGTAGCAGCTATGGCTGTACGTTCGGCGGTAATTTTCAGATTTAACAGGTAAAAAAATCCCCCTCAAAAAACAAAGTAGTTTTTATGAGGGGGAGTGCATATTACGCTATTTATGCTTAACGCTTGCGTTTTTTATCTTTCCCTTTCGTTATTGGCTCATCCTTTATCCAATAGCCCTCTTGCGAGAGCAGGTGATTGAGATTAGCAATTCCGTACACTACAATTGCGGTTACAATCGAGGTATGCTCTTGGTATTCGGGTATGCTCATATTGTATAGATCGCGCTCGGTATGCCATATTTCACCATAGGTAAAGTCATATCCTTTTGGATCCGAGGTGGCAAAAGTTAGTGTAGGAACTCCGGCCACAGCAAAGGGACCACTATCTGTACCCCACGGTTCGGTTGGTTTTTTTGTAGGTTGCTTTTCGGTAATAGTAAACGGAAAGTCGGGATTAATTAGGTTAATGGGTTCGCACACTTGCTTCATATCCTCCATCATTGCAGGGGGTACGCTTATGCCACTTGCCACGGTTGGTCCCCCATCACGATTAAACATATTGGATATTTTATCAAGCTTATCAGCGTTGTGTTCAACCCAGCTTTTTGAACCCAGCAGGCCAAATTCTTCCCCAGCCCATAGGCAAACTAGAATTGTGCGCTTTGGTTTACCTCCTGCTTTCATAATAAGGCGAGCGGCTTCCATTGCAGGGGTGGCGCCCGAACCGTTATCAACTCCTCCGGTAGCCACATCAAACGCATCGAGGTGCCCTCCCATAATTACGTATTCATCGGGAAATTCGGTGCCAGGTATAACGCCAATCACGCTATGGTAGGGAACTGGACCCAACCTAAAGTGATTTCTAATATCGAATTCTAGAAAGAATCGTTGCCGTTCCTTTGCCATTTGCTCGATAATAGTAAACTGGTGCTCGTCGAGCTTGATGTCGGGTACTTTTGGAAGATTCTCGAAGGTGAGATTTTCGAGGTTTTTACGATCGTAAAGCGCCACAATGGGATTAGATGCCGACTGAATAATACCCAAGATTCCTGCTTCAACCATTTCTTTGTAAAATAGTGCTGGCTCTTCTTTTAGCGGAAGTAACTCTTTTTGCGGATTTTGTGTATTCCGGTTAGCCCAGTTTTCTTGCCTTATTACATTATTCTTTTTTTCAATCTTTGCATTTTCAGCCATAATGTTAGTGCGATTGGCGTTGGCTTCTTCCGAAATATCGATGGGCCAACCGCTACTTTTACCTGAGATAAGCACCCAGGCTCCGTTTAGTTTTCCTTTCATTCGTTCAAACTGCGCTCTAGTTTTGGGTTCGATCATAACGTGCCCAATCTGAACTCCCTTTGTTCCAACGGTGTATGATGGTGTGGCAAAATGAAGATTCATCCCATTTTGATCAAGCATACGGCCAAACCAAGGACCGCGGTTAAACCCCACGGGTAGCGAACCAACCGAGTCAACAATTACCTCCATACCCCATTCTTTAAACTTTTTGGTTGCCCATTTCGTTGCGGTTTCATAGGCATCGGAACCAATAAGCCTGCCGCCAATGCGATTGCTGAGCACATCGAGATGCTGCATAGTTTGGTTATCGGATTTACCTATCTCGATAATTTTATCGATAACAGGATCGTGTTGCGAGTAAAGATTGCTTACCCAAACAATTGAAAGGGTAAAAACTATGAGAATAATTCTTTTCATCAGTATTATGTTTTTATTTTACTACTGTATGTTAGAGTGTTTATAAACTCTAAAGTTTAAGGTTACGCAATTTTTTAGGTTAAGAAAATTTACCAAGGTGTTTCGTTCGTAAGCCGTGTATAGCTGGGTTTACCAAATCGTTCGATAGCCTCACCTTCGGTAGGGTGCTTTATTCGCGTTAGTCATTCAAAACTGTATGTCCATTAGTTTTTAAATTTTCTAATCGGATTTTATGGAGTGTTTGTGAAATTAGCATACTTAGTTTATAGTATAGGGTTTTACAAAAAAAGCAAGGAGAGAGCTCTCCCCTTGCTTTTTTTACTATTTAAAGTACCCGTTTACTGTAATGATACTTGGGCCTCTAGTCCAGAGTTTTGTTTCTTTTTATGTTGTGTTACGCCCTCATTTAGGAATGCAACAAAATCGTCAACATTTGTATTGTATCCGTAAGGATCTGTAAGCAGCTCCTCGGTGGGGCTAAGTAAAACGTAAAAAGGCTGACTGTTTACGTTGTATCGAGTTATCTGAAAATCAGCATTTTTCTTGCCTATGGTTTTCTTTACCTTGCCATCAACAGATGAGGTAACCCAGTCCGATTCAGCAAGTTTCGTGCGTTCGTCAACATAGAGCGCAACAATTACATACTCATTCTGTAGTATTTCTAAAACCTTCGGGTCGCTCCAAACACGTTGTTCCATCACCTTACAGTTTGAGCAGGCGTGACCCACAAAATCGACAAATATGGGTTTATTCTGCTCCTTTGCACAGGCCAAAGCTTGCTCGTAATCGAAGTAGCCTTGCAGGCCGTGTGGTAGGTGCAAAACATCTGCATATTTAGGTTCTTGGCACAGGGCGGTACTCTCTTTGGTTGATACTCCGCGATTCTGGGAAATCATCTGCTCCAGGTCGAAACTATGCCCAGTTTTGGGAGGAATAAGTCCTGAAAGCCCTTTAAGTGGCGCTCCAAACATACCTGGCACAAGGTAAATAACAAATGCAAAAGTGGCTATTGCTAAAATCAGTCGAAAAAATCCTAGGTGCTCCACATTAGAATCGAGTTTAAACTTAATTTTTCCGAGTAGGTAAAGCCCTAGCATTATGAATATTGCAATCCAAAGGGCAAGGTAAACCTCTCTGCCTAGTATGCCCCAGTGGTATGCCTGATCAACAGTAGATAAAAATTTAAGTCCGAAGGCTAGCACGATAAAACCGAGCACAATTTTTACCGAATTGAGCCAACCACCCGATTTGGGAAGCTTATTTAGCCACGATGGGAAAATTGCGAATAGGGTAAAGGGGACGGCAAATGCTAGCGAGAAACCAAACATACCTATTAGCGGTTTTAATCCCAAGCCAGCAGCCGATTCAACCAGAATGGCTCCTACAATGGGTCCAACACACGATAGACTTACGATAACCAGTGTAAGCGCCATAAAAAAGGAGCCAATAAAACCTCCCTTTTCAGCTTTACTATCAGTTTTTGTTGACAAGCTGCTGGGGAGCATAATTTCGAAAAGTCCAAAGAATGAGGCTGCAAAAGCCATAAAGAGTGCAAAGAAAATTAGGTTTGGAAGCCAGTGCGAAACCAACTGGTTGGCAAAACCAGCACCCATACCAGTTAGCGAAACAAGCAAGCCAATTGATGTGTAAATTAAAATTATGCTTATACCAAATATGGAGGCATTTAGAATGGCGTTGAACCTATTTTTTTGCTTATTCATAAAAAACGATACGGTCATAGGTATCATAGGGAATACGCAGGGCGTTAAAAGTCCAGCAAGCCCCGCTGCAAAAGAGATTAGGAAGAATACCAGCAGGGATGAATTATTGCTCTCTGATTCTGATTGTGTGGAACTATCTGCAACAGCGGTTGTTTGGCTGCCAGCATCTTTTTGAGCGGTTACATTACCTACTTTGGTTGAGAACTCTTTTGTTAAAAATATACACTTATCCTCGAAGCAAGCTTGATACTCAATTTCGCCCGATACCGTTGCACCTTCAACCCCCTCATTTAGCTCAATAATATGACTAAATTTTGCAAAGGCGTCAAAGTAGGCGAGCTCCATATCGAAAATCTCATCAAACTCAACTATTGGTTTCCCTTGGGGTACGAGTTTACCTACAATCTTGTAGTTATTGGTCTCTTCAAAAGTAGCGGAGGTAGGCAAAGGACCACCATCGGGCAATTCGGACGAGTAAAGATGCCATCCCATATCAATTGAGGCCTCAAATACAATTTCGTACTTAAGATTATCAATCTGTTTGGATGAAAACGTCCAGCTAACGGGGTCGTTAACTTGGGCACCTGCTATTTTCGATAGCAGGGCAAGCGCCACGAAGAGAATAATGGAAAGATTTTTTTTCATCATTTTCACTAATTATATAGTTAATTGTTATTTGTAACAAATATTAGGTTGAAAAGGTTTAGGCAAAAGTATTAAACCTTTTTAAAGTGGCAAATACGTAATCCTATTTGGTGTAATTTTGTTGCTGCGTTATTTTATGAGACACTATCTCTGCGAATGAAAAAAGGTATTGAGTGAATTTTATTAGTCTTTTATATACAGAGGTATACGCGGCTATGGTAATGTAAAATACGAAGATACGCTTGCCTAAAGGTAGTGGTAATGTTTTTTAAAAAAAGCCGCTGCAATTGCAGCGGCTTTATGTTTTGGCTATAACTCTATCTCGTTATCGCTTGGGTCAAAAAAATTATATTCCAAAAAAGTGTAGGATGAAATTGGTGCAATTTTAAGTGAGCACTTGTACTTTCGAGCCCACTTATAACGTCGGCTAAAAAAGCCTTTGGTTAAGAATGCTTCAACGTAAGGATGAACTTTTAGCAACAGCTGTTTAACCTCCTTCTCATTAACTAAAAAGGCTAGTTTATTCTCAATATTCTCATCGAGTAGCAGTGTTGGCGAAACTTCGCCTGTACCTTTACACGTTGGGCATTTTTCAAGTGTTTGAATATGCATTTCGGGCCTAACCCTCTGACGGGTAATTTGCATAAGGCCGAATTTGCTGAGAGGAAGGATGTTATGTTTAGTCCTATCCTTGCTCATTAGTTCCTTCATTCTATCGAAAAGCATTTGCCGGTTTTCGGCTAAGTGCATATCAATATAATCAACAACTATTATACCCCCCATATCTCGCAGCCTAAGCTGGCGTGTAACCTCTTCGGCAGCAGCAAGGTTTACCTCCAGTGCATTAGTTTCCTGGTCGTTTCCTGCTTTGGATCGGTTTCCGCTGTTCACGTCAATAACGTGAAGAGCTTCGGTGTGCTCAATTATAAGGTAAGCACCACTTTTAAATGAAACGGCTTGACCAAAAAGCCCCTTAATTTGCTTGTCTACCCCAAAGTTTTCAAAAATGGGAGCCTTGCCCGAATATACCTTAACAATTTTCTCCTTTTCGGGGGCAATTGTGCTTATGTACTCCTTTATGTCATTATATATGCCGTCGTCGTTAACGTATATACTGTTAAACGATACGTTAAGCATATCTCGAATAATTGCTGAAGTTCTTTTTAGCTCGCTCAGTATTATTCCTGGAACGGGTGTTGCCTTTATTCTATCGAAGGCCATCTCCCATTTTTTAATTAGGTTGCGAAGTTCGGCATCGAGAATGGCAACTTTTTTTCCTTCGGCTGCTGTTCGAATAATTACACCAAAGTTTTTAGGAACAATGCTTTGCATTAAGCGTTTAAGGCGCTTTCGTTCCTCGGGCGAAATGATTTTTTGTGAAATTGAAACCTTGTCGGAGAAGGGGAGTAGCACAATGTTTCGACCAGCAATAGAAATTTCGGAACTTAACCTTGGCCCTTTAGTTGAGATGGGTTCCTTGGCTATTTGTACTAACACCGTTTGTCCGGAGGCGAGAATGCTTGATATTTTCCCTTCCTTATCAATCTCGGGTTCGAGCTTTAGTTTTGAAATTGGAAGGGGTTTTCCTTTTTTGGAATGTGCTAGCTGAACTAGCTTGTTAAACGACCTGAATTGTGGGCCTAAGTCGAGATAATGAAGGAACGCATCCTTTTCGTATCCAACATCAACAAAGGCGGCATTTAGGCCGGGCATAACTTTTTTGACCTTACCTAGATAGATATCACCAACTGCAAACTGAATGTTGCTTTTTTCCTTATTAAGCTCTACGAGTTGTTTATCTTCCAGCAGAGCTATAGCAACTTCAGATGATTGTACATCAATAATTAGCTCTGTATTCACTTTAAACAGTATTTTGGTAATTGGTAAGGTGTTAAAAACAATACCAACCTAAAGAGTACATCGACCCTTTAGGTTGGATTTAAGTTGATAGGCCTGCATTGTATCGCTAGGCACTATTTCTTCTTCTTATGACGATTTTTACGTAAGCGTTTTTTGCGCTTGTGAGTTGACATTTTATGCCTCTTCCTTTTTTTTCCGCTTGGCATGTTTCCTTTTTATTAGAGATTAGAGAATAAAAAATAATTACTTAACGTGAGTTTTCACCTTGTTCACAAAAGTTTTTGCAGGCTTAAATGCAGGGATATTATGCTCAGGAATAATAATGGTAGTGTTTTTTGAAATATTACGAGCAGTCTTCTGTGCACGTTTTTTTACGATAAAACTACCAAAACCTCTCAAGTAAACATTCTTGTCCTTTACAAGTGATTCTTTAACTGTTTCCATAAAGGCCTCAACTGTTTTCTGAACAGTTACCTTTTCGATCCCAGTAATTTTCGAAATCTCGTTTACGATATCTGCTTTTGTCATTTTAAAAAACTTTAATTATCAATAAATTATGGTTATCATTTTCAAATCGGACTGCAAATATAAGTCTTTTATATTTATAAATAAACTACTTTGTTGTTATTTTTGCATTAATAGTTTTTCATTAATAATTGATTTAATGGATTTTAAAAGGATATTGATAAAATGGTACACTGAAAATCGGCGCGATTTACCCTGGCGAAATACGACCAATCCATATTTCATATGGGTTTCGGAAGTCATTTTGCAGCAAACACGTGTTGCTCAAGGGTTAGGATACTATTTGAGATTTATAAGCGCCTTTCCAACAGTTTTCGATTTGGCAAATGCTAGCGAAGATGCAGTACTTAAGGTATGGCAAGGGTTAGGTTACTACACCCGTGCACGTAATTTGCATAGTGCTGCAAAGCATATAGTTAGCGAGTACCAGGGGAATATTCCTAACACTTCCGACGAGTTAATTAAGATTAAAGGTTTAGGCCAATACTCGGCGGGTGCCATCGCATCGCTTGCCTTTAAGCAGGTTGTGCCGGCAATTGATGGGAATGTTTACCGTGTTATTGCCCGAGTTTTTGGTGTATTTACCCTTCCTACAACAGCCAAGGGCAAGCGAGAGTTTTATGATATTGTTGTTGAGCTAATTGACCAGAAGCAACCCGACATCTTTAATCAGGCATTACTCGATTTTGGTGCTTTGCAGTGCGTCCCCCAGAATCCCAAGTGCGAATTTTGTCCGTTTAACAGCTATTGCTATGCTTATATGAATAATATGGCCAATGTTCTTCCTACCAAACCCAAAAAGGGTCCCGTTAAAAACAGGTACTTTACCTATCTTTTAATAAAACACAATGACCACACCTTTATTAATAAGAGAAAGCTTAAAGATATTTGGCGTGGACTTTACGAGTTTCCGCTTATTGAAACCGATATGTTACTAACTCTTCCAAAACTAACCAAGCATAGCGAGTGGAAAAGGTTGATTGGCACAAACGAGCATACCATATCATATGTTTCGGAGGTAGTAAAGCATCTGCTTAGCCACCAAATACTGCATACCCAATTTGTTGTAGTTGATATTTTAACAATTTCCAAAACCTTGAGCATCAATTATGAAATGGTTCTCACAACCGACGTCAATCAGTATTCTACACCAAAGGTAATTGATAATTTTATGGTTGCTGAACCGGTGTCAAAGTATTTTTTGAACAAGCCAGAGTAGGGTACTACTTTTTGTAATTTTTAAAGCTTTATTTAAAACTATATGTTTATATTTGTATATTGTATAAATGTAAACCCTAAAAAACGGAATAATGAGCGTAAACAAAGTAATTCTAGTTGGGAATGTAGGCAAAGACCCTGAGGTTAGACATTTAGAGGGAGGTATATCGGTTGCTCGATTTCCCTTAGCTACAAACGAAAGTTATACCGACAAAAGCGGGCAGAGAGTAACTCAAACTGAATGGCATAATATTGTTGTTTGGCGTGGGCAAGCCGAAATTGTTGAAAAATACGTTAAAACAGGTAAGCTGCTGTATATTGAGGGTAAGTTACGTACGAATGTTTATGACGACAAGGAAACCGGAATAAAAAAATATTTTACCGAGATACATTGTTCTAACTTTAGGTTTTTGGGTTCGTCAACAGGTGAAGGAGGTGAAAAGCCTCAAGCACAAAATCAAGGGGAGCCAACCCCTACTAGCAAACCCGAACCTCCAATGCCCGAACCCGAAGATGACCTACCATTCTAAAGGGGTATTTGGCATAATGTGTAACGAAAACTAACTATTTTGGAACTTGGTGATCCCCTGCCGGTCAGTATTTTTTTAATGACCGATATTTCTTTCTATCCAATTACATTTGGCGTAATATTTGGGTTTATTATACTAATTATTCTGCTGGCTCTCTCAAACTTAGTATCGGGGGCAGAGGCCGCTTTCTTTTCGCTTAGCCCAGCAAATCTAAAGTATATTGGTGATAATAAATCCAAAACGAATAGCCTAATTCTTGAGTTGCTCGAGAAGCCAGAACAGCTCCTCGCTTCAATACTTATAGCAAACAATTTTATTAATGTAGGCATAGTAATTCTCTCGGCATACCTTACAAATATTGTGGTCGATTTTAGTCAGGCTCCAATTTTAGGATTTGTTTTTCAGGTTGTGGTAATAACATTTATTCTACTGCTTTTTGGCGAAATTATACCTAAAGTATTGGCCACAAGCAAAGCGTTGCCATTTAGCCGATTTATGTCATTCCCATTATTTGTAATTGGTAAATTATTTAAACCTTTTACCTACCTGCTGGTTTCATCAACAGCTCAAATGAATCGAAGGTTTTCATCGCGTCGAAATATCTCTCTTGACGAGCTTGGTGATGCGCTCGATATAACTTCTGGGCAGCATCCGGCGGAGGAGAAAATTTTACGAGGCATCGTAAACTTTGGACATACAGAGGTTAGTGAAATTATGCGGCCTCGGCTCGATGTTGTTGCCATTGAGGTAACCAAAGGGTTTAATAAGCTAAAATCTATAGTTATTGAATCGGGGTATAGCCGTATTCCTGTTTACGAGAATTCTTTTGATGAGGTACGCGGAGTTTTATATGTAAAGGATATGATTCCGTATATTGATAATCCGGACGACTTTAACTGGCAGAAATTTATTCGTGAACCATACTTTATTCCCGAGAGTAAAAAGATAAACGTATTGCTTTCAGAGTTTCAGACTAACCGAATACACCTAGCAATAGTGGTGGATGAGTATGGCGGAACATGTGGAATTGTGTCGCTTGAGGATATTCTGGAGGAGATTGTGGGAGAGATTTCTGACGAATCAGACGAGGAGGTGTCGCTATACACAAAAATTGATGAGCATAACTATGTGTTCGAAGGGAAAATATTGCTAAATGATTTTGCTAAGGTGGTAAATGTTGACGATTCGGTTTTTGATGATGTGAGAGGAGAGGCCGAAACCCTAGCAGGAGTTATACTTGAGATGATGGGGGCATTACCCAAAAAAAACGATACGATAACCCACAAGTTTTTCAAATTCACCATTGATTCAGTTGATAATAAACGAATAAGAAGAATTAAGGTGAGTATATATAATGATACTGAGAATGATAAACATTAAGAGGGGGCACTTATTGGTATTGATTGTGCTTATGCTGCAGGCTTGTAGCGGGAGGCAAGCACCAAAACCCAGAGGATATTTTCGCATTGATTTCCCTGAAAAAGAGTACCAACTATTCGACTCGGTTTCGTTTCCATATCGGTTTGCCTACCCAGTGTATGGTGATTTGACCAAAGATTATTCGAAAATTACTGAGCCTTTTTGGGTTAACGTTGACTTCCCAGACTACAAGGCTACAATACATATAAGCTATAAGGACGCTGAGAACAGGCTCGATTCGCTGGTTGAAGATTCACGAGCCCTTGCGTATAAGCATGCGTTAAAGGCCGACGCCATTAGCGAGAGGTTCTACTCCAATCCTGAGGCGAATGTGTATGGTATTTTATATAATTTGAAAGGGAACACGGCCAGCTCGTGGCAATTTTTTGCGACGGATTCGGTTAAACATTTTTTAAGGGGAGCATTATACTTCTCGGTTAGCCCTAATAAAGACTCGTTGGCCCCAGCAATAGACTTTTTTGGTGACGACCTGATAAGGTTAATGGAAACCATTGAATGGAAAGAAATAGAATAGCAGTTTATGGCTTTGAAATATTTACATAAAACCGATTCATTTGCAATTGGTGTGTGGAGGGTTGAGGAGGACGAGGAAACGCTGAAACAGATGGTTGGAGGCGACTATTTTCCGGGCCTGACCCGATTATCTCATCCTCGTAGGCGCTTAGAGTGGCTTTCTGTTCGTGTATTGCTTCGCAAGTTTGGATACGAAGGGCACGTTATGTACCATCCAACACGCAGGCCATTTCTTGCACATTCCCGTTCGCATATCTCAATAAGCCATTCATTTCCATTTGTGGCAGTGGTTTTGAGTGATAAGTGCTCGGTTGGTATCGACATAGAATCGTACGTGCGCCCGTTTGTTCAGGTTAAAGATAAGTACCTGTCTAAAAGGGAGAAAATGTGGGTTGATATGAATGATAACAGGCGACTGGCTCTTATTTGGAGTGCAAAGGAAGCGCTGTACAAACTGCCTGGAATGGAAGGCATTGGAGGGCCTGATATGGATGTGAAACCCATTGAAGATCTATCGAATGAGGGCGGTTTAAGAGCATCAATTCGAATGGGGCACACAATACAGCATTTTAGCCTTCAGTATTACTACATGGAGTACTTTAATGTGGTTTGGGTATGCTGCGATCCAAAAACGTTAGTTTGGTAAGCTATGGTTTACAATACTATACTTAATAATGAAAAGGGCACTTTTGCCTTGCTAATTGACCCCGATAAGTGTAATACGCTTGAAGTTAAAAGGTTGTCGGAACGAGCGCAAGAGGCAAAAGTTGATGTAATTTTGCTCGGCGGAAGCCTTACACACGCTAGTGTTGAAGAAACATTAATGGCTATTAGGCAGCACTCTTCAATTCCAATAGTATTATTTCCTGGTAATGCTTTGCAGTTTACCCCCAGTGCAGATGCCATATTACTCTTGTCGCTGATTTCGGGTAGAAATCCTGATTTTCTGATTGGCAACCATGTGCTGGTTTCTCAAGCTCTGCATAAGAGTGGGATGGAGATTATACCCACTGGGTATATCTTAATTGAATCGGGAGCGGTAACCTCGGTGCAGTACATGAGCAATACCATGCCAATACCTAGTAATAAGTGTGATATTGTTGTTGCAACAGCCCTTGCTGGGCAACAATTGGGATTAAAAAGCATTTACCTTGAAGCTGGTAGTGGTGCTAAGCTACCTGTTCCAAAAAATATTATTAGTGAAGTAAGAAAACGCGTTAACTTACCTCTAATTGTTGGCGGAGGGCTTAAAACTCCTAAAGCGATCCGCGATGCACGCGAAGCAGGTGCCAATATGGTAGTTGTGGGCAATGCCCTAGAGAAAGATGCAGGCTTACTAAACGAACTTGTTGCTGCATGCAGATAAAAAAAGCGTTGAAATAAATTCCAACGCTTTTTTTATGTAGTTTCTGCCTATTTTATTTCGTAGGTATCTCCGCTGTGAAGAAGATCATCCATACATTTAATTTTAGAACCTGTCTGAACCTCAAGTAGTTGGTCTCTAACGTTATCGTCGTAGGTAGCATATTTTACTGCCCTAATTACACCAAGCGCAAATGGAAATTCTGGATACGCCATGTTGGTAAGCATCATATGAACACCAGGATTAGGATTTTTTGCATCGTGAACCAAAATATCGTCAAGAGTAATGCCATCCTCACCTATAGTAACCACTTTTAAGTGGTTTCCAACCATGATAAGCCCTTTTTCCTTATTCTTACCGAACAGCATTTTTTCACCGTGTCGTAAAACAATGGTACGGTCGGGTCTATGCTCTTTCTCGGTTATTAAGGAGTGGGTATTATCGTTAAAAATTACACAGTTTTGCTGAACAACAACAACTGCTGTTCCGTCGTGTTTAGCAGCCTCAACAAGAACTTCGGCAGTAAGCTTCACGTCCATATCGATTGAGCGAGCAAAGAATGTTCCTTTTGCGCCAATAATTAGCTCGCCAGGGTTAAAAGGTTGCTCAACAGTACCGTAGGGAGATGTTACCGTTTTTGAACCAAGCTTAGATGTTGGACTGTACTGGCCTTTGGTTAAACCGTAAATCTCGTTGTTAAATAATATAATATTAATATCAATATTTCTACGGACTGCGTGTATAAAGTGGTTTCCACCAATAGCCAGCGCATCACCATCTCCTGTTATTTGCCAAATGCTTAGCTCGGGGTTGGCTACTTTTGCTCCTGTTGAAATTGCCGATGCCCTTCCGTGAATACCATGAAAGCCGTACGTATCCATATAGTATGGGAAGCGGCTTGAACAGCCAATTCCTGATATGAAGACAAATCTTTCTTTGCTGTAATCCAATGCTTCAGATACATCGGGTAGCGCGCGATAAACAGAGTTCAGGATGGCATGGTCACCACACCCTGGACACCATTTTACTTCTTGATCGCTTTTAAAATCTTGCGTAGTATAATTGTGTTTGCCCATGATTACTTGCCCTCCAATATTTGGTTAAATCTACCTTTAAGTTCAGTAACGGTAAAGGGTAATCCTTGTACTTTGTTAAACTGCAGATAGTTAAATTCTTGATGATTCATCCTTAAATAGTTTGCCATTTGCCCCATATTTAATTCGCAAACAATAATGTTTTTAAAGCGCTTAAAAATATCTTTAATATTTTTTGGCAATGGGTTTATGTAGTGTAAATGGCATAGTGAAACTTTTTTTCCTTCTTTTTGAAGACTATTAACAGCCGTTAATGTGTGGCCATACGTTCCGCCCCAGCTAACAACTAGTAAATCACCTTCTGCATCACCAATAACTTCTTGCTCAGGGATAAAGTCCTGAACTTTAGCAACTTTAGCAGCCCTTACGTCAGTCATTTTTTGGTGATTTATGGGGTCGTGAGATACAGAACCCTTCACAAAATCTTTCTCTAAGCCTCCAAGTCGATGCTCTAACCCTTTTTGACCGGGAATAGCCCAACGACGTGCAAGTTTCTCACTATCACGCTCGTAAGGGAGGTAGTCCGTTGCACCATCAGGTACAAGAGGTGGCTTAATTTCAGGGTAATCTTTCATACTTGGAATAGCCCAAGGCTCGGTTCCATTGGCAATGTACCCATCGGTAAGAAGGATCACGGGGGTCATATGCTCAAGGGCTATTTTTGATGCATTAAAAGCCCAATCGAAACAGTTGCTTGGCGTACTTGCGGCAACAACAACAAGTGGACATTCGCCATTTCGGCCGTAAAGAGCTTGGAAAAGGTCGCTTTGTTCCGTTTTTGTGGGTAAGCCTGTTGAGGGACCACCACGCTGTACGTTAACAACCACAAGAGGTAACTCTGTCATAACAGCTAAACCAAGAGCCTCCGACTTAAGTGAAAGCCCGGGGCCTGAAGTAGTGGTTACAGCAAAGTTTCCGGCAAATGATGCACCAATGGATGTACAAATACCTGCAATCTCATCCTCGGCTTGAAGTGTTTTTACATCAAGTTCCTTGTGCTTAGCCAGCTCAATAAGAATATCGGTGGCAGGAGTAATAGGGTACGATCCGCAGAACAATGGTAGTTTTGCTTTTTCTGCAGCGGCAATCAGGCCCCATGCAGTAGCTACGTTTCCATTAATGTTTCTGTATATACCCTTTTTGGTAGTTGTAGATGCGGGTATTTTGTATGTATTTGGAATTGAATCGATGTTACCAGCATAGTTATACCCATCGCGAAGTACCTTTTTGTTTGCTTCAACAATGCGAGGACGGGTTTTGAATTTTACTTCGTAGTAATGCTCGGTAAAATTAAGAGGTCTATCGAACATATAGTAAACCATTCCAAGAGCAAACATATTTTTGCTTCGTAGTATACTTTTGTTGTCGAGTTCAGTTTCTATTAAACTCTCTTTAGTGAGCGATGTTATTGGAGCCCAAACGATATTAAAATCTTGAAGTTTAAGTTCGGTAACAGGATCATCTGTTTTAAACTTGGCTCTTTGCAACCCTTTCTCATTAAATGTATCGCTGTCAACTATAATAGTTGCACCCGGCTTAAGCCATTTTGCATTGGCTTTAAGAGCAGCAGGGTTCATGGCAACAAGAACGTCGCAATCGTCACCAGGAGTGTACATTTTTCTATTCCCAATTTGAAGTTGGAACCCAGAAACGCCGCCAACGGTACCTTGCGGGGCGCGAATCTCTGCGGGGTAGTCGGGAAATGTGCTAACCCCATTGCCAAATAATGCCGAAGCATCAGAGAATAAAGTTCCAGAAAGTTGCATACCATCGCCTGAGTCGCCTGAGAATCTTATGGAAACCTCATCAACTTCGAGCACATGCTTTTGTTTATCCATAGTGATTTGTGTTTATATTATTTTGAAGGAGCAATTTTTTTTATATGTGCATAAAGCAGATGCCTGTTTTATACACATATTTCGTTATTATCAAATTAACTTTTGCTTGAAAATTATGATACAAAATTAACCATTTTATAGAAGTAAAAGCCTTGAAACAGTTTTTTTAAATTGTTATACAACATGATTCTTGTTTAATGTAAAACGGTTAAGTTTATAGGTTCATTAGCCTACTGATTTCACGTATTATACTAAAAATTGTAAACTAAACCAAAGTTGTTTTATATTTGTTATTGATACAAACAATAGTAATTATGGCTATAATAAAGCCCTTAAGGGGCAAATCTCCCATAATTGGGAAAAACTGTTTTATTGCTGAAACAGCGGTAATTATTGGTGATGTTGAAATTGGTGATGATTGTAGTATTTGGTATGGTGCTGTTTTAAGGGGCGATGTGAATCCAATTCGCATTGGCAATAGGGTTAGCGTACAGGATAATGCAGTTTTGCACACAACGTATCAAAAGTCTATTGTTACGCTTGAGGATGATGTTAGCATTGCTCATAATGCCACGGTGCACGGTGCCACGGTAAGGTCTGGTGCGCTCATTGGTATAGGTGCCACCGTGCTCGATTTTACCGAGGTGGGCGAGGGCGCCATTGTGGCCGCCAACGCTCTGGTGCTTGCCAATACCCAAATTGAACCCGGTAGCATTTACGCCGGCGTACCCGCCAAGTTTGTTAAGAAGATGGATGTAGCGCAATCCAAAGCAATAAACCAGCGCATTGCTAAGGGGTACATAATGTATAAGGGGTGGTATGGGGAGGAGTGATATGTTAGGGCGAGTTTATAATATGGCTTGCTTCTCTCTCATTATACGGTTGATTTCTGGGTAATAAGTAAATAAACAATAGGTTAGTAGAAGATTTGGATTTGAATAATGCGCCTCTATTGCAATTGTTGGCCTTTTTCATCCCTATGTTTTAAACTTTGGTAAATTATTGTAATAAAAAGTATGGCTGTTGTTATAACAATAATCAATGGTATCAATTCAAAATTTAGCGTATTGTAAAGGTTAAATAGTGCATTGCCTGGCGAAAAGGTTGTTAGTACTTCATTTTCAGCGTGCTTTCCAAATAATCGAAAACCAAATTCAATGCTTAACCAGAATGGAAAAAAAACTAGCCCTACTGTTCTATTGCGCAAAACAGCAATAATTAAAAACCCGAAAACACCTGCGGCGAATAGAGATAAAATTTGATTTAAAACTATTGCGATTGTTAAATTGTTTAATAGTATTGGTAGCGATGCGTTAAGTTTAGTGATACCGTATATAAAGTACAAAACTAAATTCATTGCAAAAATGAGCGTTGAGAACAATAAGGTTAGTAGCAGTTTTCCAGCTATGTACTCTTTTTTACTTAACCCTATGGCAATTAGTTTACGATACGAACCTTCAACAAAATCATTTCCAATGCTATTAACAAAGAAAAGAGCCATTGCTAGCAGACTTATAGGCGAGAGAAAAATTTGCAATTTAGTATAAAACTCCAGCACATTAGGAATCGTTTCAGTTTGTAGCGAAAAGTTTGATAAAGGGGTTAAATATAAATACGCTAAGATTAATAAGAATAATATATTCGACCTTCGAAATAGTTTTATTCGCTCTACTTTTAGGGGTGTAAGAATGTGGCTCATATTTATTTTGAGTTTTTTATATGGTGAAGGTAAAAGTTTTCTAAGCTATCAAATTGTAGCATTATTTCCACTTTTTCCATAACCGACAGTATTTTGCCATTGTAAATAAGCGCAATATCATCAGCTATTCTTTCTACCTCGCTAAGTAAGTGGGTGCTAATAATTATCGTTTTGCCCTTTTTGTTTAGGCTAATTATTAGTTCGCGTAAAAAGATGATGCCCTCAGGGTCTAGCGAGTTGTAAGGCTCATCCCAAATAAGTATATCAGGGTCGTTTAGTAGGGCGCTAGCAATTGACAGCCGCTTTCTCATACCCATCGATAACTTTTTTATCAATTTCTTCTCATGCCCTGCAAGCCCTACCATAGCTATTAAGCGGGTCAACTCATCGGGTGATACGTTGCTCTTTTTTACCATTGAATCTATTTTGAGGTTTTTGTAAATGTTTAAATCTTTACAAAACCCTTCGTCCTCGAGAATTAGTCCAATATCTTTTTTTGTAAAATTATGATAGCCTACAGAGCCGCCGTATTTTACTAGAGAAAGAATGCAGTTTATTAGTGTTGATTTTCCGCTACCATTTGGGCCCAGGAGGCAAAGTATTCTTCCTTTTTTTACCTGTAGCGAAACATCTTTTAGTACTTGAGCCTTTCCGTAATTTTTTATAACGTTTTCTATTGTTATCATGAAATAATCTTTTTGATGAGGAACACACCCTAGAATTGATACAAAAAGTTAAGTTGGTATTTACAGTTTAAGCTGTAAATATTCAACTTAACTTATGTTGATATTACAGAGAATTGTTAATGCAAAGGTTTGCGTTAAATGTTTTCTCTATCTACAGCTCCAGACACACGAACCAGCCATCCACGCTACACTTGCAGGGACACCAACGAGAAATGCCGCTTGTTCAACCCAATTACCGTCTTCTATCTTTTTCATTTTGTCATACATACATTGATCAAAGCAACCACGCTTCGAATTAAAACCATCCATGGAGAAACTGAAAAACTCCTTTTCTAAGTCGTATTCCATTAAGATCATTCCTTCAGTGCTTTCATCATTGCCATACATTATGCTCTCAATTGAACCTATACCGTTAATTTCGGTTTTGCTTGTTGCAGAGCTTAATTTTAGGTTATCTTTTTCTGGACTTAATATAAGTGCCACAAGTTTCTGTTCTTCAGAAGATTTATTGATGGGGTTGTGTTTTGGTGTTAAATAAATGTACTCAGGATAATTTGTAAAATCTTTAGTTGTTGCATCATCAGACTTTTCAGCAAAACTAGCATCAATGTCTCCTATAGAACTAGCATCTAAAAAGCTCAGCACCTCTTTTAGGTTTGGGTTTTGTTCTAGTAGTTTTAGATATTCATTAGCTGATACCGTGTTTTCAGTTACTTTTATTGTTTTGTCAATGTTCTGTAAATCTGATTCACAACCAAAAATAATAGCTGTAAATGTTAGTAAAGTTATGAAAATAATTTTTTTCATGTTCAAAGTTTTAATGGTAATACAATGTTTGGCAGTAATCTCTTTTGTTAAGAATGAAATTACTGCATAATAAATTACAATCTACAGGTAACCGTTTTTCACAGTTACATAAATTTTATCGTACCTTTGTCATCTTACCTCCTTTCTTTTTTTGTTAGGAGCGTGCGAAGGGGGAG
>Ga0265293_10000623_pt1 | contig 83184 bp, 71 predicted proteins | sample Munlanlewell138R_FD_192505 | JGI IMG/M metagenome (GOLD analysis project Ga0265293, IMG submission 192505) | Leachate microbial communities from a municipal landfill in Southern Ontario, Canada - Leachate well 138R | ecosystem: Engineered > Solid waste > Landfill > Unclassified | place: Canada... | reverse complement strand
GAAGACGACCCGGACGCTGGAAGTTCCTATTGGTACTCCCAGGGGCAGCAGGGCCGTGTCCTGACGGGGGTGGAAAAGGAGTGGGCCGAAGCCCACGAGGCTCGTCTCGCTCAAGCCGAGAAGTACTCGCGGCACCTGAGGGAGGCCAGTCGACTGGGGAATCAGGATGCACTTCTCGACTTGGCGGATCGATTTGACGATCCGTCCTTCTTCGAGCAGTCGCGCCACGGCGTCGATGCTGACCCAGCAGCGATTGCGGCGATCGCAGAACGCATGGGCCGCACTTCAGACGCCAAGGATTGGCTGACGCTGGCTGCCGAGAGGGGAGATACGGACGCCATGCTCCAGCTCATTGAGGAACACGATCAAGGTGACCTACAGCGATGCTGGACGTGGGTGTATCTCTCGCAGTTGGTCGGAACGGATCTGACTCGGGACGCGCACTACGCCATCAACGAGGACGGTTCGGACTACGACGATGACGTCGGCGGTCCAGCCTATGTCGCAGGTCGTGACGGGGTAGATCTTGAACCGCTTGCTTCGGCGCAAGACGCCGCTGCCAGGCTCGCTGCGCAGAAACTGTTTGACCAGATCGAATAGAACGCACGGTAAGACTGCTGGCTTTGCGCTAGGGACGTTTGTCCACTCCGGTAGCCAATGCTGCAATCCAACCGCTTGATTCGTCCGCGCGTAACCCTTTGATCTGTATGGGCCTGCGTTGCGGCCTTTGCGGACTTCGGGCCAGTTCCAGGGAGCGAGGTCGGAGCGAGGAATGGCCAGGAGAGAGTGCAATGTGGCCCGGAACGGCCGATTTGGGCGGCTGGCGAAGTCCGCAGGCTTCCGCAGGAACCCCTAACAACACGCGGGAACTGGCGCAAATAGACAAGAAAAAGCCCCAACTGATAACAGTTGGGGCTTCAGTATTGGTGGAGGTGGCGGGAGTCGAACCCGCGTCCGAAGGCGCTTGACCTCCAGTACTACATGCTTAGCTCACCGTTGGATCTCGTTCCGTCGACAGCACGATGTGCGAAGCGCGCCGGGGAACCAGCCTGATTGTTTTAGCTGCTGGCCGACAGGCGGCGGACAGGAGCGATCCCGTGATAATGACCCTACATCCACGAGCACAGGCACAAGTGGGTTCGGGGCTACGCCTTAAGCGGCGAGAGCGTAGTTGTCGTCGTTGGCAACTAAAAGTTTGCGACTGGATTAACGAGGAAAGTCACCCCCTCGGCATGCACCAGACAATCTCACTACCCCCGTCGAAGCCAGAACACCCCCGGGATAGGGAACCTGCCGTTTGTCTCGAAGGTTGCGGCGGGTTCCGTTGGTCAGTGTAGGGTCGCGGCGGCGGGTTCACAAGGTGCGCGGCGGATGATGTTCATGCGCGATGAACCCTTCGCGCCTTCACTCCCCTGCCCGCTCGCTGCGTACACGTGGGCGTTCGCAGGTTCACCGTGTTGCTGCTCGAAAGCCCTGCTCACCCCGGGCGGTTGTGGGCGCGCATGGTGCGCTGCTTTTCGCGGGCCCAGTCGCGGTCCTTTTCGGCCTGGCGCTTGTCATGCGATTGCTTGCCCTTGGCCAGCGCCAGGTCCAGCTTCACGCGGCCGTTCTTCCAGTACAGCGCCAGCGGGATCAGGGTGTAGCCGTCGCGCTCCACCTTGCCGATCAGGCGGCTGATTTCGTGCTTGTGCAGCAACAGCTTGCGGGTACGGCGGGCGTCGGTGATGACATGGGTGGAAGCGGAAATCAGCGGCTGGATCTGGGCACCGATCAGGAACAGTTCGCCCTTCAGCACCACGGCATAGCTCTCCGTCAGCGAGACACGGCCGGCGCGCAGTGCCTTGACCTCCCACCCCTGCAGCGCCACTCCGGCCTCGATGCGTTCTTCGATGGTGTAGTCGTGCCGGGCGCGCTTGTTCTGCGCGATCGTGGTGTTGCCGCTTCCGCTATTCTTTGCGTTCTTTTTTGACATCTTCACTTCCCTGTCAGGCCGGAGATTGTCGCCGATCCGGCCCAGTCCGGCGAGCGATGCAACTTGCGGCCTTCAGTATTCTCATGACCCAGATCCAACGCAGTGCCCTGGTGGCGCGCCCGGCGTCGACGATGTTCGCGCTGGTCAATGATGTGGTGGCGTATCCGCGTCGCTTCCAGTGGTGCGAGGCGGCGCAGGTGTTGTCGCAGGACGAAGCCGTGCAGGTGGCGCGGCTGGATCTGCGCATGGGCGGGTTGCGCACCTCGTTCACCACGCGCAATCAGCTCATTCCCGATGAACGCATCACGATGAACCTGGTCGACGGGCCTTTCCGCCGGCTGACCGGGGCCTGGCAGTTCACCGCGTTGGGCGATGCCGGCAGCAAGGTCGGGCTGACGATGGATTTCGAGATGGCCGGCAAGCTGTTCGGATCGGCGCTGGCGATGGGTTTCCAGCGCCTGGCCGACCGCATGGTCGAGGATTTCGTACGCGAGGCGATGCGCACGCCATGAGCGCGCCGCAGCTTCGCATCGAGGTGGTGCAGGCCTGGCCGCAGCGTCAAATGCGCGTCAACCTGCTGTTGCCCGAAGGCAGCCATGTGTCCGATGCGCTGGCGCATCCGCAGGTCCTTGCGCTGTGGCCGGATGCGGCGCAGTTGCCGTTTGGTGTGTTCGGGCAGCGCTGCCACGGTGACCGGCAGCTGCGCGACGGCGATCGGATCGAGTTGTATCGCGAACTGCTGATTGATCCGAAAGCCGCACGCCGGGAGCGCGCGGCACGCGGCTGAGCGCCCTGCTCTTGCCGCCTGCCTTCCGCCGCGAAGCGGATCAGGGTGAGGCGGTGTCCGGTGTGTCGCCCGGCAGTTCGATCGTCGCGCGGGCCCGCAGCTGCGCGATCTTTTCTTCCAGATGCTTGTCGCCGGCCTGTTTGCGGATGCCTTCGCGCACCTGCTCGAACGGCGGCGGCGCGAATTCACGCGACCCCACGCGCTGGATCACATGCCAGCCGAAACGGCTCTGGATCGGCTCGGCGCTGACGCCGGCATCGGGCAGCGTGACTGCGACCCGGGCCAGTTCCGGCGGCAGCTGGGCCAGATTCAACCAGCCAAGATCGCCGGATTCGCGCACGGCACTGCGGTCCAGGCCGGCCACCCAGGCATCGAAATCCGCGCCCGCCGACAGCGCTGGCAACGCGGCCCGCGCATCGGCCTCCTCGGCGAACAAGGCGTGGCGCAGGTGCAGTTCCTGGTTGCCGGTGTGGGAAACCACCTGCTGGTAGAACTCGCGCAGTTGCGTGTCATCCAGGTTCATCGCGGCGCGGGTTTCGGAAAGATTGCGCGCGGCCAGCGCCTGCACCCGCAGCAGATCCAGTTCGGTGCGCACATCCGGGCGCGCGGCCATGCCGTCGGCGATGGCTTCCTGCGCCAAAAGCACGGTTTCCACCAGCAGATCCAGCCCTTCCTTGCGTTGTGCCGGGTCGGAAAGATCCAGGCCGCGGTTGCGTGCCGTGCGCGCCAGCATCGCCTCGCTGATGGCTTCGCCGTTGACCGTGGCCACGACTGCGTCTTCCGGCTCGGACATGATCGCCGGCTCGGGGCCGGACTGGGCCGAGGTTGGCCCCGTGCCGCCGCCGCATGCTGCAAGGCCGCTGCCAAGCAGCACGGCAAGCACCAGCTTCGATGGGAAATTCGGGCCGGACATCATGGCAACACCTTGAGAAATGGATGAACCTGGACATCACGATACACCCCGGCGACGACATACGGATCGGCCGCTGCCCAGGTTTCGGCGTCCTCCAGCGAAGCAAACTGCGCGACCAGCAGACTGCCGGAAAAACCGGCCGGGCCGGGGTCTTCGGCGTCGATCGCCGGCATCGGCCCGGCCAGCAGCAGGCGGCCCTGCTGTTGCAGTTGCGTCAGCCTTTCCAGATGCGCCGGGCGTGCCGCCAGCCGCTGTGCCAGGCTGTTGTCCGCATCGCGGGCGAATATCACGTACCACATGCGCGTATCCCCACCGGGAAAAGCCCGGCATCATAGGGACTCCGTTTCCGCCATTCCAGGTACCGATGAGCATTCGACTAGAAACCCACCCGGTGAATCCGCAATCACGCTACATCGCGCAGGCTGCGCGTGCGATCGCCGACGGCGCCTTGCTGGTCATCCCCACCGATGCCGGCTATTCGCTGACCTGGGGCATCGATGCCACCGCTGCCGAACAGCGCGTGCAACGCTTGCGGGCGCTGGACATGCGTCACCCTTTCACCTTACTCTGTGACACGATCAGCCAGATCGGAAGCTTGGCCAAACTCGATGATCAGGCCTTCCGCATCATCAAATCGCTGACCCCCGGTCCCATCACGTTCATCCTGCCCGCCGGCTCGGAACTGCCGCGGCGGCTGAAGCAGACCAAGCGCCGCGCCATTGGTTGCCGCATTCCGGACAATGCCGTCACGCGCGCCCTGCTGGAAACCGTGGGTTCACCGTTGCTGACCACCAGTCTCGTGCTGCCCGACGAACCGTTGGACAACCACGAAGCCGACGCAGTCGCTGAAAGCCTGCTGCGCCATGTGGATCTGATGCTCGATGCCGGCGATTGCCCGCCTGGCCCGACGAGTGTCCTGGATCTCACCGGCGACGCGCCCACGGTGACGCGCCAGGGGTTTTATCCGCTGGAACTTGATTGACCTTCGCCCGGTGCATCTGGTCCGGACGAGATGACCTCATGACGATGGTTACGCACGCATACATCCGCGCCTGACGCGGCCCGCGCTGCGATTGCCGACGCCGCCTGGCGCGGCGCAACACGACGTACTGCCATTCCGCCGGCCCGAGGGAGCCGCACGACCGCATGACCCAACAGGCGCCCGACATCGCCAACGATGCAACCGCAGCGGTACCGCCACAGCAGCAGGAAATGCCGTTGGCGCTGGTGCATGGGCAGCCGCTGCTGCAGATGCCGCAGGATCTGTACATCCCGCCGGATGCGCTGGAGGTGATCCTGGAATCCTTCGAAGGCCCGCTGGATCTGCTGCTGTACCTGATCCGGCGCCAGAACCTGGACATCCTCGACATCCCGGTGGCCGAAATCACCCGCCAGTACGTGGACTACATTGGCGTGATGCAGGAGCTGCGCTTCGAACTGGCGGCCGAATACCTGGTGATGGCCGCGATCCTGGCCGAAATCAAATCGCGCCTTCTGCTGCCGCGCCCGCCGCAGGAAGACGGCGAAGAAAGCGATCCGCGCGCCGATCTGGTGCGCCGTCTGCAGGAATACGAGCGCTACAAGCAGGCCGCCGAAGACATCGACGCCCTGCCCCGGGTCGAACGCGACACCGTGCCGGTGCACGCCTTCGTGCCGGAACTGCGGGTCGAACGCGAACCGCCCTCGGTGGACATGCGCGAGCTCCTGAGCGCACTGGTGGACGTGCTCAAGCGCGCCGAACTGTTCACCCGGCACGCGATCCGGCGCGAAGTGCTGAGCGTGCGCCAGCGCATGAGCGAAGTGCTCGCGCAGATCGGCGACGGCCAGTTCCACGCCTTCGACAGCCTGTTCCGGCTGGAGGAAGGCCGTCAGGGTGTGATCGTCAGTTTTCTGTCGATCCTGGAGCTGGCCAAGGAACGCTTGCTGGAGATCGTCCAGGAGGCCCAGGGCGCGCCGATCTATGTGCGCTCGCTGGCCGTGGCCGGCGAAGAAACCGATGCCTTCGACCCGGAAACTGCCGGCGGCGACGAATACGGTGGCCAGGAGGCCATAGAGAATGAGTGACACCATCGACCCTGGCCTGATCAAGCGCATCGTGGAAGGCGCATTGCTGGCCTCCAACCAGCCGTTGACGCTGGCCCAGTTGCAGGCGCTGTTCCCCGAAGACCAGCCCGCACCCAAGGATTCGATCGAAGCCGCGCTGCAGGCTCTGCAGCAGGACTGCGCCGAACGCGGCATCGAACTGGTCGAAGTGGCCAGCGGCTTCCGCTTCCAGGTGCGCACCGAGGTGCATCCCTGGGTCGCACGGCTGTGGACCGAGCGCCCCACCCGCTACACCCGCGCCACGCTGGAAACCCTGGCGCTGATCGCCTACCGCCAGCCGATCACGCGCGGCGAGATCGAACAGATCCGCGGCGTGACGGTCAGCAGCAACATCATCCGGATGCTGGAAGAACGCGAATGGATCCGCGTCATCGGCCACCGTGACGTGCCGGGCCGCCCTGCCCTGTTCGGCACCACCAAGGTCTTCCTGGACTATTTCAACCTCAAGAGCCTGGACGAATTGCCGCCGCTTTCCGAACTGCGCGAACTGACCGAACTGGAGCCCGAGCTGCCGTTCGAAGGCGACAGCCCCGAGGCCACACCCGCGCAGACGGACGCCGCACAGGCCGATCCCGACGATGCAGACAACCTGCCCGATGTTCCCGCCCCTTCGCTGGAAGACGCCGGCGACATCGTGATTTCCCCCGACATCCCGGCCACCGCAGCCGTGGTCGTGCCACCCGGCGATGCCGCCGTCCTGGCCGACACCGCTGCCGACACCGATCTTTCCCCCATGGACGCGGACGACGATACCGATACCGCGCCGGAGCACATCGCATGACCCGTTCCACCCCCGACAACACCCCCCACCGCCGCACCCTCTCGCTGAAGCGCGATGCCGCCGCCAGCGGGCTTGAAGAACGCCTGCACAAGGTCCTGGCCCAGGCCGGCCTGGGTTCGCGCCGCGCGCTGGAAGAGCGCATCGCGCAGGGCCAGGTGCAGGTCAACGGCGAAGTCGCCGCGACCGGCAGCAGCGTCCGTAGCGGCGACCGGATCGAACTGGATGGCCGCGTGTTCGTGGCCACCGGCCAGACCGCCGCACCGCGCGTGCTGGTCTACAACAAGCCCGAAGGCGAAGTCACCACGCGCGAAGACCCGGAAGGCCGCCCGACCGTGTTCGATCGCCTGCCCACGCTCAAGGGCGCGCGCTGGATCAATGTCGGCCGTCTGGACATCAACACCACCGGCCTGCTGCTGCTGACCACTGATGGCGATCTGGCCAACGCGCTGATGCACCCTTCGGCCGAAATCACCCGCGAATACGTCTGTCGCATTCCCGGCGAAGTCAGCGATGCCCAGCTGCAGCAGCTGGCGCGTGGCGTGACGCTGGAGGATGGCCCGGCCCGCTTCGACGAAATCGAACGCATCGGCGCCAGCGACAGCCATGCCTGGTTCCGCGTGGTGCTGCACGAAGGCCGCAACCGCGAAGTGCGACGCATGTGGGAAGCGGTCGGCTTCCAGGTCAGCCGCCTGAAGCGGGTGCGCTACGGCAGCGTCAGCCTGCCGCGCCTGCTGCGTCGCGGCCAGTACGAAGAACTGCCGGTTGAACAGGTCGAGCGGCTGCGCGGTGAAGCCGGTCTGGGTGATGAGCAGCCCACGCTGACGCTGCAGCCGGTGATCGGCCAGCGCCGCGCCAAGACCGCCGAGTATCGTCCCGCGCCGCGCGAACAGCGCGCCTGGACCCAGGGCAGCTACAGCGACGATGCCGCGCGCGAAGTGCGTGCCTTCGACAACCTGCGCGAAGACCGCTCCGGCAAGCCGCGTTACGGCAAGCCCGGCGGTGGTGCCGGTCGCGGCGGCCCGAAGAAGGGTGGTGGTGGCAAGCGCCAGGTGCCCGATGACATCGGCAATCGCCTGACCGCACCCGGCGGTACTCCGCGACGCAAATCCAAGGGTGCGGCACCGGGCTTCGAGAATCCGGCCGAACACCGTTCCTGGTACGTGCCTGAAGGCGTCACCACCACCAGCAAGATCGCGCCGCCGCGCCATGTCGGCCGCGCCGGCCCGCTCAACCCGCGTCCTGCACGTGGTGGCGGCAAACCTGCAACGGGCGGGCGCGGTGCGTCGCCGTATTCGGGTACATCGAACCAGGGACCGGGTGGCAATCGCGGCACGGGCCCGCGTGGCAAGGGACGCGGTGGCCCGACCGCACCGCGCGGCAACAGCCGCGGCCCCGGCCATGGTTCACCGCGCTCCAACAAGCCGCGCGGCTGAGTCGCGGCACTGCCTTCCGACGGTGGTCGAAGCAAAGATCCGACCTCTTTCGGGATCCCAGCGACGACCGCCGCGCTGAACACGCGTGGCGGATCAGAGCGTCAGACTGAAGTCATCGGCATCCATGAAGGCCGGAAAGCGCCTGCGGTGCGCTTCCAGCAACGTGGCCGACAAGACCGTCGTCACCACCTGGGTCTGCGCGCCCAGATCCAGCAGTGGCATGCCGAGCGGATCCAGCACCGCGCTGTCGCCACTGTAGGCATGGCCGTTGCCGTCGGTGCCGACGCGGTTGACCCCGACCACCCAGGCCAGATTTTCGATCGCGCGGGCGCGCAGCAAGGTGCGCCAGGCGTAGCGCCGCGGGCTGGGCCAGTTCGCCACGTACAGCGCCAGGTCGTATTCGGCGCGCTGTTCTTCTTGCAGCCAGCGGTTGCGGCTGAAGACCGGAAAACGCAGGTCATAGCAGACCTGCGGCAGGATGCGCCAACCGCGCCAGCTCCACAGTTCGCGGCTATGGCCACCGGCATAGCGCAGATGCTCGTCGGCCATACGGAACAGATGGCGCTTGTCGTACCAGCGCAGGCCGCCGTCCGGTTCGGCCCAGATCAGGCGGTTCACCACGCGCCCGGCTTCCGCGATCACCAGCGAGCCGGTGATCGCCGCGCCGGTGTCTTCGGCCAGTTGCCGCATCCAGGCCACGCTCGCGCCGTGCATGTCTTCGGCATCGCTGATGGCCTCGTTGCTGAAGCCGCTGGTGAAGGTTTCCGGCAGCACCACCAGATCGGTTTCACGGCGCAGCGGGCGCACCAGGGCACCGTAGAGTTCACGGTTGGCGGCGGCGTCATGCCAGACGGTGTCGGCCTGCACGAGCGAGACCCGCAGATCGTCCAGTGTGTTCATCGCTTGCTTGTTTCCTATGTTGCTGACCACCCGGTTCACAGCGCCACCAGACGCTGCGCCGCCGCCACCTGGGTGGCATCGGCCTTGGCAAAACAGAAGCGCACCAGCCGCTGATCCTGCGGCGGCGTGTCATAAAACGGCGACAGCGGAATCGCCGCAACCTTGTGTTCGATCGTCAGCCAGCGGCAGAAGGCCACGTCATCCAGATCGGAAATCGCCGAGTAGTCGGCCAGCTGGAAATACGCACCGGCCACCGGCAGCAGTTCGAAGCGGCTTCCCGCCAGCAATGCACGGAAGCGGTCGCGCTTTTGCTGGTAGAAATCGGGCAATTCCAGATGGTGTTCCGGATGCTCGCGCAACATCGCCGCCAGCGCCCATTGCGCCGGGTTGAAACTGCAGAAGGTCAGGTACTGGTGCACTTTGCGGAACTCTGCGCTGAGCGCCGCCGGTGCGACGCAGTAGCCGATCTTCCAGCCGGTGCAGTGGTAGGTCTTGCCGAACGAGGACACCACGAAGCTGCGCGCGGCCAGTTCCGGATGACGCAGCACGCTGAAATGCGGCACGCCGTCGAACACGATGTGCTCATAGACCTCGTCGGACAGCAGCACGATGCCGGTATCGCGCAGCACCTGCGCCAGTGCATCCAGATCGGCGGCGGAAAACACCGCGCCGCTGGGATTGTGCGGGCTGTTGACGATCAGCATGCGGGTGCGCGTGCTGATCGCATCGCGCACCCGCTGCCAGTCCACGGAAAAATCCGGTGTGCGCAGCGGCACATGCACTGTCTTTGCACCGGCCAGTTCGATCGCCGGCTCGTAGCAGTCGTAACACGGGTCCAGCACGATGACCTCGTCACCGCTGCGCACCACGGCATGGATCGCCGCGAAGATCGCCTCAGTCGCGCCGCTGGTGACGGTGACGTCGGCGCCTGCGTCGATCCGGGCGCCATAGAGCGCTTCGACCTTGGCCGCGATCTGTTCGCGCAGCACCGCCACACCGGTCATCGGTGCGTACTGGTGATGGCCTTCGCACATCGCCTGCACCAGCGCCTGCTGCAGGAAATCCGGCAGCTGGAAATCGGGAAAGCCCTGCCCCAGGTTCAGCGCGCCATGCTCGACGGCCAGCTGTGAGATCTGGGTGAAAATCGTGGTGCCGACCTTGGGCAGCTTGGTCGGCGGCAATGCGAAGGACATGAGGCGCTGATCCAGTCGATGGAAACGGGCAAGCTGGCATGTGGCGGGCGCTGGCAATCCGGAGCTGGATTGCCAGCGCCCGCCGCATCAGGCGGTCGCCGCATCAGGCGGTCGCCGCATCAGGCGGTCGCCGCATTATCGGCCAGTCCGGCCATCCGTGGCCGGCTTCGGAGCCCGAAAGTCACCGCACTCAGTGGCAACTGCGCGGATCGGTCAGCAACTGGATTGGCGTGTCCTGGTTCCAGCTGCCCGGCACCGGCGCACGGAACTGCACATCAATGGCCAATTCGCCGCTGGTCGGTGTGGTGTAGCGGCGGGTCAGTGCGCCGACTTCGTGGGCATTGGTGCCGCTGAAGCTGCACAGCGGGCAGTTGCCTGTCAGCTGCTCCAGCGTCAGGACCGCATTGGCTCCGATACTGGCCGGCTGCCCGCGGAACGCCTGCAGCCAGCGCGCCTGACCCATGCCGTCGTACAGATAGGCGAGCATGGTTTCCAGTCCGGGAAATGCATTGACGTCGTAGCCGAAGCCGGAACTGGCCGGGTTGTACCAGTTGCCATCGGGCAACTGCGCCCCTTGGATGCCCTCACATCCCGACGCCTCGATTCGCGTGATCGGCATGGAGCCGCTTTCACCATCCAGATTCCAGCTGAAGACCATGCTGTTGGCACTGTCAAGGGACAACACACCATCACCGACCGGCGTCGCCACTGCACGGCTGCCATTCCAGGCAAAGCGGCTCAGGTCAAAGACGAAATCGCCGCGCGTGCCGCTGGGCGCCGCACCGGTGCCCAGATACCAGACCGGGCTTCCATCCTGTAAATAGGTGTACCAAGCGACGCTCCACACTTGGCCATTGGCCGCGGGCGAAAGCTGAATACCGGAGCCGGAACGGCGCGCGTTGTACCAGTTGCCGAAGCCCGGATACTGTGGCGGACTGTCATAGCGGATGCGCGCGGTCAGCTCAAAGCGTGCGGTAGTGTTGCCGGTGTTTTCCGGTGTGATGTACCAGCGCCCGGGCTTGAGCGTGGCGCCACTGATGTTGAGGCTGTGGTTGGCGCCTGACTGGCTCGAACTGGCTGCTGCCTGGTCACGCGGTGGTGCGGTATGGATCTGCGCCAGCGAGGGCATCTCTGACGGCGGCGGCGGTGTACCGATATCCAAGCTCTCCAGATGCGCCAGATACAGCTTGATATCCCCGGTCCCGGTGCTGCCGACTTCCAGCGCGCTGGCATTGGGCGGCACGTCGATATAGAGCCGGTCATGCGTCTGCCCGGCCGCCAGACGCATGTTGCGGGTCTGGCCAGGCAGCAACAGGGTCGGCGAATGATGGCCGCTGGCCGGACGGCGCAGCTTGACCAGTACATGGCCCACACCGCCCGGGTTGGCATCACTGCCGCCAAGGATCAGGTGACCCCAGCGGGTATGTCCATTGGCAAAGCCGGGATCATTCCAGCCAAGGCGCAACGTGAACGGCTGGTTCAGTTCCGTATGCCCCGGCCCGCTCGCCACCAGCGTGGTGGCCTCCGAGGCAGCCAGCGGAACCAGTGCACTGGCCACGGAAACCACATCCGTCCCGGCCGCCGATGGCGTGTAATTCTGGATCAGCACCCAGAAGTGCTCACCGGCGATGACATCCAGTTCGAGATCGCACACCGCACGCGATTCATTGCTGTTGACCTGGTAGGCCGCACACAGCTGGGTGGCTTCCGACGGCAAGGCACTGGCGCTGGAGGCCGTACCGACAAACAGGTCGATATCCCGCGACGTGGTGGAGCTGACTTCGCTCCGGAAACGTACCCGCCCCGAATGCGCGGCACTCAAACGGAAGAATCGCGTGCCCTCGTGCTGGGCGTTCAAGCCGTCATAGCGGTCGTTCGGGGTGGGATCGGCCGGCACCGAGGGATTGGCCATCAGCGGCACCACCAGATTCGAGGTGGTGAAACGCGCATCCGGCATCGCCACCAGGCCACTGAAGGACAGATCGGCCCAACCGGATTCCCCGAGCGTGCTGCCACTGCCGGGCACTTCGATCACCTCCGGCAGATTGCCGGCCGAAGGGCGGATCGCCAGCGGAATGACGATATCCGGCACACCGGCGCGGGTGCTGGTGAGCGTGACGCTGCCCGACAGCCAGGTGCCGTAGGCCACCTCGGCGCCCGGCGTGACCCTGAATGCCAACGCCTGCTCGGTATTCGCACTCAACGTGAACTCTGCCGGCGTGACGTGAACCGAGGAACCCGGCAGGCTGCTGCTTACCTTCCAGGTGCCGGCAATGTTGGATCGGACCGTGCGAGCGAACTGGCAGGAGACGAAACAGTTGCCGTCCACCAGTGAGCCCTGATTGAGGTTGCGCGCCGTGGTCAGGTTCGCTGCTTCGAAGTCGGCATCGGAGATCGGAAAATACAGTGGCGCCTTGATCGCACGCGCGACATTGATCGTGCCTGCGCCCTGATCCAGCGCTCCGGCCGGCGTCTGACCATCCGGCAGCCGCACGCTGGCGTGGGCGGTGCCCTGCAAGGCACTTTCCACCCGATCCGGCCTCCAGAACGGTTTGGCTGCACGTACAAGGGCCGCGGCGCCGGCCACATGCGGGCTGGCCATCGAGGTGCCGCTCATGTAGGCGAAGGTGCTCGAGTTGCCGCTGCCATCCTTGTAGGCCGCAAGGATGTTGCGGCCTGGCGCGGTGACATTGGGCTTGAGCCAGTCGCCGACGGTGGGACCGCGCCCGCTGCTGCCGGCCAGCACATCACCGAACGAGGCCAGACGACTCAACTGGCTGGCACCCAGGCTCGCGCTGTGACCGGTGCCACTGGCCAGCCAGTTCTTCAGCGCCACACCTTCGTCATACCCCAGATGCGTGGCCGGGAGCTCGTGCTCATCAGCGACCAGATCCTGGCCTTCGACGGCCTGGTTGACCAGCACCATGCCGGCACCACCGGCATTCTTGACGTTCAGGCCTTTGATCACACGCGCATAGATGCCACGGTCGCAGACCACGATCTTGCCGCTCAGCGGAGTGCCGCTCCACGGCGAGGTGCTGGTGCTGGGTGGTAGCGCATCGACATCAGAGCCGGTGGCGCACAGCGGCGAACCGTAATCACCACCATGGACGATCGGGAAGGTGCCGGTGGCAGGCGAGTTCTGGCTGACGCCGGCCAGTGTGCCGCCGCCGGGCAGCGGTGTATCGCCGCCGGACAGCGTCAGGCGGGTGACACTGGCACGGTCATGGCTGACATTGCCGACGCTGATGACCCAGGGCGCGTTCGATGGTGATGACAGGCTGCCGGGCATCGGGCCGTCATTGCCGGCCGCCGCCACCACCACAATGCCGGCCTTCCGCGCATTGAGCATGGCCTTCATCATGTGGTTGCCTGCGGCCCACGGGTTGTAGGCGGTCCCGCCGATCGAATAGTTGATGACATCAACCTGGTCGTTGACCGCCTGATTGATCGCCGCCAGAGTCCAGGCACCACGACACTTGGATTCCTCCTCGCAGGCCTTGTAACTGATCAGGTTGGCCTGCGGCGCGACCCCGGAAAGCGTGGTGGTGCCGGTGGTGAAGCCGACCTGGAACGAATCCCCGGCCGCCGTCGCGGCCACGTGCGTGCCATGGCCACCGAGATCAAGCCCTGTATTGGCTTCGTCATCACCCTCGCCGGTGGTCATGTCGTAGATGCCGATCAGCTTGCTGGTGCAGCCGGCCGCCGGATCGCTGGCACACAGGCCCAGATAACCGGAACGCGGGTTCTGCACGCCACTGCCGACAAAGGAGCGGTGCCCGGCATTGATACCGGTATCGATGATGCCGATCACCTGCCCGGCACCGCGGTTGCCGCCATCGGCCGGCGCCATGTTCCAGACGGTATTGGCGCCGATCCAGCCGGGGCCAGCGTCGGTCAGCGGTTCGTGCACGAACTCCGGCTCCACCGAAAGTACGCCGTCCATGCCGGCCAACATCTGGGCTTCCCGCGCGGTCAGCGACAGCGCCATGCCGTTGGTGACCACATCGAATACGAACGAAGGCTCCAGCGGCCGCCCAAGTTTCGAGGACGCCTGCGCCAGGCGCTCGCTGCGGATGTCGCCAAGAGCCGCGCGATAGACCTTGCTGGCAGCGCTGTTCACATCCAGGCGGCGTTCGCCGGTGGCTTCCGGGCTGGTGGCGGCAAGACCGGCGAGCTTGGCGTGAGCGGCATCACCGCGCCCGGTAAAAGCCGCCAAAGGCGGCTCGCTGAACTCCACCAGCCAGGTCGAGCGCGTGTCCGCCTTGGCGGAAACTGTCGGGGCTTCCGCTGCCACGTTCAGCTGTGCCCAGCCACCCAGGCCAAGCAGCAGCGCGCTGCACAATACGGTCCTTCGCATATCCGTTTCTCCTTCGGGCTGGAGCGTGGCGTCAACGGATCCGACTCCGGAACCGGAGCCGGACGCATCCCTGCCAGCCTCTCCCTCTGATAGGTAAGGAGACAGTGCCGGACCAGCCGGCCTGTCCCATGTTGTCGTTGTATGGGCCGAATCTTGCCACAGCCCATCCGCAGCACGCACGACGGCGACCATCATGCCAACGTGACGCGGTGCAGCGCTGCGTGGGGTGTCCCGCACGCCTCAGGGGTGTTGATTCACGTCATGGACACCCCTGCGCCGCCCGGCTAGCATGCCCGCCAGATGAAGCCGCAGCCCCCGCCACCGGCCGGCCCGCCATCGCTGCTGCGAGCACGCGGGCTGGCTTTCGACCGCAACGACCAACCGATCTTCGGACCACTGGATTTCCATGTGGACGCAGGCGAGGCGCTGTTGGTGCACGGCAGCAACGGCTCAGGGAAAACCACGTTGCTGCGCGTACTGGCCGGACTGTTGCAGCCCTCGCGCGGGCAGATTCTGGTACGCGACGCACCGGCCAGCGCCGAGCGCATCGCGCAGACCTGCACCCTGCTGGGCCATCTGCTCGGGCACAAGGGCGAGCTGACCGCCTGCGAGAATCTGGAATTCGCGCAGGGCCTGTTCGGGCGTCGCGCCGATATCGATATCGAACAGGCGCTGTTCGATGTCGGATTGGCCGGTTTCGAGGACGCCCCGGCGCGGCAGTTTTCCGCCGGACAGAGAAAACGCCTGGCGCTGGCCCGCCTGCTGCTGGTGCCTGCGCCGCTGTGGCTGCTGGACGAACCCTACGCCAACCTTGATCTTCCCGGCATCGAACTGGTCAACCGCCTGATCGGCCAGCATCTTGAACGCGGCGGCGCCGCCCTGGTCACCAGCCACGGTGCCTACGCCACCGGTGCGGTGCGGACCCGCACGCTGTATCTGGAATCGGCGCGGGAGCCGGTCGATGGCTGAAACATCCTCGATCACCGCCGCCTGCCGCGCACTGCTGCTGCGCGATTTCCGCCTGCTGTGGCGGCGCCGTGGCGATGCGTTGAATCCGGTGCTGTTCGCGCTGCTGGTGATCTCCTTGTTCCCGTTCGCGCTCGGCCCGCATCCGGACATCCTGGGCCGTATCGCGCCGGGTGTGATCTGGGTCGCGTTGTTGCTGGCCGGGCTGCTGTCGCTGGATACGCTGTTCCGTTCGGATCTGGAAGACGGCAGCCTGGAACAGTTGATGTTGGCGCCGCATCCGCTGGCGCTGCTGGTCGGCTGCAAGATCCTGGTGCACTGGGCCAGCACCGCGCTGCCGCTGATTGCTGCGACGCCGCTGTTCGCCACCCTGCTCTATCTGGAAGCCAGGGCGCTGCCGGTGTTGATGTATTCGCTGTTGCTGGGGACGCCGTTGCTGAGTTTGATCGGTGCGGTGATCGTCGCACTGACGGTCGGCATGCGGCGCTCTGGTATGCTTTTGGCCCTGTTGGCCTTGCCGCTGTACGTCCCGGTGCTGATTTTCGGTGCCGGGTCCGTGATGGCGGCGGCGCAAGGTCTGCCGCATCAGGGCGCGCTGCTGTTGCTGGCCGCCGGCTTGGTGATGGCCCTGGTACTGGCACCGCTGGCCGCCGCAGCGGCGCTGAGAATCGCATTGCAATGAGTCTGAAACCCGCTGCTGCTTCGGTCTTTTCCTGTCAGCCGGTTGCAGTGGGGCCGCCGGATCGGCCGCCCTTCCCCCTTTCCCTTCAACCCGATGCCGCACTGCGGCCCGCGAGCGTGTCCGGATGAACCCGATCCTGCTCTGGTTCCACAAGATGGGCTCGCCGCCCACTTTCCATGCCTTCGCTTCGCGCTGGGCACCGTGGTTCTTCATCCTGTCGCTGCCGGTGCTGATCTTCGGCATGTGGCAGGGACTGTTCGTGGTGCCGGCCGATTACCAGCAGGGCGACAGCTACCGCATCCTGTTCATCCATGTGCCGGCGGCGTGGATGAGCCTGTCGATCTACGCGGTGATGGCGATCAATGCCTTCATCGCGCTGGTCTGGCGGATCAAGCTGTCGGAAACCCTGGCGATGTGCTGCGCGCCGGTCGGTGCCGCCTTCACCTTCGTGACCCTGGTCACCGGTGCGGTCTGGGGCAAGCCGATGTGGGGCACCTGGTGGACCTGGGATGCGCGCCTGACCTCGGAACTGGTGCTGCTGTTCCTGTATCTGGGCGTGATCGGGCTGTACGCCGCGATCGAGGATCGCCGCGCCGCCGCCCGCGCCGCCTGTTTCCTTGCACTGATCGGCGTGGTCAACGTGCCGATCGTGCATTTCTCGGTGGAATGGTGGAACTCGCTGCATCAGGGCGCGACGATCAAGCTGTTCCGCGAATCCACCATCCATCCGAGCATGGTGCTGCCGTTGATCGCGATGTTCTTCGGCACCAAGCTGTGGTTTGCCGGCTCGCTGCTGGCCCGCACCCAGGCAGCGATGTACGAACTGGAATCCGGCAAGGACTGGGTACGACGCGACATGGAAGGCCGCCAATGAATTTCGTTCTGGATCAATACGCCCCTTATGTCTGGACCAGCTACGCGGTGTTCGTCGCGATGCTGGTCTGGGATTTCCTGATGCCGCAGCTGCGCATGCGCAAGGTCCGGCGCGAGCTGGGCAAGCAGCAACGGCGTGAGGCCGCACGCGCGGCACGCACGGGAGCCGGATCATGAACCCGACCCGCAAACGCCGCCTGATCACCGTCTCCGCCGTGCTGCTGGCCGGTCTTGTCGCCGGCACCCTGGTGGTGATGGCGCTGGGCTCGAACCTGGCCTATCTGTACACGCCCTCGGAAGTGCTGGCCGGGGAAACCGGCGAGCGTGCCCGTTTCCGCCTCGGTGGCATGGTCAAGGATGGCTCGATCCAGCGCACCGAGGGCACGCTGGAGAACAGCTTCGCGGTCAGTGACGGCGATGCCGAGCTGGTGGTGGAATACACCGGCATCCTGCCGGACCTGTTCCGCGAGAATCAGGCGGTGATCGCCACCGGTTCGATGCAGGACGGGCGCTTCATCGCCACCGAGGTGCTGGCCAAGCACGATGAAACCTACATGCCGCGCGAGGTCGCCGAGAAGATGGAAGCCGCGCACGTCAAGCACAACGTCGACGATTCCAAGGCCACCTACTGATGCTGCCCGAACTTGGCAATTTCGCGCTGATCATCGCGCTGCTGCTGGCCGTGCTGCAGGCGGTGCTGCCGCTGATCGGCGCGGCACGCGGCAATGCCCGCATGATGGCGGTCGCGCGACCGGCAGCCTTCGGCCAGTTCGCCTTCCTGCTGTTGTCTTTCGTGCTGCTGAGCGTGGCCTTCGTGCAGAAGGATTTCTCGGTGCAGTACGTGGCGCAGAACTCCAACTCGCTGCTGCCGTTGGCCTACCGGCTGTCGGCGGTCTGGGGCGCGCACGAGGGCTCGCTGCTGCTGTGGGTGCTGATCCTGGCCGGCTGGAGTGCGGCGGTGGCGCTGTTCTCGCGCAATCTGCCGGCGGAAGTGGTGGCGCGCGTGCTCGGTGTGCTGGGATTGGTCAGCATCGGTTTTCTGCTGTTCACCGCGCTGACTTCCAACCCGTTCCTGCGCCTGGTGCCGGCGGCACTGGAAGGGCGCGACCTGAATCCGCTGTTGCAGGATCCGGGTCTGATCATCCACCCGCCGATGCTGTATTTCGGCTATGTCGGCTTCTCGGTGGCGTTCGCGTTCGCGATCGCGGCGCTGCTCGGGCGCGAGCTGGATCCGCGCTGGATCCGCTGGTCGCGGCCCTGGACCAACGTCGCCTGGGGTTTTTTGACGCTGGGCATCGCGCTGGGCTCGTGGTGGGCCTATTACGAACTTGGCTGGGGCGGCTGGTGGTTCTGGGATCCGGTGGAAAACGCCAGCTTCATGCCGTGGCTGGTCGGCACCGCGCTGATCCATTCGCAGGCCGTGACGGAAAAACGCGGCAGCTTCCGCGGCTGGACCCTGCTACTGGCGATCGCTGCATTCTCGCTGTCGCTGCTGGGCACCTTCATCGTGCGCTCCGGCGTGCTGACCTCGGTGCATGCCTTCGCCTCCGATCCGGATCGCGGCATGTTCATCCTGATCTTCCTCGGCGTGGTAATCGGCGGTTCGCTGGTGCTGTATGCGCTGCGTGCGCCGAAAAGTGAAGGCGGCAAGCCGTTCGCTGCGCTGTCGCGTGAAACATTCCTGCTGATCAACAACCTGCTGTTCTCGGCCGCGACCGCGATGGTGCTGGTCGGCACGCTGTCGCCGCTGCTGTTCGAGGCGCTGAATCTGGGCAAGATTTCGGTCGGGCCGCCCTACTTCGGCAGCCAGTTCCTGTGGCTGATGGTGCCGGTCGTGCTGCTGCTGCCGTTCGGGCCGCTTGCGCGCTGGGGCCGTGATGAATTTCCGCGCCTGTGGCCGGTGCTGCGCGCCAGCCTGGCGCTGGCGGTGATCGGCGCGGCGCTGGCGCTGTTGCTGGGCGAAGGCTACACCTTCAAGACCGTGGCCGGCGCCGCCGGTGCGGCCTGGGTGCTGGGCGGCATCGGCCTGTTCGCCTGGCAGCGGATCAGGCAACTGCCGGCTGGGCGCCGCTTCACCCCGGAAATCATGGGCATGGTGCTGGCCCATGCCGGCGTCGGCGTGTTCGTGGCCGGCGTGCTGATCGTGGAATCGATGGGCATCGAAAAGGATGTCGCGGTCACGCCCGGGCAGGAAACCGAAATCCTCGGCTACCGCTTCCGCTTCGATGGCGTGGTGCATCGTGAAGGACCGAACTTCAGCGCCGATCGCGGCACCGTCACGGTGTTCGACGGTGATCGCCAGATCGCGGTGCTGCATCCGGAAAAACGCGCCTACGCCAGCGGCGGCCAGGTCATGACCGAGGCCGCGATCTCGCCCGGTTTCAGCCGTGACCTCTACGTCGCGCTGGGCGAACCGCTGGGCAACGGCAACTGGGCGCTGCGGGTCTATGTGAAACCCTTCATCCGCTGGATCTGGCTCGGTGCGTTGCTGATGACCGCCGGTGGTTTCGTCGCGGCGGCGGACCGGCGTTTCCGCCGCAGCCTGCCGGCCGAACGCAATCCGGGCGCAGCCGGGGGAGTGTCCTGACGATGTGGAAGCGCTGGTTGCCGCTGGCTGTCGTGGTGCTGCTGGGCGGCTTGCTGCTGGCCGGCATCCGTCTGGCCGAAACCCGTGATCCGAACGCCATTCCTTCGCCGCTGATCGGCAAGGAATTGCCGGCGTTCACCCTGCCCGAATTGCACGATCCCTCGCGTCAGGTGGATTCGTCCAGCCTGCGCGGCGCGCCGTTCCTGCTCAATGTCTGGGCCAGCTGGTGCCCGGAGTGCCGGGTCGAACATCCGCTGTTCGAAACCCTGGCACGCAGCGGCACGGTGCGCGTGGTGGGCTACAACTACAAGGATTATCCGGACGACGCCAAGCGCTGGTTGCAGCAGTACGGCGATCCCTACGCGCTGATCCTGGCTGATGAAAGCGGCCGCACCGCGATCGATCTTGGCGTCTACGCCGCGCCGGAAACCTTCCTGGTGGATGCGCAGGGCATCGTGCGCTTCAAGCACATCGGCGCGCTGACGCCGGAGGTCATCCAGCGTGAAATCCTGCCGCGATTGAAGGAGCAGGCACCATGATCTTGTGCGCGTCAAAGGGCATTCCCTCGTCTCCATCAGTGGTGGAGGTCGAGCAGGCAGTGGGGTTGCGAGTGCCCCCTCCCACGCCAGCGAAAGCCCCCCTCACCCCAACCCTCTCCCCCATCGCTGATGGGGGAGAGGGAGCAAAAGGCGGATGGCTGCTGCATGCGCTCATCGGCTTGCTGCTGTGCCTGTTCGCCGGCAGCGCCTTCGCGGTCGATCCACTGCCATTCCGCGATGCCGCCGAGGAAGCCCGCTTCCGCGAGCTGGCGGCCGAACTGCGCTGCGTGATGTGCCAGAACCAGTCGCTGGCCGACTCCAACGCGCCGATCGCGCAGGATCTGCGGCGCGAAGTGCTGGAGCTGATGCAGCAAGGCAAGACCGATGAGCAGATCAAGGCCTTTCTGACCGAGCGTTACACCGATTTCGTGCTGTATCGCCCAGCGATGAGTGGCAGCACGCTGTGGATCTGGATCGCGCCACCGCTGATCTTCCTGGTCGGCGCGGTATTCGTGTTCGTGCTGGTGCGGCGTCGTTCCAGTGCTGCGGCGGCAACGCCTGCTTCCGAAGATGGGGATGCCTGGTGATGGCCGCATTCTGGTTCTGCTCCGCGTTGCTGGTACTGGCGGCGCTGGGATTCATCCTGCCGCCGCTGCTGCGCCGCGAGGCCGGGGTTGCCGTTGATCCGCGCCGTGAGGCACTGCAGCGTGCCCATGCCGATGGCGTACTGGACGCGGACGAATACGCCGCCAAGCTGGCCGCCCTTGGCCCGGCACCCGCACAGGCCAGCGCCTCCACCTCGCCGCTGCGCGGCCCCGCGATCGCTGTGGCGCTGCTGCTGCCGTTGGCCGCGATCGGGCTGTATCTGAAACTCGGCGATACGCGGGTCTTCGATCCAGACGTGCAATCGGTCACCCAGGCCATGCAGCAGGCCCAGCAGGCCGGCCTGCCGCCGATGGAACAGGCCATCGCCGGACTGGCCGAGCGTCTGGCGCGCGAACCCGATGATGTCCAGGGCTGGCTGTTGCTGGGCCGGGCCTACAAATCGATGGAGCGTTTCGGCGAAGCGCGTGACGCCTTCGCGCGGGCACTGACCTTGGCACCGGATACCCCGGACCTGCTGGTGGAATACGCCGAATCGCAGGTGCTGGCTTCGGACAGCAAGCGTTTCGACGGCGAACCGCTGGCGATGCTGGAACGCGCCCTGGAACAGCAACCCACGCATCAGCGCGGCCTCTGGCTGCTGGGCGTGGCGCAGTACCAGCGCGGCGATACCGACGCCGCCAGCGCCACCTGGCAGACCCTGCTGGACACCATGCCCGAGGACAATCCGGCCTACGAAAGCCTGCGCCAGCGCATCCTCGAATTGCAGGCCCAGGCCAGCGGCGAAACGCTTCCCACACCGGCTGCGGCGCAAGCATCGGCCGCCGGCGACAGCACAAACACGGCTTCGGATCCTGCCCAGGCTCCGCGCCTGAACGTGCGGGTGCGGGTGGCGCCGGAACTGGCCGCGCAGGTGCGGCATGACGATGTGCTGTTCGTGTTCGCCCGCGCCGCCGAAGGTTCGCGCGCACCGCTGGCAATCCAGCGCCTGTCCGCCGACGCACTGCCGCTGGAGCTGGTCCTGGATGACAGCCACGCGATGCTGCCGCAGATGAACCTGTCGAGCACCGCGCAGATCGTCGTGGGCGCTCGCATCTCGCGCAGCGGCGGCGCGCAGGCGCAGAGTGGCGATCTGGAAACCCTTTCCGAACCGCTGCCCAATACCCAGCGCGCCACCGTGGACCTGATCATCGACCGCGTTGTCCCATGAGCGAATTCATCCCGCCCGGCACCCGTTTCTTCGACCTGCCCTCGCCGTTTCCGATGAAACGCGGCGGGCACTTGCAGCAGGCGCGCCTGGCCTATGAAACCTGGGGCGAACTGTCGCCGCAGCGCGACAACGCGGTCCTGATCCTGACCGGGCTTTCGCCCAGCGCACACGCCGCCACGCAGCCGGACAATCCGGAACCGGGCTGGTGGGAAGCCATGCTCGGGCCGGGCAAGGCGATCGACACGAACCGCTTTTTCGTGATCTGCTGCAATTCGCTGGGCAGCTGCAAGGGCTCGACCGGCCCGGCCTCGCTGAACCCGGCCACCGGCCAGACCTACCGGCTGGATTTCCCCGATATTTCGGTCGAGGACATCGCCGCGGCCGCGCACGCGCTGGTGGAATCCTTCGGCATCGGGGAGCTTGCCAGCCTGATCGGCTGCTCGATGGGCGGCATGTCGGCGCTGGCCTATCTGCAACTGTTTCCCGGCGCCTCGCGCTCGCATATCAACGTCTCCGGTGCCGCACTGGCGCTGCCGTTCTCGATCGCGATCCGCTCGCTGCAGCGCGAAGCCATCCGTCTGGACCCGGCCTGGAACCAGGGCCAGTACGATGCCGACACCTACCCCGAATCCGGCATGCGCATCGCGCGCAAGCTGGGCGTGGTGACCTACCGTTCGGCACTGGAATGGGATGGCCGCTTCGGCCGCGTGCGGCTGGACAGCGACCGCCGCGAAGATGATCCATTCGGGCTCGAATTCGAGGTCGAGTCCTATCTGGAAGGTCATGCCCGCCGCTTCATCCGCGTGTTCGACCCGAACTGCTATCTGTACCTGAGCCGCTGCATGGACTGGTTCGATCTGGGCGAATACGCCAACGGCGATGCGATGGCCGCACTGGCGGCATTGCAGGTGCCGCGCACCCGCGTGCTGGGCGTGACCACCGACATTCTGTTCCCGATCCAGCAGCAGGAACAGATCGCGGCCGGATTGCGCGCAGGCGGCCATCAGGCCGAATGCCTGGCCCTGCCCTCACCCCAGGGCCACGACGCCTTCCTCGTTGATTTCGCACGTTTTTCACCGGCCGTGGCGGATTTCCTGGCCGATATCTGAGGCGATATCCGGGGCTCGGCCAGCATGATCGGGTCGTTGCGCGGCTGCTAGACTTCCGCTCCGTTCCGCATCCGTCCAACCGATGCCAGCACCCGATTTCCCCGGCCGCGCGCGCCTGATCGACACCATCGAGCGCGCCTTCAACGGCACGAAGATCGACCCGGCGCAGCTGAAGCAGGCGCTCGAATCCCTGTACCACGAACACAGCGTGGTACTGCCCGCGCCGCTGCTGCGCCCGGACCCCGGGCAGTATCTGCGCCGCCGCATCCACGCCAGCCGGCAGCACGGCTACCAGCTCATCGCGATGACATGGGGACCACAGCAGGCCACGCCACTGCACGATCACGCCGGCAGCTGGTGCGTGGATTGCCTGTGGCATGGCGAGATGGACATCATCCGCCACGATCTCATCGCGGAACGCGACGGACTGCTGCGCTTTACTGCCAGACCCGCACAACGCGCCTGCGCCGGCACCGGCGACTGGCTGGCCGCACCGGCCGAATACCACATCATGCACAACCCGCATCCCCACCACACGGCGGTGTCGCTGCACGTCTACCCGCACCAGTTCTCGCATTGCGACTGGTTCGAAGCCGTGGATGGGCAAGGCTGGCACCGCAGGCATCGGAGCGAACTGCCACTCACCCCGTGGGAATAGATCCAGACATCGGCACTTGTCTGCTTGCGCCATCGGTTCGATGCCTTATACTTCCGCCCTTGCCCCGAGCCGGTGTGGCGGAATGGTAGACGCGGCGGACTCAAAATCCGCTGACAGCGATGTCGTGTAGGTTCGAGTCCTATCACCGGTACCAGCGGTTCATACGAACCGTACGGAAATTACGAAGACGCCCCGCCATGCGCGGGGCGTCTTCGTTCTGCAAGGCAGGCCGGACTATTCCCTGGCCTTGGAGCCCGCGAGCGGCCGCACCAGCGCCTCCATGCCCAGCTCCGCCCTCCGTGCATCAACCTGCTCTGGATCCTGGATCGGATACAACCCGAACTCGCGACTGCCCTCGTCGAAGCGGGATTGCGTGCCGTAAAGCTGCGGCTGGCCGTGCCGTACCCGGATGCGGTCGGTCAACAGCGCCACCCAGCCGCCCTTGGCTTCGCCCTGCTCGTAGCGCTCGCGCACTGTCGGCAGGTATTTCTCCTGATACTCCACAGCAGCGTGTTGCACGACGAGAAAGGCCGCGATTGCAGCATCTTCTCCGACTTCGGAAATGCGCGGCCATTCGTGGACTTCCAGCAGTTCCTCCAGCCGGACAATGTTCTCCCGGTCCAGCGGCTCCTGCTGCGTCCACCAATCCTTGCCCGAACCTGCGCCACGATGCCGTTGGTCACGTTCCAGCAGCTCTTCCAGCGCCGTTTTGAAGTCCTCGCTCGCCTGTACGGCCGGAATGACGAGGGTAAAAAGAAGAGCCGGAAACAGCCGGGTAACAATGGTTCGCAGGGTCATGTATTGACTCACTTTGTCGGCAACGCCGGAATTGTGCCGCGCCGCAGCGGCTGCACCGGTTCGGCATCCAGCTTGCGGCGCAGCCAGTCCAGTGCGGTTTCCAGTTGCCGGTCGCGGCCGTTGAAGGATTCGTGCGGCAGGTTGTCGACCTCGATGTCCGGGCCCACGCCGACGCCTTCGACCAGCCAGCTGCCATCCATGCCGTACTGCGGGATTTCCGCCACGCGCGCGCGGCCGCGATCGACCAGGGCATTGCTGTCGGTCAGCCAGACGCCCGCGCCGGCGGTGCGGGTGCCGATCAGCGGGCCCAGCCCGAGCGTCTGGATGCCGGCGGAGAAGGTTTCACCATCCGAATAGGTCAGCGCGTCGGTCAGCACCGCCAGATGGCCGCGGAAACTCTGCTGCATATTGCCGTAGGCCAGGCCGTTCGGACGCTGCCAGAACGCCCAGGTGCGGCGCAGCAGCTTCTCGATGATCCAGCTGTCGATGTTGCCACCGCGATTGCGGCGCACGTCGATGATCAGGCCTTCGCGCTCGATCTGGCCGTAGAAATCACGCACGAAACTGGCGATGTCGTTCGGCCCCATCGCACGCAGGTGCAGATAGCCGATGCGCCCGTCGCTGGCGGCGGCCACCGCATCACGGCGTGATTGCAGCCAGTCGGAATGGCGCAATGCATCCTCGCGCCCGGCATCGACCGGGGTGACAATTGCGCGGCGCGTGCTGCCGCTGCGGGTGAGCTCCAGCAGCACCTGCTGGCCGGCGGTATTGGCCAGCAGTTCGGAAATATCGGCCGCATCGGCGGCGCGGCGGCCATTGACCGCCACGATCACATCGCCCACCCGCACATCCACGCCGGGTGCCTGCAACGGTCCGCGCTGGGACGGCAGTTCGGCTTCGGTGCGGAAGATGTGTTCGATACGCCAGCCGGCACCGGTGCGCGCGAAGCTGGCGCCTAGGCTGGCCTGGGAAGGAGTTTCGCGGCCTTCGCGCAACTCGCCGCCGCGCACCTGCGAATGCAAGGCGCCCAGTTCGCCCATCATCTGCGCCAGCAGGTCATCCAACTCCAGCCTGTCGCTGACGCGCGGCAGCAGCGAGGCATAACGCTGCCGCAGCGCCGGCCAGTCCACGCCGCGCAGTGCGGCATCGTAGAAATGGTCACGGTGCATGCGCCAGGCGTCGTCGAACATCTGCCGCCATTCGCTCACCGGGTCCACCCGCAGCTTCCAGTCATCCAGCCGCACCCTGGCCTCGCCCAGTTCCTTGGGCGCGCTCGCGCCGGCTTCGACGATATGGAACTCGCCCGGTTCATCCGGTCCCTTGCCGGCACTGCGCAGCAGCACGCGGTTGGCGCCGGACGCCAGCGCATAGCCGGCGATGTTTTCGGAAAAGGTTTCCAACTTCGTCTTCGCATCGTCGAACGCCAGCGTGCGCAGACTGCGGCGACGGCCATCGCGTTCGAGGAAATACAGGCGCTTGGCATCGGCAGAAAGATCGGACCAGTTGCCCGCCGCCAGCGGCACTTCGTGCAGGCGCCCGGCCAGACCTTCCCATGTCAGCGGCCGGACCTTGGCCTTGGCGTCCTGCTTGCCGTTGCCCTTGTCCTTTTCGTCGTCCTTGCCGCTCCCGGCAGGCTGCAATTCATCCGGATGGCGGAACGGGAAACGTGCATCCGGCTGCAGCGCCAGCGCGTAGATGCGGCTGCGCTTGTCGAAGAACGGGCCGGTGTTGCGGTCGCCCCAGGGCGAGCCGTTGACGACGCTGAACTCGCGCTCGGACAGGAACCACAGCCACTGGCCATCCGGGCTGAAGGCGGGTGAACCGGATTCGTATTTGTCGCTGGTCAGCCAGGCCAGTTCATCGCGTTCCAGCGAATACAGTGCGATGCGCGAGCGGCCATAGGCGCCGGTGGTGCGCACCAGTGCCAGATGCTGGCTGTCCGGTGCCCAGACCACGGCGTCGTGGCCCTCATTGCCATCCCGGCCGCCATCATCGATCAGGCGGTTGCGGCCGCTGGACGGATCCAGCAGCCAGAGCTTGCCGGACTTGTCGCCATGCGCGAGCCACTTGCCATCGGGCGATACCACGATGCCGCGCCGCTGGGTGCTGCCATCGCGGGTGAGCTGGCGTGCATCGCTGCCGCCATCGGCCGGGAAACGCCAGATTTCCTCTTCGCCGCTGGCGTCGGAAATGGCATAGACGTGCTTGCGGTCCGGCGAAAACACCGCGGCGGACAACCGCACGCCATCGGGCGAACCGATATCCACGCGACGCGGCGCACCGACACCGGCCACCACCACCTTCCCGCGAGCCACCAGCGCCACGCGCTGCCCGTCGGCGGAGAAATCACTGCCTTCCAGATATTTCAACGGCGCATCCAGCCAGCGTGGCTGACGTTGCGCGAAATCCGACAGCAGCCGCACCGGCAACGCCGCATCCTGGCCGGAAGCCAGATCGAACAGGCGCAGATCCGCGCCGGACTGGTAGACGATGCGCTGGCCCGATGCGCTGGCGTTGCGCACGTCGAACGGTGCCTGTATCGGCAAGGGCGTCAGCGTGCCGGCCTCCGGGTCCAGCTGCGCCAGCACATCGCGCCCGCCCGGATCGGCGATCACCAGCATCCGTCCATCCACCAGCATCGGCTGGCGCAGGTTCACATCGGTCGGGCCGATGCGCACGGCTTCGGCATTTGATTCCAGATCGAAACGCCACAGCTGCGACAGCGCCCCGCCACGATAGCCACGCGCGTTGTCGCCGGTCACGCCCAGGCCGTAGCGCACGAAATACAGGGTGCGGCCATCCGCCGCGAGCACCGCGTCATTGGCCTCGGCCAGCGGCAGGGTGCGGCGCTCCAACGTATCCGGCGCCACCGCCACTACCACGCGCTGCGAACCGCCGGTGCCGCCGGGCGCCAACGTGCCGTACAGCACCTGACCCTGCGCGCTCCAGCCCAGCACCAGCGCATTGCCGTTCTCGAAACTGATGCGCTTCGGCACGCCGCCGGCCAGCGGCATCACATAGGCTTCGCGTGGTCCGGCATACGCTGCGGTGAACGCCACCCGGCTGCCATCCGGCGAGATCGCTGCACGGCTTTCCTCGGCCGGATGCGTGGTCAGCCGCCGCGCCAATCCGCCGCTGGCCGCCACCGCCCACAGATCGCCTTCCGCGGTGAACACCACGGTGTCGCCGTGGATCGCCGGCTGGCGCAGATAACCCGGCTCCTGCGCCGACGCCAACGCCAGCCCGAACAGGCCAGCCAACAAAACAAGAATGCGCATGCCCTTCCCCACGTGCGGAAATCAGACAGGCATCGTAACGGCAACAGCGCGTTGTGAAAGGTGCCGGAAGTGGGAAGTCGCCGGTCAGGCCGGATGGGCCGGAAACACACCCATCCGGCCGCTGCGATCAGCCTTCGAAACCGTCACGGAAAATGTCCGGATCAGGCGGCAAACCGATCACGAAATCCACCGGCGACAGGCTGAAGAAAATGTTGTCCACACATGCCACCCGAACCCGGGTGATGCCAGTAGCAACCGCTGGCACCGTCACTTCGGCGCTGCCGGTATTAGGCACTGCCGCAGCCAGTTCATGCGCGAAGCCGTTAGCCGGATTCGAACCCGTTGATAAAAATCCGCTCCAGGTCGAGCAGACGCTGCAGCGCATCTGCGCAATCAAGGCGCGGGTATTCTTGCGACAGAGCGGTACGCGAAATACGCACCGGCGAAGCCTCCAGCGCCGTTTCGATGGCGGCCGGCGTGGCGGTTGGCATTGCCTCCTTCAGCAAGGCGATACAGCCGGCCACCATCGGCGCCGCCATCGAAGTTCCCGAGAATGTTGAAGTGCTGCTGCTCGACCCGCGACCCGCTGCCGTCACCCGCGCACCGGGTGCAAGCAAGTCTGTCGTGGTGCTCAGGTTGGAGAAGCAGGCCATCTGGTCGGCTGCCGTGGTCGCGTCGGTACAGACCGAACCGAATGTATGGCTACCGACGTTGGCGTCATAGACCGCCGCCACCGCCAGCGCGGAGGACACACAGGCCGGCACCTGCATTTCCGTCGAAGATCCGTTGTTGCCACTGGACACCGAGGTCAAGATGCCGCCAGCCCGCAACGGGTCCAGCACGGAGGCGAAGGCAATCGTGAAGCTCGCCGCGTTGTCGCAATTGCCGGCATAGCGTGCATTGGTGCCAAGACTGGCATTGATCACGGTGGCATCCGGATGGTTGAGGCGCACCCATTCGAGCGCGGCAACGATATCGCTGGTGCAACAGAAGCTGTTGTTGTTGTCGAGCACCCGTACCGCAACGATGTCCGCACTGGAAGCCACGCCACGCGGCACTCCGGCCACGCCGGCGGCACCGGCCGCGATGCCGGCAACATTGGTGCCGTGACCATGCCCGTCAATGGCGGCTCCCGCACCGAACTGGGTGCTCTGCCCGTTCGGGCAGCAATTGGTACAGAAACAGGCCTCCGCCACGATCCGACCAGCGAAACTCTGGTGGTCCAGACGCAGACCGCTGTCCAGGATCACGACCTTCCTGCCTGCACCCGTCAATCCGGCCAGGTGCACGGGTGTGACTCCGGCCAGCGGAACCGACTGGATCAGATCACCACTGCCCCCTTCGTCCAGGCCGACCCGTATCGCACCGCCGCGCTCACGCAGGGCCTGCAGAATGGAAGCATCCACACGCGCAGCAAAGCCGGGGAAACTCTCGAAGCGACGCTCAACCCGTGCACCAAGCCCCGGCACCTCGGCAAGCAGCGCGTCCACCTGTTCGCGTACAGTTACAGCTCGCGGCCCGCCATCCGGCCATGCCTCCGGCAGCACCAGCACACGCACTTCACCGCGCGCAGCCAGCGCCTCCAGCACACCTTCGTCAAGGTGCAGATTCGATGCCATCACGCTGTGCGTCGCCAACGCACAGAGCAGCATCAGGAGCATTCCGAAAAACGTCCCCCCACTCCACTTTCGAATATTGCGCATGGCACTCCCCCAGCCCTGGATCCCACTGGCCGCCAGCCCGGACTGTGCGACCGCGACAGATAGGAGTCGGTAGCCGGAAGCCTCGACAGCACTTCCACATAATGCCAACCCGGAGCCGGGCTGCCTACCGCCAGAGCCTGGCTTCAGGCCACTCCCAGGCCCGGAATCGCGCTGATCCTGTCCGGATCAAAGCCGGCAACCTGGGCGAAGTGGCGGCCGCGTTCAACGTAGTCGCGGCAACGCGGGAAGCTCGGAGCGCCGGGTGAAAGCAGCACCACGCCATCGGCCCCGATCACGCGTTCGGCCATGCGTATGGCTTCTGGCATGTCGGGCACACTTCGAGCAGGGTGAAAAGGTGCAGGAAGTGGGAAGCGGCCAACCCGCTTCTGCGTCAATGAACATGCCGCTTGGGTGCCCGCGCTTCCTCAGCGAAGCAAGGAGAAAAGCACCCGCCTGCCTGGCCCTTTCACGCCTCGCAGCTGACGTGGTTGCCGCGATTGTCATGCAGCTCTTTCACGTGCCACTGCACCTGGTCACCTTCCTCGACGAAGCACATGAAGGTCGTGGCGTAAGCCAGTGAGCGGCTGTCCAGATCCAGCAGGTCGCGGGTGTATTGGGCAAGGCTGTCGGCATGGCGGCTGAACTCGAAGCCGTCGTGATCGAAGTGATACACGCCACCGGCTTCATCACCCGCCACCGGGATCAGCACGTAGTTGCCCGAGTGCGGCTCTTCACCGATCACCAGCGCCGTGGCCACCCAGTCAGGCAGGTGTTCCGCCTGGTCCAGCCCTTCCAGCCATGCTGAAAAATCCTGATGAAGCCCGGGCCATGCGTGTACCGGCGCGATATAGCGGGCAGCATCACCGCTTGCTTCGTGAAGATAGAAAATGATCCCGCCGAACACCTCGTAGAAGCTGCGCAGATCGCCAACGTCGGGAACGCCGTCCAGACCCATCGGTTCCATCACCTCATGCCTGAAGGGCACGCTCTTTTCGCTGCCGGCCCCGTGGCGGGTGACGCACAGGAATGTTCCACTGTGTGCCCGCAGCACCTGTTTGAGTTCGGAAAGGTTCAATCCATTCTCCCCATCTGGGTGCAGCAAAGACGCAGGACAGCGCGTGCGGAGACCATCCCTGCAGAACCTTGTCCACGAGTGTTTTCAGGCCACTCCCAGCCCCGGAATCGCACTGGTCCTGTCCGGATCAAAGCCGGCAACCTGGGCGAAGTGGCGGCCGCGTTCGACGTAGTCGCGGTAGCGCGGAAAGCTCGGAGCGCCGGGGGAAAGCAGCACCACGCCATCGGCGCCGATCACGCGTTCGGCCATGCGTACGGCTTCCGGCATATCGGGCGCTTCGAGCAGGGTGAAACGGCCACCGCGTGCGGCAAATTGGAGGCCTTCGGCAATCTGCGGGCCGTTCTGGCCCATGGTGATGATCGCCAGCGGTGGCTCGCGGCTCATGCGTTCGAAGAATACCGACCAGTCCAGGCCGCGATCGTAACCACCGACGATGATCGCCACGCGGCGATTCGCGTGGCAGTCCAGCGCGGCAAGCGAGGCGTGCGGCGTGGTGCTGATGGAGTCGTTGACGTATTCGCGGCCATCGTGGTGGCCGATGATCTGCAGGCGGTGCGGCAGCGGCCGGAAGCTGAGCGCGTGGCGCGCCAGCGGCACCGCTTCCAGACCCATCGCCTCGATCGCGGTGAGCGCAGCGCACAGGTTGCCGCGGTTGTGCGCGCCGGGCAGCGGCAGCGCCGCACCGTCCATGATCGCGTCCTCGCCACGGAAGATCACCGTACCGCGCGTGTGCCAGCCCTGGCGTGCGTTGAACCACCACAGCCGGGCCGGCGCGGTGCCGCCGGCTTCGGCGTCCAGATCGGATTCCGAAGCGGTGCCCTGCAGCGCGGCGCTGCGCCCGAACGCGGCCAGGCGCGCATCGGCGGCGTTGAGCACGATGTTGCGCGGGTTGGCCGAGGTCACCAGCGCCAGCTTGTCGATCACATAACGGTCTTCGCTGCCGTGCCAATCCAGATGTTCGGGAAACAGGTTCAGCACCACCGCGACTTCCGGAGCAATCGCGTCGCGGGTCTGGTAACTGGACAATTCCAGCGCCCAGACATCCGGCGCCGGGTCGGTATCGAGCAGTTCCAGCAGCGGCAGGCCGATATTGCCGGCCAGCGCGGTCCGCGCACCGGAGGCGCGCAGCAGGTGCGCGATCAACGCAGTGGTGGTGCTTTTGCCCTTGGTGCCGGTGACGCAGAGGGTGCGGGCATCCGGGTTTTCACCGAACCACAGCGCGCTGCCGGAGGTGAAGCGCACGCCGCGCGCCAGCGCCTGTGCTGCCGCGCCGTGATACGGGCTGATGCCGGGCGATTTGATGACCACGTCGAAACGCGCCAACAGCTCGGCGGTGACATCCTCAGTGAAGATGTAGAGCGCAGGATCGCCCAGCTCCAGCGCTTCGCTGGCCTCGGACTGCGGGCACAGCAAGGCCAGCGGAGTGCGCGGCAGGTGCCAGCGCAAGGCGGCCAGCGTGGCGCGCCCTTCGCGGCCGTAGCCCCAGAGCGCGATGCGTTTGCCTTCAAGTTCGGAAAGTTTCACCCACGCGTTTCCACAGGTCGTCAGGGATGCCGTGCGCGCCTTCGGGGGCGAGCTGCGGCTGGATGGATTCGGGCGCGATCTGCGGTGCGATCTCGCGCGCGAAACGGCGCACCAGTGCATCTTCGCGCCAGGCCGGGCGTTGTGCCAGCTCGAACAACGCAGCCCGTGCCTCGCGCCCTTCGCCAACGCACTCGAACGGCTTGTGCGCGCCGAACTCGATCAGCGCATCGTAACCTTCCGCCTGGCTGACGTCGTCCAGCAGGTTGTGGCCGAAGATCGCGGTCAGGCGCGGCTTGGGCATGAACGGCGCCAGCGCCAGGAACACGAACTGGCATTTCGGGCAGACCCCGCACCAGCGCGCCTGCGGGCGTTCGCCGAGCAGGTGAAAGTTGCGGTTGCAGCTGGAAAACACCGCGTCGTAGCGGTCGATCTTCGCGAACTGGCGCGCCACCGCCAGCTCGGACAATGGCCGCAGCAGCGAGTAGTAACGCAGATCGGCGGCCACATGCTCGCGCACGCAGGCGGCGAATTCACGCTCGAACTCCCAGCCCTTGGACCACTGGTGGTTGACCTCGCCACTGCCGCTGCCATCGGGCAGCAGCACCTGGCTGCCATAGCTGGCCGAGCGCTCATTGGAAAACACCACCTGGTCGGCATCGTGCAGCAACGCGGCCAGCACCAGGATCGCGGAATTGACCGCCGTCACCGGGATATGGCCGTTCCACGCACCTTGTTTGTTGTAGTCCAACAGCTGCGGCGCCAGCTTTCGCCCAATCGAAAACAGCGGCAGTCCGGTGCGTTGCGCGCAGGCCTGGATCAGCGGCGAATTGCCGACGAACACCACGCTCTGCGCAACGCCGGCATCGCGCAGGGCTTCGATCGTCACCAGCGAATCCTTGCCGCCGCCAATCGCGGTCAATGCGTGCACACGTAAACCCAGCACAGGCGCGGACGGTGTCGCTTCCGCCGCCGGGAATTGGATCCGGCCCCGCATCGACAAGCCGTTGCGGTAGGCGAATTCGGACAGGCCGTTCTCATAGACCGATGTCGCCAGGGCCGCCAGCGCCGGTGACGGAAGTGCGGTTTCGATCAGCAGCTGCGGCGGCAGCGCGGCCTTGTAATAGCTGACCCCGGCGATCAGATGCAGCAGTTGCAGCGCTGCATCCACGGCGGCACGGCGCGGCGCATCCAGCGTGAAGGGCGCGCCGGGGAATTGCAGGGTTTCCACCAGTTCCGGGCCATCGTCGAAGGCATAGACCAGTTCGACCTTGCCGCTGGCCTCGTCCAGCGTGGCGCGGACGAAGCGGAACGCGGCAATCGCATCACGCTGGAACTGCCAGGTGTCGGCCTCATGACTCATCGGAACGGCCTCCGGCAACGCATCGCCGCAAGCGACCGCTGCCACATCGCACAGGAATCCATCATTCGAGCACCGCCTCCGCCGGCAAACCGCGCAGATTGTAGGCCGAGGCCATCACCGCGCCATAGGCGCCGGTGGTATCCACCAGCAACACGTCGCCCTCGAAGGTTTCCGGCAGGCGACGGCGACGCGCCAGTACATCGCCGGTTTCACAGATCGGGCCAACCACATCGCAGCTGATCGCATCACCTTCATCCAGCCGGCTCAGGTTGAAGACTTCGTGCCGCGCGTTGTACAGCGCCGGGCGCAGCAGCGTGTTCATGCCGCCATCCACGCCCACGCGCAGCACGCCGCCCTTGTCGATCACCTGGGTGACGCGCAGCAGCAGCACACCCGCGTCTGCGACCAGATAACGGCCCGGCTCCATCCACAGCGAATACTGCGGGCACAGCGCCTTGGCCTCGGCCAGGGTGTGCGCCAATGCATCCAGATCGAAGGGATCGGCGCCGCGTTCGGCCGGCACCCCGAGGCCGCCGCCCAGATTCAGCGCGCTGATCGTGCCTAGGCTTTCAGCCGCCGCCGCCAGACGGCCGAACACATCGCGCCAATGCGAGGCGTCCAAGATGCCGCTGCCCAGATGCGCGTGCAGGCCGAAAATACGGGCACCGACCCGCCTGGCTTCCTGCGCGAAATCCTCCAGCGCCGCCAGCGGCAGACCGAACTTGGCGCCACTGCCGCCGGTGCGGACCTTTTCATGATGGCCGCGCCCATAACCCGGATCCAGCCGCAGCCACAGGTCACGGCCAGCGAACAGTTCCGGCCAGTGCCGCAGCGGATAGACACTGTCGAGCGTGACCCAGACATCGTGTGCCAGCGCGGCTTCGTATTCGGAACGCGCGGCGAAGCTCGGGGTGAACAGCACCCGGGTCGGGTCCAGCCCCGGCAACGAGTTGAAGACGTGTTCGATTTCGCCCGCCGAGACGCATTCAAAACCGAAGCCCTCAGCTTCCAGCGTCTTGAGAATCTGCGGATGCGGGTTGGCCTTGATCGCATAGAAGCGCCGGTCCAACGCGCCGATGCGGCGCAGCCCGCGCGCCTTTTCGCGCACCGTCGGCAGGTCGTAGACATAGCACGGCGTGCCCTGCCCGGCCTGTTGCATCAGCACCTGCCGCCGCTGCGCCCACCACGGGCTCGGTAATGGCGCGGCGCCGCGTTCCAGTTCCTGCCAGCTCGGGCCGAATACCGCGGCTTCCTCCACCGGCATGGCCTGGGCGTGGATCAGCAGCTCGTGCAGGCGCGGCAACATGCCCTCGGCCACGGCCTCGTCCACGACAAAGGTCAGGTTCAGATCGTTGGAGCTTTGCGAGATCAGATGCACACGCTCGCGCCCGAATTCGGCCAGCACGTCCGACAGCTTGTGCAGCAGCGAACGCATACCGCGCCCGACCAGCGTGATCGCCGCGCACGGCGCGATCACCTTGACCCGGCACACTTCGGAAAGATCGGCCGCCAGGCGTTCCAGCACGTCGGTGGTGACCAGATTGTCGGACGGATCCAGCGACACCGTGACATTGGCTTCCGAGGAACCGATCAGGTCCACCGACAGCCCGTGCCGCTTGAAGCGCTCGAACACGTCAGCCAGGAAGCCAACCTGCTGCCACATGCCGATGCCGTCCATCGACACCAGCACGATGCCGCGCTTGGTGCTGATCGCCTTCACCCCGGGCGCGGCATCGGCCAGACGCGGGCCGATCACGGTGCCTTCGAAATCCGGGCGCGAGGTATCGCGGATCCACAGTGGCACGCGCGCCTCGCGGCACGGCGAAATGCAGCGCGGATGCAGCACCTTGGCGCCGGTGGAAGCGATTTCCTGCGCTTCCTCGTAATCCAGCCTGGTCAGCAACCGAGCCTGCGGCACCTGGCGCGGATTGGCGCTGAACATGCCGGGCACATCGGTCCAGGTTTCCACCCGTTGCGCACCCAGCAGCGCGCCGAAACAGGCCGCCGACGTATCCGAACCACCGCGCCCGAGGATCGCGGTGCGGCCATCGTCGTCGGCACAGATGAAACCTTGCGTGATCAGCGTGTCGCCCTGCGCAGCAAAGCGTTCGTGGAAACCCGCCTCGGGCTGCAAGCGGCAATTGACCGACAGCCGCGCGGCCCAGTCGCTCTGGTTCGGCAGCACCTGCGCCCGCAGAAAAGCGCGCGCATCGCTCCAGCGCAGGTCCAGGCCATTGGCCGAGAGATAGGCCGAGCCCAAGCGGCTGGAAAACAGTTCGCCCAGCGCCAGCACGTCGGCCTGCCAGTCCAAGGCCGATACCGCCGCGCGTGGGTCATCGACCACTGCGTGCAGTTGCGCGATCAGGTCACCGATGACCGCATCCGGGTCCAGTTCCAGCTCCTGCGCGAAGGTACGGTGACGCGTTTCCAGCGCCGTAGCCTGATCGCGCCGCTGGGCGATGTCGCCGCCAGGTGCGCTCAGCGCCACCAGCGCATTGGTCACGCCGGATACCGCCGACACCACGACCAGCACGCGGAAACCTTCGGATTTTCGTTTCGCCACCAATCCGCCGATCGTGTCCCAGCGGGTCCGGCTGGAGACACTGCTGCCGCCGAACTTCAGCACGACCCACGGCGCGCTCCGGGCGCCGGGCGAATCAGTGTGCGTCATGGTGATTCCCTGCATCGGTGGCCGGTTGGGAAACCGCAGGCGCCGGCCTTCGCGCTGTGGCGGACCTATTATGTGTCAGCCCGTGATGCAATGCAGCAAAAGCGTCACAGCGCGACCGCCGCTGGCACTCCGCTGCCGTCGCGCCGCTGCCGTGCGGCATCGAGGAAAGCCCGCATGATCGGGTCCGGATCCATCAGCGAGGCGTCGCTGCCATCATGAAATTCTGGATGCCACTGCGCACCGAACACGAAACCCGGCCCTTCGCGCCAGATCGCCTCGACCACGCCATCCGGCGCCCGTGCCACGACACGCAGGCCCTCGCCCAGACGCGCCACGCCCTGGTGGTGGATCGAATTGATCACGCCCTGGGTGGCGCCGCCGTACCAGCCGGCCATCACGCTGCCCGGCTCGATCGCCAACGGATGGTGGTGGCGGTCATAGCGCGCCGTGTCCACATGCGAATAGCTGGTGACACCCTGCGCGACCAGATCCTGATACAGCGTGCCACCGAGCGCGACATTGATCAGCTGCATGCCGCGACAGATGCCCAGCACCGGCTTGCCGGCCTTGATGAAGGCATGGATCAGATCCAGTTCGAAGCGATCGCGCACCGGATCGGTGGCGCCGACCAGATGTTCGGATTCCTGCCCGTACCACTGCGGCTCCACATCGGACCCGCCCTGCAGCACGAGGCCGTCGATCAGCTGCACCAGGTCATCCACCTGGATTTCCGAACGCCGCACCACGCCGCCGCGTTCCACCGTCGGCAGCATCACGCAACTGGCACCCAGCGACATCACCCAGTGCGCCACCGACTGTTCCATGTATTGCAGCGACTTGTCGTGAAAACCGAGCTCGACCGGCACCTGATGCAGGATGCGGGGCGATGCGCCGATCAGCAGTGGACGGTTGCTCATGGCAGGGACAGGCTCCAGCAAAGGACAAAAGAGCAATAGTGTATGGCGAACGCCACGGCCCGGCTCGATCAAGATCGGCGGAAATCGCGGGATTTCTGCACAAGTGGGTGCTCTCCCTTGGGCCGGCTTCCACCTATGGAACCTCTGAACAAGGCGTCTGTCCGCATCGGCGGACATGGCATCCGGCGGTATCAGATCAATACCGGAGCAGTACCCCGCCCGCCACGCGGCGAGCGGGGCTGGCAGGTTCAGTTGCGCTCGGCCCAGCCGCCGCCCAGCACCTTGTACAGGGTGACGCGGTTGGCCTGTTCGGCCATGCGTACCGCGACAGCCTGCTGCTGCGCCGCATACAGCGTGCGCTGCGCATCCAGCCGTATCAGGTTGCTGTCCAGACCGGCGTCGTAGCGCGCCTGCGCCAGACGTTCGGCATTGGTCGCCGCTTCCAGCAGGGCCTGGCTGGCATCGACCTGTTCGGCCAGCGTGGCCGACAGCGCCAGCGCGTCGGCGACCTCGCGGAAGCCGTTCTGGATCGCCTTTTCGTACTGTGCCAGCGCGATATCGCGATCCGCCTGCGCCATGCCGAGCGCGGCCCGCAGACGCCCGCCCTGGAAGATCGGGATGTTGATCTGCGGGATGAAACTCCAGACCGTGGTGTTGCTCTCGAACAGGCCGGAGAGTTCGGTACTGACCGAACCGATGTTGCCGGTCAGCCTGATCGACGGGAAGAACGCGGCCCGCGCGGCGCTGATGTTGGCATCGGCACCGAGCAGACGATGCTCGGCGGCGATGATGTCCGGACGGCGCAGCAGGACTTCCGCCGGCAGGCCTTCCGGCAGCTGACCCAGACCAACCACGTCCTGCACCATGCCATCGGGCAGCAGGCGCGGCTCCAGCGTGACCCCGGCCAGCAGGTTCAGCGCATTGATATCGCGCTGCACCAGACCGGAAATCCGTGCCACGTCGGCACGTGCCGAAGCCACCTGGGTGCGGGTCTGTTCCAGCACCAGCTGCGATATCGCGCCCAGTTCACGCCGCGCCTGGTTCAGTTCCAGCGATTCCTCGTAGGTGGCCAGCGTCGCCTGTGCGATACGCAATTGCTCGCGGTCGGCGGCCAGGGTCAGCCACAGATTGGCGACTTCGGCCACCAGCGCCAGTTGCGCGCCGCGCTGCGATTCCTCGGTCGCCAGATACTGCTGCAACGCGGCCTGGCTGAGGTTGCGCACGCGCCCGAACAGATCCAGTTCGAATGCGGTGACACCCAGACCCACGCTGTAGGTTTCCGATTCCAGCGCCGGATTGTCGGCCCCGACGCGCTCCATCTGCGCGTTGATGCCGACGCTTGGGAAACGGTCGGCGCGCTGGATGCGGTGCTGGGCGCGGGCGCGATCCACGTTCAGAATCGCCACGCGCAGATCGCGGTTGTTGTCCAGCGCCAGCCCGACCACTTCCTGCAGACGTGGGTCGGCGAAGAAATCGCGCCAGCCGATATCCGGCAGCGCTGTCGTGGCGCCCTCGCCTGCAACCCCGGTGCTGGCCGGCAGTGGCCATTCGGTCGGGATCATCGGGTCCGCGTCGGCGACGCTGCCGCGCGGTCCGGGGGTGGCACAACCGGCGACGAACACCACCACGGCCGCGGCCAGTGCCCTGTTCAGAAACTTAGTCATGGCTGGCAGCTCCTTCCGACGTCGCGCCTTCGCGGGTCTTGTTGCGGTTGAAGATCAACTGGATCACCACGAAGAACAGCGGGATGAAGAACACGCCTAGACCGGTGCCGACGATCATGCCGCCGACCACACCGGTACCGATTGCGTTCTGCGCACCGGAGCCGGCGCCGGTGGCGATTGCCAGCGGCAACACGCCCAGGCCGAAGGCCAGCGAGGTCATGATGATCGGGCGTAGACGATCGCGCACGGCCTGCATCGTGGCGGCGATCAGTTCCATGCCGCTTTCCAGATTGGCCTTGGCGAACTCCACGATCAGGATACCGTTCTTGCTGGTCAGGCCCACCGTGGTCAGCATCGCCACCTGGAAGTAGACATCGCGCTCCATGCCACGGAAGGTGTTGGCCAGCACCGCACCGAGGATGCCCAGCGGCGCCACCAGCAGCACTGCGGTCGGCACCGTCCAGCTTTCATACAGCGCGGCCAGACACAGGAACACGATCAGCAGCGACAGCGCATACAGCAAGGGCGTCTGCGCACCGGCCTCGCGCTCCTGGTAGGAAACCGCCGTCCACTCGATACCGAAGCCCTGCGGCAACTGTTCGGCCAGACGCTCGATCTCCAGCATCGCATCGCCCGAGGCCACGCCGGGCGCGGCCTCACCCTGGATTTCCACCGCCGGCACGCCGTTGTAGCGCTCCAATCGCGGCGAACCCCAGTCCCAGCGCGAACTGCCGAAGGCGCTGAACGGCACCATCTCGCCGGCCGCATTCTTGACCGACCACAGATCGAAATCCTCCGGCGTCATGCGGAATGGCGCATCGGCCTGGATATAGACACGCTTGACCCGTCCGCGATCGATGAAGTCATCGATGTACTGGCCGCCCCAGGCCGCGGCGAGGGTAGCGTTGATTGCATCCTGCGACAGGCCCAGGGCACCGGCCTTGGCCACATCGATATCGATGCGCAGCTGCGGCGTGTCTTCCTGACCATTGGGGCGCACGTTCGCCAACAGCGAACTTTCTCCAGCCATGCCCAGCATCTGATTGCGTGCGGCGATCAGCGCGTCATGGCCCTGGTTCGCGTTGTCCTTGAGATAGAAGGCATAGCCGCTGGCCACACCCAACTCCGGCATCGCCGGCGGCGCGAACACGAACATGAAGGCATCCTTCACCTGACTGAGCGCCGCCATGCCGCGCCCGGCCACCGCCGTAGCGCTGAGTTCCGGATCGGTGCGCTCGCTCCAGTCCTTGAGCTTGACGAACGCCATGCCGGTGTTCTGGCCCATGCCCGCGAAGCTGAAGCCCTGCACCGAGAACACCGACTCAACCGCATCCGGCTCGTTCTCGAGGAAGTGCTTTTCGAAGCGTTCGATCGATTCCAGCGTGCGCTGCTGGGTGGAACCCACCGGCGTCTGGATCATCGACATCAGCACGCCCTGGTCTTCATCGGGAAGGAACGAGCTCGGCAGGCGTACGAACATCACCGCCATCACCACGACCATCGCCACGAACACCGCCATGAAGCGCCACGGGCGCCCGATGATGCCGCGCACGCCGCGCTGGTAGCTGCCGCTGGTGCGTTCGAAACCACGGTTGAACCAGCCGAAGAAACGCGCCAGTGGGCCACGGCCGGCATCGTGACTTTCGCCCTTCTTCAACGGCTTGAGCATGGTCGCACACAGCGCCGGAGTCAGCACGATGGCAACGATCACCGACAGCACCATCGCCGACACGATCGTGGCCGAGAACTGCTTGTAGATCACGCCGGTGGAGCCGGACATGAAGGCCATCGGCACGAACACCGCCGACAGCACCACGCCGATACCGACCAGCGCACCGGTGATCTGGTCCATCGACTTGCGCGTGGCTTCCAGCGGGGAAAGCCCCTCCTCGCTCATGATGCGTTCAACGTTTTCCACCACCACGATGGCGTCGTCGACCAGCAGGCCGATCGCCAGCACCATCGCGAACATGGTCAGCATATTGACCGAGAAGCCCAGCGCCGCGAGCACGCCGAAGGTGCCCAGCAGCACCACCGGCACCGCGATCGTCGGGATGATCGTGGCGCGGAAATTCTGCAGGAACAGGTACATCACCAGGAACACCAGCGCGATCGCTTCGAGCAGGGTCATGATCACGCCCTTGATCGAGACCTTCACGAACGGCGTGGTATCGAACGGCACCACCACCTTCATGCCCGGCGGGAAGTAGGGCTCCAGCTCGGCCAGCGTGGCCTGCACCCCGGCCGCGGTATCCAGCGCATTGGCGCCGGTGGCCAGCGAGATCGCCACGCCGGTGGCCGGCTGGCCGTTATAGCGGGACTGGAACTCGTAGGTTTCCGTGCCCATTTCCACGCGGGCGATGTCACCCAGACGCAACACCGAACCGTCCGCATTGCTGCGCACGATGACTTCGCGGAACTGTTCCGGCGTCTGCAGCCGGTCCTGGGCATTGATGGTGGCGTTGATCTGCTGCCCATCGATGGCCGGCGCGCCGCCCAGCAGGCCGACCGCGACCTGCGCGTTCTGTGCCCTGATCGCGGCGGTGACTTCACCGATGGACAGCTTGTATGCATGCAGCTTGTTCGGATCCAGCCAGATGCGCATCGCGTACTTGCCGCCGAACACCTGGATGTTGCCCACGCCCGGCACGCGGCTGAGCGGATCGACGATGTTGGCACCGACATAGTCGGAGATGTCGATGCGGTCCATGCTGCCGTCTTCGGACACGAAACCGACCACCTGCAGGAAGCTGGAGGTCGACTTACTGACGTTCACGCCCTGCCGCTGCACTTCCTGCGGCAGCAACGGCATCGCCAGCTGCAACTTGTTCTGCACCTGCACCTGGGCGATGTCCGGATCGGTTCCGCTCTGGAAGGTGAGCGTGATCGTGGCCATGCCGTTGGAGGAAGACTGTCCGGAAAAGTACATCAGGCCGTCCAGGCCCTTCATGTTCTGCTCGATGACCTGGGTCACCGAATCCTCCAGCACCTGCGCGGACGCGCCCGGATAGGTGGCGCGAACCTCGACGGCAGGCGGCGCGACAGTCGGATACATCGACACCGGCAGGCTGGTGATAGACAGCGCACCGGCCAGCATGATGATGATCGCGATCACCCACGCGAAGATGGGGCGATCAATGAAGAATCGTGCCATGAGGACTTACTCCAGGCCGGCCGCTGGGGCGTTGTTCACGGTTTCAGTGATGTCCACGTGAGCGCCCGGCGCGATCTTCTGCAGACCCTCGATCACCACCTTGTCACCTGCGGCCAGGCCGGATTCGACCAGCCACTGGTCGCCGACGGTGCGGCTCACCACCACCGGACGCTGCTCGATCGCACCCTCGGCATTGACCACCATCGCCGAAGCGTTGCCCTTGGGATCACGCGCGATGCCGCGCTGCGGAACCAGCACCGCACCGGCCCGCACGCCGGCGCCGAGCTCGGCACGCACGTACATGCCGGGCATCAGCACATGGTCGGGATTGGGTACTTCGACCCGCAGCGCGTAGCTGCCGGTGCTCGGATCGACCGCCACTTCGGAAAACTTCAGCATGCCCTGGTGCGGGAAGGTGCTGCCATCTTCGAGCAGGATCGTCACCGGCATGGCCTCTTCGCCACGCGACAGACGGCCTTCGGCCAGCGAGCGGCGCAGATCCAGCAGCTCGGTGCTGGACTGGGTCACGTCCACATAGATCGGATCCAGCTGCTGCACCGTGGCCAGCGCCTGCGGCTGGTTGGCGGTGACCAGCGCACCCGGCGTGACGTTGGAGCGACCGATGCGGCCGCTGATCGGCGAGGTGATACGGGCATAGCCCAGGGTGACATTGGCCGCATCCAGTGCTGCGCGTGCGACGCCGACATCGGCCTGCGCCTGTGCCAGCGCGGCGGTGGCGTTGTCGTTGTCCTGCACGCTGACCGCATCGATCTTGGCCAGCTCGCCGATGCGCTCGGCGGTGAGCTTGGCCGAGGTCAGCGTGGCCTGCGCACGCGCCAGTTGCGCACGTGCGCTGTTGGCTGCGGCACGGTAGGTGGCATCGTCGATCTGGTACAGCGGCTGGCCCTTCTGCACCAGTTCACCCTCGGTGAACAGGCGCTCGGCGATCAGGCCGCTGACCTGCGGGCGCACTTCCGCGACCAGCCAGGCATTGGTGCGGCCCGGCAGTTCACGTGTCAGCGTGACATCCTGTGCGCCGAGCACGGCGACGGTGACGGCCGGCGTGGGCGGTGGGCCGCCCTGCTCTTCCGGACTGCATGCGGTCATTGCGACAGCGAGCGCGGCAATCAGCGACAGGGCGAGCTTGCGGGGGAACGTGGCCATGGGGCTACCTTCTTGTTGGGTGCTGGAAAAGGATACGCCCAGGCCGATGGCAAGCGGCGCTGGGCGTTCATGGTTGACTCGTGTAATATACATACATGCATGTATGTTGGTCAAGAACCATTCCCAACACGATGTTCATGGGAGAGTTGAAAATGGCACGAAGAACAAAGGAGGACGCGCAGGAAACCCGCGAGGCGATCCTCGACGCGGCCGAGGACTGTCTGGTGGAATCCGGTGTCGCGCGCACCAGCCTGGAAGCAATCGCGACCCGCGCTGGCGTCACCCGGGGCGCGGTGTACTGGCACTTCAAGAACAAGGCCGAAGTGGTCGATGCGGTGGTGAACCGTGTCAGTTTGCCGTTCTATCACGGGCTTGAGCGCGTTTCCCGTGCCGATGGCACTACCCCGCTGCGCGATCTGCGCGAAATGCTGCGTGCGTCATTTTCCGACCTTGCCAATACGCCACGGGTACGCTGCGTGATCGAGGTCATCGAGCTGCGCAGCGAAGTACCGGCCGAAGGCGATGCGATCAGCGACCTGCGCAAGGCCGGCATGCGCAAGACCCATGCGCGGATTTCGGCCGCCTTCGCGCGCGCCGCAGCACTGGGCCAGTTGCGTCCGGACATGGATCCGGAGAGCTGCGCGCGCAGCCTGCACTTCGTGATCTTCGGCGCCCTGCGCATGTACCTGCTGGATCCCGAACATATCGATCTCAAGCGCGACGGTCTGGCCGCGATCGACCTGGCGCTGCGCGCCGTCGCCAGCGACCCCGCACATCTGGAGCCGGTGGCCTGATCCCCGCTACGGATGACACGCTTCCGCCCCACTCCTTTGCCCATGCACAACCCACCTGTCCGCGCCCGCTTGCTGAATCTGGGCCCTATGGCCCAGCTGCGCGCCGGAAAATTGTCGGTGCGCCTGTCCCGGCTCGGCGTCGGCCTTGCCCTGTATGGCGTGTCGGTAGCGATGATGATCCGCGCCGCCATCGGTGCCTCGCCCTGGGATGTGTTCCACCAGGGTCTGGCGCGGCACCTGCCGCTGAGTTTCGGCGTGGTGATGGTGCTGGCCTCGATCGCGGTGCTGCTGATCTGGATTCCACTGCGCCAGAAGCCGGGCCTGGGCACGATCGCGAACACGCTGATGATCGGCCCGTTCGCCAATCTGGGCCTGGCGCTGATCGCCACGCCGGATGCACTGTGGGCACGCGTGCTGCTGATGCTCGGCGGGGTGCTGCTGTGCGGTTTCGCCACCGGCCTGTATATCGGCGCGCAGTTGGGCACCGGCCCGCGCGATGGCCTGATGACCGGGCTGGCCCGTCGCAGCGGCTGGCCGATCCGACGAGTACGCACCCTGATCGAAGTGGCGGTGCTGCTGGCCGGCGTACTGCTTGGGGGCGTGGTCGGCGCCGGCACCCTGGTGTTCGCGCTGGGCGTGGGGCCGGCGACGCAGTATTTCCTGCCACGCCTGGTGGTGCCGCTGGAAATTGCACCTCCCGCCAGCGCGCAGCACGCGGAAACCTGAGCAACGAAAACGGGGCCCGCAGGCCCCGTCCGTCTCGTCCCTGAGAACACCCGGATCAGTGTGCCGGGCTTACATCTACCCGGACCTGCAATTGCGGGCCGGGCGGATGCTCGGTCACGGTCTGATATAGCCGGCCGTGATAGCGGTAGGTGACCTCGTAACCGGTGACCTGCTCGTACTGCTGATAGTGGGCCTGCGGTTCGCAGCGGCGTTCGTAACGGGTGTAGCTGCGGCCCGGCACGTAGTGGCCGCCCTGTGAGTCGCGCACCAGTTCGTAACCCAGCATCGCACCGGCGGCGGTGGCCGCGTGGCGCCCGCGACCATGCCCGAACTGGTTGCCGATCACGCCACCGATGATGCCGCCGACCACGGCCGGCGCGCGTGGACGGTCGTGGCGCACATAACGGTCCGGCTCATGGTGGACCACCGGCTCGTCCCAGCACTGCTGCTGGTAAGACGGTTTTTCGATCATCCGGATCAGCGGTTCGACCCGCACCACTTCGGCCCAGTCATAAACCGGTTCGACATCCTGGCGCCAGCCCTGCGCAAGCGCGGCTCCCGGCAGCGCCAGCGCCAGCAGTATGGCGCCACTCAATACAAGGATGATCGGCATGCGCATCGTGGTTCTCCTGCAACCTGGCCGTTATGGCTCCCAGGCACGCTAGGCATCAGGCACTTAATCGGTTGTGAACTTGTCCGCGTGATTCAAACCGCAGACAGCCTCGCACGGGCGGGCAGCTGCCTATACTCGCGCCCGTTTGCGCCATCCAAATCCACAACCGATGCAACCGCTGCCGCCCGCCCGCTTGGTACTGGCCTGCCTGTTGGCGGCGATGTCCTGCGCGCTACCGGCCCAACCCGAGGTCGATGCCCGGATTGAAGCGGAGCCCGAACTGGATGCCGCCGATCTGGTCATGCCGGCGCTGCTGCACGGTCCGGATTATCAGGTCGATCCGGATGTGCCCGTGGTCGGCTACCAGGCCCGCTTCCTGATCCGCACACCCTGGGGCCAGATTCCTGCCGAAAGCCGCGAGATGCTGGCGCTGCGCATCGCCGAAATGCCGGCGGTGGAAGCCCTGCATGACGCCTCGGTCAGTGAAACACTGGCACAGGCGAGTACCGAGGCGGCCACCGCACTCGGGCGCAGCGCGGCGCGGATCGCGCGCCAGCCGCTGGCCACCGTGACCGGCCTGCCCGGCGGCGTGGCGCGCTACTTCGTGCGCCAATGGCGCAAGCTGGATCAGCGGGCCACGCGCCTGGGCGACCGCATCCAGCGCAGTCTTGGCGAGGACGGCAATCCCTATTCCGACGCGGAAGGTCCGCTCACCGCCACCCGCGTTTCCGATCCCGAACCGCGCCCCTGGTACCGCAAGCCGGTGCGCGAAACCTCCCGGCTGGTGCGCAGCGAGCTGGGCTACAGCCGCGCCCGGCGCGAACTGGCGCAAAAGCTGGGCGTCGATCCGGCTACCAGCAATCCGCTGCTGCGCCCGCGACTGGATGCATTGACCTGGGCCAGTGCCGGCGGACGCACGCTGGGCTCGCTGGCACTCGGCGGATTGGACGGCGGACTGGAAGACATGGTTGGCCATGTCGGCCAGATCGACAAGGTGGTCTGGACGCTTGATCCGGACGATCTGCTGGCGCGCAACGAGGCGCGACTGTCGGCCCATTGCCAGGACGCACGGCAACGTCGCCGGTTTTTCCGCCATCGCCCGTTCACGCCGGCGCTACAGACACGGATGGTGGAACTGCTGCACGATCTGGCGCCGGCGCAAGGCTGCGAGGCCCTGCTGGATGTGGCGCTGATGAGCGGGGACGAAGTGGAAGCACGCTTCCTGATCAATGCCTTGCGCCTGACCGCGGCCTACCTCGGCGATGCCCGGCGTGGCATCCGGCTGGTGCCGATTGGCGCCACGCTGGAAATCCACACCGCCAGCGGCGAATGCCTGCTGCCGCTGCCGGTGGACCATCTTTCCTGGACGTTCCAGGTGCGTGATTTCTTCGACGCGGCCCCTGCACCTTGCGTGCAGGGCACCGTACTGACATCCGGCGGCATCAGCCGGCTGGCGCAACGCCAACTGACGCAGCGCGGTTACAGCCTGGTGCAACACCTGCCCTGGGCGGACGCATCCGCATTGGGCTTTTCGCCTTCGCAACCGGAGGCGGCGCTGCCACGGGACAGCGCCCATTCGCGGGATTGAACCGGCGGAATTGAACCGGAGGTTTCCCCTCAGGCCGCCGCTTCGCGTGCAGTCACGGCCCGGCGTGCGCGCACCGCGCGATCAAGCCGTTCCAGCACCGCGACCGAATCCTCCCAGCCGATGCAGCCGTCGGTGATGCTCTGCCCGTAGACCAGCGGCTGGCCATCGATCTGATCCTGACGCCCAGTCACGAGGTGACTTTCGACCATGACGCCGATCACGCGGCGTTCGCCGGCTTCCAGCTGGGCGGCAATATCGTCGATCACCGCCGGCTGGTTTTCCGGCTTCTTGCTGCTGTTGGCATGGCTGGCGTCGATCATCAGGCGCGGGCGCAGGCCGGCCTTCTCCAGCACCGCGCTGGCGGCTGCGACACTGGCGGCATCGTAATTGGGCTGGCTGCCGCCGCGCAGAATGACGTGGCAATCACCGTTACCGGCGGTCGCCGCGATCGCGGTGCGACCATCCTTGGTGACGGCCAGGAAATGATGAGGATGGCCGGCGGCCTGGACCGCGTCGACTGCGATCTTCACATTGCCATCGGTGCCATTCTTGAAGCCGACCGGGCAGGACAGCCCCGAAGCCATTTCACGATGCACCTGGCTCTCGGTGGTGCGCGCACCGATCGCGCCCCAGGCCACCAGATCGGCCAGGTATTGCGGCGTGATCATGTCGAGGAACTCGCAACCGGCCGGCAGGCCCAGCGCATTGATGTCGCGCAGCAGGCTGCGCGCTAGCACCAGTCCTTCGTCGATGCGGAAACTGCCGTCCAGGTACGGATCGTTGATCAGGCCTTTCCAGCCAACCGTGGTGCGCGGTTTTTCGAAGTAGACCCGCATCACCACTTCCAGCGTGTCGGCGAAGCGCTCGCGCTCGCGCAGCAGGCGGCGGGCGTAGTCCAGCGCCGCGACCGGATCGTGGATCGAGCACGGCCCAATGACCACGGCGAGGCGATCATCGCGCCCGTGCAGGATGTCGTGCAGGCCGCGACGGCTGCGGGCGACAGTGTCCGAGGCCATGTCATCGCAGACCACTTGCGAGATCACATCGGACGGCGTCGGCAGCGGCTTGATCTGGCGAATGCGCAAGTCATCGGTATGACGGTTCATTTCTGGTTGCTCCTGGGGTGGGTGCCAGGCTGGCGGCAACAAAAAAGCCGCCAGGGGCTGGCGGCTTTGGGGATTCTTGTTTGCGGTCTTGTCAGGACGCGCACACACCACGCAGCGCCAGCGGCTTGTGCAGGCGATAAAAAAAGTACCAATAGCGGCGGGCGACGGTGTGCATGGCGAACATCAATACCACAGGCGGATGGCAGTTGGAACCGTCGCGTGCAATTTTCTGCCGTTTTCCCTTTATAGATGGCGAATTTTGCAATCCACATGCGCACATTGCCTCTGCAACAGCACAATCGTGATCGAAAAACGCAGCCTGCGAGACGGGATCGGATTGCCCGCCGGAACTGCGTAGAATCCGCACATGGCATCGCACCGCCCTTCCCTGCAACGTTACTTCCTGTCCGGCCTGATCACGCTGCTGCCGCTGTGGCTCACCGTGATCGTGTTCCGCTTCGTGTTCGTGCTGCTGTCGGACATCAGCCGGCCCTGGATCACGCCGCTGCTGGCCAGGCTGGCCAACCAGTTTCCGCTGACGCTGGGCTGGCTCGGCGCACCGTGGGTGCAGACCGCGCTGGCGCTGATCGCCACCTTGGCGGTGATCATCGGCGTGGGCGTGATGGCGCATCGCGTGCTCGGGCAACGCCTGCTGCGCTGGTTCGAAGCCGGCATCCAGCGCGTGCCGTTGGCCAATCTGGTCTACGGCGCGGTGCGCAAGCTGATCGACATACTGCAAACCCAGCCGGAAGGCGCGCAGCGCGTGGTGCTGATCGACTTCCCGCACCGCGACATGAAGGTCATCGGCTTCGTCACCCGCGTACTGCGCGAGGAAGGCAGCGAGCGCGAACTGGCTGCCGTCTACGTGCCGACTACACCGAATCCGACCTCCGGCTATCTGGAAGTGGTGCCGGTGGAAAGCCTCACACCGACCGACTGGAGCGTCGATCAGGCGATGAGCTTCATCATCTCCGGCGGTGCGGTCAGCCCGGAAACCATCCCATTCACGCGCAGCGCCGATCGCAACGCGGCGACCACGCCGGATGAAGCCGCGACCACGGCCACCGCCGACGGCAACACCCCGCCAGCCGCCTGAAACAGCCAGCCGCCCCGGCTATTCAAAGCCGTTTCCGAAGATCCGCAGCGACGCCAGCCAGCGCACCTCCACCATGCCGCCATCCTCCAGCATGGCGCGCGCCCGCAAATGCTGTGCAGCCGCGCCACCTGGCGGTGAATAACCACCGAGTTGCCAACCATGCGCCACCGCGTCCATCGCGCCGACGGGGACGAAGTCAATGCCGTCATCCGACGCTTCCAGCACCGGCGTGGAGGCCAGCAACGGTACGTATCCGCTGCGCCACCAGGTTACGGTGCTGCCGCTGGCCTCCAGTTCGTCCTGGCTGGCAGCTGCAGGCGGCTGGATCGCGAACAGGTTGGGACGCGGCAGATTGAAGAAGCCACCGACCAGCATCCGCCCGCCGGCCCCCATCGCCAGCGCCATCGCGTAACTGTCCATCAGCATCTCGGGAACACCGGTATCGCGCAGGCCGTTCTCAAACAGCACCGCGACCCGTGCGCTGCCGGATGCATCCCCGACCCAGCTCCAGTCACCGGAAACCACGATGCGGCCATCCAGCAGTGGCCGGATCTGTCGCACCTTGCCGCCGTAACGCAGGCCGGCATCGACAAAGCCCTGGTCGAGGCTGCCATTGATGTTCAAGCGCGCGATGTAGGGCCGGACCGCGTCGCCGACTTCGCCGAAAGCACCGCCGACCAGAATCCTGCCGTCGGCCTGCAGGGCCAGGGTTTCGACCTGGCCGAGGATCTGAGGATCGGCAAATCCCGTGTCCAGCCCGCCGTTGCTGGTCAAGCGTGCGACGGCTGCTCGCGGCTGGCCGTGCACTTCATCGAACCAGCCACCGATCAGGATCCGGCCATCGGGCTGCAGCACGATGGCTTCCACCTCACCCTCCAGTTGCGGATCGGCAAACCCCGCATCGAGACCGCCATCGTCGCTGAGCCGCGCCAGAAAACGCCGTGCACTGCCATCGACCTGGTCAAAGCGCCCGGCGACCAGCACCTTGCCGTCCGGCTGCACCGCCAGACGGCGTACGCCGTCATCCAGATCGGCCTGGAAATCGCTGTCCACGCTGCCATCGTCGCGCAGCCGCACCAGATGCCATCGCGTGGGGCCGCCAACCGTTTCGAAATCCCCGCCCACCAGGATGCCGCCGTCGGGCGTCAGGCCAAGCGCATCGACGCGGCCGGAGAACACCGGCGGCAAAAAACCCGCATCCAGACTGCCATCGGCATGCAGCCGCGCCAGCCCGCCGCGTGACTGGCCGTTGACGCTGGAGAACTCCCCGCCGATCAGGATCCTGCCTCCAGGCGCCACGATCACCGCGTTGACATCGCCATTGACCTGCGGCGCGAACAGCACCTGCGCATGGGTGGCTGGCGCCGTTGTCGTCGACAGCATCATCGCCAACATCATTGCCCGCCCCCGGGCTGAACCTGGATATTTCCGCTTCATACCGCGACCGCCTTTCGTCTGGGCCTTTTGCTGAAGGCGCAGAAACGCGGAAAACCGGCTCAGCGATCACGCGGGGATCAGGCGGCGGGACGCCCGCGACGCGCATCCGCGCATCGCGGGCGCCGGTGCTTCAGTCTGTGTTGGCGGCAGATTCGCGTGGCGGAGCGTTCTTCACATAGCGGTTGAACCAGTCCAGCATTTCGGCCACGAAATGCTCATTGGATTCGCGCGCGGCGAACCAGTGCGGCTCATGCGGCAGCATCACCAGACGCGCAGTGCCGCCATGTCCGCGCACTGCCTGGAACAGCCGGGGCGACTGGGTCGGCTCGGTGCCCGGGTTGGCATCGTCGCTGCCGTGAACGATCAGGATCGGCTCGTTGATCTTGTCGGCGTGGAAGAAGGCCGAACTCTGGTCGTAGGCCTGCGGCGCCTTCCAGAAGGAACGGCGCTCGTTCTGGAAACCGAACGGCGTCAGCGTCTTGTTGTAGCCGCCGGCACTGGCCACGCCGGCACGGAACAGATCGGTATGCGCCAGCAGATTGGCCGCCATCAGCGCGCCGTGGCTGTGGCCGGTGACGCCGATGCGCTGCGGATCGACCACGCCGGTTTCCACCGCCTTGGCGACCGCCGCGTTGGCGTTGGCCACCAGCTGTTCCAGATAGGTGTCGTAGGCGTTCTGCGGATCGCCAACGATCGGGAACGCGGCGTTGTCGATGATCGCGTAGCCGGCCAGCAGCAGCAGGCGGTAGTTCGACAGGCGGGTGAAGGTCTGTTCGGAACCGCGCACCTGCCCGGCCTGCGAAGGATCGGCGTAGTCCATCGGATAGGCATACAGGATCGCCGGCACGCGCGTGCCTTCCTGGTAACCGGGCGGGGTGTAGAGCGTGAACGACAGCGCCACACCGTCCTCACGCGTGTAGGTGACCAGACGCTTTTCGATCTGCCGCACCAGCGGCGTCGGATCCGGGAACTGCGTCACCGCGATGGCCTGCGAGGCGAACGCGGCCTCACCTTCAGCCACATCGCCCAGCGCCTCGCCGATCTTTCGCACGAAGGCATTCGGAGGGCTAGTTGGCGATTCGTGCCAGGTGAGCAGGCGCGATGGATCACCGGCGAAACCGAACACGCGCTCGTAGGCGTCCGGCGCGCTGCGGAACAGGCGTTCAGTCTGGCCGCTGGCAAGATCGTAGCGATCCAGGAACGGGCGATCACCGGCCGGCGAGGCACCAGCACCACTGAGAAACAGTGCGCCCTCGTGTTCACGCAGTACCGCCGCGCCGTTGGGCAATCGGCGCATCATCGGACTGCCCGGATGCGCATAGCGCTCGTCCAGCGACAGATCCCACAACACGCGCGGCGGCGCTTCCGGCTGTTCGACGTCGACCAGCGCGACGGTGTACCAGCGCCGGTTCGCATCGAACTGCGCCAGCAGCGCCTGCGAACCCTGTTCGAACCACGAAAAACCGGCATAGCGCTGCGCGGTGCGCGCGATCTCCTGCGGCTGGCCCTCGAACGGCGCGCGCCACATCAGCACGCGATCACGCTGCGGCACATCGTTCTTCCAGTCGCCGCCGTCCAGTGCTTCGGCGAACAGCAGCGTGGCCGGCTCGTTCGCACGCCAGCCGTGGCCACGCGGCCCGGTCGGTACACCACGCACCGGCACGCTCTCGGCCTTCGGCAACGAGGCGATCAGCTGCGATTTGCCGCTGTCCAGATCCAGCACCCCGACATCGCGTGCGAAGCGGCCCCAGGTGGTGACATAGGAATACGGACGCTTCAGCGTTTCCACCAGCACATGGCGGCCATCCGGTGCGGCATCGACATCACCGATCACCGCTGCTTCGCCGATGCGGGTGAGCTTGCCATCGGCCACATCGACCCGCACCAGCCGGGCGCGGGCGTAGTAGTCGAACAGGTCCTCGTCTTCCGGGCTGCCGAGCGTGTCGCGCGCCTCGTAGGTGCTGCTCTCGCCGCCGCCTTCGGTCGCGTCCTTGATGTCCGGGCCGGGTGGCACCGCCGACTTGACCGGCGCCGGACCGCGTTCGGCCGGCACTTCCTTGACCAGCAAGGCCTGCTGCGCACCAAGCCATTGCAGTTCGCTGCCCAGGATCGTATTCAGATGCACGCCGTCGATGCGCCAGGCCTTGCCGCTGGCGGCCTCGCCCAGCCACAACTCGACGCTGCTGTCGGTGGTGTTGCTGAAAGCGAAGTGACGGCCATCCGGCGACCAGCTGGCCATGCCCGGACAAGCGCCTTCGGGCAGCTTCACCGGGGTTTCGCGGCGGCTGGCCACGTCCACAAGACTGAAGCCTTCCAGGCAGGCGCGGATGCCGTAGCCGCTGGACATGTCATGACGGGTGTGGGCGCGCGGTTCGATCCGCACCCCGGCCAGCGCCAGATACGGCTCGGCGACACGCTCGATCGACGGGTACTGCGCCTGCTGCACCAGCAGCAGCGTGGTACCGGTCGGATCCAGTTGCGGCTGAGGCAACAGCGGCGCACGCATCACGCCCAGCAGCGGCTCGGGCGGCTGCTGGTACTGGGCCTGGGCATGACCGGCAGCGAGCAACAGCACACTGGCGGCAAGTACGCGGCAAACAGGCATCCGGATTCTCCTTGGCGGTGGCGGAAGCGCCAGCCTAGTGCATCCGGATGCCGCCGCAATGGGCCGCAAGGCATGGCACCCCGGCGCAGGAAACGCCGGCATGAACCTCAGTCAGACTTCAGGAGTATTGGCCACCAACTTGATAATGCTGGAAAACTCCAGCCAGCCGTTACCCACCTTGCTGTTCATCGAATACAGATTGCGGGCCAGCTCGCCCAGCGGCACCGCGCTGCCGATACCGATATCGCCGCCATATCGGTGACAGCGCACCGGTACAGATCAGGCACCCTTCGGGAACAGCACCACGCCAGGCAAGCCTTCAAAGTGGGCATCGCAGGTCAACAGTTCCGCCTCCTGATGCCTTGCTGTGGCATAGACAATGGCGTCGGCGGTTGCCAGCCTGTGTGCACGGTGCAGATCGGCGGCCAGCAGCGCGATGCCGGTGGCCAGCGGCACCACCACGCATTTCTGGGTGTAGGCGATCATCTGGTCGGCCTGCTCTTCGCCGACTTCACGCACCAGCCATTTGGACAGCTCCAGTTGCACGATGGTCGGCACCACACATTGCGGCTTGTCCGGAAATTGCGGACCGAGCTGCTGCCCGAGCGCGCTGCCGATGAGCCATTCGATCCAGGCCGAGGTATCGACCACGCGCAATGCAGCCGTCATCAATAGCGGTCCTCGCGGTCGCGGTAGCCTTCCTTGCGTGCTCCCTTGGCAATGCCGGCCAAGTCGTCCAGTTCGGGCACCGGCATTACCAGCACACCCTTGCCCTTGGGTATGAACACGAACTCCTGCCCGGCCTGCCAGTGCTGCTCGTCGCGCACGGCCTTGGGGATGGAAATCTGGAACTTGCTGGACAAGGTGGCGGTGACGCTCATTTCTTACCTCGCGGACATCGACCTGCGTTCGGTAAGAATACACATCTCCCGGCGCCGAGGCATCAGCCGATCCCCAAGCTGTGCCGAAAGCCGACCTTCCCAGCCACACCACTTCGTGCATGGCGGCCGCGCACTGCCATTCCGATGGCAGCCCGGTCATCGGGCTGCACGGCATCAGACTGAAGCCGTCCTCACACCGCTTCGACATCGGCCAGCATTTTGACGACGCTGGAAAAATCCAGTCCGCCATGGCCTGCCTTGCTGTTCATCGAATACAGGTTGCGGGCCAGTTCGCCCAGCGGCACCGCGCTGCCGACGGCAACGGCCGCTTCGGCTGCCAGGCCCAGATCCTTGAGCATCAGGTCGTTGCCGAAACCGCCGGTATAGCCGCGCGAAGCCGGCGCGTTTTCCAGCACACCCGGCCACGGATTGCAGACCTCGGTGGCCCAGCTGCGGCTGGTGCTGACCGCCATCATCTGCGACAGCGTGCCTGCATCCAGACCGTGCGCCACGCCCAGCGCGATGGCCTCGCCGGTGGCGGCCATGATCACGCCCAGCGCCATGTTGTTGCACAGCTTGGCGACCTGGCCGGCGCCGGCATCGCCCATGTGGAAGATGTTCTTTCCCATCGCCGAAAGCACCGGGCGGGCACGTTCCAGCACCTGTGCGTCACCGCCGACAATGAAGGTCAGCGTTGCGGCAGCGGCACCTGCCGTGCCACCGGAAACCGGGGCATCCAGCATCTCCAGTCCGCGTGCTGCAGCGGCCTGCGCCACCTTGCGCGCCGAGGCCGGTGCGATCGTGCTGCAGTCGATCACCAGCGCCCCGGCCGGGATCTGTGTCATCAGCCCGGCATCGCCCAGATACAGCGATTCGACATGGCGGCTGGCCGGCAGCATCGAGATCACGACCTGCGCGTCGCGCACCGCTTCAATGGCGCTGGCGGCAACACCGACACCGGCGGCGCGCGCGGTTTCCAGTGCGGCGGCGGAAAGATCGAAGGCCTGGACCTGGAAGCCGGCCTTGACCAGATTCGCGGCCATCGGACCGCCCATGTTGCCCAGACCGATAAATGCAATGCGCTGCATATGTGTATTCCCCGTGGCTAGGTTTCAGGTGGGATGAGTCAGTGTGTATCAACCAGATCGGCGAGCGGATGCGTGCCGCCCGGCCAGTCCGGTTCACGCAGGAAGGTGGCGGCCCATTCGCCATCGGCCCGGGCCAGTTCGGCCGGGTTCCAGCGCGGTGTGCGGTCCTTGTCGATCAGTAGTGCGCGGATGCCCTCGGCGAAATCGCCGTGCGCGGCGCAATGCAGTGCCACGACGTATTCCATCCGGAACACCTCGGCCAGCGACATGCCCTCGGCGCGGCGTTGCAATTCAAAGCCCAGCCGCAGAGAACCGGGCGCGCCGGCCGCCATCGCAGCCTGCGCCGTCGCCAGCCACGGCTCATCATCCGAAGGCAGCGCACTGATCGCAGCGACCATGTCCTCGAGCACTTCTCCCTGGCAGGCTGCCGCGATCGCCTGTGCGTTGCGCTGCAACGGCCCGGGCTCGGGCGTCACTGCGTAGCTCGCCAACACTGCATCCAGCTGCGCGGAACGCTCCTTTGCGGAGTCCGACCATGCCGTCTGAACCAGCGCTTCCAGCACATCGGCGCGGCTGGCTTCGGGCAGCTGCACATCGGCCAGACCAGCATGGATCGCATCGGCCGGCGACAGCATCGCGCCGGTCAGTGCGAGGAAGCGCCCGGCGCCGTCCGGTACCCGGTTCAGCAGCCAGCTGCCGCCGACATCGGGAAACAGGCCGACGCTGATTTCCGGAAACGCCAGCTTCGAGCGCTCGCTGACCACCCGGTGGCTGGCGCCGGACATCAGCCCGATGCCACCGCCCATGACGATGCCATGCCCCCAGCACAGCACGGGCCTGGGGAAGGTGTGGATGCGATGGTCGAGGCGGTATTCGACCTCGAAGAACTCGCCGGCATAGGCGTTGGCGCGGATGTCCTGCTGCCCGGCTTCGCGGTATTCGAGCATGCTGCGGTACAGCGAATGCAGATCGCCGCCGGCGCAGAAGGCTTTTTCCCCGGCGCCCTGCAGCAGCACCAGCGCGATGCCGTCATCCTCGGCCCAGCGCTGCAACTGCGCATCCAGCAGATGCGCCATTTGCAGCGAAAAACCGTTCAAGGTGCGCGGCGCGTTCAGTGTGGCGATGCCGATACGGCGCCCGCCGGCAGCGCCGCGTTCTTCGAACAACACCGGCGCCGAATCATCGTGGGTGGTCATGTCCTGATGCTCCTGCTGAAAACCACGGTGCGCATCAGCGCAGCTCGCGCGTGCTGCCCAGAAGATAACGCGACACGATCACCCGCATCACCTCGTTGGTGCCTTCCAGGATCTGGTGCACGCGCAGATCGCGCAACAGCTTTTCCAGCGGGAACTCGCGCGTGTAGCCGTAGCCGCCGTGCAGCTGCAGCGCATCGTTGACGATGGCGAAACCGGCATCGGTGGCAAAGCGCTTGGCCATCGCGCACCAGGCGCTGGCATCCTCGGCGCCGGCATCCAGCTTCATCGCGGCGCTGTGCACCATCTGGCGTGCGGCCACCTGCTGGGTGGCCATATCGGCCAGGCGGAACTGCAAGGCCTGGAAGTGCCCGATCGGCTTGCCGAACTGTTCGCGTTCGCCCAGATAGCTGCGCGCCTGGTCCAGCGCCGCCTGCGCGCCGCCGAGCGAACAGGCCGCGATATTGATGCGGCCGCCATCCAGCCCCTTCATCGCGAAGGTGAAACCCTGGCCTTCCTCGCCGAGGCGATAATGTTCCGGCACGCGCACCTTGTCGAAGGTGATGCCACAGGTCGGCTGGCTGTGCCAACCCATTTTTTCTTCCTGCCGCCCGTAGCTGATGCCCGGCGCATCGGCCGGCACCGCGAACGCGCTGATGCCCTTGGGACCATCACCGCCGGTGCGCGCCATCACGATCAGCAGATCGCTGGAGCCGCCGCCGGAAATAAAGGCCTTGCTGCCGCTGATCAGGTAATCGCTGCCATCACGCACCGCGCGGGTCTTCAGCGAGGCCGCATCGGACCCGGCACCCGGCTCGGTGAGGCAATACGAGCCCAGCTTGCTGCCCGCGGTCAGCGCCTGACCCCAATCGTCCTTGAGCGCCTGGCTGCCCCAGGTACCCAGCATCCAGGTCGCCATGTTATGGATGGTGAAATAGGCCGCCGTCGAGGGACAGGCCACCGCCAGTTCTTCGAACACGATGGCCGAGGCCAGGCGCGACACGCCCAGCCCGCCGATGTCCTCGGGCGCGTACAGGCCGCAGAAACCCAGTTCGCCGCCAGCCGCGATCACGTCCTTGGGGAAATGGTGTTCAGCATCCCACTGCGCCGCGAACGGCGCCATGCGTGCCTGCGCGAACTCGCGTGCGGCTTCGCGGAAGGCCAACAGTTCCTCGTTCAATTGCAGGTCCATGCCGGCCTCACTTCAGCGAAATCGTGGTGTTGACGCCGTGGCTGGCGGTTTCATCGTCGAACCAGCGCGCGGTGACGGTCTTGGTCTGGGTGTAGAACAGCACCACCTGCTTGCCGTACGGGCCCAGGTCGCCGAGCTTGGAGGCGCGCGAGCCGGTGAACGAGAACAGCGGCACCGGCACCGGGATCGGCAGGTTGATGCCGACCTGGCCGACATCGATCTCCTCCTGGAAGTGGCGCGCCGCGGCACCGGACTGGGTAAAGATCGCCGTGCCGTTGCCGTTCGGGTTGGCGTTGACGATCGCAATGGCCTCGTCGAGGGATTCCGCCTCGAGGATCACCAGCACCGGGCCGAAGATTTCCTCGTCGTAGATGCGCATGCCCGGCTTCACGCCGGAGAAGATCGTCGGACCGACGAAGTTGCCCTGCTCGAAGCCGGGCACCTGCGGATTGCGGCCATCCAGTTCCAGCGTCGCACCCTGCTCCACACCCGAGGCGATCAGTGCCTCGATGCGCTCGCGCGCAGCGCAGGAAATCACCGGGCCGATATCGGTGCCCGGCTCGGTGCCGGCGTTGACCTTGAGCGTCTTCGCCTTGGCTACCAGGTCCGGAATCCAGCTGCGCGCCTCGCCCACCAACACTGCTGTGGACGCGGCCATGCAGCGCTGGCCGGCGGCACCGAACGCGGCTCCGGCCATGGCGTTGAGGGTCTGTTCCTTGTTCGCATCCGGCAGCACGATGGCGTGGTTCTTCGCGCCCATCATGCACTGCACGCGCTTGCCGGCGAGGCTGGCGCGGTTGTAGACGTGCGTGCCCACCTTGGTCGAACCGACGAAGGACACCGCCTTGATGTCGGCGTGGTCGCAGATCGCGTTGACCACGTCCGGGCCACCGTGCACCACGTTCAGCACGCCCTTCGGAATGCCGGCTTCCAACGCCAGTTCCACCAGCCGCATCGTCACCAGCGGATCCTGCTCGGACGGCTTCAGCACGAAGGTGTTGCCGGTGGCGATCGCCATCGGGAACATCCACAGCGGGATCATCGCCGGGAAGTTGAACGGGGTGATGCCGGCGCAGACACCGAGCGGTTGCAGCAAGGTGTAGGTATCGACGCCGGTGGCCACGTTGTTGGCCAGCTCGCCCAGTTGCAGATTGCCGATGGCGGCGGCGTGCTCGACCACTTCCAGCCCGCGGAATACATCACCCTCGGCATCCGGCAGGGTCTTGCCCTGTTCGCTGGTCAGGATCGCGGCCAGCTCGGTCATGTTCTCGCGGATCAGCTGCTGGTACTTCAGGAAGATGCGGGCGCGGGTGCCGATCGGCGTCTTGCGCCAGGTCTTGAAGGCTTCCTTCGCGGCCGCGACGGCGGCATCGACTTCGGCAGCGGTGGCAAACGGCACCCGCGCCAGCACCTGCTGCGTGGCCGGATTCACGACATCGCGCCACTGCGTGGTGCTGGACTGGACAAAGGCGCCGTCGTTCAGCAAGGGCACGCTGGGGACGGAGGCGGGTGTGGCTGGCGCAGACATGGCAGATCTCCCGGGATCGCGGATTCGGAAAAGCCTTCCACAATATTGGCAAGCCGCCGATTGTGGAAGAGCCGGAGTGCCCGAATCCGGCTGCGGGCGTCATCTCGCAGGGCGGATCCGGTGCCCGGCCCGGCCTCAGGTCAGGCACCGCTCCATACCGCGATCACCGTCACCCCGCCGGTGGTGCACGCGGGAAACGGGCGATGCCATTTCCGCGTGGACCTTGACCGGCGCCGGCATTCCGGACGAGGACATTCCGCCTGCGGCGGCGGATATCCCGCTCCGGAGCGGCTCACGTAACGCGAATCCGGGCTCGGGAGGGGGCCGGCAGAAAAGGAAAAGGCGGCCATCGGGCCGCCTTCTCCATTGCAATGATGAGGCTGCGGATCAACCCAGTAGATGGGCCACGCCGCTGCGTTCTTCTTCCAGTTCGGCCAGGGTCTTGTCGATGGCCTGCTGGCTGAAGGCATCGATCGGCAGATCCTTCACGATGCGGTAACCGCCGTTTTCCGTGATGACCGGGAAGCCGAAGATCACGCCTTCCGGGATGCCGTAACTCCCATCGGAGGGCACGCCCATCGTCACCCATTCGCCATCGCTGCCCAGCACCCAGTCGCGGATGTGGTCGATGGCGGCGTTGGCGGCCGAGGCGGCCGAGGACAGGCCGCGGGCTTCGATGATCGCCGCGCCGCGCTTGCCGACCTTCGGGATGAACTCGTTGGCGTTCCAGTCGGCGTCGTTGATCTTGTCCTTCAACGAGGCGCCTTCGGCGGTGGCGAAGCGGTAATCCGGGTACATCGTCGGGCTGTGGTTGCCCCAGACCACGAGCTTGCGGATTTCGCCCACCGGCACGCCGGCCTTGGTCGAAAGCTGGCTCAGCGCGCGGTTGTGGTCCAGGCGCAGCATCGCGGTGAAGTTGTTCGGGCTCAGATCCGGGGCCGACTTCATCGCGATGTAGGCATTGGTATTGGCCGGGTTACCGACCACCAGCACCTTGACCTCTCGGCTGGCGACCTTGTTCAGCGCCCTGCCCTGCACGGTGAAGATCTCGGCGTTCTTCAGCAGCAGGTCCTTGCGCTCCATGCCCGGGCCGCGCGGCATCGCGCCGACCAGCAGGGCGATGTCGGCGTCCTTGAAGGCCACTTCCGGATCATCGGTACCAACCACACCGGCCAGCAGCGGGAAGGCGCAGTCTTCCAGTTCCATGATCACGCCCTTGAGCGCGGCCTGAGCCTTTTCCATCGGAAGTTCAAGCAGTTGCAGGATGACCGGCTGGTCCTTGCCGAGCATTTCGCCGGAAGCGATACGGAACAGCAGCGAATAGCCGATCTGGCCGGCAGCACCGGTAACAGCGACGCGAACGGGAGTTTTCATGGGGAGTTCTCCGTGGGAAGGGACGGCGTGCATGTGGGACACACCGCAGGTTTTGCCAGGTCCGACTGCGGCGTTCGCCGCGATGGGTGGGAAGCCGCCGCTGCCGGACCTGACCGGACAGCGGCGGCCGGATGAAACGGTCTAATCCAGTTCGGCGAAGAACGCCTGGATGCGGCCCAGCCCTTCGGCCAGGGCATCATCCGGGCAGGCGTAGGAAATACGCAGCGCGCGCGGCTCACCGAACGCCGAACCGGGCACGCAGGCCACGGCCTTGGCATCCAGCAGCGCGTTGCACAGATCCACGTCGTTGCCGATCACCAGCCCGCTGGGGCCATGACGGCGACCGAAGGCGACGCTGATATCGGGGAAGGCGTAGAAGGCGCCTTCCGGGCGCGGGCAACGCAAGCCCGGAATCTGCGCCAGCGCGGCCAGCACCACGTCGCGCTTGGCCGCGAACAGTTCGCACTGGCGCTGCGGTACATCCTGCGGGCCGGCCAGCGCCGCCGTGGCAGCGGCAGTGACCACTTCCGGCAGATTGGTGATGTGATTCGAGTTCAGCGTCACCAGCGCCTGCGCCACGTTTTCCGGCGCAGCGGCAAAGCCCATGCGCCAGCCGGGCATGCCGTAGGTCTTGGAAAGCGAATCCACGACAATGGTGCGCTCGCGCAGCACCGGCTCAAAGTGCAGCACGTTGTGATAGCCGACGTCGTCGAAAACCATCCGGTTGTAGATGTCGTCCAGCACGATCCAGGTATCCGGATGGCGCGCCAGCACCGCCGCCAGCGCCGCGATCTCATCGCGGTGGTAGACCATGCCGGTGGGGTTGGACGGATTGTTGAACAGGAACACCTTGGGCTTGTGCGCCAGCGCCGCGTCCAACTGCGCCGGGGTCAGCTTGTAGTCCTGTTCCGGCGGGCACGGCAGCGCCAGCACCCGCGCCCCGACAATCGCCGCGATATCGGCGTAGGTGGTCCAGTACGGGGTCGGGAAGGCGATTGCATCGCCCGGATCCAGCAGCGCTTCGGCCAGGTTGTACAGCACCTGCTTCGCGCCGATGCCGACGCACAGATTGCGGCGGCTGTAGCCGCTCAGGCCATTGCGTTCCAGATGCAGCAGGCAGGCATCCAGCAGCGCATCGTTGCCGCGGTTGGAACCGTAGTTGCCCGAATCCCTGTCCAGCGCGGCGCGCGCCGCCTCGTAGACATGCTCGCCGGGCAGGAAATTGGGCACGCCGATGGAGAAGCTGATCACGTCGCGGCCCTGCGCCTTCAGCGCGCGCGCCTTCTCGGCCACCGCCATGATCGCACTGGGTCGCGCCGCGCCCATGCGCTGTGCAAGTTGGGGCATTGATGGAATTCCTGTCGAAAATTCGCCGCAATCGGCCGGCCATTCTATCGCGGTTGCCGATCGCGCACCCACTGGACCTTGGTTTCAGGTGACAGGTTACGGGCACCTGTGCCGCCCCATCGCGCGGCCTTCCCAAAACCAGGAAAAACCCCGCCACATCAACGAAAAAGGGGATGACCGCGGCCATCCCCTTGCTGTTTCCGCGTCGGGAAACGTCTGGATCAGGCGCGATCCAGCGCCGCGTTCCACTGCGCCACGCGCTCTTTCTGGGCTTCCAGCAGCGCGCTGGCGTCACCGACGATGCGGATGGTTTCGATGCTGTCACCGCCCTGCACCGCGTCCACCACCTTCTGGTCATCGGCCGAGACGATCTTGCCGAACACGGTGTGCTTGCCATCCAGCCACGGGCAGGCCACGTGGGTGACGAAGAACTGGCTGCCATTGGTGCCGGGGCCGGCGTTGGCCATCGACAGCACGCCGGGCTCGTGGCTCAGCGATGGCGTGGTTTCGTCCTCGAAACGGTAGCCCGGGCCGCCGTTGCCGACGCCGTTCGGGCAGCCGCCCTGGATCATGAAATCCGGGATCACGCGATGGAAGCTCAGGCCATCGTAGAAGCCGCGCTGGGCCAGGTTGACGAAGTTGGCGACCGTCACCGGGGTCTGTTCCGGGGTCAGGGTCAGGTGGATCGTGCCGCGGGAGGTCACGATTTCAGCGCGCAGGTTGGACATGGGAGTTTCCTGAGGAATGGGCCGCGCATGGTAACCCGCAGCGGCGCCCGGGGCGATCAGACGCGGCGGCGCAGCTGTTCCAGCCCGGCCTCCAGCAGCGGCCGCAGCACGGTGTCCTGCAAGCGCGCGGCGCGTTCCGGCAGGTACTGCACGGCGGATTCGTCCATATAAGTGCACTGCGCCAGCTCCAGCTGCACCGCATCGATGCCTTCGGCCGGTGCGCCGTAGTGGCGGGTGATGTAGCCGCCCTTGAAACGGCCGTTGCAGACGTGGCTGTACTGGCTCTGCCCCGCCAGCACCTGTTCCAGTCGCGCCTGCAAGTCTGGCGAGCAGCTGCGGCCTTCGGCGGTGCCAAGGCTCAGATCCGGCAGCCGTCCTTCAAACAGGAACGGCAATTCGCTGCGGATCGAATGGCCTTCCCACAGCAGCACCCGCCCGAAGCGCGAACGCAGCCGCTCCAGTTCGACACGCAGCGCATCGTGGTAGGGCTGCCACCAGGTCGTAACGCGGTTGCGGATTTCCTGCGGCGACGGTTCTTCGCCGGGCAGATAGACCGCTTCGCCGGAAAACTGCACCTGCGGACACAGGCCGGTGGTGTTCTGGCCCGGATACAGCGAGACATCGTCCGGCGGCCGGTTCAGGTCCACCACGTAGCGCGAATGGGTCGGTCGCAGCACCGAGGCACCCAGCTCCCGCGCAAATCCGTACAGGCGCGAAACGAACCAGTCGGTATCCGGCGCCTGCTGCGCGCTGGCACTCATCCGCACACGCAGATCGGCGGGAATCAGGCTGCCATCGTGCGGCAGGCTGACCAGCAGCGGCGCATCGCCGCGTTCCAGCTCGAACACCGCTGGCGTGGAGGATTCGGAGGACATGCGGACACCTGCTGAAGAGGGACAGCCGCACATCCGATGACGGGCGGCGACCTGCCCAGATTAGCGCCGGCGTGTCGTGCAGGCCATCAACTCAGGCGCCCAGCCGCGCCACATGCGCCTGCACTCCGAAATCCGGGACGCGCAGGCAGCGCCACTTGCCCCGCGCGGCAGCCGAAGAAGCCACGGATTCAGCGGCAACGCCCTACGATGATGCCTTCTGCTTTTCGGGCACCCGCAGCAACTCCTCGGCCATGCCCGGATGGATCGCGATGGTGGATTCGAAATCCTGCCGTGTCGCGCCCAGACGCATCGCCAGTGCAAAGCCCTGCAATGCCTCATCGAAGCCCTCGCCCATCGCGTGCAATCCGACCACGCGCTGTTCCGGTCCTGCGCACACCAGTTTGACGAACGCCTGCTGCGCCACCCCGGCCAGTGCGCGGCCCATCGGGCGGAAGCGTTTTTCGAACACCTGCACCGCATCGCCATGACATTCGCGCGCCTGCTTTTCGCTCATCCCGACACTGGCCAGCGGCGGCAGCGAGAACACCACGGTCGGCACGTATCGCCGATCCACCGGCGCGACATCGGTATCACCGAACAGGCGTTCGGCCAGCACCCGCCCGGCCATCACCGCCATCGGCGTCAGCGCCGGATCGGTGCCGACATCGCCGACCGCATGCACGCCGGGAATGTTCGTGGCGTTGTGCGCATCGATGCGGATGTGGCCGCTGTCCTCGCGCTCCACACCGACGCGCTCCAGCCCGATGCCATCGCTGTTGGGCCGCCGCCCGGTGGCCCACAGCACGCAATCGGCGGCGATGCGGCTTTCATCGTCGAGCAGCACCTGCAACGTCCGGCCATCACGCTGCAGACCTGCGACATGGCAGTCGTTCCGCACCCGGATGCCGCGTTGGGAAAGATCGCTTTCCAGCGCACCGACCAGATCACGGTCGAAACGCTCCAGCATCCGGCCACGCACCAGCAACTGCACCTGGCTGCCCAGCGCCTGCAGGATGCCGGCCAGTTCCACCCCGATATAGCCGCCACCGATGATCGCCACGCGTTGCGGCGCGGCGCGCAGGTCGAAGAAGCCATCCGAATCGATGCCCAGCTCCGCGCCTTCCAACTGCGGCCGCGAGGCGCGCGCGCCGGTGGCGATCAGCACATGACGTGCCTTCAGCCGTTGCCCACCGGCCTGCACCAGCCCAGCATCCAGCAGTTCGCCACGGGCGCGGATGTGGGTGATGTCCAGTGCATCCAGCTGCCGGCGGTAGGAAGCGCGCACATTGCCGATGTACGTCTGCCGGCGCGCGACCAGTTGCCGCCAGTCCTGCGGCGACGACAGCGAAAACCCGAACGCCTGCGCCAGCGGCTGCTGCCAGGCCAGTCCGGCCGCCATCCACATCGCCTTTTTCGGCACGCAGCCCAGATTGACGCAGGTGCCGCCCAGTTCCGCCGGTTCCAGTAGCGCCACGCGGGCACCGTGCCGGGCGGCGGCGATGCCGGCCGCCAGCCCACCGGAACCGCCACCAAGCACCACCAGATCGAACGTGTCGGCCATGGCCGCCTTCCTTTTCCGTGCCGTGATGGCGACAGGCTAGCAGGCGATGGCGGCACCGAACGCCGGCGCTTTCCGGTTACAGCCGCTCGGCATCGTCCAGCACCTGCGGCATCGTGCCGGCGCTGATCGCAGGTTCGCGCTTGATCCCGGTGCGGTAGCGCCACCACAGCACGATCGCGATCAGGCACATCGCCAGCGACGCACCGGCCATGCCGAGCCGGTACGGCGCCAGCAGCGGCGCCACGATGCCAGCCAGCACCGCGTTGAAGCTCAGCCCGGTGAAGGCCTGCATTGAGGCCGCAGTGCCGCGCTGACGCGGGTACATGTCCAGCATCGCGATGGTCAGCAGCGGGAACACCAGGCCGATGCCGCAGGCATTGATCGCCATCGGCAGCACCGCCCATGGCACCTGCGGCGTATCGACCGAGAGGTTGTAGGCCAGGTTCAGCACCGCCGCCAGCAAGGACAGCGAAAAACCCAGCTTCGCGGTACGCGACTGGCTCATGCGTCCGGCCAGGCGCCCGGACAGGAACGAGCCGGTCATCAACCCGGCCACCATCGGCACGAACAGCCAGCCGAACTGCTGCTGGTTCAAACCCAGATAATCCAGCACCAGCACCGGCGCCGATGCGATATAGAGGAACAGCACGCCGAAATTGAAGCAGGCTGACAAGGCCAGCTGCAGGAAGCGCCGATTGCGCAGCACCGCCCAGCTGCCGCGCGCCAGCGAACCGGGCCGCAGCGGCGTGCGTGCCTGCGGCGGGTGGGTTTCCGGCAGCCAAATCAGGCAGGCGCCCAGTACCAGCAGGGTGAACATCGCGATTGCCCAGAAGATCGCATTCCAGTCCGACCAGCCCAGGATCCAGCCACCGACAATCGGTGCGATCGCCGGCGCCACCGAAAAGATCATCGTCGCCTGCGCCATCAGCTTCTGCGCCTCATCACCGTCCAGGCAATCGCGGATCAGCGCACGCCCGACGATCAGCCCAGCGCCGGCCGACACGCCCTGCAATGCACGGAACACCAGCAGCCAGAACAGGCTGTTCGACAACGCCGCCCCGATCGACGCCAGGCCGAACAGCAACACCCCGACCAGGATCACCGGCCGCCGCCCCAATGCATCGGACAACGGCCCGTGGAAAATGCTCATCAGCGCATAGGCGGCCAGATAGATGCTGACCGACTGCTGCACCGCCGCGTGCGAGGCTCCGAACTCGGCCTGCAATTCGGGAAAGGCCGGGAAGATCGCATCAATCGCGAACGGGCCGAACATCGAAAGCCCGGCCAACAGCAGGGCCAGGCGCCACAGGAAGGCACGTGAATGGGTAGGCATCAAAAACCTCGTTGTTCGGACGGCAGGCTGGGATTCAACGCGCAAACACGCGGCGGCCAGCGACCCAGGTTTCTTCCACCTGCACCTGCCACAGCTGTTCGGTCGGGATGTTGAAGATGTCGCGGTCCACGAGGATGAAATCCGCCCATTTTCCCGGCTCCAGCGTGCCGAGGCGGTCTTCCTGATGGGCCGCGAACGCGGCATCCAGCGTGAACGCACGCAGCGCCTGCTCCAGTGACAGGCGCTGCGCCGGATACCAGCCACCTGGCGGCCGCCCGCGATGGTCCTGGCGGGTGACGGCCGCATGCAGGCCATGGAAAGGATCGGGCACTTCCACCGGAAAATCCGAACCGGCCGCCACCACCGTGCCCTGCGCCAGAAAGTCCTGCCAGGCGTAGGCATCGAGGATGCGTTCGGCCCCGAGCCGGTCCTGCGCCATGTTCATGTCCGAAGTCGCATGCAGCGGCTGCATCGAGGCGATCAGCTGCAACGGCGCAAAGCGCGCCATGTCCTCACGCCCGACCACCTGCGCATGTTCCACCCGGTTGCGCAGCCCGCGCCCGCCGTGTTCGCGATAGGCCAGCGAGAACGCATCCAGCACCTGCCGGTTGCCGCCATCACCGATGGCATGCACATTGACCTGGAAGCCGCGCGCCAGCGCCTTGCCGATCATCCCGGCCAGCGTGTGCGTATCCTGGAACAGCAGGCCATGGTTGTGCGGATCGTCCGAATACGGCGCCAGCAATGCCGCACCCCGGCTGCCCAGCGCACCATCGGAAAACAGCTTCACGCTGCGCACCGTCAGCATGTCCTCGCCATGCGCCAGCAGCGGACCGTCTGCGGCGATCACATCGAAATCCTCGCCCACGCCATCGACCATCGCGTAGATGCGCGTTATCAGTCGCCCTTCGTCGGCACGCTGGCGGTACAGCGCAAAGGTGTCGGCATTGATGCCGGCATCGTGCACCGAGGTGATGCCCAGCCGCACCAGCGTTGCCAATGCCGCATCCAGCGCAGCCTCGCGCTCGACCGCGTCCGGCGCCGGCAGGTGCCGCGTGACCAGCGCCATCGCCGCATCGATCAGGATGCCGCTCGGCTCACCCTGCGTATCACGTTCGACCCGCCCGCCGACCGGATCCGGCGTATCGCGGTCGATGCCGGCGGCACGCAGCGCGGCCGAATTGGCCCAGCCGGCATGGCCATCGACACGCACCAGCCAGACCGGGCGCTCTGATTCGACCCGATCCAGTTCCGCCGCCGTGGGAAACCGCGCCAGCCCCCAGCGCACCTGGTTCCAGCCACGCCCCAGCAACCAGCCGCTGTGCGACTGGCGCGCATGCTCGCGCACCGCCTCCAGCGCCTGCGGCAACGAATCCGTTGCGGAAAGATCAATCTGGCGCTGCCCGATACCCAGCCCCATCACATGGCCGTGCGCATCGGTCAGGCCCGGCAGCAGGATGCGGCCGCCACCTTCATGCACACGCGCATCCGGCGCACGGGCCTGCAACTGCTGCCGCGTGCCGGTCGCCAGCACGCGCCCGTCTTCGACCAGCAAGGCCTCGAAACGCTGCAAGGCGCCCTGCCCGTCCAGCGTGTAGCCGGCCACATCCACCACCAGCAACGGCTGCGCCTGCAATCCGGCGCACGGCAACACCCACACCAGCAGACAACACAGGCGCAACAGCATCTTCACGATATCCTTGGCAAAACAACGCGACACGATACCGCGTCCCAGCCCAACCCACGCCCAGCGGCCGCAGCGCTGCCGCTTGCATCGGATCGAAAACCGCGCTCTGCACCGCCCAGCCGCCCGCATGAAACCGAAGATATTGATCACCGACCGTTTCGCACCCGATGCCCTGCAGCGGCTGCAAGGCGATGGCCGTTTCGACATCGTCCAGGGCTGTGATCCTTTCCACCCGCCGGCGCAGTATCTGGCCGATGCCCACGCGCTGCTGATCCGCAGCCGTACCCGTATCGATGCCGCACTGTTGGCACGCGCGCCGCAGCTGCGCGTGATCGTCACCTGCACCAGCGGCTTCGATCACATCGATCTGGCCGCCACCGCGCAGCGCGGTATCAGCGTGATGTTCACGCCCGGTGCCAACGCCGCATCCGCCGCACAGCTCACGTGGGCGCTGATCCTGTCCTGCGCCAACGCCATCCCGCGTGCGGACGCGGGTCTGCGCGAAGGCGGCTGGTCGCGCGAATCGCTGGTCGGGATCGAGCTGGCCGGGCGCTGCATCGGCATCGTCGGGCTGGGCCGCATCGGCAGCCGCGTGGCGCGGATCGCGCAAGCCTTCGGCATGCAGGTGCTGGCCTGCGACCCATTCATCGACGTCGCCGTTTTCCATCAGCACGACGCCGAAGCAGTGGAACTGGATGAGCTGCTGCTACGCAGCCACGTCATCAGCTTCCATGTCCCGAGAACCGCGCAGACCCGCGCCATGCTCGACCGCGCACGCTTCGCCCAACTGCGCCCGGACGCGATCCTGATCAACACCTCGCGCGGCGGCGTCTTCGACGAAGCCGATCTGTGCCACGCGCTGCAACACGGCCAGCTGCACGCCGCCGGCCTGGACGTGTTCAGCCACGAACCGCTGCCGCCCGATTCCCCGCTGCGGCGCCAGCCCGGTGTCGTGCTGAGCCCGCACATCGGCGCCTACACCGAAGCCGCCTTCAGCAAGGCCTCCAACGAAGCTGCGGACAAACTGCTGGCCTTCTTCAATACCGGTGAAATCCGTGATCGATTACCACCAGAAGCGGCTTGGTATCGCGGCTGAACGTGCAGTACGCCTGACAAGCCGGCACCGGTCTTTCCGGCCCACGCTTTGGCAACAGCGACGTTGGTGGACATCTTCAAGGACGGCTTCGAACCCTGATGCCGTGCCCGGCACTCACGTGCGAATTCCCACGTGCGCGTGAGTGCCATTTGGGCAGAACCCATCCCTGTTCCTGCACATCCTCGGCCATGGCGGGATCAACAGCCGGTCGGCCCCGCCATCCCACCGGCGCAATAGAAACAGTCGCGCAAGGCGGCCTCCCGCCGCACAGCCTGCATGCACAGTGGCGTTCGCAGGCTTGCCACGATACGGCCCGGAAGCGCCGCCGCCCTTGTCGCCATCCACGCCCGTGATGAAATTTCCGGGCTAGAATGGCCGACTGCCTTGCCCCAGTTTCCCGGCCTTGCCCATGTCCGATCCCACCCTTCCCGATTTCCACGGTTTCGAGCGCATTCCGCTGCACGAGTACGCCGAGCGCGCGTATCTGGATTACTCGATGTACGTGGTGCTGGACCGCGCCCTGCCCTTCATCGGTGACGGGCTCAAGCCGGTGCAGCGGCGCATCGTGTATGCGATGAGCGAGCTGGGGCTGAACGCGACCGCCAAGCCGAAGAAGTCGGCGCGCACCGTCGGCGATGTGATCGGCAAGTTCCACCCGCATGGCGACAGCGCCTGCTACGAGGCGATGGTGCTGATGGCACAGCCGTTCTCGTACCGCTATCCGCTGATCGACGGCCAGGGCAACTTCGGTTCGGCCGATGATCCCAAGTCGTTTGCGGCGATGCGCTACACCGAATCGCGCCTGACCCCGATCGCCGAGGTGCTGCTGGGCGAACTGGGCCAGGGCACGGTCGAGTGGAATCCGAACTTCGACGGCACCCTGGAAGAACCGGCCTGGCTGCCGGCTCGGCTGCCGCATCTGCTGCTCAATGGCACCACCGGCATCGCGGTGGGCATGGCCACCGACGTGCCGCCGCACAACCTGACCGAAGTCGCGCACGCCTGCGTGCGGCTGCTCGATGATCCGGATGCCAGCGTCGCGGACCTGATGGAACACGTGCGCGGCCCGGACTACCCGACCGAAGCTGAAATCATCACCCCGGCCGCCGATCTACTGAAGCTCTACCAGACCGGCCACGGCAGCATCCGCGCCCGCGCCGTCTACACCCGCGAACAGGCCAACATCATCATCACCGCGCTGCCCTACCAGGTCAGCCCGAACAAGATCCTTGAACAGATCGCCGCGCAGATGCGCGCCAAGAAACTGCCGTGGCTGGAAGACCTGCGCGACGAATCCGACCACGCCAACCCGATCCGGCTGGTACTGGTGCCGCGCTCCAACCGCATCGATGTCGAGCAGCTGATGGGCCACCTGTTCGCCACCACCGATCTGGAAAAGAGCTTCCGCGCCAACTTCAACGTCGTCGGCCTGAACGGCAAGCCGCGCGTGATGGACCTGCGCAGCCTGCTGTCCGAATGGCTCGGCTTCCGCACCGACACGGTGAAAAAACGCCTCAACCACCGCCTGGCGCGGGTCGAACGCCGCCTGCACCTGCTCGACGGCCTGCTGATCGCCTTCCTCAACCTGGACGAGGTGATCCGCATCATCCGCACCGAGGACGATCCGAAGGCGGCTCTGATCGCTCGTTTCGCGCTGAGCGAGGAACAGGCCGACTACATCCTCGAAACCCGCCTCAAGCAACTGGCGCGGCTGGAGGAAATGAAGATCCGCGGCGAGCAGGACGAATTGGCCAAGGAACGCGAACAGCTGCTCGCGGTGCTGGGTTCGGCTGCGAAACTGCGCAAGCTGATCAAGGACGAACTGCTGGCCGATGCGAAGAAATTCGGTGACGCACGCCGCTCCCCGCTGATCGAACGCGATGCCGCACAGGCGCTGGCAGAAACCGAACTGGTGGCCAGCGAACCGGTGACCATCGTGCTGTCGGCCAAGGGCTGGGCACGCGCCGCCAAGGGCCACGACATCGACGCCTCGATGCTGTCCTACCGTGAAGGCGATGCGCTGCTGGCGGCGGTGCGCGGGCGCAGCAACCAACAGGTCGCCTTCCTGGATTCCAGCGGCCGCGCCTATTCCGCACCGGCACACACGCTGCCCTCGGCACGCGGCAACGGCGAACCGCTGACCGGGCGTTTTTCACCAGCGGCCGGCACCAGCTTCGTGGCGCTGGCCTGCGCCGAGGAAAGCCAGCGCTTCCTGCTGGCCTCCAGCTATGGCTACGGCTTCGTCACCCGCTTCGAGAACTTCATCGGGCGGCAGAAGGCCGGCAAGCAGCTGATCAATCCGGACAAGGGCGCCGGCCTGATGCCGCCGGTGCCGGTGCAGGACCCGGAAAGCGATCTGGTGGTCGCGATCACCACCGCCGGGCACCTGCTGGCCTTCCCGCTGAGCGAATTGCCGGAGCTGGAAAAGGGCAAGGGCAACAAACTGATCCAGATCCCGCCGGCACGGCTCAAATCCGGCGATGAATCGCTGGCGCAACTGACCTGCGTGCGCGATGGCGGCGAACTCACCCTGTTCTGCGGCCAGCGCAAGCTGACCCTGAACTGGCGCGATCTCCAGGCCTACAGCGGCACCCGGGCACAACGCGGCAGCCTGCTTCCGCGCGGCTTCCAGCGCGTGGATTCGGTCGAAAGCAACTGATGCTCCCACCCGGCGCGGCGGCCTCCGCCCTGCGCCGGGCAGCAGATACCTGGCGCGACGCCCAGCGTCCATGCCTGTCGCAATACGTCACCTTCGACAAACGTGACGCAACCCGCAAAATCCAGAAATCCCCCGCGTTTGTCGGCTGGTTTAATCCGTTGGCTTCTGCCAATATGTGGCACACCGTCAGCTTGTGACGCGAATTGTCACCCGCCCACCAGGCTCCAGCCCGCGCGGGTATCAAAAGAAAGCCGAGCCCGAAATGAAATTCCTGATCCGTCTTCTTGTTCTTAGCCGCTACATCCTGCTGAACCGCCAGTCGCGCGAGATCAAGCGCAGCATCCAGAGCCTGCCGGTGACCGCCCAGCGCGCCGTCGGCCAGCTGGCGATGACCGAGATCGAAGCCGGTTCGCGCACCCCTGTGCCGCATCTGTACGGCAGCAGCAGCACCGACATCTACCAGCCTTGGGGCGACGGCGCGACGCTCGCGTTCAACCGCGCCAAATCGCGCGTGCCGCAGCTGAGGCTGCGCGGCACCGCGCTGTGGCTGGCGATCATCTACCACGAAACCCGCGAGTCGCCGCATGCCAGCATGCAGGCGCTGCACCGTGACGTTCTCGGCATGCTCGGTATGCTCAAGGGCACCTACAGCGGTGATGTACGGGTAACGGCCGACGCCACCGCCGCCTGAATCCAGCGGCGCACACGCGCACCCTGACTGCTCCCCGAGGCCGGCGCCGATGCGTCGGCCTCGTGCGTTTTGCCCCGCTGGAAAGCCGAGCCGAAGACAGCGCATAGTGTGAATATTCTAGGCAAACGGCCTAGTGTTCCCGATCATCCCCCACCGCGCTCCGGAGCATCCCATGGCCAAGTTCAAGTCTTCCAAACCCAGCAGCAAGCCCGCCACCAAGAGCGGCAGCAAAGCCAAGGCGCCAACCCGCAGCGCACGCAAGAGTGCCGAACCCAAGCCGTCGGCATCGCCGCTGTCGGGTCTGGATCTTGGCGCCCGCACCATCATGGATTCGGCCCAGCAGATCTGGCAGACCAGCGTGAAGACGCTGGAGCGCGCACAGAAGGAAAGCACGCGCATGTTCGAAACCCTGGTCAAGGAAGGCGCCGGCGTGGAGAAGAAGACCCGCAACCTGGCCAGTGGCAAGGTCGATTCGGTCCGTGGCGCGGTCGAGAACCGCGTGGATCAGGTCAAGGAACGTGCCGTGGATTCCTGGGACAAGCTGGAAAAGGTGTTCGAAGCCCGCGTGCAGCGTGCCCTGGTCCGTCTCGGTGTGCCCGGCCGCGAGGAACTCCAGGGCCTGATCGACCGCGTCGACGAACTCAATGCGCGCCTGCGCGATCTGCACCGTGATGGCGGCAGCGACACCAAGCCGGCCAAGGCAGCAAAAACGGCAAAACCTGCCGCTGCCAGCAAGACCGCAGCGAAGACCGCAGCGAAGACCGCAGCGAAGACCGGCAGCAAGACTGCCAGCAAGAAGACCGCAACCAAGACCACTCCACGCAAGACAAGCGGTACCACTTCCACGACACCGGCTGCCACCGCAGACACCAAGACCGCTGCGAAGCCGGCCGCAAGCGTGAAGGCCAGCCCCACGAGCAAGCCGGCCCGCGCCGCCGCCGCGCCGGCAGCAAAGAAGGCTGCCGCAAAGAAGCCGGCGGTCAAAAAGACTAGCGCGAAGAAGAGCCCGGCGAAGAAGGCCGCAGCAACGCCCGTGGCCGCAGCTCCGGCCCCGGCACCCACCGCTTCGATGGGCGTTGCCCCGACCTCCGGCAACGCGGTTTCCGGCGACTGATCCGGGCACGCGAGGACTCCAGCCCAGGGCGCATCGCCTGCGCCCATTTCCGGCCTCCGCGGGCTGGCAGCCTCCAAACCGCCAGCTGGCAAGCGCTATCATGGCGCCTTTCCCGCGTACTGCCTGGCCACCATGGGATCCGCTTCTGTGCTCCAGTATTCGTTGATTCCTGCCCTTGTCGCACTGCTCGTGGTGTTCTTCGCCGTGGCTTGGGTGCTGCGTGCCTTCCGCACCGAGAAAGACGAAGCCAGGGCCGGCATCAAACTGCTGTGCGCAATGCGCTGGAACGAATTTTCGCATCTGATCACCGAGACGCTGAAGGACCGCGGCATGCAGCCCGCCAGCACCGACCGCGCCCCGGGACAGGACGGCTTTGATCTGCTTTTCACCCGTGGCAAGAGCCGTTATCTGGTGCAGTGCATGAACGGCGCCACCCAGCACGTCAGCGCCCAGGCGATCGGCAACCTGCACCATCTTGTGCAGATGCAGGGCGCGGATGGCGCCATCGTCGCGGCTTGCGGCAATGCCGATCCGGCCGCACTGAAGCTGGCGCGTGAACGCCGCATCGAGCTGGTTGCCGGCACCGATCTGTGGGATCACGTGAAGCCCTGGGTCGCGCACGATCAGCGCGAGGATGCCGAAGATGCCGCCCGCGCGGTACGCAACAAGCGCCTGCTGATCTCGGCCGTAGCGGCACTGCTGGCCGCGATCCTGGCCTATGCGGTGGCCAGCGCATTCGCGCCACCGCCAGCGATGGAAACCCGGCCCGCAGCACCCGCTGCCACACGCAGCACGGCACCGGCTGCACCGCCAGCGGCAGAAAACAGCCTCACACCGGCCGCACCCGCCGCCGCATTGAACGAAGAACAGCTGGCCTCACGCCGCGCGCTGGCACTGCTGGAAGTGCGCGGCCTGACCCGCATCGAAAGCGCCAGCTGGTTGCCGCCATCCACGCTACTGATCAAGCCGCACGACGCGCTCGACGATGCTGAGCTGGCCGAGTTGGTCAAGGACATCTGCCTGGCGGTGCTGCAATACGAGGAACTGCGTTACCTGCGCCTGCAACTGGATGTGCCGACCGGCAATCCCGATCATCCGGTCCAGGTGCGCTGGCGCCAGTGCCGCTGATCCAGCATTTCACACGCAGACGCCCATCCTCCCGAAAACATCACGGGGCAGCCACCACCAGGTGACTGCCCCGTTTCCGTTATCCCACTTGTCATGTCGGGCGCCAGCCTTCACGCCAGCGCCCGGCAGGCCCGCGTTTTACCAATGCACCCCGCGCATCACCGCCGCGAACGCGATCTGTTCGCTGGTGGCCTGTTCACCCTCGCGTGCGCCCTCGATGCCACGTGCCGCAGCCGAATCCGGGAACAGCTCGAACGCGGTATTCATCACCAGCTCGTAGGCCTTCGGCGCCACCGCGTTGACCACGCTGGCGAACACGCCCAGACGCGTGGCGATACGCGTGGGCCGCTCGATGATGGCCTGCACGATCAGATCGCCAGCTTCGTCCGGGCTCAGCGTCGGCACGCTGTCGTACATCTTGGTCGGCGCGATCATCGGGGTCTTCACCAACGGCATGTTGATCGTGGTGAAGGCGATGCCCTTGCCCGACAGCTCGCCCTGCGCGCAACGGCTGAAGGCGTCCAGTGCCGCCTTCGACGCCACATAGGCGGAAAAGCGCGGCGAATTGGCCAGCACCCCGATCGAACTGATGTTGATGATCTGCCCGCGACGACGCTCGGTCATCTTCGGCATGAAACCCATGATCAGCCGCAGCGAACCGAAATAGTTCAGCTGCATGGTGCGCTCGAAATCATGGAAACGGTCGTAGGACAACTCGATCGAACGGCGGATCGAACGCCCGGCATTGTTGACCAGGATGTCAACGCCGCCATGTTCGGCCAGCACCTTTTCCACCAGCGCATCGCAGGACGCCATATCGGCCAGATCGCAGGTATAGGCATGGCAGGTGCCACCGGCGGCGATGATCTGATCGCGCGTGGCGAACAGCTCCTCCTCGCCGCGCGCCACGATCACCGTGACCGCACCGGCAGCCGCGATCTTCTGCGCCGCCGCCTTGCCGATGCCCGACGAACCGCCGGTGATCAGCACCACCTTGCCCTTGACCTTGCCCTTCAGGCTGCGATCGATGAACAGCGCCGGGTCCAGATGGCGCTCCCAGTAATCCCACAGGCGCCAGGCGTAATCCTCCAGCGGCGGCACCTTGATGCCACTGCCCTTCAGCGCGCGCTCGGTCTCGCGGCTGTCGAAACGGGTTGGATAGGTGACGAACTTGACCACCTCGCGCGGGATGCCCAGATCGCGCAGCAGCATCGAAACAAAGCGTTTGACCGGCGGCAGATTGCCGACCGCAGCCTTCAGCGGCGACGGCACGAAAGCGAACATGCGCGCATCCAGCCGCATCGACATCTGCGGCGCATGGCCGGCACGCGCGAACAGGTTCAGCACCTCGCCGATACGGCGCGGGTCCGGATCGGTCAGATGGAAACAGCCGCCGTTGAGGCCGGGCTTGTGCGCGATGTGGTCCATCGCATCGGCGACGAAATCCACCGGCACCAGATTGATCCGCCCGCCCTCGATGCCGATCACCGGCATCCACGGCGGCAGCAGTTCGCGCAGCTTCTTCAGCGCGCCGAAGAAATAGTAGGGCCCATCGATCTTGTCGATCTCGCCGGTTTTCGAATGTCCCACCACCACACCGGGACGATAGATCCGCCAGGGCCGCTTGCACTCCTCGCGCAACACCTTTTCAGCATCGTGCTTGGTGCGGAAATACGGATGCTCCAGATCCTCGGCCTCGTCGAACATGTCTTCGCGGAAGGTGCCCGGATACAGCCCGGCCACCGCGATCGAACTGGCGTAGTGGAAGCAACCGGCGTTCACCACCTCGGCCAGCGCGATCGCGTTGCGTGTGCCTTCGACATTGGCCTGCATCTGGCTTTGCGCATCGGCGGCCAGATCGTAGATCGCGGCCAGGTGGAAGAAGTGCTTGATCTTGCCCTTCAGCTCGGCCGCCTTTTCCGCATTCAGGCCCAGCCGCGCCTTGGCCAGATCGCCGACCACCGGCACGATGCGCTTGCGGTCCCAGCCCATGCGTTCGATCAGCGCATCCAGCTTCTTCTGCGAACCGCGCCGCACCAGCACATGGATCGTGCCCTTGCGCTTGAGCAGGTTGGCAACCAGGTGGCGGCCGATGAAACCGGTGGCGCCGGTGACGAAATAGCTCATGTTCCCCTCCCTCGGTGATGTACGCGCGGACCGTCTTGGCGTGTCGTCGGCGCATGAACAGGCGTTCGCGGCCAACAATAACCAGATGCCGGGCCGCTGCCTAGGGCGCCGGGGTGAAATCCCGCAGCCGTTTTTGACGCCCTTGCAGGCGCGTGCTATCAAGCCGGTTGCCTTCCATCCGCCGCGCACGAGGTGGCACCGATGAGTGATCTGCAAACCGAATTCGAACAGGCTGCCGTGGACGTGAAGAAACTGCCCGAACGCCCCGACGACCAGACCATGCTCAAGCTGTACGCGCTCTACAAACAGGGCTCGGAAGGCGACGTCAACGGCCCCAAGCCCGGCTTCTTCGATTTCGTCGGCACCGCCAAGTACGAGGCCTGGAGCAAGCTGGCCGGCACCGCACCGGAGGAGGCGCGGAAGAAGTACATCGCCCTGGTCAACAAACTGACCGGCTGAGCACGATGGCGCGCCGCACCCGCGAGCTGATCCTGGACACCAGCCTGGTGATGTTCAACACGCTGGGCGAACCCAACGTCACGACCAACCACATCGCTGACGAAATGGAGATCAGCCCGGGCAACCTGTACTACCACTTCCGCAACAAGGACGACATCGTCGCGCACCTGTTCTCGCGCTACGAAGCGCATATCGACCAGGTGCTGGTGGTGCCCGACGACCGTCTGCCCGGGCTGGAAGACCTCTGGCTGCAACTGCACGCGGTGTACGGCTGCATCTGGGAATACCGTTTCCTGTTCCGCGATCTGGTCGACATCCTTTCGCGCAACCGCAAGCTGCGGATGCACTTTTCCCGCATCCTGCGCCGCGCCGCCGACAACGCCACCGAAGTCATGCGCGCGATGGTGCGTGCCGGCGTGATGCGCGCCTCGGCCGATGAGATCCAGGCCACCGCCAACAATGTGCTGGTGGTGACCACCTTCTGGCTGAACTTCAGCGCGGTGCGTGGTGAACGCGACGAAACCGAGGCGATCCGGGCCGGCATCCACCAGGTGCTGATGCTGCTGGCCCCCTTCCTGCGCGATGCCGAACGCCTGCATCTGAACGAACTGGCACAGGCCTATCTGCCGGAATCACGGTGAAGATGGTGCGGCACCTCACCTGCCCGCATTGCGCCCAACCCGCCTTCTCGTGCTGGAAGAAACTCGGGATGGGGCCCTTCCAGCATGTCCCCTGCCCGGCCTGCGGAAAACCCGTCCGCGTCGCCCGGCTCCTGGGCGTGACGACATACATACTGCTGGAGTTCACGGCGTTACTCAGCTTGCTGCTGCCGTACCTGCTGTTCGGAGCGATACGCTTCAGCTGGGTGCTGCCCGTCCTCTTCGCCAGCTTCATCCTCATCCACGTGCCGCTGGCCTGGGTTTACTGCCGCCTTGTACCGCTCGTGGCACATCCCGGACGACACATGTAGCCCGGGCAAGGCGCCGCCGCACCCGGGTGTGGCTTTCGCGATAGCTTTCCCGATAGCTCCGGTGGCTTTCCCGATAATTTTTCAACTCCGGGTGCGGCTGCGCCTTACCCCTGGCTACGGATCTGCTTCGCCAAACAAAACAGACTCCGCGCCACCGATATCCGGTTGCCGGATACGACAAGGCCCCGAAAACCGGGGCCTTGTCTTTTCCATCACGGGAAGAAACGCCGCCGGATCAGGCCGCCTTCTTCACCGTGCTGCTGGCGGCACGCTTGCGTGCGGCCGGCTTGGCGGTCTTGCTTGCCGCAGCCTTGGTGGAAACCTTCATCGTCTTGGCTGCTGCCTTCTTCGCAGCCGGCTTGCGTGCCGCCGGCTTGCGCTTGCTCGATGCCTTGCCGGTGAAACCAGCCACCAGCGGCGACAGACGGGCTTCCAGCTCGCCCTTGACGCTGCCATAGGTGCTGCTGGCGCGCGCGATCAGCGGATCGACCGTGGCTTCGACCTTGCCCTTGACCCCGTTCAGGCCATCACGCGCCTGCGTGGCAAGCGCATCGATGCGCTTGCTGGTGGCATCGCGGAACTGGCCGCCTTCTTCCACCAGCGTGCCGTAGGTCTTCAGCGCCTGCTTGCGCGTCAGCGACACCACGCCCAGCCCGGCCAGCCACAGGTCGCGCGGGTCGATGCCCGGATTCTTGCTTTGCTTGACCATGATCTTCATCTCCTGCAAGTGACGGCCAGCGGCCGGAAAGGGTTTCTTCAAACACGATGCTAGGACGTGGTGCTGGAGCAAACACACTAGTCGGGGCCGCAGTTCGGGCCGCATTTGCGCAGCGCGGCTTGCCAAGCCCGCAGCGGGTTGCAATGCTCGCCGGACTCCTTTCACCGGCAGGGCCATCGCATGGGCAGCAAGAAACGCTGGGCATCATTCCCGCATCCGAATACGAGTTTTGATCTGGCCGGCGCCAAGCTCGCCAAGGCATGGAAGAAGCTGCATGCCGGCGATCAGGAGCCGTTCCCGGACGAAGCCCGCGTCGCGGCTCTGCTGAAAGCCAACCCGAAACTCGGCAAGCCGGCCCAGGCTGCACAACTCGCCGACACCCTGGCCGATGCCTGGCGCGCGTTTCATCGGGGCGATTTCCAGGATGCCTTCGAAACCGGCAGCGCGCTCGGGCCACTCGGCGCCTCGGTCGCGATCAAGGCCGCCGGCATCCACGCCGTGCATCTGCTGGACGACGACAAGGCGCGCGAAAAGCGTTTCGCCGAACTGGTGGAACTGGCCGAAGCCGCGATCAAGGCGCTGCCCGACGAAGCCAATTCGTATTTCCGCCATGCCTTCGCGCTGGGCCGCTACAGCCAGAGCATCTCGATTGCCAAGGCGCTCACGCAAGGGTTGGCAGGCAAGGTCAAAGTGTCGCTGGAGCGCGCACTGGAACTGGCACCGGATCATGCCGAAGCCCACACCGCGCTCGGCCTCTATCACGCCGAAGTGGTTTCCAAGGTCGGCGGACTGATCGCTGGCCTCACCTACGGCGCCAAGGCTGCCACCGGCGAATCCCTGCTCAAGCGCGCGATCGAACTGACGCCCGATTCACCCATCGCCCATATCGAATACGGCAACGGCCTGATGCTGCTGTACGGCAGTAAAAAAGAAGACCAGGCCGCCGGCGAATACGAAAAAGCCGCCAAGCTCAAACCGCGTGATGCGATGGAAAAACTCGACGCCGAGTTTGCCGCTTCGCAGATTGAGGACTGAGTGTCGGCAGCGGACCCATACATGCAGATGGTGTATCGCAACACAATGCCTGTCATGACATTGTCCGACACAACTGCTAGTCTGGATCGAATCCGGAGGAGCCTGCCATGTCCAGCACCACTACCCGCACCGAAAAACTTGATCTGCGCCTGACCGCCGCTGCGAAACAGGCACTGCAGGCGGCAGCGGCGGCATCGCGTCGCTCGGTCAGCGAGTTCGTGCTGGACAGCGCCCTGAGCCGGGCCGAGGAAACGCTGGCATCGCGCCGCCACTTCGGGCTGGATGCGGAAAAATGGGAAGCCTTCCAGGCGGCACTGGATGCTGCTCCACGCGATCTTCCCCGTATCCGCGAACTGTTCGCTCAACCCGGTGTTTTGGAGGACGACAACCGGCAGTGAGCACGTTGCGTATCGAAAAGCTGCAACGCACCCATGGCCTTTCCGACTTTCAATGCGGCCACGCGTCGTTGGACAGGTATCTGCTGCGCCACGCGCTGGCCAATCAGCAATCCGATGCCGGAACCACCTATGTCGCGTTGGCGGGTGAACAGGTGGTCGGCTATTACACCCTGACCGTCGCCGAGGCGGTATTCGACGGCGCCCCCGAGCGATTGACCAAGGGATTGGCACGCCACCCAGTACCGCTGATGCTGCTGGCGCGGTTGGCCGTGCATCAGAACTGGCAAGGCAAAGGATTGGGGGCCGGCCTGCTCAAGGACGCATTGCGCCGAACGGTGCAGGCTGCGGACATCGTCGGAATCCGTGCGCTGATGGTGCACGCCAAGGATGCGGGCGCGCGGGCGTTCTACCAGCGCTTTGACTTCATCCCGTCCCACACCGATCCGTTGCACCTGTTCCTGCTGCTGAAAGACCTGCGCAGGTTCGTGCGCTGAGCGGCCACGCGCCGGCACTAACCAACCTGACGCCGCCCTGCAACAGCCAGCCTCATCGCACCACCACCTCTCCCTCAATCTCCTTTGTCGGCCCCGCCTTCCGCGCGCGGCTGAGCACCCGCCGCGTGGCCAGTTGCAGGTCGTCCAGGATGGCGTAGATGGTAGGCAGGAACAGCAGCGTGACCACGGTGGAGAACGCCAGGCCGCCGGCGATGGCGCGTGCCATCGGGTAGTACGGCGGGCCGCCGCCGGCGATCTGCGTGGTCGAAAGACTGATCGGCACCATGCCCAGGATCGCGCAGCCCATCGTCATCAGCACCGGCCGCAGGCGGTCGCGGCAGCCCTGCACCAGCGCCTCGTTGCGCAGCATGCCGCCGCGTCGCAGCGTGTTGATGTGTTCGACCATCACGATGCCGTTGTTCACCACCACGCCCATCAGCACCAGGATGCCGATCGAGGCCATGATCGTGAACGTGGTGCCGGTCAGCGCGAACAGCCAGAACACGCCCAGAATCGAGAAACCGATGCCCGACAGGATCGCCGCCGGGAACAGCAGCGATTCGAACACCGCTGCCATCACCACATAGATCATCACCAGCGCGATCAAGGTGTTGAACAGCATCTGCGCGCCGGCCTCGTCGTTCTGGCGGAAGGCGCCCTCGAAGCTGTAGCGGTAGCCGGCCGGCAAGTTGACCTGCTCCATCACCTGGCGCATCGCATCGCGCGCTTCCGGCACGGTGCTGCCCGGTGCCAGATCGGCCTTGATCTCCAGCATCGTCTGGCGGTCCACGCGCGTGACCTGCGTGGCCGAAGGCCGCAGTTCGACCCGGATCAGTGACATCAGCGGGATCGGCTCACCGGCGGAAGTGCGCAGCATGAAACTGCTCAGATCCGAGATGCTGGTGTCCTGCGCATCGGCGAAGCGCAATTGCACCGGCACCTCGCTGCCGCCGTGGCGGAACTCGCGCAGCGGCGTGCCACGCAAGGCGATGCCGACATAGCTGGCCACTTCCTGCGCCGAGAATCCGTAACGCGCGGCGCGTTCGCGGTCGACTTCGATCGCCAACTCGCTGTTGGCATCGCCGGTATCCACGCGCACATCGCGCAGCGCTTCCTGCTGCGCCAGCACCGGCACGATCGCATCGCCCAGTTCCTTCAGCAGTTGCGCCGAATCCCCGACCAGCGCCACCGTCACCACTTCCTGCTCGCCGCTGCCCTGCGCACCCTGGAAACCGAAGGTGGCGCGCGCCGAGGGCGGCAGTCCTGCGCGGATTTCCTCCATCACCTCACGCGTGTCGCGCAGGCCGCGCCCTTCCGAGCGCAAGGTCAGGCGAGTGCCGCCCCAGCCCTGCTCGCTGAACCAGGAATACACCTGTTCCACCTGCAATGCTTCTCGGCGCGGATTGACCCAGGCCTCGACCTTGTCGACCTCCTCCTGCATCTGATCCAGCGTGTAGGCGCCGTTCCACTGATAGAACAGGTTGAGCGTGCGGCCCTGGCCGCTGGAGAACATGTCCACCTTCATGATCGTCATCGGCACCAGACTCACCGCCACGATCAGCATGATCGCCAGCACGCTCCAGCCGCGATGGCGCAGACTCCAGGCCACCAGACGCGCATAACGATGACGCAGGCGGCCGATGAAACCGTCCTCGTCCATCGCCGCCGGCGGTGTCTTCATGCGCGCGGCCAGCATCGGGATCAGGCTGATCGCCACCAGCCAGGAAGCCAGCAGCGAGACCGTGATGGTGACCGCGATCTGCACCATGAAGATGCTGATCTGGTTGGTTTCACCAAACAGATTCGGCACGAACACGATGCAATGGCACAGCGTGCCAGCCGACAGCGCGATCGCCACATGGCGGGTGCCGATGATGGCGGCGTAGCGCGGCGCGCCGGGGTGCTTTTCGCGCTCCTGGTAGATGCTTTCCACCACCACCACGGCGTTGTCCACCAGCATGCCGACGGCCAGCAGCAGGCCCATCATCGACAGCACGTTCAAGGTGACGCCGAAGAAATGCATGAAGCCCAGCGTCATCACGAAGCACACCGGGATCGCCAGCGACACCATCAGCGTGGACGGCCAGTGGCGCAGGAAGAAATACAGCACCGCGACGGCCAGCAGCAGACCGATGATGCCGGCCTCGGTCAGCTCCAGCAGCGATTCGGTGACGTTTTTCCCCTGATCGTCGATCAGGGTGAAGCGGATGCCGGACAGCTCCGGTTCGCGCGCGATTTCATCGACCTCGGCCTTGGCCAGACGAGAGACTTCGACCAGGTTGGCGCTGCGCTCCTTGTAGACATCGATGCCGACCGCAGGCCGGCCTTCGAGCTGGCGGCGGTAGTTCATGCGCGCCGGCTTGAGCTGGATGTCGGCGACATCGGACAGGCGCAGGCCGCGTGAATTGAGCACCAGTTCGCGCAGTTCGGAAAGGTCACGCAGTTCGCCCACCGGCTGCACCCGCAGCCGGCGCGTGCCCTCGTCGATGGTGCCGGCCGAAATCGAGAAATTGACCGCCTGCAGGCGCTGCGCCAGCTCGTTCAGGCCAAGACCGTGCGCGGTCAG